>Ga0315906_10004236_pt1 | contig 18543 bp, 19 predicted proteins | sample LakEriMetagenome_4_FD_203526 | JGI IMG/M metagenome (GOLD analysis project Ga0315906, IMG submission 203526) | Freshwater fungal communities from buoy surface, Lake Erie, Ohio, United States - Buoy 2 MA122 | ecosystem: Environmental > Aquatic > Freshwater > Lake > Lake biofilm | place: USA... | reverse complement strand
TGGTAGATACTGAACTCATTGCACGAATGGTGTCAGGGTCGTTAGTTGTGAAGTAATCCAACTTTCCAGACTTTGCATCTGCAACAAGGTTTGAAGAAACAATTATGTTAATTTCTTTGATGATTGGCTTAGTGCCTTCAAACTTGTCATTTGGTACAAGTGTAATGAAGTTGCCTTGGCTAAATGTTCCGACCTTGTAAGGACCAAGTACAACTGGATTCCGCCAGAAGTTATTTGTATCTAACTTTAAAATATCTTCATCGGCTAATACGTGCTTAGGCATGATCATGAACTGCGCAAGAACAGGAATCATAATGTTGATTGGTGACTTGAGTGAAATGATAATGTCATTACCCTTAGTTGTGATTCCACTCATGGTTGCCTTATTGGTGGCATTCACTGCTTCACTGCCAACAATTTCCTTAAATGCGTTTACAAAAATCGCATTTGACTTGGAAACGCGAAGTAATGAGTTGATAGACCAGACAACATCGTCAACAGTTAAATCTTTTCCATCAGACCATTTGATGCCTGACTTAAGTGTCACGGTAAGTGTCTTGCCATCTTTGCTGAACTTGTAACCTGAAGCTAAGTCAGGTTTTACAGAAACTAAATTGGCATCGGCCTTAAACAAGCCACGGAACATTGCATGGTGAGAAATTGATCCGGATGCGAACCAAGGGGTAGAAATAGTGTTAACGCCACCGCCGCCGGCAGTTACTTCTGCAACGGTGATCGAATTATTTGTTGCTGCTTGTGTTGGCACGGCAAGCACTGAGACTGCAAGTGCAGCTGCTAAACCTATGGCGCCAAATGATTTATGAAACTTTCTCACAAAAACCCTCCAACTCTAAAACACTCCAGGGGCGTCCTGGTGTGTCAGATCTCTTCTGGGCTACCCCGCGCAGTAAGTATCTTTGCTGCTTAAGACATCCCATGTTTGTGTTGACTGAAATCTATCTTTCCTTTAAATTAAGGTCAAGGGTATCGAGATAACAATTAGGTTACTTTTAAAAGGTGCTTTATCGAAGAAAAGTAGCTCTATACCTACTGAAAGGTGGGATGACTTTGCCAGATAAGCACGCCGGGAAAACACCGGCAAAGGTAAAGGAATCCCGCACAGATGGGGCGGTTCGCTCACTTCGTGAGTGGATCTTTACTCATGGCCTTAAATCAGGCGATTTACTCCCTTCGGAATCGCAATTGTGCGCAGAGTTAAAAGTTGGGCGAAACTCGCTTCGCGAAGCTGTGCGAACTTTGCGAGCAACTGGTGTCCTCGAAGTAAAGCAAGGCGCTGGCACATACGTCGGAGTTCTCTCTCTTAAATCAATGTCTGATGAATTAATTTTCCATAGTCGTTTAACTATTGATGATCATGGCACATACCTACGATACTTAAGTGAGGTACGCGAGTCGCTAGAACAAGGCTTGCTAACAAATTTAGTCACCGAAGGATTGAAGCCAGACTTAGAGGCGCTAGATAAAATCTTGGCGAAAATGGATGAAGAAGCGAAGTCAGGATTTGTTACCTCTGCGACGGACCGAGAATTTCATGAGGAGCTTCTAGCACCTTTGAAAAATCCACTTTCGATTTTGCTGCTAGAAGTGTTTTGGCGAATCTTCGACGAGCTATTGGATACAAAGTACGACCCAGCGGCAGCAAGCAAAACTGCAGATCGTCACCATGCAATTCTGTTAGCAATCAAAGCATCAGATCCGAGAGGGGCGCGTATTGCTCTGCACAGCCACTTCGATGGATTGCGAAATCGAATCGGTGGCAGAGACTTCAAGATTGACTAGTTTTATGCTTTGCTATTTATGCTTTTGATAAATCGTTTGGTACTCAACCATGGATCAGTGATTGCAGAGCCAACACACACCGACCAAGCGCCCGCATCAAATGCTTGGCTTACGAACTCCGGTGAATTAAATCTACCTTCAGCAATTACCGGCACAGCACAATGAGTTGCGCACGATTTAACTAAATCAAGATCTGGTAGTTCTGGTACTGACCCATTTGTATAACCTGATAACGTTGTAAAAACTGCCACTGCGCCACTCTTTTCAGCTGCAATTGCTGATTCAAGATCATCAATATCTGCAATTACGACAGCCCCTATGGCTTTAGCTTGCGCAACGAAATCTTTTCCGAGAGTGCCATCAGCTCTCTTGCGCAGAGTTGCATCTACTGCAATTAAATCCACGCCTGCTTCCAGTAGTTGGTAAACGTGCTCTAATAGAGGCGTGATAACAACAGGAGTGTTTTCGCTTTTGAATTTAATGAGGCCAACTATCGGAATTGAAACGGCTTTCTTTATCTCTGTAATATCACGCAAGCCTTCGGCTCTAATTGCCACGGCACCACCAGCTTCGGCAGCTTCTGCCATGTATGACATCAAGCCACGGTTAGCTAAAGGGCTGCCGGATGCAGCTTGGCAAGAGACAATCAATCCATTGCGTAAGCGATCTAACACTGCACCAGTCAAGTCTTGGCTCCTTTTTTCGACGCTGTTACATTTTTGCGCATACTAGGCGTTACCTTGAGTTTATACACTTAATGATCTAATAGAAGTCGGCTCTCTAGTTCAAGAATCGAATCCCAAATAGCTGCTGAAATTACTATTCCATCTGCATTTTTGGCTCTTTCTTGCTCTTCAACCTCACCGGGCAAAAGAATTGGTTTATTAGGATCTGCCGATGGTGCATTTTTGATTACACCAGTGGCTTGATTTACATCCTGCAAAAATTGATCTGAGCCAAAAAAGAATTCTGGGTCCATGGCAATCAAAATCGTGCCATTGCCGTTACCGTAAGAATCATTCATTGAAGGATGAGCCCCTGAGAGTGCCCCACCAAGAAGTTCAATTAAAAGATTTAGACAATAACCTTTGTGACCACCGAAAGGTAAAATTGCGCCACCTGCATAGAAATCTGCTGGATCTGTTGTTGGGCTGCCATCGGACTTAACCATTTGACCTTCCGGAACCTTAAGACCATTTACATTAGCTGCTCGAATCTTGCCTTCTGCAGAACTAGCTGTAGCAAAGTCAATAACGATGTTCTCGCCTTCGGCAGGAATTCCAGCTGCGAAGGGGTTGGTCCCGAATAGTCTTGTTTTGCCTCCATGTGCTGCCACATTAGGCCCACCGTTACACCACATGATTGAAACTAGTGACTTTTGAGAGAGCATCTCTACGTATTCACCTAAGCGACCAATGTGATTACACGACTTTATGGAAACCGTTGCTATCCCGAATTTATGTGCATTCTCTGCCACTAAATCAACTGCTCGCTTGCAAGCGATCTGCCCCCAGCCCCATTGACCATCTAGTGTTACAACGGCGCCACGCTCAGAAATAATCTTTGGTTGAGCAGTAGGAATTACCTGACCTTTTTCAACTGCGTTGGCGTATTCGACAAGTCGTAAAATTCCATGAGATGAGTGACCAGCTGCTTGCGCATCAACTAGTGATTCGGCAACCGACAGAGCATCTTCTTTGGAAGAGCCCACCAATTCCAAAATTCTTGCAGACTTTTCCAGCATATGTTCATGTTTAATTTGCTCTGTCTGCATGAAGGTTAGAGTGCCTTTCATCTTTGAAGATTGGGGATCTGACGCAATTCTTGAAGATTAACTCAGAGCATGCATCAGCGCAATAATTCTGCGATTTTTCTTGATTCGATGTCTGGGCAATGTTAATCTCAATCATGGCTAGGAGCTCTCGGTGAGTGTGATTCGATTTGGCATTGTCGGTTCTGGCTACATGGGTAAGACCCATGCTGAAGCTGTCCATCGTTTACCTAACGCTGAATTAATCGCAGTAGCAGGTGGCAGTAGAGCGCCAGACTTAGCAAAACAATATGCAGTTGATCTTGACGATGTCGACACTCTCTTGCGACGTTCTGATATTGACGCGGTTGTAATAACAACACCACATCATTTGCACTATGAGCAAACTTTGGTTGCTTTGCAAGAGAAGAAGCATGTGTTAGTAGAAAAGCCGCTCGCAACTTCTGTCGATGATTGTAGGCAGATGGTCGAAATGGCTGCCGAGAATAAGCTGATTTTGGGTGTTGGCTACCACCAGCGGTTCCGAGTAAATAACTACACCGCACGCGCTTTAATTAGAGATGGCGTGATTGGAGACGTTGTATCAATTCAAGTTTCAATGCCAACCTACGCCGGAGCGATGCAAGCTGGTGGCATTGGCAGTGATTATGGTTGGTGGAATAACCCAGCCTCACTTGGCCACATTATGAATAGCGCTCCGCACGGTATTGATTTACTACGTTGGTTTATGGATGAAGAAGTTATAACTGTTTCTTCATTTTCGCGAACTTTTCTTCCAGGTGTGCCAGTGGAAGATACAACAATAGCTAATATCGAATTTTCAAATGGTGCACTCTGTTCGCTATTTTCAAGTAGAGCTCTTCCGGCTCCAGCATTTGTCGGCGAGGAATATCGTTTTAGAATTATGGGAACAAGCGGGCTTATGGATCTTGATCCATATGGAGAATTAAAGATTTCAGATGAGAATGGTTGGCGCGTTGTTTCGAAGCAGCCAGCAGTTGGTCACCAAGGTGCGAACTCGGCATATAGTGATGTGAGAATGCAGGCATACTGTGATCAAATCTCTTCTTTCATTGATCTAATCGAAGGTAGACCAGGAAATATTGGTGTTGGTAAAGACGGTTTAGCGGCGGTGCAGGCTTGTCTTGCGATGCTGGAATCTTCAGCTGAAAGAAAATGGGTCTCGCTTAAGTAATTGATATTAAAACTAAGAGCGGAGACGAGGAGATTTGAACTCCTGAAGGCGATTAAACCTTACCTCGTTAGCAGTGAGGCGCACTCGACCGGGCTATGCGACGTCTCCAAGTACTGGCGTAAGTCTACAGGCTGATTCAAGCCACTTTCTACGCTTACTGAATCGAAAACGCCTTGTTACGCTAACCCAATGAGCGAAGAAACAACCAAGAAGCGCCCGCACGATGTGCCAACTCCAGCTGCATTTGCTGAGTTAATGAAGAGCGGGTGGATTCCAACTCCACTTGAAGGTTTAAAACCTACGCCACCACTTAAGTTTTGTGTTTCTCGTCGCGAAGCTTTATCTAAAGCATTTCCTGGTGTGCGTTTAGTTATTCCGGCTGGAAATTACAAAGTTCGCAGCAACGATAGTGATTACGCCTATCGTCCGCATACCGCGTTCGCTTATTACACCGGCGTACAAGGTGTCGAAGCGACAGCAGATTCAGTTCTAGTTATGCAACCAAATGGTTCGGGCCATGATGCAATTCTTTATATCCACCCACGCAGTACTCGCGATACTGATGCTTTCTTCCGCGATGCCAAATATGGCGAACTTTGGGTTGGTCGTCGATTCACTTTAGCTGAGGCCAAAGATCGATACCAAATTGAAACTCGTAAAGTAAATGATTTGAAAGATTTACTGAGTGATGGAACTACAACAATTGCGATTCACGAACAAGATGCTGAAATTGATAAGTTAGTTACTAAACATGATCGCGATGCCGAACTGCTAACTTTTGTTTCAGAAGCTCGCTTGATTAAAGATCAGTATGAGATTGATGAGATGCAATCTGCTTGCGATGCCAGTGAATTAGGTTTCCAGGAAATCGTAAAAGCAATGCCGGCTGCGGTGGCACACCCACGTGGTGAGCGAGTAATTGAAGCGGCCTTCTTTACTAAAGCACGCACTGAAGGAAACGATGTTGGTTACACAACTATTGCAGCCGGTGGTGCTCATGCGTGTGTTTTGCACTGGATTCGCAATGATGGTGCAATAAAAAATGGTGAGCTAGTTCTAGTTGATGCTGGTGTTGAAATGGATTCGTTCTACACCGCTGATATCACGCGTACTTTGCCAGTTAATGGCAAGTTCTCACCAGCACAGCGTGCGCTTTATATGTTGGTGTACGAGGCACAGTTAGCAGGGTTTGCCGCAGTAAAGCCTGGCGCTACTTTCCGCTCAATTAACATTGCTTCGCAACGAGTATTGGCACAGGGATTATTCGATATGGGTGTTTTGCCTTGTAGCGTTGAAGAATCTATGGGGCCTGACATGGGTCTGCATCGTCGCTGGACCTTGCATGGTGTTTCGCACATGCTCGGAATGGATGTTCATGATTGCCAACATGCTCGTCAAGAGGCATATCTCGATGGCGTTTTAGCTGAAGGAATGGTTCTAACTGTTGAGCCAGGTCTTTACATTCAACCTGATGATGAAATGTTTCCGGCGGAATATCGCGGAATTGGAATTCGAATTGAAGACGATGTTGTTGTCACCAAAGATGGCTGCCGCAACTTAAGTGAAGCGCTACCTCGTCACCCAGACGAAATCGAAGCCTGGATGGCTAAGCACGCTAACTAATTTTTTGTAATTTGGTTTAGGCCATTCTAAGTTTATTAGTTTCGGCTCTTTGGGCTGCTTCAACGGGATCAATCGCACATGGAGCCCCGTCACAGCAATTAGTTTTCGTGTGGCAGGTTGGACATAACCATCTAGTTGCTACTGGGTCATAAGGTGCACCACAGAAATCACAAGGCATCTGGTTATTTGAACTCATGCCCCAAACTTTAAACCAAGCCAAGCTGCCAGTAGGCCAATGCCGAGCGACACTCCCAAATTAATGAGCGCCTCGTTCTTTCGTTTAAGTTCAAACGCCAAGTAGATATCAAGCATAAAAGTTGACCAAGTTGTAAAAGCGCCGGCAAAACCGATGGCAATTAAATCGTGTATGTGGGTGGTGCTATTAAAGGTGTAACCCAGTAAAAATGAGCCGATTACATTTACTAGAAATATTCCGTAAGGCTTACTTGTGAATTTGCGAATATATTGATCAATTGCAAAGCGCGCTGGAGCGCCAATTGCGGCGCCAATAACTATGTAGAACGTTCTCATGAACGAACCGGGATTACTTTGCGAGCTATTGGCAAGACGATTGCCACGATTATCAAACTTAAAATTACATTTTCGGCAAGGAATAGAAATCCGCCATCTCTAGGCTCCAGAGATTCCGCCGTTACTGCCGAAAAAGTAGTTAAACCAGCGCAAAAACCAGGCAAAAGCAGATGGCGTAGTTCAGTGACTCCGCGGCGTTCCATTAAAACTAACAGCGCAGCAGCGAGTGCAACACCTATTAAATTTGCAGTTAGCGTGCCAGTTCGATCATTTTCAATCACTAGACCTAGTGCAAAGCGCACCAAAGTTCCTGCGATGCCTCCGATCGAGACAAGAACTAATGATTTCAGTTCGAGATCGCTTTCTTGGAAATTCCACCAAGCACACGAGTCATCACACTAATTACTAAAGATGCAAGAACAGCTGGCCAAAAACCATCGACATCTAACTTATCGCTCCATTCGGCGGTGAGTAATAACATCGAAGCATTAACCACAATTAGAAAAAGTCCGAAAGTTAAAATCACAGCCGGCAGAGTTAATAACTTAACCAGACCGCCGAGAATTGAATTAATTAACCCAAAGAGGAGAGCAACCCAAAGGTAGGTGGTGAAACCACCTAGAACATCAATACCTGGAATCAGCGCAGTTGCAACCCAGAAAGATGCAGCAAGTGCACCCCACCGAATTAGCAAACGCATTAGTTACGCTTTTCTCGCTTTAATAGTCCGGCGAACATGCGTGCTGGATCGTACTTAATATCTACAACGCGTTCTTTCATAGGAATGATTGCATTGTCGGTGATTTTGATGTGCTCTGGGCAAACTTCAGTACAGCACTTTGTAATGTTACACATTCCAAGGCCGTGCTCTTCTTGCGCAGTGCGCTTGCGATTCTTCAACATATCAAGTGGGTGCATATCTAATTCAGCGATACGAATAAAGAAGCGAGGTCCTGCAAATGACTTCTTATTTTCTTCATGGTCACGAACTACGTGACAGACATCCTGACAAAGGAAGCACTCGATGCACTTGCGGAATTCTTGCGAACGTTCAACATCGATTTGTTCCATGCGCGCATCACCTGGAGCAAGCTCTTTAGGGTGCTCATAAGCAGGTATTTCCATGGCTTTGCGATAGTTAAATGAGACATCGGTTACGAGGTCCTTAATTACCGGGAAAGCACGAAGTGGCGTAACGGTGATGGTTTCATCTTCACCATATGAAGCAACTTGAGTCATGCAAGCAAGACGAGGCTTACCGTTAATTTCCATTGAACAAGATCCGCACTTACCGGCTTTGCAATTCCAACGAACAGCCAAGTCACCTATTTGGGTTGCTTGCACACGGTGAATTACATCGAGAACAACTTCGCCTTCATTGGCTTCTACAACAACATCTTGTAGTGCGCCATCTGTTGCGTCGCCTCGCCAGATACGAAGATTAAGTTTGCGAGTCATTAGTTGGAACCGCCTTTCGCAATTTCTTCGGGTGTCATGTATTTCTCGAGTTCATGAATATCAAAGAGGTCGAATAACTCTTTTGGCATTGGTGGCAAAGGTTGTGCTTTTACATTTACTTGCTTGCCATCAAATGAAGAAATGTTGTTGACCTGACGCCACGTTGTATCCATGCCGGGGAAATCATCGCGAGTGTGACCACCACGAGATTCTTCGCGGCGGAGTGCAGACTTGGCGGTGCTTTCGGCAACTAACAACATATTGTCAAGGTCGAAAGCTAAGTGGAAGCCAGGGTTGAACTTGCGTCCACCTGCAACTGAAACGTTTGCGCTTCGTTTGCGAATATCAGCAATTTTTTCAATAGCTTCTTCGATTTCAGCACCTGTGCGGATAATTCCAACTAAGTTATGAGTAACTTCTTGTAGTTCAGCATGTAGTGAATATGAATTCTCGCCGCCTTCACGTGAGAACGGCGCTTCAATTCGAGCCGCTGCTTTTTTAACAGAAGCATCGCTAACTGGATTAGCGCCATTGTTCTTTACATACTCAACTGCGCCCATTCCGGCACGACGACCAAATACCAGAAGGTCTGAAAGCGAGTTGCCGCCAAGGCGGTTCGAGCCATGCATTCCGCCGGCAACTTCGCCCGCGGCAAAAAGCCCCGGAACACCAACAGCTGCAGCGTTATCTGGTTCTACTTCAACGCCACCCATTACATAGTGACAAGTTGGGCCAACTTCCATTGCCTCTTTAGTGATATCTACGCCAGCTAGCTCGTAGAACTGGTGCCACATAGATGGCAAACGCTTCTTAATTACATCGGCTGGGATTCGCTTTGAAACATCTAGGAATACGCCGCCGTGCTCAGTGCCGCGACCTGCTTTAACTTCAGTATTAATTGCGCGCGCAACTTCATCGCGAGGCAATAACTCTGGTGGACGGCGGTTGTTATCTTGATCTAGATACCAACGATCTGCTTCGGCTTCGTTATCGGCATACTTATCTTTAAATACATCTGGGATGTACTTAAACATAAAGCGCTCGCCCAAATTGTTTGTTAGAACTCCGCCTTCACCGCGAACTGATTCAGTAACTAAAATTCCGCGAACAGATGGTGGCCAAACCATTCCAGTTGGGTGGAATTGCAAGAATTCCATATCAACTAAGTTTGCGCCAGCTTTTAGAGCAAGTGCATGGCCATCGCCAGTGCCTTCCCAAGAGTTAGAAGTAATCTTGAAAGTTTTACCAACGCCACCAGTTGCAATTACAACTGCAGGTGCTTCGAATAAAACTTCGCTTCCGCTCTCGCGCCAGTAACCGTAAGCACCGGAGACTTTGCCATTCTCTTTAAGAATGTCAGTGATGGTTAATTCGGCGAAGACTTTAATGTGGCTTTCCATATCGCCAGTTTCGCGACCATCTTTTTGTTGTAGCGCGACAATACGTTGCTGCATTGTGCGAATTAATTCCAGGCCAGTGCGATCGCCAACGTGAGCTAAACGTGGATACTCGTGTCCACCGAAGTTACGTTGCGAAATTTTTCCCTCTTTAGTGCGATCAAAAAGCGCACCCCAAGTTTCAAGTTCCCAAATACGATCTGGTGATTCTTTGGCGTGTAGTTCAGCCATGCGGTAATGATTTAGGAATTTGCCACCGCGCATAGTGTCGCGAAAGTGAACCATCCAACTATCTTTATCGTTGACGTTACCCATTGAGGCAGCCGCGCCACCTTCAGCCATAACGGTGTGGGCTTTGCCGAATAGTGATTTACAGATGATTGCTACGCGTAAACCTGCTTCGCGAGCTTCAACGGCAGCACGTAGACCAGCGCCACCAGCGCCAATGATTAGTACGTCGTAGTTATGACGTTCCATATTTGTCATTTACTAGTGCCCCTTTTAGAAGAAGTAGAAATTGGTCCAGGCGCCAGTTGCAACTTGGCGAACATAAATATCAGCAAAAGCAACTGCTCCTAATGAGTACCACGCAAATTGTTGGTGGTAATGATTAAGGAATGAAATGCGAGTCCAGAGCTTGTAACGCAGTGGATGCTTTGAGAAATTCTTTAAACGACCACCGATTGTGTGGCGGCAAGTGTGGCAAGACAATGAGTAGAGCCACAACATGGTTGCGCTAAGAGTTAGAACAATTGAACCAACGCTTACATGACCCCATTCACCTTCGACGCTCTTAAATGAAATAACTGCATCGTAAGTAAGAATTACGTTAAAGACTAAGCCAGCGTAGAAGAACCAACGATGTGCGTTCTGCAAAATGAGTGGTGCGCGAGTTTCGCCAGTGTATTTAGTGTGTGGTTCAGCAACTGCGCATGCAGGTGGTGACATCCAGAATGAACGGTAGTAAGCCTTGCGGTAGTAATAACAAGTCATACGGAAACCAAGTGGGAAAATCAAAATAATTAGCGCTGGTGAAAGTGCGAAGCTAAATATTTCGGCACTAACTGGGGTGAAGCCCAAAATTACTGCTTCAGGAACACATGCATCAGATAAGCAAGGTGAATAGAAAGGAGAGATCAGGTGGTCTTTGTAGTAATTAGCACCTTCAAATGCGCGAAAAGTTGCATAGATGATGAATGAAAATAGAACTCCGAAAGTAATTGCTGGTTCAAGCCACCATTTATCGGTGCGAAGGGTGCGCTCTTTGATCTTGGCGCGGCCCGGTGAAAAGACTCCAGACATAGTTCACGACTCCCTTGGTTCTTAACTCATAAAACTCTAAGGCGAAGTCTCCTCTCATGGCTTTGGGTGCGCTAGGCAGATTCTTGTTTGAGCGCTATGAAATCAGCCACAAGATCCACCTAAAAACGGTGGCTTGCGTGACTTTATAAAAAATGGCGGAGGGCGAGGGATTTGAACCCTCGAGGCTTTCACCTGCCGGTTTTCAAGACCGGTGCACTCGGCCGCTATGCGAGCCCTCCGCGGCGTAATCTACCTGAGGTTGGCGCTTATCTAAAATTGAGAAGAAATTGCCAGATGGTTAAGCGGGAAGTTCGAGTAGCTCTTCGATCACAATCGCAACACCATCGTCGGTATGTGGCAACGCTACTGATTTAGCGTGTTTCGGACCATCTGGGTGGCCATCTGCCATTGCATATGAGCGACCACACCATTGCAGCATTGAAAAATCATTTGGATTATCACCGAATGAAACACAATCGGCGGCATCAATGTTTAACCGTGCTGCCATTTTTGCCAAAGTGGCACCTTTTGAAACACCAATCGCGGAAATTTCTAATAGTGAGTCATGTGGATTTGAATGTGTAACAGTCACAATTCCGTTTAGTTCTTTAAGTGCAATTTCCAACATTTCATCGGAAGAAAGTTCTTGATCAGAACAACGCGCTAATAATTTAAGGGCAGACGCTGTCATAATATCTTCGATTTGTTCAACACCAATGTTATCTAAGCCAACATCCCAGCGAGGAATGTATTTCTTTTCGCGATGGAAATAATTATGTGATTCAACTGCAAAACTTACTTGGGGGATGGCCGCTCGTAATCTTTTTACGGTTTCAAGTTGAGCATCAACTGGCATCAACCATTCTTCGAGAACTTTTCCATTATGTAAGTCGTAAAGCATTGCGCCATTGCCACAAATTGCATTGCCGATTCCAAATGCTTCTTTAATCTCTGGCATCCAACGCGGCGGGCGACCGGTTACAAAGAAAATCTCGACCCCCATTGCATGTGCGCGACGGAATACATCGATGGTGCGCTGTGAGATTTCGCCGTAGTGCGCTACAACGGTTCCGTCTAAATCAGTAGCAATTAATTTAGGGCGTTTACCGGTCACACTAACTCGAATCGAGTCATACCTAAGAAAGGCTGTAGTGCAGCTGGCACATTTACAGTTCCATCAGCATTTTGATGATTCTCTAGAATCGCCACAATCATGCGCGGGATCGCAACTAAGGTGCCATTTAGCGTGGCAACAGCTGAAGTTTTATCACCTTCCTTAAAGCGAATATTTAAGCGGCGAGCTTGGAACTCAGTGCAGTTAGAGGTACTGGTTACTTCGCGATACGCCTGTTGAGTTGGAATCCAGGCTTCGATATCGAATTTGCGAGTTGCGCTAGAACCAAGATCACCTGATGCCACATCAATTACGCGGTAAGGGATCTCCATCGCATTAAGGAAATCTTTCTCCCATTGCAAAAGCTTTTGGTGTTCGGCAACAGCTTGATCAGGGTGACAGAAACTAAACATTTCAACTTTATCAAATTGGTGAACTCGAATAATTCCGCGAGTATCTTTGCCGTAGGTACCAGCTTCGCGACGAAAACAAGTACTGTAACCGGCATAGCGCATTGGTAATTTATCGGCCGGCAAAATTTCATCCATGTGGAATGCTGCGAGTGGCACTTCGCTAGTTCCAACTAAATACATGTCATCTTTTTCTAACCGATAAACATTCTCAGCAGCTTGGCCTAAGAATCCAGTGCCCTCCATTGCTGGTGGATTAACTAGTACTGGTGGAATAACTGGAGTGAAGCCGGCTTTTACTGCACTGCTAATTGCATAGTTAACCAGTGCGAATTCAAGAAGTGCGCCAACACCAGTTAAATAATAGGAACGGGAACCAGAAACTTTTGCACCGCGCTCGGTATCAATTGCACCAAGTAGTTTGCCTAGCTCGACATGGTCTTTTGGTTCGAATTCGGTAAATTCGCGTGGGGTTCCAACATGTTCAATAACAACAAAGTCTGCTTCGCCACCTATAGGTGCTGCAGGGTCAAGTACATTTGAAAGTTTTAACGCTTCAGCATTTGCTTCAGCTTCTATTTCAGCTCGCTTGCTGTCGGCAGCCTTAACTTTATTAGCTAAATCCTTAGCATTTTCAAGCAGAGCAGCTTTCTCGTCACCTTTTGCGCTACCTACTGCTTTAGAAAGCGTGTTCTGTTCGGCGCGTAACGCTTCGAATTCATTAATTGCAGCGCGACGTTTTTCATCGAGTGCTAAAACTTGATCAACAATGCCGGCATCTTCGCCACGACCGGTTTGAGAGGCGCGGATTAAATCGGGGTTCTCGCGTAGTAATTTGATATCAATCATTTACTTTCCTCTCGCGGGTATGAACCTAGGAATCTTATTTCCTCGCAGATCTCGCGTAGGCGAGTGACGGCTTGGCCAACGTTAGCGTCGCTGATATGACCTTCAGCATCAACAATAAAGTGGTAATCGCCTAACTCTTTACCCGTTGGGCGGCTTTGAATGAAAGTTAAGTTGACGTTGCGAGCGGCGAATTCAGTCAAAATTTCTAACAGCGCACCTGCGTGGTCGGTGCCTATGAAAATTGCCATCGAGGTTCGGTCGTGGCCTGTGGCTTTAGTTAACTCGCCAGGTTTAGAGATTAAAACGAAGCGCGTTACTGCCTCAGTGTTATCGCCAATATTGTCAGCGACAATTTCTAACCCGTAACGATCGGCAGCAACCGCTGAGGCGATAGCTGCATCGAATTCGCCACGATTAAGCGCTTCGGCTGCAGCGGCAGTTGAATTTGTAGCAACTACTTCGGCGTGCGGATAGTTGGTAGCAACAAAAGTACGGCACTGCGCTTCAGCATGTGGGTGAGTAGCAATTCGCTTGATCTCTTTGCTTCCTGGTTTAACCATAAATGCAAATGAGACTGGCAAAACAACTTCACCAGCAATTACGAGTGGTTCACCTGTTGCTAGTTCATCTAACGTGCGAGCTACAACACCTTCAATGGAATTCTCAATAGGTACTAACGCAAATTCGGCCTCGTTGTTACGAACCGCATTTAAGGCTGCGGTGACATTTGCATATGGAACAAGTTGATCAGATGGGCCAGTTATTTTCTTGAGTGCCGCCTCAGTAAAGGTCGCTGCTGGACCGAGATAGGCGTATGTGCTCACTGGTTAAGGATACCCGAGCTCACTTACTGCTCGCGCCGGCATATCTGTAATTACAACATCAACACCTAGCTGGGCACATAGTTTTAGATCATTTACTTCATTTACTGTCCAAACGAAAACCCGTTTTCCTTCACTTTTATATCTAGCCACTATTTCAGGGTGGTTTCTGATCTCTTCAATACTTGGCGCAAATGATTTAGCTGATGAAAAACGATTCATGATCGGGGCGTTTAGCGCATTTACCAACGCAACTGTCTCAATTCCGGTTTCAAACCTGAACACTTTCTCGATAGCTAACCAACTAAAGCTGAGAAGTGCGATATCTAAATTTTTGAAAGGTTTAACGAGCTCCAGAATTTTGTTCTCTACCTCGTTGCCTGATGGCACTGGGTGTTTTGTTTCCAGCGCTAAAGCTTTCTTATGTTCACTGGCAATTTCAAGAAGTTCGGTTAATAACATTAAATCTGGATAAATTTCTTTTAACTCTGGGTATTCGGTGTGAGCTACTACCGCTTTATGGTTAGCCATACGTAACATATTTGAATCGTGCCAAATAATTACTTGATTATCTTTGGTCAGCCTTAAGTCGCATTCAAAACCATCAGCGCCATCGGTAATTGCCGCCATAAATGCAGCACGGGTATTTTCGGGATGATCAAATGAAGATCCCCGATGCGCATAAATCAGCGGTCTAGGCATTGATCACTTAGCGATCAGCGTTAGGCTAAGGCACATGAGCCAACCGGTATTCGCACTTGCTGCGCGTTCGGCTATTGGCCTGCGTCGATCTGGCAACGAAGATTCTGCAATCACATCTGCAAACTTAATCGCTGTCGCCGATGGAATGGGTGGACACGCGGGCGGCGAGGTCGCTTCCGCAATTGCGATTAAAGAGTTGACGAAGTTAATCCCAATTTCACAAAGTATTCATATTGATGCTGACTCGATCGAAGATTTATTAGCACAAGCAATGGTAGAGATTGATTTAGAAATTGCCCGTGTTGCAAATGATGATCCGGAACTTCGTGGAATGGGAACAACTTTGACTGCCTTATTGCTGCACGAAGATCGCATTGCGTTAATGCACATTGGTGATTCGCGCGCTTATCGCTTGCGCGATGGTGAACTAGAACAATTAAGCCTTGATCACACTGTGCTTCAAGAGTTAATTGACCAAGGAAAGTTAACAATTGCTGAAGCAAATGATCATCCGCAGCGCTCTTTACTCACACAAGTATTAATGGGTTCTGGAAACCTTGACCCAGTACTCGTGGTTTATGAACGCCAAGCTGGCGATCGTTATCTACTTTGCAGCGATGGGTTAAGTAGTGTGCTTACCAATAAAGAAATTAAGTCTCTTCTTAAGAAAAGCAAGCGCGAAGATGCGGTTGCGGCCTTGGTTGATGCCACTTATGTAAATGATGCTCCGGATAATGTGACCGTTATTGTCGCCGATATCGCAACAGATTTAACTGTTGAAACTGAACTGCTTGGGGCTAGTAAATGAGCCAACTATTAGGTGGTCGCTACCGACTTGGTGACATGATCGGCACTGGCGGAATGGCCGATGTATTTGAAGCGAAAGATGAACGTCTGTCGCGAAAAGTTGCGGTAAAAATTCTGCGTTCTGATTTAGCTAAAGACCCTTCTTTTGTAACTAGATTCCGGAAAGAAGCACTGGCTGCTGCGGGTTTAAATCATCCAGGAATCGTTGCGGTTTATGACTCTGGCGAAGATCCAGCTCCTTACATTGTGATGGAACTTGTCTCTGGAAAAACTTTGCGCGAGATTATTCGTGCTGGCGAACGTCTGCCGCTTGATCGCGCTTTAGAAATTGGCGAAGGAATTTTGGCGGCGCTTGATTACTCACATGAACGTGGCATTGTGCACCGGGATATTAAGCCAGCGAACGTAATGATCACTGATAAAGGTGATGTCAAGGTTATGGATTTTGGTATCGCACGCGCACTTGATGACTTAGCAGCGACTCTTACCAATACTTGGAATGTAGTTGGCACTGCTCAATATCTCTCACCTGAGCAAGCTGTGGGTGAAGTTGCAGACGCTCGAAGTGATATTTATTCGGCCGGTTGTTTGTTATACGAAGTAATGACTGGTCAACCACCATTTACTGGCGATACACCAGTATCGATTGCATACCAACATGTTTCTGGTGAATTTCCACTGCCTAGTTCGGTATTGCCAGGTCTACCTGAAGGTATTGATGTGATGCTTTCAGTTGCATTATCTAAGCGCCCGATTGATCGTTATCAAAGCGCTGGGCTAATGCTTGATGATCTATTCCGAATTCATAGCGGTCAAGTTGTAAAAGCTAAAATCGCTCGCAAGCCGATCACTCGTAAGACATTAGTATTTAGTTTGATTGGTTTGCTAATTGTTAGTGGTGCGGCGGTCTTTGGTTTGAATTTATCGAACACCGGCACTACTGGTGGTCCTTCTAATTCAGTGCCGAATGTAATTGGATTAACTGAAACTGAAGCCAAAGCGCAATTGGGTGATTATGTGGTCACTGTGCAGCGTGCACATGATCCGCAGATTCCGGTTGATCGAGTAGCAAATCAAGTGCCAGTTGCATCCGCTCAAGCCAGGCCTGGTTCGGCGGTAGTAATCACTATCTCAGATGGGCCAGGTGACGCGCTTGTGCCTGACGGGTTAATTGGTTTATCTCTAGGTGATGCGCGTGCGGTACTTGGCTCAGTTGGTTTAGTCGTGGCACGAACTGAAGTTTCACCTTCAGATAAACCACAAGGAACCATTTTAGCCGTTACCCCTGAAATGGGTTCAACTGTTACAGCAGGTAGTGGTGTTGTGTTAACAATTGCAAATGGTGAAGTTGAAATTCCTAATTTGATTGGGGTTGACGCTATTCAGGCTCGCGCAATTTTGATCAATTCAAATTTCTTAATTAAAGAATTTAATGATTATGATGCAACTCAAGCAATGGATGTGGTTATTCGCCAATTCCCTGAAGCTGGTGCAACTCGCACGATAGGTGAATCAGTAACAATTACAATTAACAAAGCGCCTTAGCCGCGAATACCAATAACCGGTGAAAGGCCAACTGCTTTAGCTTGTGCATTTTTATCGCCGCATTCAGTTAACCAGTTAGCTAACATCGCATGACCATGTTCGGTTAAAACAGATTCCGGATGAAATTGCACTCCTTGAATTGGCAGCGACTTGTGTCGGACCGACATTACGATGCCGCCTTCGGTTTCACCAGTAATTTGTAATTCAGTTGGCACGGTGGCGCGTTCAATTGCTAATGAGTGATAGCGAGTTGCAGTAAATGGTGATGGAAGGTTTGCGTAAATTCCTTCGCAGTTATGAATTATCTCTGAAGTTTTTCCGTGCATTAATTCAGGTGCGCGTGAAACAGTTGCACCGAATGCAACACCGATTGCTTGATGTCCTAAACAAACTCCAAATAGTGGAATCTTTTTCGCTGCGCAGAATTTGATCATTGCAATACTGATGCCAGCAGCCTCCGGAGTTCCGGGTCCGGGTGAAATTAATACACCGTCATAATCGAGAGCTGCCTCAACTGTAATTTCATCATTTCGCACAACCTTGGTTTCGGCGCCTAATTGACCCAAGTACTGCACCAAGTTAAAAACAAAGGAGTCGTAGTTATCTACTACTAAGACTTTGGTGACTTTGGTGACTTTGGTGATCTTGGTGGGCTGGCTGCTCATGAGCCAATTCTGGCCTACTCACAGCTTTGACGCGGTTGATATTTTGCCCCGCCCTGTTACCCTTGGCGTCATGCCTAAGTCCAAATTGCGTAAGAAGGTTCAGGAGCAGCACGCTCATGACCAAGAGCTCGTTGATCATGCTCCTACCGGCCCACTTGAGAGCCCATCTTGGTTGGCTCCAACCATGGTTGCCTCATTCTTGATTGGCCTTTTCTGGATTGTGATTTTCTATGTGAGCCAGACTCTCTACCCGATTCCTAATATTGGTGCCTGGAACATGGTGGTCGGCTTTGCATTTATCGCTTTTGGCTTCTCACTAGCCACTAAGTGGCGCTAGTTTTTTAACGACCTAGTCAGCCAAAGCGTTAGTTTTCTCTTTTTAGCCAGTTATCCACAAGTATCTGCACAGATGTGGAGAATTACAGCCATGTAATTAGGTGGGTAGTTGATTAGGAACTTAACGGCGGCGATGAAGAATTAGCTGGGCGGTTAGCGCCCCGCCTAATAAGCCACCGAGGTGAGCTCGCCAATCGACGCCACCGAAGATAAATCC
>Ga0315906_10004233_pt1 | contig 18548 bp, 11 predicted proteins | sample LakEriMetagenome_4_FD_203526 | JGI IMG/M metagenome (GOLD analysis project Ga0315906, IMG submission 203526) | Freshwater fungal communities from buoy surface, Lake Erie, Ohio, United States - Buoy 2 MA122 | ecosystem: Environmental > Aquatic > Freshwater > Lake > Lake biofilm | place: USA... | reverse complement strand
ATTCTATCTAATTCAGCAAATTTGAAATAGTTTAAAGCCGCCTCTGTAGTGCCGCCTTTCGAAGCGATTGCATTAATGAGTTCCGACATTGTTTTTTGATTGTTTGCAACCATTTCTGCGCTTCCAATTAATGTTTCTCGGACCAATGTTTCAGCCATTTCATCGTCCATGCCCAAATTTATTGCTGCATTTTTCATATGTAGCGTCAAAAAGAAAAAATAAGCTGGGCCGCTTCCGCTAATAGCTGTAACAGAATCTAATAATTCTTCTTTATCCGTTTTTATAGTCTTTCCTGTTAGGCCTAAGATAAATTCTCCAAATTCTACTTGCCTGTCTGAAAGAGTATTAGATGAGTGAAAAACAGTAATTCCTTTCCCATAAAGTGCTGGAGCATTAGGCATTGCTCGAATAATAAACTCGTGATTCAAACTCTTTTGCAAAGTTTGAATATTAATTCCAGCCATTATACTTATAATTAACGCATCCGACTTAATTCTTCCACGGATTTTTTTACTGATATTGTTATAATCCTGAGGTTTTATGCAAAGTAAAATTACGTCGGCCGATTCGATTATTGGTTCAGAAACTAATTCAATAGTTACAGAATAGACCTTTTTTAATTCGTTTTTTTGATCTTCATTTTTTGCAATGAGAACAAGACTTTTCGGATTAATTTTTCCTGATTTAAGCAGTAATTCAGCGTAAATCAAACCCATATTCCCGCAGCCAACAATACAAATTTTAACTTGTTTATCAATCATGCCCCATAGAACTAATTATCTCATCATATTCAAAACCTCTGGAACTCAAAAACCGGAGGATTTTTTGTTTTTTTGTCCATTCGTCCTTTTCTTTGGAAAGCTCTATACTTTTTCGATTGATTAAGCCTTTAAGAATTGATAAATACTCATGGTAATCAATTGATTCTAAAGCATCCTTAATCGTTTCTTTGTCTACGAATTTTTGAATCAAGGCCGCTTTTATTTTCACCTTGCCCCACTTGTTTATGCGGAGCTTTCCTTGAACGAAACTTTGAGCAAACCGTTTTTGATCAAAAAAACGAAACTTTTCAAGGTGTTCAATTACCTTTTTAGCATCTGATTCACTTGCACTTAACTGAACTAGCTTGTTTTGAATTTCGAAAAGACAACGTTCCTGATAAGCGCAATAAGATTCAAGCTTAACGATTAAATCATCAATTTCCACGACTTTCGCTATAATGCTATCTCCTCATTTTCCTTGTTTACAAAGGAATATTGTAGAAGGTGATGAGCTGTTATCCCACGAACAGGAATCCATTTTTTATACTTGAAAAACCATTTTAGTTGACGACTTATCAAGCCATTTTTAAAATAAGCTTCCAAGTATGGATGAACAAGCAACGTGACGTTTTTCTCCTTACGATCCGACAAGAGGTAACTCAAATTGTTTTCAATTTCTTCCGCAAATAAAATACTCGCTTGAACTTCGCCACTTCCATTGCAGGTCGGACAAGTTTCCGCTGTTTGAATATCTGTTTCCGGTCGCACGCGTTGACGTGTAATTTCAATTACACCAAATTTCGAAGGGGGAATTAAATTATGCTTGGCACGATCAGACTTCATGAATTCTTTCATTTTTTCAAAAAGAATTCGATTATTCTCTTTTTCGTGCATATCAATGAAATCAACGCAAACGATTCCTCCCATGTCACGAAGCTGTAACACGCGAGCTATTTCTTCCGCTGCTTCAATATTCGTAGCAAGCGCATTTGATTCCTGTCCATCAGAACCTTTTCGATTTCCGCTATTGACATCAATCACGTGCATCGCCTCAGTATGCTCAATAATTAAATAACCTCCACTAGCCAAAGAAACTTTTTTTCCGAAAAGCGTTTTGATTTGTTTATTGATGCCGAATTTTTCGAAAATATCTAATTTGCCATCATACATGCGTACGATTTTTTCCTTTCCAGGCGCTATGCTTTGCACGTACTCCTTCATTTCAGCGACAAGAGCAGGATCATTTACATGAATATTGGTAAAATCTGCATTCAATAAATCGCGAAGAATGGACGTTGTAGTATTCAATTCTCCCAAAACACGCTTCGGCGGCTGACCACCTTTTATGTTGGCATGCATTGTTTTCCACTTTTCAAGTAGATTTTTCAAATCTTGCTCTAGGTCTAATGTTGACTTATGCTCCGCGACAGTTCGAATGATAACACCAAAATTCTTTGGCTTTAAGCGATCCATCAATTCTTTCAAGCGATCTTTTTCCTCCTGATCTTTAATCTTTTGGCTGACCGAAATTTTGTCTGAAAACGGAACCAATACCAAATATCTTCCCGCAAGCGTCACTTCAGAACACAATCGCGGACCTTTGGATGAAATAGGTTCTTTCGCTACCTGAACTAATATTGGTTGCGAGGAAGAAACGATATCGCTAATTTTTCCTTCTTTGGGAATATCTTTTTCCAACTTGAAGTACATCAAGTCAGACACATTCTGTTTTCCACTAAGCGTGTCTTTGACAAAACGACTCAGTGAATTATATTGTGGGCCTAAGTCCAAATAATGAAGAAAGGCGTCTTTTTCATAACCGACATCTACGAAAGCTGCATTTAAACTAGGAGCGATTCTTCGAACTCTTCCAAGATAAATATCACCAACTGCAAAGTCGGAATTCCCACGTTCTTCGTGTAATTCTATTAATTTTCCGTCACGCAATAGTCCAAGCCAAATTCCACTTGACCTTGCGTCTACAACTAACTCGAGATTCACAAGTTAAATTTTAAGATATTTAAACAATGAAAGCTCAATGAACAATCACTGAGCCTCCTATACTTGAAATCAGAAGATTACTTCTTCTTCTTGTGACGATTTTTTCTTAGACGTTTTTTGCGTTTGTGAGTCGCCATTTTATGTCTTTTTCTTTTTTTACCGCTTGGCATAATTTTATATTTTAAGTTAATTTCTCTTGATCAAAAAAAAGCACCCCCTAAATTGGGAGTGCGAAGGTAAATAAATTTTTCAAAAAAAACAAAAGGTAATTATTTTACCAAAACTTTATTTTTAACGTCATCTACAAAGGTTTTCGCCGGTTTAAACGAAGGAATGTTGTGCGCTGGAATAATAATTGTCGTTTTCTTAGAAATATTTCTTCCTGTTTTTTCAGCACGCTCTTTAACTATAAAGCTTCCAAAACCTCTTAAATAAACATTTTGGCCTTTTGATAAAGAATTTTTGATAGAATTCATAAATGCTTCAACAGCTCTTAGCGCTTCTGCTCTCTCTAGTCCAGTCTCTTCTGCAATGTCTGCAACGATATCTGCTTTAGTCATATTTAGTTTGTTTTAAGTTACTATTTAAATTTATTCGAATGCAAAAATAATTTTATCGAATTTAAATTTATACTTTTCTCTTTCTTTTTTTTAGAATTTTGAAATATGAAACAATTTCAGTCTCGTTTAGTTCGATGGTATAACGAAAAAAAAAGAAATTTACCATGGAGAGAAACAAGTGATCCTTACCTAATTTGGCTCAGTGAAATAATTCTTCAGCAAACGCGTGTTGATCAAGGGTTAAATTATTTTTTAAATTTTAAACGCAATTTTCCATCGATTGATAAATTAGCTAAGGCTTCAGAAATGGAAGTGCTGAATCTTTGGAAAGGATTGGGATACTACAGCAGGGCAAGGAATTTGCATGAAACAGCTAAAATTATTTCTGAAAATTATAATGGAGTATTTCCGAATACACACGATGAAATATTAAAACTGAAAGGGATCGGCTCATATACTGCCGCTGCAATTTCATCTTTTGCTTTCAATGAGCCAAAAGCCGTGCTAGATGGCAATGTTTTCCGGGTTTTAAGTCGTTTATTTGGAATGGAAACACCAATAAATACAACTCAAGGCAAGAAAGAGTTTCAAGCGCTAGCAGATGAATTGCTGGACAGAGAAAACCCAGCTAATTACAATCAAGCGATTATGGAATTTGGCGCGATTCAATGTGTTCCTGTAAATCCAAAGTGTTATCAATGCCCGCTCGATTTTATGTGCGAGGCAAAAGCTAGGAATACGGTCAAGCAATTACCTATTAAAATCGGAAAGGCGAAAATCACTAATAAATATTTTGTTTTTCAAATTTTCAAAAATGAAGGGAAAGTTCTTTTGGAAAAACGAACCGACTCCGGTATTTGGAAAAATTTGTTTCAATTTCCGTTGATTGAATTTCAAGATGCTGCAGAAAAGATGACGTTCGTTCAAAAAGGCAAATACGAATACCTTTCGTCAGAGGTAAAACATATTTTAAGTCATCAACATTTATATTGTCACTTTGTAATTTCTACAAGTCAGGAAAAAACAGCAAATGACACTCAATTATGGGTCAATATCGTAGAATTTTCAAATTATCCTGTACCTAGAGTTATCGAACGATTTATGGAGGAAAATAGTGAACGGATTTTTAACTAATAATTCAATCCAAATTTTTATATTTGATCACTAAAAAATCGTGCTATGAAAAAATTTACCTTGTCATTCTCTTTTTTATTGAGTTTTTCTCTTTTAAACGCTCAACAACGTTCATGTCATACGATGGAGAATCACGAGCGTTTGCTACAAGAAGACCCGCATTTGTTTGAACGAATTCAAAAAATTGAAGCATTTACAAATTATGCGATTAGTTCAGGTAAAGTAGATCAAAATAAAGCTGTAATAACCATTCCAGTTGTTGTTCATGTTGTATACAATACTTCTGCTCAAAACGTTTCGGATGCTCAAATTCAATCTCAATTAGACGTATTGAATAAAGATTTTAGAAAATTAAATACAGATTTAAACCTTGTGCCTTCAACTTTTTCCAGCTTAGTTGCGGATGCCGAAATAAACTTTTGTCTCGCAAATAGAGACCCAAATGGCAATGCAACAACGGGAATTTTACGTGTTCCAACTTCTCAAACTTCATTCTCCACGAATGATGGTGTTAAGTCCTCAACAACAGGGGGAAGTAATGCTTGGTCAACAAATCAATATTTGAATATTTGGGTATGTAACATGAGTGGTGGAATTTTGGGTTATGCGCAATTTCCAGGCGGAGCTTCTGCAACTGACGGTGTAGTAATTGGATATACTTGTTTCGGAACAACTGGCACAGCTCAAGCGCCATTTAATAAAGGCAGAACGGCCACACATGAAGTAGGACACTGGCTTAATTTAAGACATATTTGGGGTGATGCAACATGTGGAAGTGATTTAGTTTCTGACACTCCAGTTCACAACACATCAAATTATAGTTGTCCTTCTCATCCTAAATCTAATAACTGTGGAACATCAGCAGAAATGTTCATGAACTATATGGATTATGTTGACGATGCATGTATGCAAATGTTCTCTTCAGGACAAAAGGCTCGCATGCAGGCGCTTTTCGTTTCAGGTGGAGCCAGAGCAAGTCTAGCAACCTCGCCAGGTTGTTCAGGAACAGGTGGTGGAACTACAACGCCTTCTTATTGCGCTGCTTCAGGAAGTAACACACAATATGAGTGGATTTCTAATGTGAAATTTAACACCATAAATAATACAACTGCTGGATCTGGTGGTTATGCTAATTACACAAGTGTTTCCACGTCAGTTAACAAAGGAACAACCTATGCTTTAACGCTTACTCCGGCTTTTGCAAGTACCAGTTATCCAGAATATTTTAATGTATATATTGACTATAATCGCGACCTAGATTTTGCTGACGCAGGTGAATTAGTCTATTCATCAACTGGTGTTTCTGCCGCAGTAACAGCAAATGTTGTTATACCAACGACTGCTTCAACTGGTACGACACGAATGCGCATTATCATGAAGGACGGGGCTATCACCGGGCCATGTGAGGCATTTACTTATGGGGAGGTTGAAGATTACACCATCAATCTACAGACTTCTACTACCACAGCGTGTTCGGTACCAACAGGTTTATCCGTTGCATCAATCACATCTTCTGGCTCTGCGCTCTCTTGGCTTGCTGTAACTGGGGCGTCAAACTACACAGTTCAATATAAAAAATCAGCTTCAACAAGCTGGACTTCGGTTTCAACGACTTCTACAAGTTATTCGATGACGGGATTGTCCGCTTCAACTGTTTACAATTGGCAAGTTAGAACGAATTGTTCTTCTGGGAGCAGCGCATATACAGTAGGGGCTAATTTTACAACATCAGCTGCAACAGCAACTTCATGTTCGGATGCTTACGAGTCGAATAATACGCAATCAGCGGCGAAATCAATAACCGTAAATTCAAACGTTCAAGCATTGCTCAACACAAGTACAGATGTTGATTGGTTTAAATTTTCAAATACAAGTACGCAAAAAAATATACGAGTAACCCTTTCTGGCTTACCTGCTGATTACGATTTGAGATTATATAGCAGCACTGGAACCTTGTTAGCAACATCAGCAAATGGTGGGTTAACGACAGAAACTATAAAGTATAATAACGGAACAGTTGGAACCTATTTCGTTCGTGTTTACGGATATAATGGTGCTTTTAATGCAACGTCTTGTTACACAGTTAGGGCTGACATTAGCAGCACAGCCTTTAAACTGATTGGTGGAGAAGCTGAAGTAACAACGGAATCTGAAAATTCATACTTTGAGGTTTATCCAAATCCAAATAAGGGATTCTTTAATTATAAGATTGACTCACAAATTACTGGTAATTATTCAGTTTCTGTAATGGATTCTTATGGTCGAATTATTTATTCTGAACAGATAGACAAACAAAATCAGTTGTTTGAGAGCACAATTAATCTTGAGAATTATTCTGATGGAATTTATTTTGTAGTTCTTGATAATGGTTCTAAAATTGAAACTGTTAAACTATTGATTAATAAAAACTAATCTTAAAATGCAACCCGTTTTGATTAAAGACTTAGTTAAAAAGGGTTTATACTCCTTATGTCTGTTTTCAAAACAGTAAAAAAAGTTGGAGAAGGACTCTACAAAGAAAAAGGGTCGAAGTTTCTTGGTTTTGCATTTCCTTGTTCATCCGAAGAAGAAGCAAAAAATAAGTTAATTCAACTTCGAAAGGAGCACCATTTGGCCGTGCATGTTTGTTATGCTTTTCGTTTTGGCGCCGATAAAAAACAATATAGAGCCAGTGATGATGGAGAGCCTTCCAACTCTGCAGGTCCTCCAATATTAGGACAGATACAATCCTTTGATTTAACCAATGTGATAGTAGCGGTGATTCGTTATTACGGTGGAATAAATTTAGGAGTGGGAGGGTTAATAAATGCCTATCGGACGGCAGCGAAGGAAGCAATAGAAAATTCAATAATTATTGATGATGAAGACAAAAGACAAATTCTTGTTTCATTTGCGTATTCACAAATGCCTGCAGTCATGAAAATTGTTAAAGGAAATAATTGTCATGTTTTAGAAAAAGAATTTAGTGAAGATTGCCACCTGAAATTGAGTTATCCCTTATCCAATAGGTCACTTTTAAATGAACTTCAAATTATGGCGCAAATTCATTCGATTGATTAGTGTTATAATTACTTTGTTTGAATTCAAAGAAATAGATCTTATTTTTACATCATGGCACTTATAAAAGAATGCAAAGGAATTTCACCAAAATTTGGTGAGGATTGTTGGTTTGCTGAAAATGCGACCATTGTTGGAGATGTTGTAATGGGCGACCAATGTTCAGTTTGGTTTAATGCGGTTGTACGTGGAGATGTTAACTCCATTAAAATAGGAAATAAAGTGAACATTCAAGATGGCGCTGTTATTCATTGCACCTACGAAAAAACAAAAGTTAATTTAGGTAATAATGTTTCCATTGGACATAATGCCTTAGTTCATGGTTGCACCATTGAAGATAACGTGTTAATTGGCATGGGTGCAATTGTTATGGATAATTGCTACATAGAAGAAAATTGTATAATTGCAGCTGGTGCAGTTCTGCTTGAAGGATCTAGAGTAGAATCTTGGAGTATATATGCCGGAGTGCCGGCTAAAAAAGTAAAAAACCTTTCCCCGGAACTTTTTCAAGGAGAAGTGCAACGAATTGCCAATAATTACGTATTGTATTCAAGTTGGTTTAAGAGCTGATATTTATAATTTTAAAACCGAACATTTTTGAGGTTTTTTGGTTATATTTGTTTTTCTCTTTTATTTTTAAATACATAATAAATATTACAATGAAAAAAATTACCACAAGTTTATTTCTTACAGCAGTTTTAATTTCTTTATGCGCTTGTAAGTCAAGTAAAGCAGGCTGTGATGCTTATGGTAAAGTGAATACGGAAAATACTTCCGATCAAGCTTCGAAATAAGCTTTTCCTTAGGCTATTTATCGCCAATTTACATTAATATTTCTAAGCACTTATTTAGAATGCTTACTTTATTTGTATGTATCTTAGCTACTCGATAAACATTTGCTTATGAAATACGAACGCATTGATTCTACACTCTTTACAAAGAATAGAAAAAAGTTTACAGAACGTATGCAGCCAAAAACACTGGCCGTATTCAACTCAAATGATATTTTTCCTGTAAGTGCAGATAGCACGATGCCCTTTCAGCAACATCGTGATATTCTTTATTTGTCGGGTGTAGATCAAGAAGAGTCGATTTTAGTTCTATTTCCAAATGCAAGCAATCCAGCACACAAAGAAATTCTATTTCTTAAAGAAACAAGTGAATTAATCGCAATTTGGGAAGGAGAAAAACTTACAAAGCAAGCGGCTTTTGAAACGTCAGGAATAAAAACGGTTTATTGGTTACAACAATTCCCAACAATCTTTAAACAGTTAATGGCTGAGGCAACAGGAATTTATCTGAATACAAATGAACACTTGCGGGCTTCAACCGAAGTTGAAACCAGAGAAGATCGATTCATTAAAAAAGTAAAAGCTGATTTTCCAGCTCATCAGACCCATAAGTCGGCTCCCATTATGCATAAAATTCGTTCCGTAAAGGAAAGTATTGAATTGGAGTTGATGCAAAAGGCTTGTAAAATTACAGAATCTGGTTTTAGAAGGCTTCTAGGGTTTATTGAACCAGGAGTATGGGAATATGAAATTGAAGCCGAGTTGGCGCATGAATTCTTACGAAATCGTTCAAAAGGATTCGCTTATACACCAATAGTTGCTTCTGGAAAAAATGCGTGTGTACTTCATTACATTGAAAACAATAACCAATGTAAGGACGGTGATGTGATTCTCCTGGATGTTGGAGCAGAATATGCGAATTACTCTTCTGATTTAACGCGATGTGTTCCTGTTAATGGTCGATTTACGCCAAGACAAAAAGCCGTTTATAATGCCGTACTTCATGTTAAAAAAGAGGCGGAAAAACTTTTAGTTCCAGGAACGATTATGGCGGAATATCACAAGCAAGTCGGACTTTTGATGGAAGAACAATTGGTGAATCTAGGTCTCATTTCAACACAAGATATTGCCAATCAAAACCCTGAATGGCCTGCATATAAAAAGTACTTCATGCACGGAACCTCCCATTTTCTTGGATTAGATACGCATGATGTTGGACTATGGCATGAGCCGATTCAAGCAGGAATGGTTTTCACTTGCGAGCCCGGCATTTACATTCAGGAGGAAGGACTCGGAATTCGCTTGGAAGATGATTTAGTGGTTCAAGACTCAGGTTCTCCTTTGAATTTAATGAAAGACATTCCGCTCGAAGCAGAGGAAATCGAAGAATTGATGAATTCATAGGTTGTGCTGAATTATCGAGTAGAAGGAGAAGGGCCCATTATCATTTTTTTGCACGGTTTTCTTGAATCCATCTCCATGTGGGATTATTTGCCTTTGCAAAAACTTGACTGTAAAAAAATATTTATCGATTTACCTGGACACGGAAAATCAGAATTGAATGCGAATTTTCACACACCCTCCCTTCAATTTTTCGCAGATGAGGTCCTTGGAGTGCTTCACCATTTAAAAATAAATGAATTTTCAGTTATTGGACATTCCATGGGAGGTTATGTTGCTTTGATTTTGAAACAACAAGTATCAGATTGCAATAAAGTGATTTTGCTAAATTCCAATTTTTGGTCTGATAGCGATCAAAAGAAAAAAGATCGGGTTCGAATGGCAGACATCGCTTTCAAAGCCAAGAAAATGCTGATTAATGAAGCTATTCCGAATTTGTTTGGGAATTCTAACGATTTTAAAGAAGAAATCGAAAAATTGAAATCTGAAGCAATGGAAATAAGTTCCGAAGCTATTTCTTATGCGTCTTTGGCGATGAGAGAACGAATTGATTTTTCAAACGAGGTTAATTCAAATCCTTCCAATTATTTCATCATACATGGAGAAAACGACCGCTTGATTCCGTTAGAAGACATAACATCAAAAACTAAAGATCATTCGCAACTTTATTTCATTTCAAATGCCGGACATATGGCGCATATAGAAAACACAAAAAATGTTTTTGATTTAATAAAACAAATAAAAAACAGTACTCAATTGTAAGTTTATACTGAGGCTGAAACATTTTTTCATTCCACTACCAACACCCGAAATGAACTTTTATCTTTGCAGTCTAAACAAACAGAATGGATTACGATTTTAGAGCAATTGAAAATAAATGGCGGAAATTTTGGGCGGAAAATAAAACATTCAAAGTAACTGAAGATTCAAGCAAACCAAAATTCTATGTTTTGGACATGTTCCCCTATCCCTCGGGCGCCGGATTGCACGTCGGACATCCCCTCGGATATATTGCATCTGATATTTACGCTCGTTATAAACGCTTACAAGGATTCAATGTGCTTCATCCCATGGGATACGATTCTTTTGGTTTGCCCGCGGAGCAATATGCGATTCAAACAGGTCAACATCCCGCAATAACTACCGAACAGAATATTGCTCGTTATCGCGATCAGATGGATAAAATCGGGTTTTCTTTCGACTGGGATCGGGAGGTGCGAACTTCTTCCCCTGAATATTACAAATGGACACAGTGGATCTTTATTCAACTTTTCAATTCTTGGTATAACCCAAAAACAAACAAAGCTGAAGATATTAAAACGCTTGTCGAAATCTTTGAAAAACAAGGTTCAAATGGTGTCAATTTGGATATGCTCACAGGTGACATCGAAAAAGATGTGATTCCATTTACTTCTGAAGAATGGAAAAATTACGATGAAAAGAAAAAATTAGAAATTCTGATGAATTTTCGCTTGGCTTACCTTGGCGAATCGTACGTGAATTGGTGTGCCGCTCTTGGAACGGTTCTGGCCAATGATGAAGTTGTCAACGGTGTTTCTGAGCGCGGAGGTCATCCTGTGGAACGCAAATTAATGAAGCAATGGAGTGTGCGCATCACGGCATATTCGCAACTCTTGTTGGATGGACTAGATGAAATCGATTGGTCTGAAAGCATTAAAGAAACGCAACGAAATTGGATTGGAAGAAGTGAGGGCGCTTCGATTTTCTTCCCTCTTCGGAGGGGGACTGAGGGGGAGGACAAGTCAGATGAGAATAATAATATCACCCCTCTTAATCTCCCCTCAAGGGGAGAAATTGAGGTTTTCACCACTCGCCCAGATACCATTTTTGGAGTTTCATTTGTAACCTTGGCTCCTGAACACGATTTAGTTTCAAAAATCACAACTGCGGAACAAAAAAACCAGGTGGAAGCCTATGTGGAAAAGGCAAAAAATCGCAGTGAACGTGAACGTCAAGCGGATGTGAATACGATAAGTGGTGTTTTTACTGGCTCGTATGTTGAACATCCTTTTACAAAAGAACCAATTCCAATTTGGGTGGGCGATTACGTACTTGTTGGCTATGGAACTGGGGCTGTAATGGCTGTTCCTGCGCACGATGAACGCGATTTTAAATTTGCCAAACACTTTAATATTCCAATCAAACAGGTGATTTCTCCTACCAATGAAACGCACGATATGGAAAAGGCGGCATGGGCCGAAAAGGAAGGAATCCTAATAAATTCAGATTTTTTGAATGGACTTACTGTTAAACAAGCTATCCCTAAAGCTATTGAAGAAATTGCAAAAAATGGATTTGGAAAAGGCCGTGTAAATTACCGCTTGCGAGATGCTGTATTTGGGCGTCAGCGCTATTGGGGTGAACCCATTCCGATTTTTTATCAAGAAGAAACTCCTTTCGCATTGAAGGAAAGTGAATTGCCGCTAACCCTTCCTGAAGTCGATAAATATTTGCCAACAGAAGATGGCGAACCACCTCTAGCACGTGCTAACAATTGGAAATATAATGCAGATTTTGAATACGAGCTTTCGACTATGCCTGGTTGGGCGGGAAGTTCGTGGTATTTTTTACGCTATTTGGATCCGAATAACGAATCCGAATTTGTAGGCAAAGACAAAGTTAATTATTGGCAAAACGTTGATCTGTACATCGGTGGTTCCGAGCACGCAACGGGACATTTGTTGTACGCTCGTTTTTGGACTAAATTCCTTTATGATCGTGGATATATTCCGTTTGATGAGCCATTCAAAAAAATGATCAATCAAGGCATGATTTTAGGTCGAAGCAGCTTTGTTTACTTGGTCATCGGAGAGAATAAATTTGTCACCTATTCGCTGAAAGATAACTACGTTTGCGCTCCAATTCATGTGGATATTTCACTTGTTGACAATGATAAGCTGGATATCGAAGCTTTCCGAAGATGGAGACCAGAGTATGCAGGTGCTGAATTTGTATTCGAAGAGGACGGCACTTATTCATGTGGATACGAAGTCGAGAAAATGTCGAAATCGAAATACAACGTTCAAACTCCGGATGAGTTGGTTGAGAAATTCGGTGCAGATACGTTGCGCATGTATGAAATGTTTTTAGGGCCTCTTGAGCAAACCAAACCTTGGGACACCAAAGGAATAAATGGGGTATATAATTTCTTGAGGAAGTTGTGGCGTTTGTTTCATGATGCCGAAGGAAATATCGTTTTATCGGAAAATGAACCATCAAAAGAATCACTAAAGACGTTACACAAAACCATCAAGAAAATGAAGGACGATTTGGATCGTTTTTCCTTCAATACAGGTGTTTCCAATTTCATGATTTGCGTCAATGAACTAACGGATCAAAAGTGCAACAACAAGGCAATTTTAAGTGATTTGGTCATTATACTTTCGCCTTATGCGCCTCATATTTCGGAAGAACTTTGGGATCGATTAGGAAACGCTCCTGGAACAATCAGTCTAGCAAAATTCCCAACTTTCAATGAGGCATTTTTAGTTGAATCTTCCTACGATTATCCCGTTTCTTTCAATGGAAAAATGCGCTTCAAAGTGAATTTAAGTTTGAGCCTGACTCCAAAAGAAATTGAGGAACACATCTTGGCATTGGATGATTCCCAAAAATGGTTGGAAGGCAAAGCTCCTAAAAAAGTGATAATTGTTCCTGGGAAGATTGTGAATGTGGTAGTTTAGTTTTCGACTCAGATGACTTCTTGCTGCCTTTCTTGAGGGGATACAATTCACTTCCATATACTTGGCAGTCTCCTTTCAATTAAGTAAATTTGCACCTCATTTTTAGGGTAATTTGCACACTTTTACGCATAACGTATTTTTAAAACGATTTATTTCGCTTGCTATCTTATTGATAGTGAGTAGAGTGGGGGTGTGGGGGCAGAATTTGGTGGTAGATTTTACAAGTTCACCAAACAGTTTAAATGATACTGTTTTCATTTGCAAGGGTCAGAAAGTTAAATTTACTAACACATCTTCAGGTGCAAATTCAAGTGCCCAATACTTGTGGGTAATAAATAATGGAAATAGCAATGTTTTCAATTCACCAGGCCCGCATGAATTAACATTTCCAAACTCTGGAAACTTTGTAGCAACATTGACAATTAATGGATTAACAAAATCAAAAGTTATTTCAGTTTCTAATTTTAATGGACCTCAGGCAACGTTGCAGTTAACAACAACAATAGCAAATTATTCCACAACAGTCTACAATGGTGTTACAATTTTTCGGAGATGCCAGCCAAGCGCTTCCTCAGGAGTTTTCCAATTTTCAGATGTTAATCAAGCTAATTATCCAGCAGGTACTATTCAAGAAATATTTTATGGAAATGGCATAAATGTAACGTATACAACCCCTCATACAAATCAAATTCAAAACACCTACAATACAGCAGGTTCGTTTAATTTAATCTATAAGGTGATATACCCAAATGGTTGTTCTGCACAGACAGAGTATATTGTATTTGTAGGAAATGTGCCGCCATCCATTGGTATTTCAGGAAATACTGAAAATGTTTGTGTGCCTGGTAACTTTAGTTTTTCAATTACCGGCGCTACTAATCAGGCTGGAACGTCTTACGAAGTTGTTTACAACGATGGTAGCCCATCTCTTTTCTTTTCTAATTTTTCAAGCATCCCGAACAATATAAATCATCAATTTACTACACACTCCTGTAATGTAACATCCTCTGTCAACAACACATTAATTAATAATGCATATTCAATTGAAGCATACGCAAAAAACGGTTGTAATCCATTGGGAACCTATGTAGCACTAGGTCCAATTTTTGTTTCTGAAAGAATTGACCCATCCTTCGATATGAGCGATGAAGTCACATGTATTAATAATCAAGTGGATTTTACTAATACTACCTCAAATGGCTTAAACGTAATAAACTCATCTTCTTGCGACTCTACATATAAATTCTTTTGGGAAGTAAGCCCGGCATCTGGTTTTACAACTTTAAACAACACTTCTCTTGGAGCATCATTAGGTTTGGTTGGTGGAAGCTACGATTGGACTTCGTGGAATTCAGGTTCTGATCAATTGAGTTTATCATTTAGTAATTCAGGCGAGTATATCGTTAAATTAAACGTTGGAAACAATTGTGGTCTCAGTGTTGTTACTGATACCATCTGCGTAATGCCTGGGGTTGTTGCTTCTTTCAATCCAAATGTATCGGCTGGTTGCGCACCACTTGTTGTAAATACATCAAATCAAAGTTCAACTCCAACTTGCAGTGGTTATTCCAACTCATACAATTGGACGGTTAATTATTCCAATCCCGAAAACTGTGGGTCATTTGATTGGGGTTTTGCAAACGGAAGTTCTGCCAATAGCACAAACCCTAGTTTTCAGTTCAATGAAGCGGGTATTTACGTTTTAACTTTATCTACTTCCTTGAGTCCAAGTTTAGCCGGAACAAGTTGTGCTGTCAAAACATTCTCTGATACGATTATTGTGAAGGACGTTCCTCAATTTACATTAAATACTCCTGATGCAATTTGTATGACGTCCAACTTCACTCCTACGTTTAATGTCAATTCTTGTTATGACCAAAGCGGGTTAACTTACAATTGGAATTTTGGAAATACGGCAAATCCAACAACTACAAATCAACAGTCACCAAGCGTTTCGTTCAATCAAGCAGGAGTAAAACCGTATTCCCTTACCATTAATAATAGTTGTGGCGGGAGTACAGATAACGAAAATATTACAGTCAATCAAAACGTCATTTTGGATGCCAGTGCCTCGTCATTCAGTTGTGAAGCTGGGCCAATAAATTTGAGTGGAAGTATAACTGGTGGTGTTACAACAGGGACTTGGACTTCAAGCATTCCATTTGGAACATTTAATCCAAACGAAACGACAATAAACTCCATTTATACCCCTCCGGTTGGAACTACTGGATCAATACAACTTACATTAACGTCAGCGACTCCCTCAGCTCCATGTCCTGTGGTTTCAGAAACAATTACTATAAATATTGCCAACAAACCAATTGCTATTGCAGGACTAGACACTTCAATTTGTGCAGGACAAAATGTTCAGTTAAACGGACAAATAGGTGGTTCAGCAACTTCAGGTTCTTGGACGACAACGGGAACGGGCACGCTTTTAACCCCATCCAATTTAGCTTCAACCTATATTCCAAGCTTGGCGGATATTCAAAACGGCTCTGTTAAACTTATTCTAACAACCGATGATCCAATTGGGCCTTGTGAGGCTGATATGGATACTATTTTAGTTACCATAAAACCGCTTCCACAAGTTACTTATGATGCCAACATTAGTATATGCTCCCCTGATACCCTCCAAGTGGAACATCAATCAAGTTTGGCTCCTGAGGCAACCAATTATACTTGGAACATTACCAATACAACTGGCTTGACTTTCAACTCGGGAACTTCGGGAACAATTACGAATCCTAACGAGGATTTGAGTATAATCGTAACGAACAATGATACAGTTCCTAGGACTTTGACCTATTCCGTTTTTGCGACTACCAATGGTTGTTCCGGACCGATAAATGATACTGTCATCACGGTTCAGCCGCTTCCTCAAATGATTCCAACCCCAGACGTGGATGTTTGTTCTGGTGATACGATATCATTCATCAATTTCGTGAGTGTTCCCTTTTCTCAAAGTTTTACATGGGTAAATGACAACACGAACGTTGGCATTAATGCAAGTGGTACGGGAAATATTGGTCCAAATCTTATCGCAGGCTCGAATCCAAGTGACACCATCATGTTTGCCGAGATTGAGGTAACCCCAATTTTTAATGGTTGTCCTGGTCCGCCAGATCTTTTTAGAGTGAACGTTTATCCCATTCCCGAAGTTGATTCCGTTGCTGAATATACAATCTGTTCAAGAGATACAATTTTACCAATTATTTGGACTTCCGATGTTCCGGGAACTACTTATACATGGACAGCAGTTTCAACTGCAAGTACTTCTGGATTTCCAGCAAATGGAACGGGGAGTACAGCACTTTATACCAATGTCATCAACAACGGATCAAATCTCGATACCATTGCTATTACCGTCATTCCATCCGTGAACGGTTGTCAAGGTTCTGAATATGTATACCGAATTTACGTTAAACCCATTCCAAGCGTTCAAGTTTTCGCAGATTCCATTTGTCCGGGAGCTGCTTCAGCAACATTAACTGCAGTTGGAACCCCAAGTGGAGGAACGTATCAATGGTTGAATGGTGGGCCAAGTAATGCTGTTTACAACATAGCAAATCCTTCCGATAGTTCGTTTTACATCGTAAGTTATACCCTAAATAGTTGTACTAATTACGATACAAGTTTGGTGGTATATTATGATTTACCGGTTCTTTCCGTTAATAACGATTCGATTTGTCAGGGCCAACAAGGTTTACTTTCAGCCACAACAACGCCTGCGCAATCTGGAACATACGTATGGAGTGCGGGAACGCCTTCTGCAAGTGGACAGCAAATTTCAGCTTCTCCAACTGGAACAACGACCTATACCGTTACCTACACGCAAGCTCCAACGGGTTGTAAATTGAATGCATCAGGAATTATTTATGTTGATAGTATTCCATCGGTATCAATTACCAGTCCAGATGCAGATTTAACGATTTGTTCTAACGAAAGCATTATTCTTACGGCTTCTTCAAACATAGGAAATGGAACTTTTCAATGGAATACAGGAGATACAACTGCTAGCGTATTGCTAGATACAACGCTAACCTCTGTAATACAAGTTGTTTATCAGAAAAACAATTGTTTTGACACAGCAAGTATCACAGTAACCGTTAATCCAGCACCGATTCTAACCATAACAGATATTTCTGTTTGTTCAGGAGTTGATACAGTTTTTACAGCCACAGGATTACCAGCAGGTGGAACGTATTTGTGGCAGGCATCTCCAAATCATGGAGGAAATACACATATCGTTACTAATCCGCTTTCATCATTTGCCATTCCAGTGAGTTATGTGAAAGATGGTTGTACCGCTTTGGATACAGCAAACTTAACTGTTACACCTACTCCCGTTGTGACAATTAATACGCCGACATCAATAATCTGTTTGGGAGATAGTGTAGTTCTTACCGCTATTCCGAACCAGGGACAAGAAGGTGGGCTTTTTACGTGGAACAATGCAGGTTCAGACAATACGGCAAGCATTACGGAGAGTCCAGTAGCCAATACTTCCTACGTTGTTTCGTATAATTTAAACGGTTGTTCCTCAACGGATACGACTACCATTACAGTAAATCTTCCTCCGACTTTATCGGTAAATAACGATACGATTTGTCCAGGAGAAGCGGCAAGTATTCAGGCTACCACGTTGCCTACCAACGGAACTTATTTGTGGTCGTATCAATTGGCAACTTCTTCGCAAATCACTCCAGATCCAACGGGTACGACAAGTTACTCAGTTCAATACACGGTTGGTGCCTGTACAGTTTTAGATACGGCAATTGTAGTTGTGAAACCCGTTCCAACAGTAGCTCCAGTTGATTCCGTTTTTGCTTGTGCAGGAACACCATTTGACCCGATTAATTTCAACGCCAGTATTGTAGGATCTACCATCAATTGGTTCCATTCCACACCTGGAATTGGATTAACTCCTACGTCAGGAACTGGTAACATTCCAAGTTGGACGGCTCCTGCAAATACCACGAGTCAAGCCATTGAAGGAACGATTTCGGTTTACGCAACTGCCTCCGGATGTAAAGGAGATACGACTTCATTTATCGCTAGCATTTACCCAACTCCTTCTGTTTCTGTAACTCCAACGAGCCAAACAATTTGTTCAGGTAGTGATATAAATGCAATTAT
>Ga0315906_10004230_pt1 | contig 18558 bp, 10 predicted proteins | sample LakEriMetagenome_4_FD_203526 | JGI IMG/M metagenome (GOLD analysis project Ga0315906, IMG submission 203526) | Freshwater fungal communities from buoy surface, Lake Erie, Ohio, United States - Buoy 2 MA122 | ecosystem: Environmental > Aquatic > Freshwater > Lake > Lake biofilm | place: USA... | reverse complement strand
TTTCCGAGCCCCCATAATCCGGATATAACGCAAACATTGACTTTTATCGCATCAAGGTTCTCCCTCCTCCAAATTTTGTCCAGTTGTTGTAACTCCTTTTTTCTCCCGGACAAATTTTCTGGAGATTTTTGTAGGAGTTGACCTAGTGCCAGAACCCCGGTCTGTCCCGTCTCAATGACGGTATGCCAGGGAAACAAGCTCGAGTATGAAGCAACATCCGTGTTATTCGTATGTTTTATCAAAGCACCATTTGTAATTGCATCATCGTTTTCTGATCCATCCGGTATCCGCTTCGGTGGAAACGACTTCGGAGTATAACCCATTTCCTCAAGTCTCTTAAAAATGTGGGTGGCTGCGACGATATGCAGACGCAGTGCGAGATCGTGCTTGGCTCGATGAAGCCCCAAAAACTGCCTACTACTAACTTCAAATACGCCTCCTCCACTCATTCCGTTCCTTGACCCATCTCCGATGAGCTGAAGTACCCCAAGATCATGGGATTCAATCGTAAACGTGTTAGCTGTTTCAGTGGGTTGGACCACCGAGTTAGAAAATGAGTCCTTGCCTCCAGGGTACCCGACAATCTTGACTCCGATGGCGGACGAATCTCCACATGGCTCGATCCCAGGACACGCCGAAGTAGTTTGCTGATCTTGAATCTTCAACAAAACCCAATCGTCTGCAGCATTGCTAAGATCCGTTGGTAATTGATGAATCATTTCATCAACAATTTTCAATTGAACGGCCTCTTTCGGATTGTAACCAACACCTGGTCGGTACCCCTCAAGCTTGCTCAAAATGTCTCCGTAATGAGATCCCTTACCAACGAGTCGTCGAACCACATGCACGCATGTGAGCAAATAAGTTTCAGCAAAGGATTGGCTCTCGGATTTCTTCAGTCGAATAGCGACCGCAGATCCTGTGTTGACCACACGTCCATCCGTGTCTTTTGCTTCGAGGTACCAGACCGTATCTTTAGGGTTATATGTATGCATGCTACTTGGGTATATTTAAGACTAGCTCGTTAAGGTACTCATCCATCGAATGATCTCTGATGCTTGGCACGAACCTTTCGACTTCGACCCTCGGAGTCGACTCCAGCTTTCGCTTCTTTTGGCTGGCCAATGGTGAAAGCAATGAAAATTGAATTTTATTGAATTCTTCTTCACTGAGTATTTGGTCGTCACCTCCGGTGTCTAGAGATTCGTTTGACGGTGAAGTTGACCTGGATCGAACGCGAGCCATCGCGTCGAACCGTATCAGCCGACCCACATGCCGATACGACGGAGGTACTCGTGGAACGAAATCGTTGTGATTGACAAAACGATAAAAATTCGATGGGTACGTTGTCCGCATGAACTCTGTGAATTCGCCTATGCCGAACGCCGGTTGCCCATAAGTATAGATCGCTCGAATCGGGACGCTACCGGACCAATGCGCTGCAGCGATCGTCGCGATTGCTTCACCAAGACTGTGACAATTAAGTACCATCGTTCGCCCGGGCAAGTCATTGAGAATATTATGCAATCGCGATGCGACGACGATGAACGCATTAAGAAAACCTCGAAGATTGATACGGTACCCTTTATGCGAACTAACGACGTCGAGATTCCCGAGCCAATCACCAAAACTCTCGGTTCCACGGAACGCCATCAACACCACTCGATCTGACCATGCAACAAAATATTGCGTGTTTTTCGCTTCAACAAAATCACAATCGGAAAAGCCCCACACGGTTTTGACCGTATTACACACGACTGAGACGGAAGAGTACGAGAGCTTGCTGGCCAGCCCAAAAGGTAATCCAACAGTCCAATCGAATGATGCCTTATTCAGCGAGTCGATCGAAAAATCCGACCACGGGATGTTCGACAATGCCTTCCGCGAAAACATCCCTTCAGCCGAAATCTTCAAGTCCTTGGAGTCCAACATGGGGTTAGCGATCGCGCCGGCTGGAAGTACAATCATTGGCGTTCCAACCGATACAGTGATATGCAGCGGGATTGACAATGTGACCGCACCATTGGTCTGCACGCGGATCGAATTCACTTGCGGAACTGCGGCTGGATTGCTGTGTTCGTTGGACAGTACCTCTGCGTCTTGGACCATACTCGAAATTGACTGGTAAACGTCGGTCTGGGCTCGGACGCCAGGACGAAAGCAAACCCCTTGATCGACCACCCTTTGGTCCCTCGCAAGATCGTAGGTAGGCACTGCGTAGTTAGCTTTGAGGTATTCACCAGCAAAATGCAATCCAACCACTTCGATCGGCTGATCCCGTCCCTCAGCGACCAAAAGCACGGCAGATCCTGAATTACCTCCCAGCGTCGAACAATCGTGTGTGATTGCATCGAACATATTTTCGCAACTCTCAATCTCTTCACGACGTCTTAGCCGACCTGGCTGCAATCGCTTCGCATAGTAGGTGCCTCGGAAAATACGATTTTGGACAGATTGAAAATCACTACCTCCTCTAGGATCAAATCCAGGATAACCAACCACGCACACCGTTGAATTGTCAAGCGTGCTTCGATCCACCGTGCTGAGTACTAATGGCTTGCGCCTCGGTGCTAACCCAGGAACCTTTAATAGAGCCATGTTCCAAAACGGATGAATCATCAGTACATTCTGGACCTCCAACGTCTCGGAAGTGTCACGACCAATCTCATGGTAAAAATCTACAGCGGGCCCAGGGTGGAATTCGATCTTTCGCGTGCCAACACCCGTTGCAAAGATCGCTCCGACATGCCGGTTGGTCATGAGGAAATCTGTGCCTACTACGAATCCGGTCCCAGCATATGTAATCTTCGGCTCATTAATCCCACCGACCGAGAGCAAACATTCTTCTATGCGCGATCGAACTGAGGTGTTTCCAATCCGTTTCCAATCGGAAGTCAATTGCTCGACGATGATCCGGTCAAGGACAATGTCGATAATAGGCCTATGGAAGGGCATCACAATCGATTCCAAAAGAAACTGCCTCTTGGAATCGATTTGGTCAAATTTCTCACAATTCAGCAAATCCGAAGACGCTAGCAACATATCATTCTGGATGCCGGGGCGAGCCAGCTCTATAGACTCTAAACCAAGACGTTCTGATGACTCTAGCCGATAGGTTTCGAGTGCATCTTGGAGGCCCGTCGTGTCGTTGTTTGGACTCACCTGACCAAGCATGCTGAGTAGTCCAAGTAATGATGTTGAGCTCATAAGTCAGGCTCTTCCGCAGGATTTGCAGGTGAAAGGTTCTAACATTCCTAAGGTGAAGGCGTTTGGATTTTTCGCTTTCCCCAGATAACAAGCCTCTTGGGCTCAGAGGAAGTTGGGGGCCACCGTCGCAGCCCTTGGCTTGCCACTTGTCCTCGGCGTTCTCTAGAACGGGCGCTCGAGTGGGTTTCCACCAGAGTTCTATCCTCCATAGAGGCACTCGCTAGACTATCGAGCATTTATCGCACTCGCAACGATTTGTAGGAAAAGCATCTTGTACCTAGGGCATTCGCATCCTAAATGACTGTTGCTACGGAGTTTAGCAGATAGTTTTCGTCCCACGCTGCTCGTTTTCGCTTCTTCCGATTGTTTTCTTTCGAAGTTTCCAGGCTAAGGATGTTAAACGCAAAGCGTCGAAGCAAAGAAACATTGTCCGGACTGTGTTCCTGGCGAATCCGGCTTTGGTCTTCGTTGAAGGTCATCTCCAGAACCCAATGAAATGAGTTCTCGATATCCCAATGCGCTCGCACGGCACTTGCAAATTTCTTTACGCTAACCGGTAGGCTGCTTACGATAGTATCGAATCTCGCAGCATTCCTTCCCGTCGCGAATGGTGATGTCGCACCCCAGTTTCGATACATCCTTCCCTTGTGGACTTGATCGAAGTGCCCGCTCACCGCCTTGTGCAGCGTCCGATTGTTATTCGTGATCGCCAAGACATACCTCCACCACCGTCGACAATCTGCGCCGCTAGGTCTTCTTGTCATGGAACCGCCTGAGCGATTTGCCGTCGATGGCAATCACATTGAGTCCATCGCTTCCGAAATTCAAGCAAGAGACGCGCTGAAGTCAAAGATGTCCTACGGCGCGTTCGAATGGAAACTCGAGTCTCCTCAAGTCTTGGCATCCAAACTATTTTTCTTGTGTTTCTTGGTTTTGAGGACCACAGTCATGCGAGTGCGTCAATCGCAAGACACCTAGAGTCAGCTCCCACTCTTGTTGGCATCGAGTGGGTCTGATCCAGGGGATAGCTTCTTTTCAGAACGTGATCTAGAAACACAATCAACGGGCTGACGCGGCGATGGGGTCGTCGCCATGGTCGTTACCAATAAACTGTTTTGTTTCCAGGATGGCCAGCCATCGACCGTTTTCTTGGCAGCTTGAAGCGCTTCTTGGAATTTCTTGTCCGTCATCGTCTACTCCCTATTCCTTTGGAATCCACTCTTCAAAAAGTCTAGCAGCTTGTGTTTCGGCATCCAAGTAGGTGAAAGCCCTCATCTGAATTCTTAGTCGACTTTCTTGCAATCGCCAGTGTAGAGCCTTACCAGTTTCTGAGTCTTTTCTCTTTATCGGAAAACTTCCGTTCCCCTGTATCGAAAAAAGATCGTAGTAACGCCTAGGCCCAACTCCAGTGAATGGCTCGAATTTGACATGTTTTTCGGAATCTTTCTCGCTAATCGCGTCCGTATGGTGAGCAAACGCTCGACTTTTAGGATACGGCTCAACATAGACAACTCTGGTCACTCCCGCGGCAATAATGTGTTTTGCGCAATTGTGGCACGGAAAAGTCGTACAGTACAGAGTCGAACCCTGCGTTGAAACTCCCAATCTACCGCATGCTAGCAAAGCCTCCATCTCAGCGTGAACCACCCGACCATACTCGGTGATGTCCTTGATTGGGGAGGAGTCGAGCTTGGCCCGCATCTCAATCGCCTCATGATCGCTTGGATCAGAAAAAAACTTCCTTACGATTCCGTCAATCATTTCCAATTGAGCCTTTCGATTGGAATCGATTCCTCGTCGATAGTCTCTGCCTGCCTCCGCGTCGTTGTTGCAATGAGGATCAAATGTCTGACTAGCCCAGTATAGTCCGCCATGGGCTTCCGGACATTCGTTGGCTCCCGTCGAAAGAATTTGTTTCCCACGCGTTAGTACCGCACCCACCTGACGAGATAGATCCGCAGACCTTAACGCTGCGGAATGTGCCATGTACATCGCGTATTCGTCAAACGTAGGAGTTCGGTTGGGGTGCCCAAACCAGATTTCAACCAGTCTTCGGATATTACATTCTAAGTCAGTTCGGCCGTCTAAAATCTCGACGAAGAAATCCGCCAAATGGAATGTCTCATTGACTCTTTGACCAAAAGGGTCTGATAGCTCCGCATAATCCCGTGAGATAAGCTCGGTGGCTTGTGCGGCTGTCATCCGATTTTGAGAGGATAAATTCCGAACTCGACATTCCTCACTTTCGTGAATCCCAAGTAAAACAAAACCGTCACCATATATGGATCGAAGCGTTTCGACTTCTTCCTTTCGTTTCAGTGAGTCAACAATCACTACTCGTTTGAAGCGCGGTTGACGATCTTGCTGATTGTCAATCGATTTGGCGAAAATCCTGGCAGCAACCCCTATGGCCAATATACTATTGTTTCCCTTAACCAATCCTTCCTCCGTCCAACACATCGAATTTCGGCGAGCATCGTTCCCGGCTTTCATATATGTTGAATACCGATCGAAGTCTGTCTGTGCCGTGGCGACCTCGATGATTTCTGCGATTACGTCACGAGACACCTTTACGAAGTCAACGTCGTATCCAGCCAGCATCAGTTCAATTTCGAGTCTTCGGATCACCTCTTGAAATTGGGTGCCAAGAGCACCTACGACTCCGATGACGAGTTCACAATCAATTGGTTCTAGTAGCTTGGCTTCACTTGACATCTCACCACCCCCTTACACCCTGAACACTTTCATCACTTCATCCCCCAAATGGTTGATGACCTTCACGGCGATGCGGCCAGAGCTAGGTTTCGAAAAGGGACGGCTGGTGTTGCTGTGGAGCGAGGACCATGCGTCGGCGTCGACCTCGGCCTTGAGCGTCGTTTTGAGGGCCGTGTAAGGATCGTTCTGCCCCAAAAAGTAGGCGTGCCTGACAAAGAAGCTCTCCTCGTTGTAGTCCGTGTCGATGAACCAGCAGGCTATACCATCAGGGCCGTCGCTTCGAACTTCACCGGTATTGGGGTGGAATACGTCCACGCCGTGGACAGTGACTTGTGCGTAGTGGCTTGTGGCTAGCGATAAAGGAAAATCACCAGCGACTAACTCCTGGATTGCAGCGACCTCTTTAACCCACCTAGCATGCGGCTGATCTCCGCCGCGCGATTCAACAGATCCTCGGCCTCGTGCTGACCGATCATCCCCAACCGCTGAGCGATTATCAACTGCGTCTCCACTTCCGCTAACGAGCCGCTCGCCATGCTCAGAAAGTTTAGATACTCCCCGGTTCCGCTCCTTGCGGCTCCCTCTGCGATGTTCGACGGTATCGATACCGACGCTCGCCTTACCTGACTCACTAGCCCAAACTTCTCCTCCGACGGAAATGCTCTGGAAACGAGATAAATCGCTTCGACCAAGTCGATTGATTTCTTCCAAACTTCCAAGTCCCGATAACTTCTTAACGCGCTCATAACTAGCCACCATCCTCCCGCCACTGGTCACTAACCACTCGCCACTGACTAACTCCACATCCGGCTCCCCAAAAATCACAAACAAATTCCCCTTGCCTGTGTTCTTGAGGTCTTCGGCCATGTGCAAATCGGCATTCATCCGGGCCTTGAGCACCGGGATGCGACCAAGCTTCTTGAACTCCGTGGACATCGCATCGTAGTTAAAAGCACACGCAATCAGAACGTCGAAACCAGCATCCCCAGCCTCGCGCGCCGCAAGCACCAAATCGGATCTCTGGACCGTTCCAAACTCCGGTCCAATCATGATCGCGGCGCGACGATCGGCGTCTTGCTCTCGATATATCCCCTCGGCACATACCATCTCTCCAGGCCAAGGGACCAGGGAGATGAAGTTGATCCGGTCCTCTTTGCTTGTCTGCTGGACTCCAGCCGTTCTGAGATTCTCAAGGATCATCTCGGCAAAAGATTGCGCCTCGCCCCGATTCTCCTTGACCTTCGTCGGATCAATTAGCTCGTCGTTTTCGTCGATCCCCAACATCCGATGCGGCGAAAGACTCTCTACAGTGAATGGACCCGCGACGCGGACCTTTTTCTTGTCCTCGTAAGGCTTGTCGTACAAGAACTCGAACTCAGCCTTGGCAGCGATCGATGCGTCGATCTCTTTTTGACGTGCGATACGGGCTTGCCAGAAGGAAGCCAGGAGTGCGTGGTGGGTTGTGGCCAGGGAGGACTTGGGGTCCGACTCGCGCGGGATCTCCCACTCCTCGGGCGTACGGAACTTGTTCTTGGCGTCTTTCCACTCGCCGGATTTTTTGCCAAGCTCCTCGCGGATCGGTCGGATCTTTTCCTCCCACTTGTCCCAAATCACGTCGATCTCGGCATTGTTGGCAATCGACTTGAGCGTGATATGCGGCACCCGCTCGTAGACAAACCCCATGCGAATATTGTTCAGCACCAGCTTGGTGCTGGCCGCAGTCCTCGTCACCTCGGCCTCCTTGACCTGACCCTCTTTGCTATCGGCTAACAAATAATACGGGTACTTTGCCCCCATGATCCTGGCCCTGGCAAGCGCCAAGGCCACCCGCGACGTATCAATCGTTATCCACCGACGCCCCCACTGCTCGGCGACATAAGCTGTTGTGCCGGATCCACAGGTTGGATCAAGGACCAGATCTCCGGGGTCGGTGGCCATGAGAATACATTTTGCCAGTACTTTTGCGGATGTTTGAACAACATAGAATTTTTGTTCCGATCGACTACTGAGCGCCGTGTCTACCCAAATGTTAGTCTCAGGCCTCACTGGGTAGTCATTATGGAGGCGTATGTATGCGAGTGCGGTATCCCTGCCAACGAGTCTTCCTGAACGCGATAACGTTCCCAATCCTGACAAAGATGTTGACCATCCACGATTTCCGGATGGACGATACGGTTTACCTTCAAATTTATAATCAAAGGAGGAATTTGGTCCTCCAGTTTGAGAGGTCACTTGATCGAATCGGAACAGTTGTCCCTTGCCGCTATTAAACAACGCGACGGCATCATCTATCGGCAAGGTCCGCCGTGATCCATCATCACCTAAAATCCCTCGATAGTCGGGATCTACTCCTGGTTCCCTAGGACGATATATCGATCGAAACTTCATGTTGCTTTTGTTTTTTGCGTACCACACCAGATAGTCTGTGACTGTGGGTAAAACAGATGAGGTTTGCGCGCTCGTTTTCTGAAGAGAGACTAGGCTCACAAAGTTTCCGTCTCCGAACACATCATCCATTAACGCTCGCACCCTATGTACATTCTCATCGCCTATCTGCACAAAGATCGAGCCTGAGTCGGTGAGCAAATCGCGTGCGACGGTGAGCCGATCGCGCAAGTACGTCAAGTAACTGTGGATCCCGTCGCGCCAGGTGTCGCGGAAGGCTTTCACTTGCTCGGGCTCGCGCGTGATGTGAGTCGCATTCCCGTCCTTGACATCCCGACTCGTCGTCGACCACTGAAAGTTGCTGTTGAACTTGATCCCATAAGGCGGATCAAAATAGATGCACTGCACCTTGCCACGGAGCCCCTCGCGTTCCGCAAGGCTAGCCATGACCTGCAACGAATCACCCAAGATCATGCGGTTGGACCAATGCTGATCGTGCTGATAAAACTCGGTCTTGGCGTCCCCATCAGGCACCCCATTGAAATCATCAAACAACGACAATTGGGTGTACTCTCCCTTTCCCGAGGATTTCTTGTCCGTCGCCTTGGTACTCTCGCGATCGCCCGCCATGCGGATCAGATCGTCGATGAGGACCTTCGGATGCACCTTCTCCTGGATATACAGCGGCGGGGCATGGACCACCAAATCCGACCAGTCCTGCTCGTCCTTGCCACGCCATACCAACTGCGGGTCCAAGTCCGTGTTGCGCGGATACCTTACCGGCACAGGCGATTGCTGATCGTCGCTGACCATCGGTCGGTACTCGATCGTCGGAATATTCTTCCGCTTGTCGTCGGTGTGCCGAATCGCATCGACGGATTTGATGGTCTCTTTATTGCTGGACTTTTTAGGCATGGGGAGGGAGTGGTTAGTGGTTTAGTGGCTAGTGGCTAGGGACGATTGGGTGGCGCGCTGGATCATCTGGTCGAATTCTGAGGCGAGCTTTTTGGTAAACTCCGACTCGATCTCGTAGATGTCGGTAAACTCGACAAAGGCCCAGCGTCCGTAGGTGCCCAAGCGGTTCACACCCGGCACCCAGTACGTATCCATCGTCCCTTTCTTCTCTTTGGCATCCTCACGACGATACCCCTTGATCTCGACGACCAGATGCAACAGATCCTCGGGACCTTGGTCGTCGTCGACGAGCACAATAAAGTCGGGTCGGTACTTGCGCTGCTCGCCCCCAAAACGATAAGGGACCTCGAAACCGAGATTGTGATTTTTCACATAGGCGCGCACCTTGGGATGCGACTCGGCCACGCGGCAGAATTCCCCTTCCCATTGGCTATCCAAGATCACCCAGTTGATGTGGCAATGCTCAGAGCTGGTCTTCCAAAGTTCGGTCTTGCTGGTATTGAACCGTACATGATTGGTCGTGCCGGTGGGATTGTAAGCGTCCAGGAGAACTCTCACCGGTCGATCCTCTTTGAAGTGCTCTGAGATGCCGCGCGTGATGCGCTCGCAGGCCATGTCGGCGAGCTCTTGGTACATGAGGAGTCCGGGATAGGTTCCACCTTTGCAGACCAAGTACCCTTCCATCCACTCTTTGGTAATCCGTTTGAGTTGGCCGAACAGATGGAGTTTGGGTTCTTCGCCCGGATCGCGCCATTTGGTGTAGACGAGCCGCTTGGTGACTTCGTAGAGGATCGTCGATTGGCGAACCTTGTCGAGGTGCTGCAAGCTAAGGTCTTCGGATTTGCCGATGATCCCAGAGCTTTGCGTGAGCGATGGGCCGACAAGATCCGGGGTCAGCACAAGTTCCGAATCGTCGTCAAATTTAGCCGAGAGTTGCTCTTCGGGTAGCTCGATACGGTATCCTTCGACGCGAGGGAATCGGATTTCGAGGTGGTCGCGTTCGGGCCGTATGGCTTTGACCTGGATCGTATCGCGCGGTTGTTGGACCGGAGCGATCACCGGCTTGGCCGTAAAGTCGAATGGGATCCCGAACACGTCTGCGTATTCGACGTTGAAGAGGCCTTGTTCGTTCAGTTCGTACGATTGGCGGCGGAGGGCTCGCCCGATGACTTGTTCGCACAGCAGTTGCGTACCAAAGGCTCGGATACCCAGGACGTGGGTCACGGTGTTGGCGTCCCAGCCTTCGGTGAGCATCGAGACCGAGACGACGCAGCGGATCGAGCCACCGAGCTGGCCCGCTTTGCCGACCGTGTTCATCACTTCTCGCAGGAGCTCTTGGTCAGAGAGGTTCTCGCCGGCGCGCTGGTCGCCGGTCCTTTCGATGATCTCGCGTCGGAAGCGTTCGATTTCGTGGCTAGCCATCTCGCGAAAATTCGCATCGAGAGAATCGTCGGCTTCGAGCTGTTGGCTATCGATCAGCAGGGTGTTGGGACGGGCTAACGGATTTCCGGTCGCTTCGTCGTAGTTGCGAAACAGTGCGAGTCGGCCGTTTTCAAGTTGGAGCGAGCCGTCGTCGCGTTTGCGGTGGAAGCCTGATACGTAGTCGTAGACGAGTTTCGAGATGGCGGTATTTTGGCAGACGATGATGAAGCAAGGAGGAACGCTGATACCTCGTTCTTTCCATCGATGAAATGTTTTTTCGTAGTGGCCGTAGAGGGCTTGGAGGGCCGTTTGCAGCCGGGTCGGCAGTTTAAGTGGGTCGTGTTCCTCGCCGTGCGAGCGACCTTTTTTGGGCATGTCTTTGCGGATGTTTTCCCACAAGTTGCGGAACATCGGCATCTCGTCGCCTGGGATGTTTTCGGCAACCGGAACGCGGGGCAGCTTCACAATCCCGCATTCGATCGCATCCATGAGTGAAAAGTCGCACATGGTCCAGGGAAAGAGGGTACCTTCGGCGTACCCGGATCCTCGCAGGAAAAATGGGGTGGCCGAGAGGTCCATGACGCGGGAAATGCCGAGTTTTCGTCCGACGGATTCGAGGCCGGAGATCCAAAGTCGAGCGGCATCGTTGTTCTTCTCCGCTTCCTTTTTTTCGTCCCCTTTGAGTTCTTCGTCGTCGGGTTCGGGTGGTTTCTCGCGGTAGCAGTGGTGGGCTTCATCGTTGAGTACGACGATGTTCTTAAGACCCATCAGATCGGGCATGACGCGCTGGATCATTTGGCCTTCGGTTTCGAGCGTATCGAGCTCTTGGCCGATGCGGCCCTGGAGCAGTTGCCGGCCACCTTTGGAGAGTTCGAGTTTTTCGCGGCGTTTGAATGCGTGGAAGTTGGTGATGACGATCTTTGCGCGAGCGATATCGTCGAGCATATCGTTGGGTACGATTTCGCGAGATTTGTAGTAGCTATCTGGATCGTTGGGTTGGAGCACGCGGAGCCGATCGCGGATCGTCAGGCCTGGGGCGACGATCAAGAACCCGCGCGAGTAGGTTTTGCTCGATGGGCGCCGGACGGCATTGACGGTTTGCCAGGCGATGAGCATCGCCATGACGGTTGTTTTGCCTGCACCGGTAGCGAGTTTGAGCGCCAGGCGCGTCAGGTCCGGGTTGGCTTCTTGATTGACCCGTTCGAGATACTCCAGGAGCCGTTTGCCGTCTTTGGTTTTCGGGGCGACTTCGGTAAGCCAAATCGCTGTCTCGACCGCTTCGACTTGGCAGAAGAACGGGCGGACACCGGAGAATTCGTGGGATCGCCAGTGTTGCAAAAGTCGTGCGGTTTCCGGGGTGACGTTCCACTGGGATGGGTTGGGGATCTGGCGCCAAAGGTCGACGAGTCGGCGGACTTGGTTGATCGTGGCGGTCGTTTCGTACGATTGGGATTTCGAGGAGAGTCCGTGGCCTTCGTCGAAGGTCAAGTCGTTTTGTTGGTCTTTGCTTGCCGATCGCTTTTTGGGTTTCGGGATAGGGGTGATGAATTCGGCGGGCCGGCGGGATGGGATGACTTTCTGTGTCGGTTGGCCGGAAGGGTCTAGTTCCCAGTGTTGGTTGGGGTAGGCGTAGGGGGTGTTGAGGATCGGCTGATCGAAGAAGGGGTTGGGCATCGGGCGGTCGTCGGGTTCAGATTTGTTGTGTTTGAGAAAAGTTTGGCGATTAGTTTAGCAAATATTTGTGTGAAGGTGGAGAAGAACTTAGCTGGACGGTTTATGGCCTGCAAAAGGTGGATTTGTCGGGTTGAGACCAGCCGGGGGCTGCCCGGGTCTTAGGATGCGCGATGGGGTTCCAATCGAGGTGAGTGATTGGGGCAATGCCGGGTACTGGGCATGCCGCGGCTTGCGGGTCGCCTGCGGCGTTTGAGGGATCATGGTGCGCGATGGTTTTGAGTTAAAGTATAGGAGGTCGCTTCATCGCTACCTGCGGGCTCGGAGGCCCACAGTACGGGGAATAGGGAACAGCCAAACAGCCTGCCATGCTCGGTGGTACGTTCCGCGGTCGCTTGGGTTGTAGGGGCTTTCAATGGATAGGCTCGCTTGGTTGTTCACGCGGTGTTTGAATGATCGATAGACGACCGCTCCACGAACCCTACGAAAAACGCGGGGACTGTCCCCAGTATTTCTTTGAGTAAAAAAGTAGGAGGTCTCATCATCGCTACCTGCGGGCTCGGAGGCCCACAGTACGGGGAAGAGCAAACAGCCAAACAGCCTGCCATGCTCGGTGGTACGTTCCGCGGTCGATGGGTTGTAGGGGCTTTCAATGGATAGGGTCGCTTGGTCGTTCACGCGGTGTTTGAATGATCGATAGACGACCGCTCCACGAACCCTACGAACAGCCAAACAGCCCTACGCGCGGGCGGCCCCCTCATCCCCCCCGCCCCTTGCTCCCCCAGCCAAAGCCCTGGGGGCGAAGGGGTGCCAAGCGGTCGTGAGTAGTTCTTTATTTGCGAATACAAGTGCCTATCAGAGGTTGGTAGTAGATGACTTTAGGGCACAGCGACTGGAAAAAACGCGGGGACTGTTAACCAAATAGCAATTGCCTCAATCCGCGATCCAGCAGTTAGGTTGCAGGAGGGAGTAAGCGAGCACCGCGTTCTTGGAGCAAAACCTCAGCGGGTATCCCTAGTTCGCTGACTAGCTTGCGAATCATCGTCAACGATAATTCGCGTTTGCCATTCAGGACTTCTGATACTTTGCCCTTGCTCCCCAAAATTGGAACCAAGTCCTTTTGCTTTAGATTCGCTTGTTCCATGCGGAAGCGTATCGCCTCGATGGGATCTGGCAAATCAATCGGGTATTCCTTGGCTTCGTAGGTCTCAACCAACAGCAACAAAAGCTCAAGTTCATCACCATCTGGCGTACCAGGTTTGGCGGTGAAGAGTTCTTCGATTCGCTCAAGCGCACGCTCATGCTCCACGGTCGTCTTGATGACCTTGGGATGAAAAGGCTTAGATGGTCTGCGCGTCGATTTCGTCATACTCTGAGTGCGTACCAATGAAACGGATGTAGATGGTAGAAAAGTCATCGTTGATCCAAACGACCAACCGGAATTCATTTCCGCAAATGTTGAAGACAACCCGCCCATCCTTAAGAATGCTGGCGCTACCGTATTTGGCTTTCACGTCAGCGGGTGCGGTCCAACTCGCGGAGTCCGCTTCTGCGTACCAAGCCTTGAGTTGCTCCTCCGAACGAGGGTTGGCTGTCCAATACTCGACCAATGTCTTGCGGGCGATGATCCTCATGAATTATCGGAAGCTCCCTTGACGGAGTCAATCTCAAAGTTCCCTTTACGGGAACTTTGAATCCTCGCGTTAGACTCTCTTGCCTCAAAAACAATGATTTTGCAGGTTTTGCAGCCGAAAAGCCACCCTTCAAGTTCTTTTTGAACCGCCTGCCAATCCAGGCCGCCTAGGCCGCAGCCCAGGGCGGGGATGGTGATCGAACTGATTTTCAAACGGTCTATTTCGGCCGCTAGCGATTCGTTTGCCGTTGTGCGTCGACTCCTATCGGATTGAAGCGTAACGCGGATCGTGACACGTTCGGTCACAGACAGAGATTATCATCATTATTGAAAAAACTCGGGGTCTGTCCCCGGTATTTTTTTGAGTTAAAAAGTCGCAGGTCGCTTCATCGGTACGTGCGGGCTCGGAGGCCCACAGTACGGGGTGAGCAAACAGCCGGGAACAGGCTTGAGGCTTGAGGCGTGAGGGGTAAGCAAACAGCCGGGAACAGGCTTGAGGTGTGAGGCTTGAGGCGTGAGCAAACAGCCGAACAGCCGAACAGCCGAACAGCCGAACAGCCGAACAGCCGAACAGCCGAACAGCCGAACAGCCGAACAGCCGAACAGCCGAACAGCCGAACAGCCGAACAGCCGAACAGCCAAACAGCCAAACAGCCCTACGCGCGGTCGGCCCCCTCATCCCCCCCGCCCCTTGCTCCCCCAGCCAAAGCCCTGGGGGCGAAGGGGTGCCAAGCGGTCGTGAGTAGTTCTTTATCTGCGAATATAAAGATCAAATCACGATTCGTATGGGTCGTCACGAAGTTGACTCGGGTGGCAATCGAATTTGATGGTGTCTCGGAATCATCGTGCCAGTACAATAGTGCAGTCGTTTACGAGCACGGGCACGAGCACGGGAAGCCAGAACCAAGCGAGGTAGACGACGGCCTTGCCGATCGCGGGCGATCGACGGAACCTGGAAGTTCACAGCGAGTGGCATCAAGAAAGGATCGGTGCATGACGCGGATCGGTAAATTCCAATGGGATGACGGCGGCCGCGCCACAAGCGGCTATGTCGGAATCACCGGTGATTGTGTCACTCGCTCGATCGCGATCGCCACAGGATTGGCTTATCGAGACGTCTACAAGACGCTCACCGAACGCTATGGCAGTACACCACGCGATGGTGTCCCTCGATCGATCTATGCCCCTTACCTCGAAGAACTCGGCTGGAAAGAGCAACCGTTCAGCCCGGTTGCGATTCCACTAGAACTCTACGATTTCGAGTCCGGTATCACTCTGGTGCTATGCCAAGACCAGTTCGGACGCAGAAGCCACTTATGCACGATCAGCGATGGGGTTTTATACGATACCTGGGATCCCTGTGACGATGATGGGACTTACAGGGTCGTGCGATGCTGGCGCGCGTCGGACACCGCCGTTTGCAGCGCAAGGCTCGGCGCAGGTGTGACCGAAGTACGCCATGCTGGGGATCTGACCCAATCGGAGTTCGAAAAAATCATTCAGCGTCTGCGAGCCATCGACAACACAGCCCGCAATCAAGCCTCGACCGAGAGCGAACGGGAGAACGCGCTGCGGATGATGCAAAGTCTCTTGCTGCGCCACAACCTTTCTCGCGAGGACCTCGCGAGCGATGAAGCGGTCGATTCGACCATGTACGCTCGCGTCGCATGCCCGGTCAACGGCTCGAAGTCGCTCATCTGGGAGAAGGTCCTGGCGACCTACGTCGCTGAACATATCTTTCCCATGGTCCAGTGGTACTCAGGCCGCAAAGGGCACCGCACCATCTTCTTTTTTTATGGACCTCGAACCGACGTCGAAAATTCGGTACAGCTCTTTCGCGAACTGCTTTTGACCATCGCCTCAGCCGCGAAAATTCTCTACGGCGGATACTCGCGCGGCAGCGGGGCTTCGTACGCCGAAGGCTATGTTGCGTCCCTTCCGAAATCGACCGCATCTGGCGATCCACAACAGGACCAAGACGCCCCGTCAAAAGAGGCTACCTCCCAAGCCCTGATGCAAAAGCGATCCTTGCTGGTCCACGAACGGTCGAGCGATTGGCTCTTTGCCGAATGCGGTATCCGACTTGTCACCACCCGACGTAAACTCAGAGATTTCCGCGACCCGGCCGCCGAGCAAGTAGGACGCAAACACGGTTCGGAACACCGCATCGATCTGCCGACAGCCCCCAAGCGATTGAATTAAACGCTTATTGCTACTCAGCGAAGCGGTACTCAGTGAAACGGTACTCGTACTCGATGGCTGTTCGAACTGCAGCGATGCCGATCGTTGATCGAGGCGGTTCGCGGGAACTTGCGGACCAATAGGTCGGATTGCTATACTGGACCGATTCGAGTACGAGTACGAGTACCGCGATGCTGAGTACGAGTACGAGAAAACGCACGAACAACGTGGTGACCACGGTCGATCATCCTCCCCTGACGGCGACATCCCCTCCTTGGCTGCTCCTGACCATGATTCCATTCCACTCGCTAAAACGCTCGGGTGCGGAAGTCTCCAAGAACCAGGTTGGGCTTGGCCGTCGGGAGTGGTTGCGCATCGGATCTTTAGGGGGGCTGGGGCTCGCTGCTGGATCCTCGACGATCGATAACCTGGGGCTTGCCCAGGCTCTTGAATCCCGGGGGATTGCAGGTTCGTTCGGCAAAGCCAAACGCTGCATCGTGCTGTTCATGCTCGGCGGTCCACCTCAGCACGAAACTTGGGATCCTAAGCCCGACGCACCGGCCGAGATCCGGGGCGATTTCAAGCCGATCTCGACGGCCACGCCTGGGCTTCAGGTCGGGGAGCTCATGCCGATGACGGCCAAGCTCACCAATCATATCGCCGTTCTTCGCGCGATGGCCACCGATGACAATGCCCATTCGGCAAGCGGGTATTGGATGCTCACGGGCAACCCTCATTCGCCAAAGAACGCCGAAAACTCCTTGCCTGGACCACCCAATGATTGGCCTTGCATGGCCGCCGTGGTGCGGCATCTCAAAGGCGATTCCGGCGCCTTGCCCGGCGCGATCCGTTTGCCCGAAGAGATTTGGAATACAGGCCGTTTGCTTTGGCCCGGACAGGATTCGGGTTGGCTAGGAAGTCATGCCGATCCTTGGTTGGTGCGCTGCGACCCGAACGCCAAGGATTTCAAAATACCCGACATCGCTCTGCCAGCCGACCTGACGATCGAACACTTCGGCCAACGCCGCGGGTTTCTCGAACAACTCAATCGTTCGCTCGACAAGATTCAGAAAGATCCTTCTCTTCAACGCTGGAGCACTTGGCAGAACAAGGCCATCGAGCTGATCCGAACCAAGGAAACCCAGAACGCCTTTGCCATCGAACAGGAGTCCGAAGCGACGCGCGATCGTTACGGTCGAAATCGATTTGGACAAAGCGTGCTCTTGGCTCGCAGACTCGTCGAATCGGGTGTGTCGTTGGTCCAAGTCAATTGGACTCGTGGGCAAGACGACCCGGACAACGCGCCGGCTTGGGACACCCATGCCAAGAACGCCGAACGACTTAAAACCGTTCTCATGCCGCCGATGGACCAAGCCTATTCGGCCTTGCTCGAAGATCTTTTGCAGCGGGGAATGCTCGACGATACTTTGGTGATTTGGATCGGCGAGTTTGGCCGATCGCCAAAGCACAATGCTGCCGGTGGCAGAGACCACTGGGGGCACGTTTTCAGCGGAGCCTTGGCCGGTGGAGGAGTGCAAGGGGGGACTGTCCACGGTGCGTCGGATCGTCAAGGAGCCTATCCGCTCGACGGACGGGTCGAACCGCAGGATCTTACCGCCACCGTCTTCCACTGCTTGGGCTTTGCTCCCCACACCGAAATTCGTGATCGGCTCGGTAGACCGCTTGCGATCAGCAAAGGGTCGCCCATCGAGGCGATCTTATGATGGATAACGATCTCCTGAGTGCCTGCGAAAAGTCCTGCCAAGTTCTTGCAGACGCGGTTTCCAAAAAACAAATTCTCGCAGGATCCCTTTTTGTCGAGCAAACCGGAACGCGTTTGGTCGCAAACTACGGGATGGCCCACGACGTCCATGCCTCTTACCTGCTCGGCTCGATCACCAAACCCATCGCCATCAGTGCGCTAATGACGCTTTTCGATGAAGCGAGCTTCGCCCTCGACGATCCCTTGGTCCGCTACCTTCCCGAATTCTCCCTGGGCGCGTTCCCTCAGGTCACCATCAGACACCTGCTTACCCACACCTCAGGGCTTCCTGACCAAGTCCCCAGCAATGGGCAATTGCGATCCGAACACCAACCCCTGGAATCCTTCGTCGAGGCGTGCGGCCGCCTGGGGTTTCGATTTCCTCCCGGGACGAACTACGAGTACTCAAGCATGGGGATCCTGCTTGCATGTGCGATTGCTGAGAGAATCTCCTCGGTACCGATTCAGCAGTTGGTCGCGGATCGTGTGCTAGCTCCACTTGGAATGGAGGACTCGGCACTTGGGATCGGGAGCATCCCTGAGGCAAATCGCATGCCTGTCCAAATCGAGTTCGCAGCTCCTGAGGCAGGAGGTGGAGCGGCCGACGCATCCCGTTGGGATTGGAATAGTGCTTATTGGAGACAGCTAGGTGCCCCTTGGGGTGGCG
>Ga0315906_10004223_pt1 | contig 18573 bp, 12 predicted proteins | sample LakEriMetagenome_4_FD_203526 | JGI IMG/M metagenome (GOLD analysis project Ga0315906, IMG submission 203526) | Freshwater fungal communities from buoy surface, Lake Erie, Ohio, United States - Buoy 2 MA122 | ecosystem: Environmental > Aquatic > Freshwater > Lake > Lake biofilm | place: USA... | reverse complement strand
GGATCGTCACGCTGACCACCGACTTCGGTTCCGGCTCGGGCTACGTCGCCGAGATCAAGGGCCGCCTGCTCCATGCCGGCACGCCGGCCACGCTCGTGGACATCGCCCACGACCTGCCGCCGCACGACGTCCGCGCCGCCGCCTGGCTCGTGGGCCAGGCCTGTCCGGCCTTCCCGGCCGGCACGCTGCACCTGGCGGTCGTCGATCCCGGCGTCGGCACCGCCCGGCGGCTCGTGTGGGCGGAGATCGGCGGGCAGCAGTTTCTCTGCCCCGACAACGGCCTGCTCTCGTGGATCCTCCGCCGCGCACCGCTCACCGCGGCCCGCGAGCTCCTGGTCGCCGCCGCGGCCGCCGCCACGTTCCACGGCCGCGACGTCCTCGCACCGGCCGCGGTGCGGCTGCTCGACGGGGTGTCGCCCGCGGCCCTCGGGCCGTCCGTCACCGACCTCGTGCGGCTGGCCTGGCCCGAGCCGCGGGACGGCGCCGACGGACTCGCAGGCGAGGTGCTCCAAGTCGATGCGTTCGGCAATCTCGTCACGAACCTGCCGGCGGACCTCTGGCCGCGGGTCGGCGCCGCCGGCGGCCTGACGGTCGGCGACCACGCGGTGACCGCGCTCGTCCGCACCTACGGTGACGCCGCCCCGGGCACCGCGGTGGCCCTCGTCGGCTCGCAGGGTTTCATCGAGGCGGCCGTCGTCGAGGGCCGGGCCGACCTGCGGCTCGGCGCCGGCCGCGGCACCCCCGTCACGATCGCCGACCGGAGGACGAACTGATCCCATCGGCCGCGCGGTTGCGCTCGCCCCGTAAATCCGGTTTTCCCGGAGAGGCGGCGCGGACGGCACGTGTCAGCGCGTGTGCTGCCGAAGCGTGGGAGTCGTCGATGTCCATGTCGAAGCGGGTCGTGATCGCCGGCGGCAGCGGCTTCCTGGGCACGTCGCTCGCGGATCACCTGGCCGGCCGCGGCTGGGAGGTGACGATCCTTTCGCGACGCGCCCCGCGGCGGCCGGGGCGGGCGACGTTCGTCCCCTGGGACGCCCGGTCGCCCGGCGGCTGGACGGCCTGCCTCGACGGCGCCGCCGGACTGGTGAACCTCGTCGGCCGGACCGTCGACTGCGTGAAGACGCCCGGGCACTGCGACGAGATCCTCCGCTCGCGGGTCGAGGCGACACGGGTGCTGGGGGTCGCCTGCCGGACGGTGGCCGCGCCGCCGCCGGTCTGGGTGCAGATGAGCACGGCCCACATCTACGGCGACCCGCCGACGGCCTGGTGCGACGAGGAGAGCCCGTTCGGCTACGGGCTCGCGCCGACGGTCGGCCGCGCCTGGGAGGAGGCCTTCGCGGCGGCGATCCTCCCCGCCCAGCGCGGCGTCGTCCTGCGGACGAGTTTCGTGATCGGCCGCGACCGCGGCGCCGGCCGTGGGGCGCTGGGGAAACTCGCCCCGCTCGCCCGCCTCGGCCTCGGCGGCACGGTCGGCTCCGGCCGGCAGGGGATCAGCTGGATCCACGAGCTCGACATGAATCGGCTCTTCGAGCGCGGCCTGGAGGATGCGTCGATGCGCGGGGCCTACGTGGCGAGCGCCCCGCGGCCGGTGAGCAATCGGGAGTTCATGCGGGAACTCCGCCGGGCGGTGCCCTGGCCGAAGCTGCCGCTGGCCCTGCCGGCCTTCGCCTGGATGGTGCGGATCGCCGCGCCGCTCGTGCTGCGAACCGATCCCGAGATCGCCCTCTACGGCCGCTACGTCACCAGCCGCCGCCTCGAGGAGGAGGGCTTTCGGTTCGAGCATCCGACGCTGCCCGCGGCCCTGGCGGCCTGCTTCGCCCGCTGACCGGTCCCGGGCCCGCGGGGTACAATCCGGGCATGCTGAGCCCGGAGACCCTCGAAGCGTATCGGCGGATGACGCCCGGCGAGCGTCTCGCGCTGGCACTGCGGATGACGGAGCAGCACGCCCCCGCGCTGCTGGAAGGGTCCCCGGCGTTGGTGGCCCGCCGCTTCGAATTGCTCCAGCGGGAGAACGACGAGCGGAACCGCAACATGCGGGCCGCCATGGCCCGCACGAAGACACGACCGTGAACGATCTCGTCGGCACGCTGCATGCCTTCGGGCGGCTCTTCGACCGCCTGGCAGTGCCCTACGCGATCATGGGTGGCTGGGCCGTTCGCGTCTATGCCCTGCCACGGCCGACGTACGATGTGGACTTCACCGTGATCCTCGCGCGGGACCGGCTGCCCGAACTCTACGCCGCCGCCGAGCACGACGGCTTCACCGTGCCGGAACAATACCGGGGCGGATGGATCGACAGCGTCGCCGACATGCCGCTGGTGAAGTTTCGGCTCTATCTTGCCGGGCATGGCATCGACGTCGACATTTTCCTGGCGGAGTCCGCATATCAGCGGGAACTGATGCGGCGGAGGGTGCAGCACACCGTCGGCGGCGTGCCGGCGTGGTTCGTCAGCGTCGAGGATCTGATCCTCCTCAAGCTGATCGCGAATCGTGGCCGGGATCGGGCCGACATCGACGACCTGTTGCTGGCGCGTTCCGAACTCGACGAGCCCTACCTCCGCCGCTGGGCCGGACCGCTGGGCGTGGAGGCGAAGCTCGACGAGGTCCTGGCCACCCGGGAGTGAGCCCGGCGGCTACACTGCCGGCATGATCCCGACCGCCACAGGCAGCCGCACCGCGTCCGCGGACCACCCGCGGGCCGGCGGCCCGGCGCCCGCCGCCGACCCGCTCGCCGACTGGGACCGCCACCACGTGTGGCACGCCTTCACCCAGATGCAGGAGTACGAGCCGCTGCTCATCGAGTCGGGGCAGGGGGCCTGGCTCGTGGATACGGCCGGCCGCCGCTACCTCGACGGCTCGGCGAGCATGTGGTGCAACGTCCACGGCCACCGTCACCCGCGGCTCGACGCCGCCCTCGCCGCCCAGGCGGCGAAGGTGGCCCACACCACGAACCTCGGCCTCTCCAACCCCACGACCGTCGAGTTCGCCCGCCGGCTCGTCGATGTCGCGCCCCCCGGCCTGGAGAAGGTGTTCTTTTCCGGCGACGGCTCGAGCGCCGTCGAGGCGGCGCTGAAGATGGCCTTCCAATACTGGCGGCAGGCCGAGCGGCCGGAGCCGGCCCGCACCCGGTTCGTGGCCATCGGCGAGGCCTACCACGGCGACACGCTCGGCGCCATCGGCGTGGGCGGCGTGGACCGCTTCACGGCGCTCTTCGCGCCCTTGACCTTCGAGGCGATTCGCCTGCCGTCGCCCGGCGGCCCGTGCCCGGCGACCGGCCGGCCGCCGCCCACGCTCGACGAGTCGCTCGCCCTCCTCGACCGGACCCTGGCCGAGCACCGGGGCACGGTCGCCGCCCTCGTCATGGAGCCGCTGGTGCAGATGGCCGCGGGCATTTACGTGCATCCGCCCGGCTTCCTCCGCGGCGTCCGTGAGCTCACCGCGCGGCACGACGTGCTCCTGATCCTCGACGAGGTGGCCACCGGCTTCGGCCGCACCGGCACGCTGTTCGCCTGCGAGCAGGAGGCCGTGACGCCGGACCTCCTCTGTCTCGCCAAGGGGCTGACCGCAGGCTACCTGCCGATGGCCGCGACGCTCACCACCGCGCGGGTGTGGGAGGCGTTCCTCGGGCCGCACGGCGACCGGCGGACGTTCTTCCACGGCCACACCTACGGCGGCAACCCGCTGGCCGCCGCCGTCGGCCTGGCATCCCTCGACGTGTTCCGCGACGAGCGGGTGCTCGCGGCGCTGCCGCCGAAGATCGCGCGGCTGCGGGAGCATGCCGACCGGCTCGGCCGCCTCGACCACGTCGGCGCCGTGCGGCAGTGCGGCCTGGTGGCGGGCCTGGAGCTCGTGGCCGACAAGGCATCGGGCCGGCCCTATTCCTGGGAGGAGAAACGCGGCACGCGCGCCTGCCTGGCGGCCCGGCGGCACGGCGCCCTCCTGCGGCAGCTCGGCGACGTGGTCGTGCTCATGCCGCCGCTGTGCGTGTCGCTCGACGAGATCGATCACCTCGCGGCCGCGGCGGAGGCCGGAATCCGGGCCGCCACAGCGGCCTCGCCCTGACGGCCGTTGTCGGTTCCCCGGGCGCGGGCTACGATGCCCGTGTCAGGAGAGAGCCGCAAGGCCGCCGAAGGCTGAACGCTCAGGCAAAAGGACTGACGACGACCACTGTTGGAGAGCGACGCGGGCCGCGAGGGCCGCGTCCACCGAAGGGGCAAGCCGCGGCCGCCGGCCGCGGTGAATCTCTCAGGTTCCAGGACAACAGGGTTCCGGGCTCCGGCTCCGCCGGCGCCAATGCACCGGGAGCCCTGCCATGTCCGACACGCTCGCGGCCCACGCCGCCGTTGACGCCGCCCGCGGCGTCCCGCCACTGGCCCTCCTCGAACAGCCGGCCGAGTTCACCGGCCGCCACATCGGCCCCTCGGCCGCCGACGAGCGGCACATGCTCGACGCCGTCGGTGCCCCCTCGCGGGCGGCGCTGATCGCCGAGATCGTGCCCGCGGCCATCGCCCGGCACGACCGCATGGACCTGCCGGCGGCGATCCCCGAGGCGGCGGCGCTCGCCGAGCTGCGGTCCGTCGCGGCCCGCAACCGGCTGCTCAAGAGCTTCATCGGCCAGGGCTACCACGGCACGCACACGCCCGGCGTGATCCTGCGGAACATCCTGGAGAATCCCGCCTGGTACACCGCCTACACGCCCTACCAGGCGGAGATCAGCCAGGGCCGGATGGAGGCCCTCGTCAACTTCCAGACGATGGTCTGCGACCTGACGGCGATGCCGATCGCCAACGCGTCGATGCTCGACGAGGCGACGGCCGCCGCCGAGGCGATGACCCTGGCGCGAAGGACCGCCGGGTCGAAGAGCCCGGTGTTCCTCGCCGACCGCCGCTGCCACCCGCAGACGCTGGAGGTGCTGGCCACGCGGGCCGCGCCGCTGGGCATCGAGGTCGTGGTCGGCGACGTGGCGGAGCTGATCGCGACCCGCGACTGCTGCGGCGCGCTGGTGCAGTATCCGGCGACCGACGGCGCCGTGGACGACTGGCGCGGCCTGGCCGACCGGGTGCACGCCCGGCAGGCGCTGTTGTGCGTCGCGGCCGACCCGCTGGCCCTGGTGCTGCTCGTGCCGCCGGGCGAGTGGGGCGCGGACATCGTCGTGGGCAGCACCCAGCGATTCGGCATGCCGATGGGCTGCGGCGGTCCCCACGCCGCCTACCTCGCCTGCCGCGACGAATTGAAGCGGTCGCTGCCGGGCCGGCTGGTGGGCGTGAGCATCGACGCCCACGGCGGTCCGGCCTACCGGCTCGCCCTCCAGACCCGCGAGCAGCACATCCGCCGCGAGAAGGCGACCTCCAACATCTGCACCGCCCAGGTGCTGCCCGCGGTCGTGGCCAGCATGTATGCCGTCTACCACGGCCCCGGCGGCCTGCTGCGGATCGCGGGCCGGGTCGCGGCCTACACGGCGATCCTGGCGGAGGGCCTGAAGCGGCTGGGCGTGCGGGTGCGGACCGCCCACGCCTTCGACACCCTGGCCCTCGACACGGGCGACCGCACGGCGGCCGTCGCGGCCCGGGCACGGGAGGCCGGCATGAACCTGCGGCCGCTCGACGCCGAGACGCTCGCCGTCACCCTCGACGAAACGACGACCCGCGACGACCTCGCGCGGCTGTGGGGCGTGTTCGCGACGGCCGGGCAGGCCGTGCCCGTCGTGGCCGCCTTCGAGAGGGGCGTCGAACCGCTCATCCCGCCGGCCCTGCGGCGGACGAGCGACTTCCTGCTCCACCCCGTCTTCAACTCCCACCATTCCGAGACGGCGATGCTGCGGTACATCCGCGGGCTCGCCGACAAGGACCTGGCCCTCGACCGGAGCATGATCCCGCTGGGCAGCTGCACGATGAAGCTCAACGCCACCAGCGAGATGATCCCCGTCACCTGGCCGGAGTTCGCCCAGGTGCATCCCTTCGCGCCGGCCGACCAGCGCGAGGGCTACGCGATCCTCGAGCGGCAGCTCCGCGATTGGCTCGCGGCCGCCACGGGCTACGCGGGCATCAGCCTCCAGCCCAACGCCGGCAGCCAGGGGGAGTACGCGGGGCTGCTGGCGATCCAGGCCTGGCAGCGGGCCCGCGGCCAGGGGCACCGCGACGTGTGCCTGATTCCCGCCAGCGCCCACGGCACGAATCCGGCCAGCGCCCAGATGGTGGGCATGCAGGTGGTGGTGACGGCCTGCGACGCGGCGGGCAACGTGGATCTCGCCGACCTGGAGGCCAAGTGCCGCCAGCACGCCGACCGCCTGGCCGCCGTGATGATCACCTACCCCAGCACGCACGGCGTGTTCGAGACGGCGATCGGGGAACTGTGCGAGATCGTCCACCGGCACGGCGGACGGGTGTACGTGGACGGGGCGAACATGAACGCCCTGGTGGGCCTGGCGGCGCCGGGCCGGTTCGGCGGCGACGTCAGCCATCTGAACCTGCACAAGACGTTCTGCATCCCGCACGGCGGGGGCGGGCCGGGCGTGGGGCCGGTGTGCGTCGTCGAGGACCTCGTGCCCTTCCTGCCGGGCCACGCGACGGGCGGCCTGCCGCCGGCCGTCGTGGGCGCGGTGTCGGCCGCGCCGCTGGGCAACGCCGCGGTGCTGCCGATCAGCTGGATGTATTGCCGGATGATGGGCGCCGAGGGGCTCACGCACGCCACCGAGGCCGCGATCCTGGCGGCCAACTACGTCAGCGTTCGCCTCCGTGGCCACTTCCCCACGCTGTATTGCGGCCCGAACGGCCGCGTGGCCCACGAGTGCATCCTCGACCTGCGGCCGCTGAAGGAGACCAGCGGCGTGACGGCCGAGGACGTGGCCAAGCGGCTCATCGACTACGGCTTCCACGCGCCGACCCTGAGCTTCCCCGTGCCGGGCACGCTGATGGTGGAGCCGACGGAGAGCGAGCCGCTCGTCGAACTCGACCGCTTCGTCGCGGCGATGATCGCGATCCGTGGCGAGATCGCCCGCATCGAGGCGGGCGAGTGGCCGGAGGACGACAATCCGCTGAAGAACGCCCCGCACACCGCGGCCGTCGTCGCGGCCACGGACTGGCGGCACCCCTACTCCCGCGAGACCGCGGTCTTTCCCATGGCGGCGCTGCGGCGGACGAAGTATTGGCCACCCGTGGGCCGCGTGGACAACGTCCACGGCGACCGCAACCTGTTCTGCAGCTGCGTGCCCGTGTCGGCCTGGGAAGAGGCCGAGGCCCGCTGACCGCCGCGGCGGCACGGCATCAGGCGGCCGCGGTGACCATCGAGCCGTTGCACCACACCCGCACGCCGCGGAGCTTGGCGAACGCCAGCGACTCCGGCGCGATCGCGTCGCAGGCGATCAGGGGCACGGCCGTGAGCCCGGCCTTGCTGAGCACTCCGGCCCGACGCTCGGCGCGGAGGATGTCGTCGATGTCGCCCGTCGAGGAGACCTCCACCACGACGTAACTCTTCACGCCGTCCACGCTCCCGGAAGCCACGGCGTCGGCCCGCAGGAAGTCCTCCGCTTCGCTCTCGGTGACGTGGGGCTCGATGAGGTCGAGCAGCTCGTCGTTGGCGAGGAGCTTGCCCCGGCGGAGGAACCGCCCGAGGTAGGCCGTGAGCCGGTCTCGGAACTGGATTTCGAACGTCTTGCCCACGACGGCGTCGGTGCGGATCGTGAGCCGCTCCAAAGCCACCGCCAGCGACTTGACCTGGGCCTCCGTCCGCGACTGGGCCTCGAGCAGCTTCGCCTGGCCCTCGGCCAACTCCCCGACCCGCAACTCCGTCCGCGCCTGGGCCCCGGCCAACTCCCCGACCCGCAACTCCGTCCGCGCCTGGGCCCCGGCCAACTCCTCGACCCGCAACTCCGTCCGCGCCTGGGCCCCGGCCAACTCCCCGACCCGCAACTCCGTCCGCGCCTGGGCCCCGGCCAACTCCCCGACCCGCAACTCCGTCCGCGCCTGGGCCCCGGCCAACTCCTCGACCCGCAACTCCGTCCGCGCCTGGGCCCCGGCCAAATCCCCGACCCGCGTCTCCGTCCGCGTCTGGGCCTCGGTCAGCCCGGTGATCGCCGCGTCGAGCCGCGACACATTCGCGTCGATCGATTCCCCGAGACGGCGGAAGTCGTCCTTGGTGACGGCGTTCCGCAGTTCCTCGAACATCCCGCCCATCGTCTCGGTGAGCGCCTTGGCGGCGTTCTCGCCGAGCGCGGCCTTCAGTTCTTCATACACCCGATACATGTTCATGGCCGCCTCACCCGGCGTTCACGCGTCTGCGGTCGAGTGTACAGGCGTCTATCCGCACCGTCAACCTGCGACGATGGGCGGCCCGTCCCGTCGCGCCGCGGTCAATGGACGACGCTCTTGCTGCCCTCGGTCGAGCCGCCGATCGGGGCGCCCTCGGGCATCGGCCGGCCGGCCGACGGGATCCCGAGCCGGTGCAATTCCTCGCGCAGCCGGCGATACTCGGGGAAACTGTCGGGATAGCACCACAGCGTGACGGTCGTCTCGGGCTTCACGCCGGACAGGGCGCGGCGGAACCGCGACGTGGCGGCCAGCGCCTCGTCGCCCGTCTCGCCGAGCGCCGGCTGCTGCGGCCGCACGACCCATTCGCGGGACCGGATCAGCACCTGCCCGCGGGCCTGGTCGATCTTGGCCTCGATCACGTAGTCGAGCGCGAATCCCTGCTCGGGCCCCACGGTCTCGATGCGGTTGGCGAGTTGGGCGATCGACCCGCCCTGCCGCTGGGTGCGGTCCTTGGCGAGCTCGAAGAGCTCCTCGAGCGGGATGTAGGCGATCCGCCCGGCCGCCAGCCGGAAGTGGATCTCCTCGCCGTTCACCGTGCGGCCGATGGGCGTCGGGTAGGTGAGCACCTCCTTGGTCGTGGCGGCCGCATGGGCCAGGCCCTCCGCCTGGAGCGTGCAGGCGCGGATCTCCTCCTCCAGCCCGCGGCGGCGCACGGCGGACTCGGCGGCGGCCACCCGCGCGGCGTCGCTGGCCTGCTTCCAGCGGTCGAGCCCGGCCTTCGCCGCGGAGACGGCCGTGGCCAGCTGCAGCCGGGCGTCGGCGGCGAAGGCGGCGGCGGTGGCCACCGTCCGCTTCTGGGACTCGAGCTCGTCGATCTCGCTTTCGGTCGAGGCCAGGGTCTCTTCGAGGTCGGCGACCGACGCCTCGAGCGCCGCGGTCTCGGGCGAGGCCTGGGTCGCCGAGAGCACGATGCTCTGCACGCGGCCTCCGATCACCATCACGAGGATGATGAGGATCCCCACGATGTTCGTGACGACGTCGAGGAACGAGTCCTGTCCGGCGCCGCTGATGTCTTCAGGCCTGGGTCGGGGCATGGGTGGATCCTCGGCGGACGATCAACGCTTGGACGGCAGCGATCCCGTGCGCTCGACCGGCGGCAGCGGCCGCACGGCGTCGCGACCCGCGGTGGGCCGCGTCTCCAGGCCGCTGTCGGCGAGCAGCCGCTCCAGATCCTCGCGTCGCGAGCGGCCGTCGGACGTTTCCGAAAGGACGAGTTCCGGCTTCCAATACATGCGGTCGCCGGCGATTCCCCAGCGGCCCACCTTGGCGTGCACGGCGGCCACGAGCGGATCGATCGCCTCGGCCGTCGTGCCGGCGATGGGAATCCGGGTCTCCACGCGACCGCTGCCGTCGTCGAGGATGCGAAACTCCTGGGCCGCGCACTCCAGCCGGATCGGGCGGCGGAGCGGAATCGGCCGGTCGCGGGTCGCGAGACTGGCCCAATTGCTGCCCCGCTGGCCGGCCAGCGACGCCGAGGCGGAGGCCTCGCTCGAGCCCTCGAGCATCCCGCCGGCGGCGCCGCCCTGCTGGGCGAGCCCCGGCAGGGAAGGACCGCTCATGCTGCCGGCGCCGCCCGGCTGGCCGCCGGCGGATCCCGCTGCGTCCGCGGCGCCGCCAGCGGCCGATCCCGCGCCGCCCGTCGTCCGCCCGCCTGCCGCCGCCCCGCCGCCTGCCTGAGCGGCGGTCGTCCCGCCGCCCGCCGTCGGGCCGTCCGCGGCCGCGCTCGAACCAGCCGCCGCGTCGCGGTGCGTCGCGTAGAACTTGGAGGGCCCCGCATAGCGGTCGCCGAGGATGGCATCGCCCGACTGCCGCCCACTGCCGCCTGCCGCCGGGGATCCGCCCTCGTCGGGCCCGCCCGGGCCGCTGCCGGACCGGGGGCCGCCCCCGCCGACCGTCGCCTCTCCGCCCCCGCCGAGACCGCGGCCGTCGCCGGCGCGGCCGAGGATCGCGTCGCCGCCCGACGCAGCGCCGCTCGGCAGGCCGCCGCGCTCCTGGCCCGCGGCGGCGTCGGCGGCCACGAAGCCGCGGCCGCGTTGGCCCGCCGCCGCCTGCTCCTCCGTCCAATCGAATCGGGCCTGGTCGCCGAGCACGCTCGGCCCGCCCTCGGCCACCACGCCGCCCCGCGTGGTGGCGGCCCGGAAGTGCTGCACGGGCGCGGCCGGCCGCGACTTCCGCACCTCGCCCAGCCAGGCCATGCGGCGCCGGGATTCCTCCACGGCCCGCATCTCGGCATCGGCCAGCGCCGGGTCGCGGGGCGGATAGTCGAGCGTCCAATCCTCGTCCACGAACTGGTAGCCGAACTCGCTGCCCCACGACTGGATCGCCTCGCGGGCCGCATAGTAGGCCATCACGCCCGAGGGGCGGACGAGCAGGAGCGGATACGGCTGGGCCGCCGGGTCGCCCGACTCGCGCGGCCCGGTGGCGATGTGCTCGCGGGCGGCCCGCAGCGCGCTGGCGAGCGGGTTGCCGGGGCCGGGCGGGCCCTCGAAATCAGCGGGCCCCAGCCGGATGCCCTCGGGCTGGAGGAACACGCCGTCGATGCAGCACTCGATGTACAGGGGCCGGCGGTGCGTGCCGTTGGCGCCCTCGTAGGGCACGACGGCGTAGGCCGGCGGCTTCTCGGCCTGCTGCCGCCGGGCCTCGTCGAGCGCTTCCCGCGCCCGCTGCAGCCGGCTCTCGAGTTCGGCCAGGGCGGCGGCGTCCTCCGGCCGCGGCCGGGCGTCCGCGGCGAGCGCCGCGGCCATCCGCTCCAGCCGCTCGAGCTCGTCGGCCAGCTTGCGGTTGTCGTCCTCGACGCCGGCCAACTGCATCCGCGCCCGCGACAGGTCCGCCTGCGTTCGTTCGCGGATCTCCCGCAGCTGCCGCAGCCGCCAGGCGAGCTCGTCCTGGGCCAGCCGCAGGTCGTCCTCGCGCTGCCGGAGGGCCGTCTCGGCCGCGGCCCGCTCCTGCTCGCGGGCCGAGCGGCTGAAGAGCACGAGGAGGACGAGCAGGGCCCCCATCGTGCACAGGAGCACGGCGAGGAACGGGAACAGCGAGATCGAGGCCCCGGATCCGGGGCGGGCGCGGCTCATGCGGCCCTTCCGACGCGGCGGGCCGACTGCAGATCGACGGTGCGGTGTTCGGGAGCACCGCGGGACGCGAGCAGCTGCACCGCCGCGGCGAGCGTCGCCAGCGTCTCCTCGAAACGGCCGGCCGTGGACAGCGTCGCCAGGTTGGCGTCGAGCGTCCGCTCCAGGGACGCGATGTCGCGGGTGGCACCGACGACCTCGCCGAGGAGCGCCGTCTGGCCGGCGAGCGCGTCCTGGTGCCGCTCCAGGCCGCGAACCGCGCCGGCCAGCGCCTCCGCCGCCTCGGTCCAGCGGCCCTCGCGGCGGGCGGCGTGCTCGTCGTGAACGCGGCCGAGCGACTCGGCCCAGCGTTGCAGGCTGTGGTCGAGCGACCGGGCGAGCGCCGCCTGGATGCGGTCACCGGCCTCGTCGAGCAGCTGCCGGACGCCCGCGGCGGCCGTCCGCTCGAGCGTCTGCCAGGCCTGCTCCTGGGCCTCGAGCAGCCGGGCGGAGCCGCGGCCGAGCGTCTCGCCGAGACGGGCGACCGCCAGGGCCGTGCCCTCGTCGCCGGACAGCGACTGGAACCGCCCGGCCAGGGCCGCCCAGGCCCGCTCGTCCACGGAGGCCAGCAGCTGCGACTCGGACCGGTCGAGGAGGAACTGCAGGAACATCAGCACCATCGACAGCGCCAGGGCGGTGGCCGTGGTGTCGAAGGCCGTGCCCAGCCCGGCCACGACGCCGGAGATGTTCTCCAATTGCGTGGGCGACAGGCTCGCGATCGCGACGGTGATGCCGATCACCGTGCCCAGGAAGCCCATGATCGGGATGGCCCAGATCACGAACCGCACCAGGCCGTGGCCCTGCGCCGCGCGGGCGGCGTCGAGGTCGGACAGGTATTTGACGTGGTCCTCCAGGCCGTCGGCCGATCCGGTGCGGACGACGAGATCGAGCGCCTCGCGAAGGCGGCGGACGAGGTAGTCGCCGCCCTCCTCGCCGTCGGGCAGGGCCGCCGCGAGCGCGGCCGCCTCGGCGGGATCCTGGCCGCCGGCGGGCACCTCGGGCAGCGGGCAGTCGCCCTGCACGCGCCGCCGCTGCCGGGCGACGTCGGCGGCCTTGATCGCCAGGGCCGCGAGCCCCACGCAGAACATCGCCGTCTCGACGTACTCGACCCAGTGGCCGGCCAGGTAGCGGACCACGTTGGCGTCGGTGATCACGCCGCCGTGGATCAACGCGAAGAAGCAGAACGCCAGCGCGCCGCCCCAGAGCAGGGGCGAGCGGAGCAGGATCGCGGACAGGGCGTTGACCTTCGACACCGTGCACCTCCGGAAACGCTGGCCGCCGCCGCCGCGAACACCGCGGCCCAGGGGCGATCCAGCGTCGTTATCGGTACACCTTGCGCAGCCGATTGAATCCAATCATCCGGCAGGGAGAAACATCGGTTCCGCAAGGCGGCGGCGCGAAGCCAGGCAGGCTGGGCAAGGCCGCGGCAGTCTTGCCGTGCGGGGGTGGTCGGCCTAGCCTCTGCCCCCGTCATCCCGCGCCCCTTCCCGGAGCCCGCCCCATGCCCTGCTCGTGGTCCGCCTCCCGGCGTGGTCTCGGACTTCTGGCCTTCGTCGGCCTGGCGGCCGCATGGATCGGCGCCGCGAGCCGGGAGACCGTGGCCCAGCGGCCGGCCGTGGCGGATCCGCAGGCCGGCAGCGGGCTGTGGATCTCCGCCGGGCCGCTCGACGATCAGCGGCGGCTGCTGATCGTGATCGACCCGCAGCTCAAGAACGCGGCCGTGTACCACGTCGATGCCGCCGCGGGCACGCTGGCGCTCAAGAGCACCCGCGACATCACCTTCGACCTCATGGTGGGCGACTTCAACGCCCAGGCTCCCAAGCCGGCCGACATCCGCAAGATGCTGGATGTGGCCCCCGGACGCCCTTAGGTGTCCGCGGACAAAGCCGTCCCTGGCCTTTGCCCCCTTCGCAGACCGGTCGAAAAACCGCGGTTTTCGACGGTCTGCAGTCGCCGCATCCGGCGGCGGCAGAGTTGCTCCACAGCCTGCTGGCGGACCGGGGCAACGGGCTCGCGGCCGCAGGCTCCGGCGACCGGCGACCCCCGGGCCACCCCTCCGCCCGGGGCGGCTGTGCCGGTGGTGCCGGTCGCACGTTCCGAGACGTCTGGACGTAGAATGCAGGTACGGCCCCTGACGATTCCCAGACGACGGGCCGCCGTGCACCGAGGGACGCCCTGATGATGGCCGGAAGATTTCTGTCGCTCGAAGAAGCCGCCCGACAGCTCGGAGTCAGCGTGGACGAGGTCAATCGCCTCGTCGACAGGAAGAAGCTCTTTCCCATGCGGGACGGCGCCGCCGTCAAGTTCAAGGCCGACGACGTCGAGCGTGTGGCCCGCGACATGGGTGACGACGCCTCGCAGGCGGACGACCTGGCGCTCGACCTCGACATGCCCGCCGCCGCCCCCGACGACGAACTCGCCATCGGCGACCTGCTCGACGGCACCGAGTCGATCTTCGCCCCCGACCCGCCGCGGGCCCCGGGCGCCTCGCAAACGATCGTCCGCGGCGGAGGCGGCCCGCCGGCGGCCTCGGGCCTGACCGGCAACGGGGCCGCCGGATCCGTCACCGGCGGGCTCGACGACGACGACCTGGCGCTCGAGTCGATCATCGGCGCCTCGTCGCCCGGGCTCGGCCGCGGCGGCTCGGTGATCGGCAGCGACCTGGCGATCGGCGGCGTCCTGCCCGACAAGGCCGCGGGCGGGCCGGGCTCGATCGCCGGACTGTCGTCGCCGTCGGGGACCGGGGCCGCCCTGTCAGGCGCCCTCGACACCGGGCTGTCGCTCGAGGACGCCGACGTGCAGCTCTCGGGGATCGACATCGGGGGCTCGGCCATCGTCAATGCGTCTTCCGCTTCGATCGTCGCCGAGGGGTCCTTCCTCGGGGGCGACGAGTTCCAGCTCGGCAGCGACACGGCCGACGACGAGAGCGCCTCGGTGGTCATCGCCACCGAGGAGACCGGCGACTCCAGCTTCTTCGGCGCGGCCATCGGGGGCGAAGGATCGGTGCTCTCCGACGAGGCGGTGAGCGACAGCGCCTCCGTGCTGCTCGGGGGCGAGGTCGGCGAGTATGCCCTGGAGACGCCCTTCAGCCCGCTGCAGATCGCGGGCCTCGTGTGCTGCTCCCTGCTCCTGCTGTTCGGCGGCTTCGTGCTGTACGACGTCGTGCGGACGATCGGCTCGCCCGACGGCCCGTCGCTGGCCAGCCCGCTGGTCAACGCGATGGCCGAGACCTTCGGATGGCGGTAGTTTTCCGGCCCGGCGGCGGCCCGATCGCCGCGGCCTGCTACCATTGAGTGGAGGCTGGCCGCCCGAGATTCGCCGGCCTCGCCGCCCTCGCTCCCGCCCATGGCTCGCCGCCGGCTCGCATCGCCCGACCAGCCCGCCGCCGTCCGGGCCCTGCTCGGCGGCTACGAGTTCTGTGCGTCGCTGCAGTTCGCGGTGGTTCTCATCGCCCTGCTGGCCGTCGTGCTCGGCCTGGGCACGTTCGTGGAGAGCGGCTTCGGCACCGAAGCGGTGAAGTTCGGCGTCTGGAACACCTGGTGGTTCACGCTGCTCAACGCCCTGCTCGCCGTGAGCATCTTCTGCGCGGCGGCGATCCGCTTCCCCTGGAAGCGGCATCAGACCGGCTTCGTGATCACCCACGTCGGCCTGCTGGTCCTGCTGGCCGGCTGCCTGCTGTCGCAGCGCGGCGGCATCGACGCGCAGATTCCCTTGCTGGAAGGGGAGCGGGGCAGCCGGGCCTACGAGGACTCCCACCACTTCCGCATCGAAGTGGAGCCGCGGGCGGGCGGCGGCCGCGAAGTGATCGGCCCGATCGCGTTCCGCTCCGGCCCCTTCAACTGGTCGGAATACGGCACGACGCGGAGCTGGTTTCCCTGGGGCCTGGCCCCGCGGGACGTCGGCGTGATCCACGACGCCGACGGCGTGCGGCTGGAGGTGCTCGACTTCTACGCCGACTCGACGGCGGCCCTGGCGCCGGGCGTGAGGCTGCGGCTGGGCAGCGACTCGTTCGCGGCCGCGCCATCCGGGCGGATGTGGATTCCCGTCGACCTCGCCTGGCAGCCCGACCCGCTGCGGGCCGCCGAGGTCCGCCACCGCCAGCAGGCGGGCGGGGGGACGGTGGTGTTTTGGAAGACGTCGTCCGCCGCGGAGGCGGAGGCGTTTCTCGCGGGCGTTCCCGATCCGGCGCTGGGCTACGGCGAGAAGGGGCAGTTGGTGCTCGTGTGCGACGGCAAGCCGCACCGCATGCTGGTGGACGACGTGCTCGGCAAGGAGGCCTTCGCGGCCGACGGCGAGGCCGGGGACGCGGCGCTGTTCGTCGAGGTGCACGACTACGAGCCGCGGCTCTCCGGCGCGCGGGTTCGCGTGCGTCGCGGCCGGGCGGGACCGGCCGAGGAGATGGTCGTGCTCGCCGACCTGCCCGAGGTGACGATCCACGCGCCGCGGGCCGGCGTCTATGGCACGCTGTGGGTCGAGCGCCAGGTCGCCGACGCCGCGGAGCGGATGCAGGGCAAGGGCCGCAGCCGGATCGACGTGGTCCAGGCCAAGGGCCTGCCGACGGCGATCGGGGCGGAGCGGACGCCGGCCGGGTTCTCGCTGCTCTACAGGCGCTGGCAGGCGCCGACGGCCGTCGCGGCCCCGCTGCCGCTCGACGGCCGGCCGGTGCCGGCCTTCGAGATGCCGCGGGCCAAGTTGGAGTTGCGGGTGGATCGTTTCCTGCCCGCCGACGCGCTGGAGATCGCCACGCTGCCGCTGCCCTTCGACAAGGCCAAGGCCCCGTCCGCGAAGCGCCGGGCCGCGAAGGTGCGGCTCACGGTCGATGGCCGGGCGGAGGAGTTCTGGCTGGCCGGCATGCCGATCCAGCCTGTCGAGGAGCCGCCCGGCCCCGCGGAGCGGCGCGTGGTCGAGTCGCCCGGCCGCACCGCGGCGATCACCCTCCAGCCGGATGCCATCGACGTGGGCTTCGACGTCCGGCTCGACAACTTCGAGCGGCGGCTCGATCCGGGCACGAGCCAGGCGTCGCATTTCTCCAGCGTCGTCGAGTTCCTCTCACCCGAGGGCCGGCCCCTGGTCGGGCGGCCGGTGACGATCACGATGAACGCCCCGGTGGATTTCTCGGATCCCCGCACGGGCCGCTCCTACCGTCTCTTCCAGGAGAGCTTCATGGGGCCCTGGCTCCCGGGCGACGACCTCTACGAGCGGTTCACGAAGGGGACGGCCGAGAAGCCGGCGCGGCTGGAGGCGTCGGTGCTGACGGTCAACTACGATCCCGGCCGCGGCGTCAAGTACGCCGGCAGCGGCCTGATCGTCATCGGCATCTTCACGATGTTCTACATGAAGGCCTATTTCTTCGGTCCGCGGCGGCAGTGATCCGCGGCCCGCGCTTTTATCCCGCACAAGGAACCACGTCGCCATGCCTCCCACGCTCGCCGGCCCGAGGAACAGCGGTCGCCAGCCCGACGCCGGGCGGCCGGCAGGGTCGCAGGGTCGCGGCCCGCGGTCGCCGCGCGGCGCGGCGGCCGGCCTGTTGGCGGTCGCCGCGGCGGTCGTCGCCGCCTCCGGCCTCGCCGCCACACCGTCGGATCGCAGCGCGGCGCCGCTGCCCGGGCTGGCGCCGGCCCTGCGGGAGTGGCGGGAGATTCCCGTGCTCGAGGACGGCCGGATCATGCCGCTCGACACCTTCGCCCGTCGCATGGCCGACACGATCTGCCATGCCCAGGCTCCGAAACTCGCCACCGGTCCGGGCGGCGGGCTGGTCCGCTGGCAGGCCGACGAGTTGCTGCTCGACTGGCTCGTGCGGCCCGCCGCCTGGGAGGAAATCCCGTTCCTGATCGCCGAGCACGAGGAGGTGCGCGAGCTGCTCGGGCTGCCGCTGTTCGCCGCCATGGCCGCGGGCCGCGAGCGGCTCAAGCACGCCGCTCCGGCCGACGTCGCCGACTGCCAGAAGCTGCGGGCGCGGCTCATGGAGATCGACGAGCGGCGCCGCCAGGCGGTCGCGGCCGGAGGCCAGTTCCGACCGGAGGGGGCCGACGCCAAGGTGGAGCAGTTGTGGCGGGCCTTCGTGGCCTGGCGGCGGCTGACCTTCCGCGCCGAGACGGCCGAGATGGGCCGCACGCGGTTCGTGCGGCTGTTCGAGAAGACGGCCGACGCATGGCGGTCGCTCCGCGGCCGGATCGCGACCGCCGGCGCTGGCGAGACGTCCGCCGCCGCCCAGGCCGTGGATGACGCCCTGCTCGGACTCGCCACCGCGGTCGGCGAATCGGCGCGGTTCGACACGGCCGACGCCGCCGGGAAGATGCCGGCGATCCGGGCCGCCCTCGACCGGCTGGCCGCCGCTCCCGGGCTCGACGCCGGCACCGCCCGGGCCGTGGCCCGGCTCGGCGACCGCGCCGGCATGCTCGCCGAGGCGCTGTATGACGACGGCGGCGGACTGCTCGTCGCGCCCGCGCTGCACGCCGAACCGCTGGAGGCCGAGCGGGACGCCGACGACGACTCCCCGCCGTGGATCGGGCTGGCCACGCTGCTCGACGCCCCGCAGGCCGTGCTCGCCGGCTATCCGCCGGCGGCGGTGCAGGGGGTGCGGTCGGCGTTCGCCGCGCTCGCGGCCGCCGTCGTCGCGCCCGCCGGGGCCGGCCGGGACCGCGACGCGACCGAGGCGGCCGGCCGCCTCGCCGCCGCCCTGCGAACGCTCGGCGAGGCGGTCGAGCCGCTGCGGTCGCGGCTGCCCACGGAGCGGATCGATGCCGACCTCGTCCGGCACACGGCCTACCCGCCGTCGGGCAGCACCCGCCGCGAGGCCCGCTACAACGAGGGCGATCCGTTCCGCCTCTCCTGGGTGCTGAGCCTGGCGGCGCTGTTCGCCTTCGCCCTCGCCTTCGGCCGCGCCCGCGGGCCCATGTTCTGGCTGGGCACGGCGCTGCTGGCCGCCGAGATCGGCTGGACGGCCTTCGCCTTCGCGCAGCGGGTGGCGATCACCGGCTGGGCCCCGGTGACGAACATGTACGAGACCGTGATCTACGTGCCCTTCTTTCTTTCGCTCCTCGGCCTCGGCTTCCTGCTGGCGCCCATCTGCGGGCGCGGCGCGGGCGATGCCTGGCGGATGACCGCGCTGCCGGCGCCGCTCGGCGGCCCGGTGCCGGGCGAGGCGACGCCGCTCGACG
>Ga0315906_10004222_pt1 | contig 18576 bp, 24 predicted proteins | sample LakEriMetagenome_4_FD_203526 | JGI IMG/M metagenome (GOLD analysis project Ga0315906, IMG submission 203526) | Freshwater fungal communities from buoy surface, Lake Erie, Ohio, United States - Buoy 2 MA122 | ecosystem: Environmental > Aquatic > Freshwater > Lake > Lake biofilm | place: USA... | reverse complement strand
CGCCAGATGGGTTATCTACCCGAGGCAATCTGTAATTACCTCGCGCTCTTGGGTTGGTCACCAGGGGAAGATCGTGAAAATATCACAATGGCCGAACTGTGTGAGCTCTTCACCGTTGAAAAAGTTCATTCATCACCAGCACGCTTTGATATGAAGAAGCTTGAAGCAATCAATGGTGACAAGATCCGTGCACTCACGATTGATGAGTTCCTCTCGTGGTCACTGCCGTTCCTTAAGGATGCAGGCATCATCACAGGAACTGATAGCGAGATTGCCCTCGTTAAATCAGCCCTACCGATTATTCAAGAGCGAATTGTTACCTTAAGTGAAGTTCCAGCCATGTTGGCATTTTTATTCACCAAAGAGTTTGCAGTAGACGAAGCATCGCGACCAAAGATTGCTGATGCTGACTCCAAGAAAATTCTCAAGCGAGCACTCTCTGATCTCACCCCGTTAACATCATGGGATCATGCATCGATTGAAGCGGCGCTACGTGCTTCTCTCATCGAAGAGATGGGGCTCAAGCCACGTATCGCATTTACCGCCCTGCGCATTGCAGCCACGGGAAGCACGATCTCCCCACCTCTCTTTGAATCAATGGAGTTACTGGGTAAAGAGGTCTGCCTTGAGCGAATTGCTGGGGCGATTTCACTCTGATCGATAAGGTAAACTTCTGCCAACAAAGGATGTGAATCTTTTGGGGTATGGGGTAATTGGCAGCCCTGCTGATTCTGGTTCAGTAAGTCTAGGTTCGAGTCCTGGTACCCCAGCGCAGTACCCTAAGAACGAAAGCACCACAGCAGTAAATGAATGTACTAGGGCCCCGTCGTCTAGCGGCCTAGGACTCTGGCTTCTCAAGTCAGCTACGAGGGTTCGAATCCCTTCGGGGCTACGCAGTACCGATACTCATCTGAAGGAGCAGTGCGATGATTGATTTCAAAAATGGTTCACTTGTAAAGCTCAAAGAGGTCAGCAATGCCGACGGACTTACCCTCGTGCAAGATTTACTCATTGAACAAGAAGAGGTCTTTGCTTCCTTTAAAGGAATGCGCGACATGGTTATTTTCACTAACAGACGAATCATCGCAGTAAACGTTCAAGGAATTAGTGGCAAGAAGAAAGACTTTTCTTCTCTTCCATACTCAAAAGTTCAAGCATTTTCATTGGAAACCGCTGGAACGTTCGATCTTGATTCAGAGATGGAGCTATGGTTCAGCGGACTAGGAAAGGTTCGCTTTGAGTTCAATTCAAAATTTGATGTTAAAGGATTTAGTAAATTTCTAGGAAAATATATCCTTTAAATCAGTAACTGTTGTAACCGGAATCAAACTCGTTGACCAAGTCATCCCAAAAACTTGAGTCGAAGGTTGAAGCGATACCCACAATTAAGACAATAAAGCCAACGAGAATAATCCAGGCTAGAGCTGTTGATACCCAACCAATGATTATTCCTGCTACAGCAAAGCCACGATTCTCGCTGCTTCCTGCTTTTTTAAGCTTTGAGAGCGAAATATGGCCCAAGATCGAACCAATAAATGAGAAGAAGCCTGCTGTAAGAAATAACGTTGCTAACGAAGTGATAAAGGAAGCGATAGCAAGTCCGCTCCCAGATTTTGCATCCTGCTCGGCCTGGCTTAATGGTGCGGATCGGAAATTCTGGCCTGGCGTAAATTCAGACACCCTAAGCCTCGTTAATTACAACTGTTTTGACCCAGTGGTCGCGAAGAGTGCGGCTATTTTTCGTAAAGTAGAAGACGATTTCAATAATGATCCAGGCAAGAAATGCAATTCCGAAAGTGAGATTAGTTGCAATACTCACTGTCACCGGCACAAGAAATTCACGTACCGCCATGTGTCCCCATGTGACAACTGAGCCAGTTTCGAAGTGCCTCACTCTAATCTTGAGGATTTTCTTCGCCGGAGTCTGACCTTCTCCCCAAATCACTAAAGACCAAATAAGCCATCCGATTCCCAGAGTGAGAACGGCCAAGACAGCATCGAGTGCGTACGCACCGAGCCGATGTTGAAAACTCGCGAAGCGATAAGACCCATCATCAGAACCCTCACCCGGAAATGGACTTAAATTATTGGTGTATGACATTTTCGCTAAACCTCAATCTCTCAGGGATGGAAACACAATGGGGCTACTCTAAATGATCGGAACATGCTTTTAGTAGATATCGCCAAATAACTGGTCAAAATTATCTGAACCGCTATTTCTTGTCTAGCAAGAATCACCCCTCTTAGAAGTACGATGGATCCATGGGTAAAAGGGCACTTATCGTCGGCCTCATCACTCTTGCGCTCACAGCAACCTCTGTCTTTATCTTTGGTAAATCATATGCGCGCGATATCTATACCTACGATTGCGAGACTGTAGAGCAGCGCCCTTCGCAGATCACACAATTCTGTGCCGATGGTGGAGCCAGCGTCTATGACATTACGTGGGAATCCTGGGGTTACAACGGTGCTACAGGCCGGGGGATTTACACTGAAAAACTCTGTGAACCAAATTGTGCCGAAGGAGAAAGTGCGGAAGTTCCAGTCGATGTCTACCTTTCAAGTGTCGAGGTCATTGACGGGCGTAAAATTCTACGAAATCTTTCTGTAAATACACGAGATGGTGAATTGATGGCTAATGGTGACACTTATGTCAATTGGGATGTCGCTGAGTTTGCAATAGCAATGAGTAAAAACTAATGTCAAACTTAACGCCTCGCTCTGCCCGCCGTGCGGGATATGCATTACATGTACTGACTGCAAGTGGTGCGGTTATTGGAATGCTCGCGCTGCAAGGAGTGGTCGATGGCGAGGTTCGCATCGCGCTGTTGTGGTTAATCGCTTCACAAATTCTTGATGGTCTTGATGGTCCGATTGCACGCGGGCTTGATGTTGAGATTCACGCACCACTTATCGATGGCCACATACTTGATCTCGTTGTTGATTATGTGACATGCGTGGTCGTTCCAGTGATGTTTATGCTTAAATTCGAGATGCTTCCTTCTAAATATGAAGCACTGATTGCAGGATTTATTTTCTTGACATCCGCGCTCTGGTTCGCTCGATCTGATTTGGAGACCGAAGATCATTGGTTTAACGGATTCCCAGCGGTTTGGAATCTAGCGGTACCAACATTTCTGGTTTTTAACATGACACCCACTGAGGTTGCCATCTTCACCATGGTCCTTGGAATGTCCCAGCTGACAAACTTTAAGGTGCCCCACATCGTTCGTGTTGATCAGCTGCGCCGAATCACCCTGCCATTTGCGATGGTCTACCTTGGTGCTTTGACCTATCTTTCGTGGAACTACTCAAAAACTCTTGGTGTGCAGAGCAACATAATCGCGGACGCGATACTGATTGCCTTCCCGACGTACTTGCTCTTTTTTGGTGGCTATAAGACACTTGAGGTCTGGAAAGAGAGTAGAGAGTAGTCAGATGAAAATTGCAGTGCATAGAATACTTTTTGGAGTGGCCTCATTCTTAATGTTGGTTTCGATCATGCAGTATCTTCTTTGGCTCAATCGGTATGAAGTTCCTTTTTTTGGTCAAGCGCAATTCATCATGCTCGATTTTTTCCATGTTGTTCTTTTGGCACTTCCAATCTTTCTCTACAGGTTTCGCATAATTGGTGTTTTATCTGTCACCGTTTTCTTTCTATCTCAGTTTATCTTTCATCTATTCCGTTTTTTCAGATATTTCTCATCAGCGCCAATCAGTGAAACTTGGGAATTCGTAGTTTTGCCGATGTTTATGATTCCAAACATTAATTTAGATGTGATTAAATTTAGTCCTTTACTCGGTACATCGAGTTACACAAGATTCATCGCAGCCATAATCGCAATTGTGGCAACCATACTGAGCTTAATGGCCAGCAAAGTTTCAGAACCACTACAGGTTCAGGGCACCCCTGAGATGCGTCAACCTCAGCTCTTTGTCCCAGGTGCCACCCCCAAGAAGGTGACAGGCGCGGGCACAACAACCGAGTCGATAGAGCAAGTTGAACGTTTAGGTGCGCTCTTGAGTAAAGGACTCATTACAAAAGATGAATTTGAAATAAAGAAGAAGGAAATCTTAGGGTTATAGATTCCTTACAATTTACTCCAACTGCAACGGCTGCTAAATGAGAGATCAGTTGCTGCGATTTCAACAATTCCACCATTGGCCGGTGTTGAACCGTTTGCAATGATGTCATCAATATCTCCGCGGAAGCCACTCAATCGAGAGTAGTAGCAACCTGATGTCGTTGTGCGATATGTGCCGGGTGCAATTTCTCCGCCAACAATCCACTGTCCTGATTCAATCTTGGTCGATGATGTCGTGCCTGATCGAATTGCATCTACGGTAATCAGGGCCCAATCACAGCGTGATGAGATTGCCTTGTCGGTGGCGGTGATTTCAAGGATTCCACCGTTATCACCTGATGAACCGTTAACGATGATGTCATCGATTTCGCCCTGGAAGCCACTCAAGAGAGAGTAATAGCATCCTTTTGTCGCGGTTCGATAAATTCCAGGCTTCACTTCTGCGCCAACAAACCACATACCTGATGCGATTGTGTTCTTGGTTGCCGTTGGAGTTGCTAGAACGCTTGGATCAATGCGGTACCACGTACAGCGTGATGAGAATCCTTTATCTGTTGCGAGGATTTCAATTGCTCCACCGTTAGCTCCAGTTGAGCCGTTGGAAATAATGTCGCCGATGCCCGAGCTAAATCCGCTGAGGCGGCTGTAGTAACAGTTGCTTGTATTGGTGCGATAGAACCCAGGCTTGATCTCAGTGCCAACTAAGTATTGTCCAGATTTAATATCAACTGGGCCACTTGCAGGTGCGCCTGATTTCTTAGGTGCTGTGTACTTCTGCCACACTAACTTTTTACCTTTTTTCAGACATGCAAAAGTTGTAGAACCTGATTTCTGTGTTTGTCCCGAAATTTTGCAAGCTTTACCTTCAAGGCTAGCTGCGTGAACAGGGGAAAATGTCGTAGCAACAACTAGTGCGATGGTAAGTGAGGCTAGGATCCAAGACTTTGAACGATCAGTGCGATGCATACTATTTTCCTATTCTAAAATGACTGGACATACCTGTTGGGTTGAATTGACCGAAATATCTGCGACTCGTAAGTTTAAGGCATGACTGAAAATAATGCAGAGCCAACACATGGAAAATCACCCTGGTATAAACAGAAAAAAATTATCATCCCCCTGATATCCCTTGTCGTGTTGATCTCTATAGTCAATTCTGGATCCGAATCTGAAAACTCCCCAGCGGCAGAGAGTGCGACTTCAGCCCCTGCCGACCAGAGTCAAGTTCCTGAATCACCTCAGCCCGAAGCGGTTGTCGAAGAAGATAGCCAGTACGGTCTTTATCCAAGTGACCAAAAAGAGTTTATTGATGTAATCGTTGCGGCTAGAACCGCTATTGATAACGCCGAAACAGATTTGCAAGAGTCAGTGGCTTTGCGCAAGAGAGATAAAGATCTCTGCAAAATTCTCTCCTCGAATTCGGCGAAGAACTGGGTCGGTGTTCTCACCGAAGTTGGAGCAAATGGCGAAGGCAAGGCATATGTCGAAATTGAGCTTGCAGAAGACGTCCGAGTGAAGACATGGAATAACGCATTCTCTGACCTGAGCGACAATACTCTTATTCCGACAAGCGCCTCTTTCTTTGATCGACTCGTTGCTCTGACAGAGGATACAAAGGTCGTATGGAGCGGTAAGTTCCTTTCAGATAGCGATTCCTGTCTCAAGAAGGCAAACCTTACGGATGTCTTTTATGGAATTGACCCGCAGTTTGTAGTCCGCTTCAGCGATATCAAGGCGGGTTAAGACTTTATTTCTAGAGATTATTTCGTGAGGACGAGATAATTATTCTGTTGTAGCCTTTTTACATGCGCAGACTGGTACTTCTTATCGCTTTAATGCTTCCTCTTTCAATTTTGCCTGCACAGGCTCACCAGCCAGTTGTGTTGCTCGGTAGCGACAGCACAGCTGCACGTGGGCCGCTGTTAGAAGATGGCACTGTCTCCTTTGCAATTACCGCATCGTTTGCAAAGGCTGGCGAAAGAAAAGGATTTCGTGCCAACTTCAAAGCTGGGGACACTCTTGAAGTGCAGTATTTGATTATTGATCGGCGACCAGAGAATAAGCTAAAGAATAATCAATTGCCGACCCTTGTGATTACTTCGCCAGCCGGAAAACGAACCACATTGTCATTCACTGAGCGCACAAAATTCTTTGAACCATATGGAAAGACAAACTATCTCTACCTGTCGCGACTTTCTGCTGCCGCAGAGGCAGGGACTTATTCATTCTTAATTACCGCTCGCGCAAAGTCTGCGATCACAGTTGGAGTGGGTGATCGCGAAGTTCCAGGTAACGTTATTCGCGGAGTTGCAACACCGACAGCTACGCCGACGGCTACACCGACACCACAATCAACTACAACGTCCGTAGCTACACCAACTCCGACTCCGATAGTTACGCAGAGTGGTTACACAATGGCTGATGTTCGTGCGAATTCATCCCGAGCTAAATGCTGGACTGTTATTGATAAGAAAGTTTATGACCTGACAAATTGGATATCTGCTCACCCAGGTCGAGAAGCCCCTATTCTTTTTTTGTGTGGCAAAGATGGAACCAATTCATTCAAGGCTCAACATGCGAACGAGAGTAACCCGATGGCGCGCCTAGCTTCATTCCTGCTCGGTCCTCTTTCCCCGTGAAGGCATGGATAGAAATTAAGTCCTAAGCTCCCTTGAAAATGAGTGTGCACGGCCTACCCTTAGATATGGCTAAAGACAAGGAAGCAGTCACCACGGAGCGAATTGAGACATCAATCGTTCCGCTTAAGTACATTGACATGATTGAGGATATATTCCACGCAGTACTTGCTCTTGCACTTCTTGTTATTGGAATCGGTGCTTTTTTCTACAGTATTGAGCGTCTGATCACCACAGCACCCTTCTTCCCCAATGGAATGATTCAGGGCGTCAATGACATTCTTTTTATCGTCATTATTTTAGAAATTCTTCGCACCGTGATCTCGCGCTTTACCGATGGCGTTTACCAACTAGATAAATTCCTCATTATTGGCGTGATTGCAGCCGTTCGTCATATTCTTACCGTAGGTGCATCAGTAACGCTTGAATCTGGCAAGTCAGATACCGCCTTTGAGCGAGCCATTGTTGAAATGGGACTCAACGCTTTAATCGTCGTAGCGCTCGTTTTGGCCATCTTTATGTCAAAGAGTGCGCACCGTAAAAAGGTTTAGCCTTACTCGAAATCCCCACCGCGCCCAGTAATTCTGGGTTTCTTTTTGCGCGGTCGGTCAAATCGAGTGGCGACAACGAGCATCACTACTGCGTATACCGCGATGATAATGATTTCAATTGGCATCAATTAGCCCAGTACGGTCCAAGTGACAAGTGCGAACATAGCAATATCAAAAGCGATAATTGCAATGGCTGAAAGTGAGAGTAATCCACGAGATTCAGCGATCTTACTTGTGAGCGCAGATGGCTTATCAACTTTACGAAGATCGAGTAGAAGCGCTTCGCCTTCGCGGATAGCGGCATATTGACTGATTGTTGCAAGAAATCCAGTGACAGCTGCAACTCCGAGGGCCAAGAACCGCACAGAATCAGATGCGCCTTCGAATTTATCAAACGCAGCAACAACAACAATTGCAATAAGAACTAGTGCAGGGGCCACCTGTGAAGTGATGATTTGTGATCTCATCTCATTCCACTGCTTAATTAGAGCTTTTTCATCCATATCTAAATCCTTTGTTCGCAGATCAATCCCCAATGGATTACGTAAAGGCTAGAGCCTGAAATGGGGGATTTCTATCTCAAAATGTGAGTTTCGCTTAGGCAGTTGGGGTACAGAGTAATTTTCCGCTAATTCTGGCGGCGATCACTTCACTATTTTGCCAGCGCGCAGAGGTCCTGGCCACTCCACATCAGCGCCGAGTGTGGTGGCAGCATCAAGAGCCCACCGTGGATTCCGTAACATTGCTCTAGCAAGAAATACTGCATCGGCCTCACCAGTTGCAACTATGTGTTCGGCCTGCTCTGCCTCAGTGATCATCCCGACTGCAGCTGTTGCTATCCCAGCTTCTGTTTTGATGGCTGTTGCAAATGGAACTTGGAATCCTGGCTTAGGTTCAATCTTTGCATTATGAACGGCGCCACCACTTGAAACATCGATGAGATCTACGCCGAGTTCCTTGAGCTTGGTACACAGTTCAACAGAATCAATGGGATTCCACCCTGAATCAACCCAATCAGTGGCAGAGATTCGGACAAAGAGTGGGGTCTGATCACCAATCACGGCGCGAACAGCTGTTGTTACCTCGAGCAAGAAACGGGTGCGATTTTCAAAACTACCGCCATATTCATCAGTGCGTTCATTCATGATGGGGGAGTAGAACTGGTGGAGCAAGTATCCGTGTGCGGCGTGAATTTCAATGACATCAAAACCAACAGCGACTGCGCGTTGAGCAGCTGCTGCAAAGTCAGCAACGAGTCCTGCAATTTCTTGCTGTGTTAATTCGCGTGGAACTGGATACCCGTCAAAAGCAATAGCCGACGATGAGACCGCTTGCCAACCGCCTTCATTAACAGATGCGATGCGGTGGTCGGATGATGGAAGCATGGTTGATGCTTTACGTCCTGCGTGAGCCAACTGAATTCCAACTTTCACACCATATGAATGCGCAAATTTAATAATTGGAGCAAAAGCTTCCGCATGGGCCTGATCTTCAATTGATGGACAACCGATAGAGATTCGCCCTTCCGGAACAACACCAGTTGCTTCAACCATAATCAACCCGGGGCCACCTGTTGCAAATGCGCCGAGGTGTACCTGATGCCATGTGCCTACAAAGCCATCGGTTGCCATGTACTGACACATAGGTGAGACCCAGATGCGATTACTGAAGGTTGTTCCGCGAATAGATAAAGGGCTGAAGAGAGTGCTCATGGTGCGATATTACGGCATCTGCCAATAGATTATCCCGGTGAGCAAGGTCAACGGTCTTCGCCTAGCGTCTCATTTTGGACCAACGGTAATCGTCACCACCATCTCTCTAACCCTCTCTTTTTTCTATACATCATGGCAGAACTCAATCATTATCGCTTTCGGAGTAGCGCTGGGGCAATTAGTTGTTGGTTGGAGCAATGATCTCTATGACTATGCAGATGACCTCTCGCATCAACGGATGAATAAACCTCTAGTTAAAGGAACCATCACTCGAGAGCTTTTAATGCGCTGTCTCATCATTATGGTTCCACTTTCTTTTCTCGCGAATCTCCTTGGACCACTAGGCATTAATGGCGGACTGGTCTATATGTTTGGTATCGCATGTGGTGTTGCTTATAACTTGTATTTTAAATTCAACATCTTCTCACCCCTACCTTATGCGCTGGCTTTTGCCGCCCTTCCATCATCAATTGTGATCGCGCAAGAGCAAACACCGCCGGTGTGGATGTGGCTCGGAGGAGCACTATTTGGTGTTGCTGCACACTTTGTGAATGTCTTAAAAGATATCGATGAAGATCAGATCAGTGGAATTGGCGGCCTACCGCAGCGTTTGGGAATGCGAAAATCAATTATCTCTGCCGTTGTGCTGATTGCCCTTGGCGTAATCGTTCTCATTGCCCTTCTCTAACTCTTTCCTGTAGGTCCGGCAAGAGCTTCACGCTCCACCTATTGGCCTCAAACTTGAACTGGGTTACCCTGAGCAGATACGGCTCGTCAGAATAGAAGGAAAAGAATGCTCCTGAAAATTGCTAGACCCAAAATTTCAATCATCCTTGTAGCACTATTTCTTTTGGCAGGATGTGGTCAAGTAGAGAGTAACAATCAAGCTGCAAGCCCGGATGTAACTTCATGTGACGGAGATGGAAAGCTCACACCAGATGGCCTGGGTGGTATTGCTTACAATTTTGATTGTGAAGTCCCTGAGTTCCCAACCACAATTAAAGATTATGTACTTGATAAATTCGTGGATGGACAAGAAATTAGAATCTTTGAAGGACTTACTTGGAGACCCTTCCTCACTGAATACAGGGCTGGGAATACAATGAGTTGCGAGCCTGCGATCTGGATTGTTCGTTGGCGATCGCAAAACCCGAGCGTTAAGTTTGACGTTTCTGCGAGCTATGGTGGATTTGATGCTGGGGATCCAACCGATTCTTTTGGTGATCCAATTACGGATGGAAGTTTTGACGAAAATTCTGATTGGGTTGCATTCTTTGAGCCAGAACGATTTGTAACAGGGAGTGCTGGTTACGAGAGTGGACCATCGTGCTCTCAACCTGTTTTTCGATGGAATAGCAACCCGGCTGGCGACGCTAATTTGGCTGATATTTCCTTCGAGTATCAAATTTGGACGTACAAACAGGAGATTTAACTCAGCGTTGAGTATGGAGATATAAGCCATGAAAAATGTTCGCAAAGCGGGGCAGGTACTTCTCGGTGCTGCGCTGATGTATGCGGGCATTACTCATCTGACGACGAGCCGAACTGAATTTCAAGCACAAGTTCCGACGTGGGTTCCACTCTCGGCAGATTTCGTCGTACTTGCATCAGGGGTGGTCGAGATTTGTTTAGGCATTGCTCTCGTATCACTGCGGTATCGACGCTATGTGGGGTGGACCACCGCGGCATTCTTTGTGGCAATTTTCCCTGGAAATATTTCTCAATATGTAAATGGAATAGATGCATTCGGATTAGATACGGATCAAGCACGCCTTACTCGATTGTTCTTCCAGCCACTTCTAGTGCTCTGGGCGCTGTGGGCAACCGGCATCTTCCCGCGAAAAGGAAGAAAGCGACCAATCTTTAGGCGTTAAGGGCTACCAGGAATTAGAGAGACTTTGGCGGCTTACTTTTAGATTCTTTCTTTGTTGTAAATGCAAAAATAGCAAGACCAACCACAAGAGCACCAGCACCGACTCCATAGGAGATAACATCGCCCGAGCGATCTGCATCAACAAAAACACCAACAAAAACAACGGCGATGATTGCAACGACTACGCCGATTAACTTTGACTTCAAGTCATCGAGGTCATAGACGCGAAGCCAGAGCGGAACGGGCAGTTCATCGTCGATAAAGAGTTCATAAAGTCCATAACCGATTACCAGCAAAACCGTGCCGAGCAAGATTGCATCGACTGCGGTGAGAACGGCAACAATTGATTCCTTGAGGGACGATTCATTCGAGACCGCATCAATAAGAACGGTGATCATCTCGATTGATCCTTGTGCCATAAGTAGTAGAGCGCCAATAATTGATGCCAGCGCTGGAACGATTACTGCAAATCGAGTCAGGCCAAGAATCGTCTTCATGGGCGATATTCTAACGTGAAGAGTTGTGATTACGGCCGAGACGCTCGCTTTGGTTCAGCGTTGAAACTACGCTAGCGGTATGCGCGAACGACTCATCTCCACTGTTCTAACCATTGCGCTCATCCTCATTTCGGTGTCGATGGCACCCTCTGCCCAAGCAGATAACCTCGCCCCATGTCGAATTAAAGCTTCAGAGCGACAGACACTTTCCTTGGGATTTCCAGTTCGAGATGAGCGATTAGCGAAAGTATCTAAACCCAAAATACTTGTCGTACCTTTTCAACTCAAAGATAACCCAGATTTCAAATTCACAGATGCAATGAAAAAAGATTACTTATATGCGGAAGAGTATTTATCATTTCTCTCAGGAAATGTCTCAACAGTTGAATTTGTCTTTGCGGACACAATTAAGACTGATTTTACAAATCTGACCATGGAAACTCTTAAGGTAAATCAACACACGGGCAATTCAAAACGGGATGAATCAATTTCAACATGGGGTTTCGTTCGAAAAATGGTCACTGACTATGATTCACAGTTGGATTTCTCAGGAATTAGTGGCGTGATATTGCATGGCTCTTCAACCAGCTCCAATAGTTTTATAGCCGAAGCCATGACCTATCGGAAAGATTTACAAGACTTCTATTTCCGGCCATTGGTGACAAATGAAGGACCGATAATGAACGCGGTCTTATTTGATAAAGCTGAAACTTCGAAGACTATTGCTCATGAAGTCTTGCATCTCTACGGATTGACGGACCTTTATGGAAGCGCGACTGCCCCTGGAAGATTAAGTCTTATGGCAGGTGATCAGCTGAGCTTGCTCACCTACGAAAAGTGGATCCTAGGTTGGCTACCTGACGCAGCGGTTCAATGTCTGGCAACTCTTCCGGATAATCGAATTCAACGGCTCACCTTAGATCTAAAAAAAGAAGGACAAGTGTTTATCTCGAGAACAGCGAAGGGAACCATTCTTATGGTGGAAACTTCTACTTTCAAGAAAAGGTTATATCTGGCCTTCTACTCTCTCGATAACGAAATGCGTCCACCGATCAGCTTGTTTGCAAATAGCGTTAATGGATTGGGCAGAGAAGGGCTCCCATTAGAGAGTTTCGTTGCAATCGGGGTAGAACTGGAAGGACCAGAAGTTTCACTCTTGGTTAGCAACATACAAAATTCGACCCTAACCGTTGACCTAATCCCGGCCAGCATGAAAGGTTCTCTCGAGCAGAGCGAGTTAAAGAGTGCGAGTCAACTCAATTTAAAGGCAGCGATCGCCGCTTCTGAAGCGAAAACTACAGAGCCAGCACCTGCCAAAGTAGATGAAATTAAACCAGCAGCTAAGAAGGTAACTATCAATTGCCAAAAAGGTAAGAAGAAAATCAAAGTCACGTCAGTAAAACCAAAGTGTCCTGCTGGGTATAGGAAGAAGTAACTGCCAATTGGAGAAAAAGAGCAGCATGGGAAAGCTCTTTGCAGGTGGCCAAGCGCAAGGACTACTTGTGAACGGCCTTAACACTGTTGAGGCCGTCTTAAAAGAGGCAAACTTATTAAAGCCCGCTAGTCTTGGCCATATAACAAGACCATCACGTTGGTAAAGGAGAAAATCATGGGCGCTTGCGGCTGCGGATACACAACGGATCCAGAGAAGAATTGCAACGGAACACATAAAGTTGTTAAGGCCGTGAAAGAAGACATCATCGCAAAGCTTGAAGCCGAAGGCTTCGCTGATGCGGCTGAGCACCTCAAATCTAAGTGAGACGGCAAAGTAGGAAATAAGTCTACTTTCGCCACCTAGGGTCGATTCCAACTTTGCTCATTCACGCGACTGGTCAATCTGTGGCTAGGGCTCCATAGCCCACCCGCGAGCCTAGATTTGTTCGAGATTACGGTTTCATAACACTTAGATTTGCCCATCCTTTTTCCTATATTATTTTGCCTTTTTAGGCTATCTTCGTTGGATCGGGAACCTTCCAAAGTACTTGCGCCCGATGTTTCTCCCACTAGAAAGGGTTAATATGAATAAAAAGTTCCTAGCTGCACTTGCTGCCGCTGTCGTCGGAGGCACAATTTTGATTCCGACCCAGTCGCAAGCGGCTACAGGGCAGACACTCTTGGTCTGGACGGACTCTGTTCGTAAGCCAGGAAATGATCAGTATGCTAAGAAGAATCCTCAGCACAAAATTAAGGTGGAGCTCAACTCGACACTTAGCTCAAAGGTACAGTTGTTCAACCGCCTGAAAAAGGGTTGGCCAGATATGTACTTTGATGGAGACCCAAACCAGGTTGCGCTACAGCAATCAAAGTTATTTGGTTACGCTCGTGATCTCACCCCACTCTTCCCAGCCAGCTACTGGAAAGCATTTGGAACTGCAAATGACTGGTGCAAGATTGATGGAAAGATGTACTGCGTAAAGAATGACCTCGCACAAACTGTTTTGTATTACGATCAAAAGTTGTTTGATCAATTCGGATACAAAGTCCCAACAACAATGGACGAGTTCAGAACCATTGCCCTCGATGTAGCAAAGAACCACCCAGGCTACAACGTTGGTCACATGGGATCCCAGGAAATTTATCAGGGATGGTTATGGCCAAGCGGTTGCCCAATGGCGACAGCCAAGGGAAACAGACTCATCTCTAACGCCAAGGATCCAAAGTGCACCCGTGTTGTGACAATGGTGCAAGAACTTCTTGATGCAGGAGTGCTCAAGAGAGAGGGCTCATTCTCTGCCGATGCCCAGAAAGAGAACCAAGCTGGAAAGATGCTTATGAACATCGGACCATCATGGTGGGGAGATTACGTAATTAAGCCAGCAGGTAGCTTCGGCGTTCCTGCTGGACAGATCAACATTGCTCCAACTCCAAAGTGGCCAGGTGAGACCAAGAACTGGTCTGGCGCATGGGGCGGCGGAGTCTTTATGATCTCTAGCCACTCGACTCCAGCGCAGGCAAAGGTTGCTGCCGAGATGATCATGTACAGCACAATGGATAAGAAGTTCGTGGTCTCTGCAGATATGGTGACATATCCAGCGTTTCCACCTTCAGCAAAATTGTGGACTGCGGATCGTGCAAAGGGTGGTTATTACAAGGATGGAGCCAATGCAGGGAAGGTCTTCTATAACACTTCCTTGCTGATTCGTCCAAACGTGACACCTGTTCGCTTCAATATTGGCGCTTTCCATGATCAAATGGGTGCCGATATTGCATCAGGCAAGAAGGTAGCTGACGCATTTGCGAAGTACATGTCGTCAGTTGCATCAGCTGCGCAACAGGCCGGATATGAAGTAGCAGAAAAGTAAGAGAAGTACAGTAATTCCCAGTGGGTGGTGCGAGCCACCCACTGGGAGTTATCTCTATCTAGATAAAGAGGATGGTTTATGAGACAAAAGAGAGATTCGACGGTTGCCGGCTGGGTAATGCTTGCACCGTTTCTGATTTTCTTTGTGGTGATGGCAGTTATCCCAATCATCCTTGCCTTCTATGAATCCCTGCGGCCTTCAATTCAAAATGAAGCAGGCGGTCTGAGAAATTACCTGAGCGTTGTGCAAGATTATCGCTTCGTGGCAGCTGTCAAACATACGCTTCTCTATCTTCTCATCGCAGCCCCTCTGCTTACCGTAGTCGTTTTAGGTCTAGCGTTACTACTCGATTCTTATCGCGCAAAGTGGCATCAGTACGTGCGCCTTGCTTACCTTATTCCAGGGTGTTATGTGGGCGCCGCCGGTGTGCTTGTCTGGTACGGAGCGCTCGAGCCAATCATTGGGCCATTTAGATCAATTCTCAATTTTTTTGGCATTGAAAGCATGGGACAAATCTTTTTACCAGATAATTTGGTCTTTATCTTTGCGATGATGGCCTTGGTTGCAAACGCCGGTGGCTGGATCGTCGTTCAATTTGGTGGCTTGCAGGAAATTTCAGATGAAGTGATCGAAGCTGCCAAGATTGATGGATGTTCTAATTTTCAGCTTGCGACAAAAATCAAGTTACCTCTGATCAAAAAGAATGTGGTCTACATGGTGGTCTTGGTCATTGCCGCCTCAGTGCAGATATTTGCCGAACCATATATTGTCAATAGTGCAATCTTCAGAGGCATCGCTGTGGATTGGTCATTGAACCAACTTAGCTACACCTTAGCTTTTACCGAAGGCGATTTTGCTGCAGCTTCTGCGGTATCTGTCATGTTGTTGATTGCCTGTCTTGTTCCGGCATTGCTCCTTATTTTCAAAACTAAGTTCTTTGAGAGCGGAGATGAGTCAAAATGAGCCGTACATCCGTTGCACCTAAGGCAGTTGTGAAAGCCAGCAAGAAGAAGAGGACTAGCGTTGGTGCTATCTCATCTCACGCCCTTTTGCTCTTTATTGCTATCGTCCTACTGATTCCCGCTCTGTGGATGACAATTGCACCAAGTAAAGATCGAGCCGAACTTGTGTCAATGTCCCCGCTGGGCTTTGGTTCATTCGGAAGCTACATCACTCGATGGCAAAATCTCTTGCTCTACGACGAAGGTGCGATGCTTCGATGGATTGAAAACAGCATTTGGTATACATCGGCGACTGTCATCCTGAGTACGACAATGGCGCTACTCGGAGGCTTTGCACTAGCGGCAATTAATATCAAGTTTAAGCGTCAGATATTGATTCTCATCATGATCGCCATGATTATTCCGACAGTGGCACTGGTTATGCCAATGTTTGTGTGGATCAATACTTTGGGATTATCTGATACAGAACTTGGCCTGATCTTGGCTAGCTCGCTCTATCCCTTCGGTGTCTATCTCTCTTATATTCATTTCTCTACAGTCATTCCCAAAGAGCTCTATGAGGCAGCGAAGATTGATGGCTGTGGCTACTTCAAAATTTTCCGCAAGATTGCTATTCCAATTTCAAAGAGCTTAGTCGGCATCCTTGCCTTCTTCTCCTTTGTGGGATCATGGAATAACTTCTTCTTGCCACAGGTGTTAATTCTCTCTGGTGAGAAGCACCCTCTTTCATCTGGTTTGACTCTGCTCTTTACCAATACCCCAGCATTTAGCGGTAACTCATCTGCTATTTTGCCGATCGAGCGCTCTGAGATTGCTCTATCGGCAATCATCATGGTTATCCCAATCGCTGTGCTCTTTATCGTCTCGCAGAAATTCTTAAGTCGTGGAATGCTGGCAGGGTCGGTCAAGAGCTAAATTCTTCTAGGTTAATTAGAGTTTATTAAAGGGTGATAGTGAATAAGCACCACGAGCTAAGAAAGATAGCCCGAACAGATCTATCTGTGACCGCTCTGGGTCTTGGAACCGCCCCCCTCGGTGGTCTCTATACCGCTGTAGAAGAATCCGCAGCCCTTGCTGTGATCGATGAAGCCATTGACCAGGGAATCAAATATTTCGATACAGCTCCGCTCTATGGAAATGGTTTAGCTGAATCTCGATTAGGTAAAGGTCTTGGCACTGCGCGGGCAAAGGTGGTCACGATCTCAACAAAGGTTGGACGTCTGCTGATTAAAGATGGTCAAGGAAATCTGAGCCAGACAACGTTTGATTACACCGCCCAAGGTATGCGTCAGGCTATGGCAGAGAGCCTTGATCGCTTGCAACTTCCCAAGGTAGATATCGCCTATATCCATGACCCTGATGATTTCCCAGATCAAGCGATCAACCAGGCGTATCCAGAGCTAGCCAAGATGCGCGATGAAGGAATTGTTACGGCTATCGGTGTTGGTATCAATCAGAATGAGTTGGCAGTCAGGTTTGTAAAAGAGACTGATCTCAACGTTGTGCTGATCGCTGGACGATATACCTTGTTAGATCAAAGCGCGGATACAGAGTTGCTTCCGCTGGCAAAGAAGAAGAATGTCTCGATTGTCATCGGGGGAGTCTTCAACTCTGGAATTCTTGCAAACCCTGTCGTTGGCGCGACCTATAACTATGCAGAAGCGCCAATCGAATTGATCGAGAGAGCGGTAGCGATCAGAGAGATGCTCAAGGAATGGAATATCCCATTGACCGCAGCGGCTATTCAATTCCCGATGCGCCATGCGGCTGTCACATCGGTATTAACTGGTGCGCGATCTGTATCTGAATTGACGGCAAATATCCGAGATTTCAATGTAGAAATTCCGGAAGAGTGTTGGAAAGCTCTAGCGAACTTCTAATTCATCTTGTTTTTTGCGCGCCACTCTTCAAGCTCAACCAAGCCCTCTTCGCTAAGTGGGTAGTAGCGACGGAGTGCGCCACCTTCAGCTAGCTTCATACGGCTAAAGACTTCGTTGCCTTCATAACGCTCAGCGACCTCAAGAATGATCTCAGCTACGTTGATTGGGACAACAACGGCTCCATCGTCATCGGCGATGATGATGTCACCAGGCATTACGAGAACGCCACCGACTGCAATAGGAACAGCGTGTGCCCATGGATAGAGCGGACCTTGTGAGGCAAAGTTTGGAGTAGCTCCGAGAGTCCACAATGGAATCTCCATCTTCTGGATGCGTGGCCAATCGCGGATGTATCCATCAACAACAATGCCGACACCACCGCGACCCGCAAATGAGGTCACTAGCATCTCACCGAGACAGCCGGTGTGCTTATCGCCCCAAGCTTGGATCATAAGGAAATCATTTTTCTGAACGTCATCAAGAACTGCCCAGAGCGCTGAAGTGTTTTCGCCTTCTTCTTGGATTTTTCCTGATGCAATATCTTCGCGCTGCGGCATAAATTGAATTGTTATTGCGCTGCCCACTGCATGTTGGCCAGTTTTCATCGCACGTGGCCCAGTGATAAAGGTGTAGCGAATACCGAGCATATACATCAAAGCAGAAGCGGTAGCGCTACTCACAACTGACAGTCTTTTAATAATCTCTTCCGGTGCACGAGTAAAGCCATCACCTGTGATCGGCAACTTAAGCCCTTTAGGTTTTTCAATCTTAATGTTGTCATCAAAGAGCTTAGGTTTTGCCATGAGTAGTGCCTTTCAGTTCGCAGGTGTGGGTTAGAAGTAGTTACGTGGTTCTGGCTTAACTTCGGCGACGGGATGCATGATTTCTGCATGGTAATTGAAATCAAGATATGGGAATTTCTCCTCAAGGCCATCAGCTAACTTGATTCCAAATCCTGGTACCTGAGGAACCTGGAGCTTGCCCTTTGCAACTGGCAAACCATCAGCCAAAATCGCATCACGCAATGGTCCTTGCGCAAAGTTCACTTCGACCTGGCCATAGAGTGGCGCGCCAGCCA
>Ga0315906_10004221_pt1 | contig 18577 bp, 29 predicted proteins | sample LakEriMetagenome_4_FD_203526 | JGI IMG/M metagenome (GOLD analysis project Ga0315906, IMG submission 203526) | Freshwater fungal communities from buoy surface, Lake Erie, Ohio, United States - Buoy 2 MA122 | ecosystem: Environmental > Aquatic > Freshwater > Lake > Lake biofilm | place: USA... | reverse complement strand
AATGCTCCAATTCAAGTAGAAACTGCCAAGAATCTTAATGAAAGAGTTATTAGTATAGTTGGTTCACCACATTTGGATGAAATCAAAAGAATCAAAGCTACAATTGATTTATTGAATTCATCATTGGATGAAGAAAGAAAGAAGGGTGAAGAACTATTAGGTCAAAGAGATACTATAATTGATAAGTTACAGAAGGAAAAAAGTGAATTAAAAGACAAATATGATGACCAACTTTGGCAAATGACTGATAAAGCCAAAGAAGTTGCAAAAGAATCTGATGCAAAACAAGCTACTATTGATAGTATGAGTGGTATGTTTGGTCTTAATGCAGTTTTCTGGGGTCTTAAAAAGTTTTTCTTTAGTTGTTTAACATTTATCATTGTATTTGTTGTAGTATTTGCTTTATTAAGAATATTAGCAAGTGTACATCCAGCAGCTGGTGCAGCATTTAGTATATTCAATATGATTGGTTCTGGAATTTTGAGTTTGGTTAAAGGATTAACACCAAAAGCATTTGAATTGGCTAATTTTGCATCAAAAGATAAAGTGGATGAATACAAGTCACCACTTACTAAGATAGTTGATGTAATTCAAGAACTCAAGGAAAAACAAAAAGAATCTCCTGACAAGATATATCCATTGAATGAAGTATTGAAAAGATTTGATAAAGAAATGGATAGCACAGAAAAAGACTTGATTGATGATATTCTAAAAGAACAAAAATGGATAAAATAACGGAATAAATTATAAATAATTGAATATAATTTGTAACGTGGTATAGTTCATATATATAAACGTATGAGATACTATATTATAGATAATACTATTAGAAGAGAACCATTTATTTACAATTCAGTTAATGAAGTGGTAAAACATTTGGAAACTACTGTTCAACGCAAGTTTCATCAAACCAGACAACAATATATGCAAAACCTAATTGATTTAGGTCATGGTTATGATGATCCACAAGGTAAAGTATTTACACAATCACTGAGTGAATATTTTAGTATTGGTACCGTAAGAAAAGATGGTAGTCTTGTAAAAGGTAATATCCATGAAGTAGCACAGTACAGCAAATATCGTACTGAAATGGGTGATTAAACATGATTAATTTGGACGTAAAGTGGAGTGATCCATATCAACTTGAAACAAAAGGCGGTTATCCAGTATGGACCCGTCATTGGTTAATTCCAGTAAACTATAGAAATGAATTTTTCATTTATTGGAAGGGTAACAGTTTCAAATTAAAAGACAAAGGATATGGAGTCAAAAAAGTTGACAATGACTGGTTTTTAACTGAAACCAAGTTGAAAAAAGAAGAGTTAACTAACACAAAAACTGTTGAAACTGCAAAGGTTGAAACTCCATTAAAACCACTTGAACTCAAAGACAATAGTGGATTACGTCCATGGCAAGTTACTGCTGTAGGTACATTATGCGCAGCCATCAAAAAATGGGGATGCGCAATTGATGGTAGTGACGTAGGCGTTGGTAAAACCTACAATGCATGTGGTACTGCAAGAGAATTGGATATGGACATTCTTGTAGTATGTCCAAAAGCAGTCATGGAATCTTGGAAAAGAGTTATCAAGAATCATTTTAAGATGAATCATAGATTGGTTGGTATTATCAATTATGAAATGCTTAGAATGGGTAAAAAAGACAGTATGATTGCGTCTTATGTCAAAAGAAGAGACACTAGACGTAATGAATTTGTATGGAAGATTCCTAAATCTACTCTTATTATCTGGGATGAAAGTCAAAAATTAAAGGGTGCAAATACAAAAAACAGTGAAACTTGTTTGGAAGCATTAAAACAAGGTTATAAGATGTTGTTTTGTAGTGCTACTAACGCAACCAATCCATTAGAATTAAAGACTGTAGGAATGGCCATTAAATTGTTTGAGAACAACAAACAATATTATACTTGGTTATATGCACATGGTGTAACTAAAGGTAGATTTGGATTACAATTTAATGGTAACAAAGAAGTATTGAAAAAACTTCATGAAGATATATTTGTTAACAGAGGAGTAAGACTCACAAGAGATACAATTCCAAACTTTCCAGAAAGTCAAATTGATGCTGAATGTTATGACATGGAAGAAGATGCTCAAAAGAAGATCAATAACATTTATGCGGAGATGGAAGCTGAGTTGGCTAAGTTACAAAAGAAGATAAAGAAGGAAAGTAAAGAAAATACTAGTGAATTGACTGCAATTCTCAGAGCTAGACAAAAAGTAGAATTGGTCAAAGTTCCACTTTTCATTGAAATGATTGAAGAGGCAATTGAAAATGGAATGAGTGTGGTAGTATTTTGTAATTTTACTGAAACTATTGATGCTTTATCAGAAAGATTAAACACAAAATGTATTGTTAATGGTGAAGCTAAGTATGCAAAAGCCAGACAACAAAATATTGATGATTTTCAAGCGGACAAAGAACGGATAATATTAGTAAACATTCAAGCTGGTGGTGCTGGATTAAGTTTACATGATTTGAATGGTAAACATCCACGTATGGCATTGATTAGTCCTAGTTATTCCGCAGTATTAATGCGTCAAGCTACTGGTCGAGTTTGGCGTGATAGTGCTAAAAGTAAAAGCATACAAAAGATTGTGTTTGTTGCAAAGACAGTAGAAGAAAAAGTTTGTGATAGTGTAAAACGTAAGCTTGAAAATATGGATCTATTAAATGACGGAGATTTAACAACATGAAAAAAGTAATTGTTAAGGGACATGATTGGATTGAGACAATAAACGTAGACAATAATATATTTGAGGATTATATAATTGAAGCGTGTACTCAAGCGTTAGAGAAAAAAATAAATGAAGGTATGTTAAAAGTGACACCCGTTATTCAAGCGTGGGAAGTGAATAAAAATAAAAAGATTAAACCAACTGTATACAACACATACAAATTGTTAACCAATGCTGGATTTTATTCAAAAGCAGAATTACTCAGATCATTCTTTTTACATGAAACAAAGATTGATTTAGCAAAAGAACCAATTAGAGCTTAGTATATGAATACTCCTGATATTAATGTTATATTATCTCAGATGGCTGAAATGCAAAAACAGTTGTCTGAATTACAAAGTCTCAAACAAGAAGTAAAAGAAATTAAACAGATCAATAGTCTTGGTGAAGACGTTGCAAAAGAAATTGCTGAAGAAGTAAAACAGTTACATGAAAATGGTGTTAGTATTCCACATTTGGAAAAACAAGCAGAACCATTTTTGTTTCCAAAAAGAGGTAGAAGAGGTAAAAGTGCTAGACCTTTATTAGAATCTGAAATTAGAGAAGCAAGAGAAAAATCAAGAAGTGCAAAAGAAACTGCAATACGATTAGGAGTTACATATGTTACATATAAAAAGTATGCAAAGATGTATGGTTGTCATGACATATGTAAAACACATCTAAGAAGAAAAGTTCAAAATGCAATTAATCCCAGTAAAGGCAAATATCCATTGCATAAGATACTTGCCGGTCAATTTCCTAACTTTCCTATTCACAGATTAAAAGATAAATTGATACGTTCTGATACTAAAAAAGCTGAATGTGAACAATGTGGATTTAATGAACGTAGAGTAACTGATGGTAAAATTCCATTGTTATTATGGTTTGAAGATGGTGATAGACACAATCACAAATTAGAAAATCTAAAGATTGTGTGTTATAACTGTATGTTTTTGTCTGGCAGAGGATATATCAGAAGAGGAACCATTCATTATAGTATGGATCCTGATGTGATGCAAGGTGCAAAGAAACCAATCAAGGCTAGATTTTAAAATAAAATTTAAAATGTTATTATGATATTTATATATCATGAACAACTTAGATCATTTAATTGCAAAACATGGTGTGATGTCATCTTTTAGCATTGCACGTAAAATTTCTAAAAATGAATTTAAGTCGTTGACGCAAAAAATTAAAAAAAATTGTAAAACAAAAAAAGAATTTGACTTGTTACTTAAAAAAGAGATAATCAAGAAAACTAATGAAAGTATTAATTTAGGTAAAATACCCGGATTAGTAGTTCCTTATCAAGAAAAAAAGAGTGTTGGTAAAAAACCTACCAAATTCTTTTTGGATGATACTAAAAGAACCGCATTGTTAAGTATTTTTAGTGCTTCAATTGTAGAAAAAGTAATTGAAAAAAAACTTAACAAAGATGAAATGTGTTTTTTCATACTTACAATAGTTAATTTATTAAAATTATCTGATCATGATTTTAAAATGTTTCATCAGAAAAATGAAGACTCTATAGATGATGAAGATTTTGATGATGATGAAGATGATGGTTATGATGAATAATCACGGTTATGAATCCAAAAGATGTTATTATGAATATATACAATATAAATGATGTTGTCAGTGAAAATAAAACTGAAAAATTAGTATTTGTTACTGGTGTTACTGGTCAAGATGGCAGTCACATGGTTGATTATTTACTAAAAAATACCACTCACACCATAATTGGTGGTGCAAGACGGTTGAGTATTAAAAACCATGAAAACATTGCACATTTGGACAATAATCCACGTTTTAAATTGGTTAACTTTGATTTGAGTGATGCACATAGTATCAGTAAAATTGTTGAAAAATTAAAACCAGACTATTTTATTAATTTAGCCGCTCAAACATTTGTAGGATCATCATGGGATTTTCCAGCTCAAACATGGGAATGTAATACCACTGCGGTAATTCATATACTCGAAGCTATTAGACAACACAAACCTTCATGTAGATTTTATAATGCTGGTAGTAGTGAAGAATATGGAAATGTTGAGTATATTCCTCAAGATGAAAAACACCCAGCTAAACCACGTAGTCCATATGGTGCAAGTAAATCAGCTGCAAGACAGTTGGTTAAAGTATATAGAGAAAGTTATAATCTGTATGCAATTCAAGGTTTGTTGTTTAATCATGAAGGTACTCGTAGAGGTGAAGAGTTTGTTACTAGAAAAGTAACAAAAGGTGTAGCTAAAACAGTTAAATGTCTAATTGAGGGCAAACCATTTGAAAGTATTGAGTTGGGTAATGTAGATGCAAAACGTGATTGGAGTGACGCTGAAGACTTTGTTGATGGTATTTGGAAGATGTTAAATCAAGAAACTCCAAAAGAATATGTGTTATCAAGCAATGAAACACATACCATTAAAGAATTTGTATGGCATGCATTTAAAGCGGCTGGAATTGAAGGTGCATGGCACGGAAACGGAACTGGTGCAGAATTTAGCATTAGCATAGTTGACTATGAAAAGTACCAACCAACATCTAGTGTGTTGGTTAAAATTAATCCTAAATTCTTTAGACCTGCTGAAGTAGATTTGTTACTAGGTGACAGTACTTTAGCAAGAAAAGAATTAAACTGGTCACCTAAAACTAATTTTGAAGGATTAGTTGAAAAAATGGTACGTAATGATTTAAACCAAATTGGACTATAAATGAAAATATATGACACATTTATTTTTTCAAATGAATTAGATCTTTTAGATTTAAGATTAAATACTTTTAATGACTATGTAGATAAATTTGTAATTGTAGAATCAAATATTACGTTTTCAGGTAAACCAAAAAAATTAAATTTTCTGGAAAACAAAGAGTATTTTGAAAAATTTAAAAGTAAAATTATTTATGTTGTAGTAGAAAATCCGCCTAGTTCATATAATCAAAAAAATTTAATGGAGACTGACCCATTAAAAAATAAAATATATTCAAATCTGGATTTTGTTAAAGATTGGGATAAATCTAATAATGTTTGGGGAAGAGAACATTATCAACGTGAATCAATTTTTTTGGGATTAACTGAATGTACTGATGATGATGTAATCTTAATATCAGATGTAGATGAGTTTCCACATCCAGAGTCATTATCTGAACTAACAAAAATGAAAGAGAATGATGTATTTGAATTGAGACATAGATTCTTTTATTATAAATTAAATTTATTAAAATCTGAATACATAACAGGAACAAAATCAGTAAAATATGGTTTACTAAAAAACAACACAATTTACACAATAAGAAAAAATCATAAGTTAGTAACTAAAATTGTGGATAAGTATGGTTGGCATTTATCTTTTATGGGTGGAATTGATAGAATAATATCAAAAATAGAATCATATTCACATCAAGAATTTAATAATGATCATATAAAAGATAATTTATTAAATAATATAACCAATAAAAAAGATCTATTTTTTAGAGATGGTGATTTAGTTGAAGTTGATATAAATAAAGTATATCCACAGAATTTTATTGATATTGTAAAGGAAAAGTATAGTTATCTTTTATAGAATATGAATGAATCTTATACATTATACAATGAAACAGTAATGGATCATTTTATGAATCCAAGAAATATGGGTGACATAAAAGATGCAGATGCAGTTGGTGAAGTAGGCGCTGCAGCTTGTGGTGATATAATGAAAATTAGTCTTAAAATTGATGATATTACTGGAACTGTAATGGATGTAAGATTTAAGACTTTTGGTTGTGGTAGTGCAATTGCTGCGTCATCTATGGCTACTGAATTGATAAAAGGTAAATCAATAGATGAACTTGAAAGGTTTTTTACAAATAATGATATAGTAAATGCACTAGGTGGATTACCACCAGTCAAAATTCATTGTTCCGTTTTAGCCCATGAAGCATTAACTGCAGCATTAGAAGATTACAAAAAAAGAAAAGGAATAAATTAAGATATGAATCAAAACATGATGAATCAACAACCAAACTTTGGCATTGAAGATACAAGCGCAATTGAGTGTGAAAAGTGCAACAATAATGTGTTTAATAACGCATTTATGTTTAGAAGAGTAAGTAAAATATTGGCGGGAACAGATAAAGACGCATTGGTGCCAATTCAAATTCCAGTGTGTTCAAAATGCACTTATCCAATTCAAGAACTATTACCAAAAGAATTAAGAGAAAAAAGAATTAGTCTGGAGTAATTAAACTAACTCACGGCTTTGCATCAAAAGGATTAGATTGTTGAAATACTTTTCTAATCCTTTTTTTGTTACTCTCTTTTTGGTATTACTTCTATAAGAATTGAGCATATCTGAAGTTACATCCACTTCATTTTCTTCATTTAACAACTTAATTTTATCAACTCTTGATTTACGCATAAAAAACTTCTGATGAATAAGTATTTCACCAGAAGTTTTTGTGTAATTATTTTTAACTATTAATTAAAAAATGTTTCCAAGTGTGATGTTTTGCTTCTCTGATCAAAGCAGACACTGGAGTTGGACTTGGTTCCACTGGTTCTTTTTTTAACTTCAAACCAAGTTCACTGTTCATTTTATTGCCTTTTTTACTATTAAGACTTTTGTCACATACAACCATGTTGGTCCAAGTATCTAAACCACCCTTACTACGTGGAATTACGTGGTCAATAGTAGATTGATCTTTTGTCAACTTCTTACCAGTGTATTGACAAATACCTTGATCTCTATTCCAAATACCATCCTTGCTAGGTTTTCCTTTAAATGTCTTAATAGGCATTTTGTTGAAATTTGTAGCAATGATGACGGTTGGAACCCTAATACTTCTAGTAGGACTATTTATGGCCAAATCCCATGGTCTAATAGGCAACATCATCCATTCTTCCCATGAAACAGGATTCATACTCTTAGCTTCATCAAAGATGGGTTGACCATTTTCATCTAGTTCATATTCAATATCCAATGCCATTGTAGATGGTTTACCGTTAGATTCAGCACCACAAAGATCCACAATAGCATCCTTGACGGTTTTGAATCCAACTGGTTGCCAGTTAGCATTAAGATTCAAACATATTAGTTTATTTGCAACATTATTCATAACTCACCTTAAAACATAAGTATAATGTACTTTTTATAAAGGTCAAGTACTTTTATTAATTTATTTTTACAACGTAGATTTGATTTAACGGTGCCGGTATCAATTTTATATGTTTTGAAAATATATTTGTAAATGCATCTATTGCTATTTTTGGATAATAAACTATATTTTCATCACCACTCCATAAATAATCATCAAATATTAACATACCACCTGGTTTTAATAATTTAAATGCAATTACAGCATCAGACAATACATCAGGAGCATAATGTGAAGCGTCAATGTATATCAAATCAAAATTGTTAATGCCTGATATAATCATTTTTGACAAAGCTACATGACTTTCATTTTTGTACTTGTAAAAATATATTTTGTTTTTTGAATTGTTTATTGAAATTTTTATATTTTTATCAAATCTTGATTCTACGTCAGACTCTTCTTCTTTTTTAATATCATCATTTTCTTCCCATGTGTCTATACAATGTAACTCAATAGATTTATTTTTTGACAAAACATCAATTAAATAACATGAAGCAGCACCTTCATATGAACCAATTTCTAAAATTTTTGTTGGATTGATTATTGGAATTATTTTCTCCCAATTTTCTTTACTATTAAATTCAAACCAATTTTTTGTAAAAACATGTTTTTCCATTTTATTGTTTATTTTTTATAAAGATCAATAGAAATTTTTTCTTTTGGTTGTAGACTTTCATCCAATCTATCAATTACCATTTGTAAACTACCAATCTCAAACCATTCATTTTTCTGACTCCTAGCAAAATGTTTCATCTGTTCATGTATTTCTTTTTCCGCATTATAACAGTCTGGATGATGTATATAATACTCTATTTTGTAGTTTCTTAATGGACTGCTTGTTTGATATGTACGTAGTCTGGATTTGATGTCTTCAGTAACACCAATTTTATAATAATTAGGAAAATTGATGTTGCTAATTACGTAAATATAACCCTCTTTTTGTCTTTTTTCACCCATTTGTCCAATAAATATGAACAAATTTAAATTTTCTTTTTATTTATTTTAGGGGTGCCCCCCTCCCCCCTCTATTTTACATTAACATACTCATAATCATCATTAAACATACTATATACATGTTGATTATGTCTACCGTCAATATGTTCATTTAAATCAATCACTCTTACATCATCATCACATATACAAGTCATTTTAATTTTGTCATTTTTAATAACTGCTTGTGAATCACAGTAAGTACAATGAATGTTTAAATGTTTCATATGTACTAATATATCATCACCAATACAAAAGAAAAGGGTTGTCACTGTAACGTAACAACCCTTAACACAAGTGTAACTAAACCTATTATAGGTCAGAGTAATTTTTCAACTTAATTTTACCATTACTAATAGTAATATACTGATCTAAATTGCAGTCAATACAAATATTGTCTGCATCTGTAATATTCATATATCCTTCTTTATGATACTGAGTAGCTCTGCCAGTTTCCCATTGATTGGTGTGACCTACAATTTGTCTTAAACCTTCAATTGGTTGAAACTCATAATCAAAATCACACCATACAATACCACCAGTTCTATATCTACCACCTCGACTATTACCAACTTGATAAAACCAATGTAAATCATCACTCTTTAACTTAATTGTAGCTTCATCACTACACTGATCAAGATATTTGAAAATATCATCACTTGTAGAACAATTAGGAGATACTAATCGTTGATCTAAACCAGCGTGGGTCAATAGAATACCATCCACAACACAAGCCCAATTAAATTTCTTTTGAAAATAACCTCTATGTTTTTCAATTACATCATTGATTCTATCAAACTTCCATTGTTCATAACCACTACACCAAACATTAGGTGCGTCAAACAAATAATGTAGATCATGATTGCCAAACAAAGTATAGTTACTCTGATTTGGTAAGAACTTTTCTAGTAGATACTTTGCGGTATCTGCATAGTGTTGTGGTTCATCATATATGAAACTATCAAACCAATCACCGAGACAGATATTAATGTCACCGTCTTCTTTTTTGATGATAGTATCAAGCTTTTGATGATTGTTGTGTGGATCAGCAACAATTACAATTTTCTTTTTATCTGAACTGAAATTTAACATAACCTATGTTACCATTGAACAAGTCAAAGGTCAAGACTTTTATTTTTTATTTTTGTGAGTAACCATTTGACCATTTCTTTTTTGGTTGGAGTTTGACCGTCATTTCTAATATTATAGAAATCCAATTCCAAGTCAAATAGTTTTTTAGTTGGTTCCAACTTTGATAACCACTTATCTGATATTGTTTCATCTGATGATAGTGTATATAACTCTTCCAATGAGAAAATTATAAATTCATATTCAACTTTTGAAACAATGATTTTTTTCATTTGATAACTAGTTGTATTTGATTAGTGTTTACTTCATTTTTGAAATGACCGTATCCCAGATTTTTGTCATTCATACATCCACTGCAAAGTAGTAGTGATAATAATATAATCTTTTTCATATGTTTATCAGAAAAATTCACCAGTTGTAACATCTGTTGTAGATACCTCAATCATTTGAATCTCAGGTGACATTTTATCAATATCAGGATATTGAGTTTCAATTGGATGTTTGATATTCTTTAAAATATGTTTCTTTTGTTTCTTATCAGTTGGCAGTACATAAATATATCTCAATTTCTTTAACTTCTTTTTAATCCAGAAAGTTTTTCCAATGGTCTTTTTGAGATTTTCTATGTCATTGCTACCATACTTTTCAGTTAAAGTTCTACTATGAATCCAATCATAATTAGGAGGACCATTCAAGCTTACAACAGAGTTCTCATATGCACAAATTTCTTTTGCATCTTGATACAACCAGTTGGTTGCTTGATAGATTTTACCTGAATGACCTTGCTCTGGATCAGCATAACTGATCAAACACTTGATATCAGGTCTATTTTGACGTAACCAGTCAAAACTTTTACCCAGTGAATATGATTCAATATTCTTACCATATCCATCTGCAATCCAAAGTCTTGTTAGTTCAAATACTTGTTGTGGTTCAACAACTGTACAAATACTAGCCGCACTGTCTCTACCAACAGGATGTCCGTATATGATAGCTCCAATCAATTTTTCACCTGCGTCAAAATGTACGTTACTGTCACTATTTTGTTTGTAGTAAACACCCAAAGCAACGCTACACATTGTCCATCTATGTGAATAATGATTCTTCACAATGATGTCTTTTGCTACTTTCTTAGTTACTTCTCTTATAACTACATTAGATGTTACTACAAAATTTTCTTCAGGCATAATATGATTCAATAATCTTAATCTGTGAATCTGACAACTTCAAGTATTTATATACTGATTCATCATTCCATTCTTTATCAAGATCCAATAGTGGTAGATTATATACAATAGTGTTAGTATTAAATCCACTCCATTGTGTGATATCAATGATGAACTGATAAAAATTCAATTTGAGAATCTTGGTCAAATTCTTGGCCTGTGTTTCATTTTCAACTGTATGGTAAATAGCATGATGTGTACCAGTACAGTTTTTATCATACCAAGGATTCAATCCACCTGATCCAATTGAAATGAATACCTTATACTTGTCATATTCAGGAATGGTCTTCAATGGCTTACCGTATTTTACAGTATTTGCATTGTGACTTACCCGTACAGTATAAATACTCTTGTTTTCATCATTAAGTTCATCAGAATCAATCATGTTACCAGAGTCCTTTGATTGATACTGACCCTTCTTATATGAGAAATCAAACTTCTTGACATACTTGTTGAAAATAATGTCATTAAATACTGTTTGAACACCATCAGTAAATACAGTTGGAACACAACTATCCACATCAAAGTCTACTTCAGTAGTTACCGTCTTTTTATTAAAAACACACTCAACCTTTGTTGGATGTGTCTTCTTAACCTTACGGTACAAGAAATAACAACTATGCTTGGAATATTCCAAAAAGTCCTTCTGCATTGAATTGATGTTCAAATATTCCAACTGATTGGTTTTGATCATCTTTGGAAAGAATTGTGTCTTCATGGATTGATAAATCATCCAGTTTGGACCGGTCAATCCAACAATATAACCACCATTCTTTACCAAACCATGTTGACATTCAAAGAATACATCAAACTTATCAGTTTCCTTGATAGGGGGAAATGATACAATCACATCAAACTCTTTGGTAATGTTGTGGTTCAATGTATTTACACGGATGATGTTATCACTATAACCTTTTGGGTTATAACGCAACTTGCTGAGAATAACGTTACGTTGTTGAATTTCAAACGCATAAATCATATTCTCAATAATATGTTTCTCACGTTGTTCTGGATTGGTAATTACCCCTTCCAGACCCTTCATAAGCCTATTTTTGAGTGCAATTAGAATTGAACCAGATCCACTACTAGTATCAGCAAACTTCTTGGTCAGATCAGTAAATTCTGAGGCTGGTACCAAATCTACCAATTTAGTAGCTTGTTCAACGGTCAAATACTTATCACCGTATTCTTGTAGTGCATGATCATCTTCTGTTAGATAATTCAAAATCTTTTCAGGATTATCCTTGGAAAACTGATTGAAGAATATAATCTTTTGGTTCAATTGTGTTTTATCAACAATATACAAGTCCATAATCTTGATATAAGTGTCAAGATCTACTTTGTTGATATATTCAAATTCTTCACGGATAGAATCATTCTTATTCAGTTCTTCCATCAACTCATGGTATGTATGAAAATTGAAATTGGTTAGAATACAAGCCCATGGCCAATTTGAAAGAAGAAATTGAACCTTTAGTTCAGGATCTTTCTCCTTTTTAGACCGTTTACCCGTGATATTAACCTTAATATCCTTATTCTTACCACCCTTAATACCATTACCAGTTAGATCCGCAACAAAGTCATTTACCTTTGGCTTCTTGTAAAAAGCAGACAAATTACTCACAAGATCCTTAACTTCACTGTTAAAATTGGTAATAACACCACTAGTAGTAAAGTTTCTGATACCCATGATATCAATAAACTGTTGGTGAAGTTGCTTAATAAATGTATTTGGTGAATCTAATTCAACAAAGTTGAATCCATCTTCACTGATTTGTACAGGAGAAGACTTCAACCGTTTTTCAAGAATAACTTCATATCCCAACTTCTTATGAAGATGACTATAGTGTACTGACGTAGAATACATCTCCAACATACGAGATGGTAGAGTGTCAATTACAATTACCTTTTTACGGCCAGGACCTGCAGTACGGCAACGGTAACTGGTTTGAATGTAATTAGCATATGATTTTGTATCATCACTATGAATGACACAATCACATAGACGTAGAGTTACACCAACACGACATTGATCTACAACAATAATAATAGACTTCTTTTCTTTGGTTGGCATGAAGTCACTATTCATCTTTACCAACAACTTTTTGTTGTTAGACTCCAACTTGGAATTGGTGATATGAATATCATAATTGTCTGAAATGGTTGGAATAGAGTACAACAACTCACGCAACTTTTCTTGAGTAGGAATCTTATCCACTGTAATCAAAATAGAACGTGGATTATGCATCAAGATGGGGCTGCCATCCATTGAAATATCAGATCCTACACCAAACATCTTACGGTAGAAGTTATAAATTGCCAACTTATACTTGAATTCATCATCTTCAATAGTAAAAGCCTTAGCCCAAGTAAAGAATTCATTTTCTTCAAAGTAATTTTCAAGATTTTCCTTGAGAATAGTAGTAGCATTCAACCCATACCAAGAAATTGCAGGAAATTGCTTATAACGTGCATCAATAGACTTGTATGTTTGTTCATCTTCAAGATCATACAAATCAGTATTTTCAACGTTAAATGATCCAAGAATCAAGTTCTTTTCTGGTGTAGCAGATGAACCAAGAACATACTTGAACTTTAGAGTTGACAATGCTTCCTTAACCTTTTCAGTCTCTGCACCATAATGTACTTCATCAATGATGATTACATCAAAAGAGTAATTGACAAAGTTCTTGAACTTAGGTTTATCAAAATCCTTGAAGTCTTGAAGAGACACAAGAACAAAGTTCACCTTGTCAGATTCAAGGGTAATTTCCTTGATCTTGTCATGTGACACATTGATTACATTCCATCCTTCAAATGCAGTATATTTGTTGATTGTAGCTTCCCACTGTGCATTCAGAATAGGAAAGTGAGTAAGAAGCAGAATGTTTTTAGCATTCAGTTTCTTAGCCATATAACAACAAGTAATAGACTTACCAGACCGTGGCAAATGATTGAAAAGATAACTGAGAGGATAGTTTGACTTATTATTGAAATATTCCTCACAGTTTTCATGCGCATTGACTTGATGAGGCATCAAATCAAGAACAACACGTTGACCACGGATATATTCATTGTAATTGTTGTTATCAAACTTTACATCACTAAACACATCCATCAACTTGTTGAAGATCAAGCTGATATCCTTAAGGTCAATCAAAATGACCTTGTTACGAAGTTCTTTCAGATATGCAGGAGCCGCAGTCAAAGACAGTTCATTTTTGTCCTTGACAATTGCACCGTAGTACATATTGAAGTTCTTGTAAGCAGATTTGGTCTCAATCAAACGAAGACCATCCATTTCCAAGTCAGACCACTTGGTAGTGTTGGTAGAATTGAAGTGTTTGATCTTGGAACTGAAGGCAAACAAGGTTTCAGAGTTGGGTTCAAGTGCCAAGATGTCAATACGACCACTTGACTTGGTACCAAATGAAACGTTCTTGATGTTGGTTGCAATTTCATTTTGTTCAACCAGAAAAATTTGGTCATTGACACCAAAATTAAAGGTTGACAGATCAATTTTGGACAAAATTGCCAACTTGACAACCGCTTCAACAAATTTACCAATTTCAGATTCAGAACAATGAGAAATCAAATTCTCAAATGATCCGTTGAAATTGGTGAACTTGGAAATGTCCTTAGTCTTGAGAAAGTCTTTAACTAGTGTCTCAGTCATGAGTCAACTCTACCAGAAGTTTGTAGGAAATCAAGAAATTTTTTTCACTTCCACAAAATTTGTAGGATGACGATCAACCCACTCAATCCGATCAATGTCAATGTTTTTAAACTCAATCTTTCATTGAAATATATTTGAGTCAATATTGTGAACATTATGATACCAATACTGAATGTAAATATTCTGTTTGGCCACATCTTACCTTCAAAGACTTCTGTTAAAATTTTTGCTGCATAAATTGACAAAATGGTATTTGGCACACTTAAAAATACTAAATACCATTGGTATTTTTTGTAAAAGTCACTAATAAATTGTCCATATAACTGATGCCACCCAATTATATAGACAAATATCAATATACCTAATGCAATTAGTAATTTCACAAATTGAAATTATAACCTGGTACAATTACTTGATCATATACCACAGTTTTTGTGGAAATAGTTGTACTAATAACATCTTTCACAAATTCTTCATAATCAATTGGATGTGATGTGACTACACCATATTTTAAAAATACATCCAGTAATAGTTGTGTATTTACTTCAAAATCTACTGTTTGAATATTAGTTGGTTGGTTCATTGTAATGTTCCTCTAGTCTTTCCAATTGTTGTTCTAACTGTTTTACATAAGTCTGTAAATTACCTAGTTGATTTTTTAATTCCTGTAATTGATCATTACTTTCAGTTTTTTTATTTTCTTTCAATTCTTCTTTTACAAGACAAGACAAATGATCTATACCGGCTAGATAGTCACTGTCAACATTATAGGTATTTTCACCACAAACACAACATACCCATTTGTCTTTAAATTCTTTTTCAAGAATCTGTTCAATTCTATCAAGAGTTTCAATTACTTCTGCATTTGAAGATGCATTAGCAATATCACATGTCCAATTTTCAACACCATCATCTTTATCTACCAATGATGGATACAATTCAGCAAGATTTTTTTGAATTAACTCCATATATGGATCTATTTGATCCCGTTGGATGTCACGGACTTTTTTTGCGTACATCACAATGTTTTTCTTTACCAACACTTCACTATTTGATTCATTCATATTATTTGATTACGATTAATTGTTTAATTACTTCTCTTGTGGTGAGATAAAATAGAAATGGAATTAATACTATAAAAAAAATTGATAATATCAACAATATTCCCATTGAAAATAGAATACCAAAAACTAATCCAACAGTCAAGTTTATAACTTTATATAACGTGTTCATTGTTTTAAAAATCTATTGTAGATTAACTTGCCAAGATTTGCAGCAAACTTACGTGCTTTCTTTTCTGGTAAATCATACAAATGTGCATGAAATGCTTCTTCAATTAACACATTAAGTTGTCTACGTGTTTGTAGTGTAGGATCAACAATAATTGAAGGATGTTTAACGTTTGGATTATCACATAAACCAGACGCATGATATCTACCATGAGGTTTTGCATAAATAACCTCATATTCTACTCCTTCAAAATTTTTGAATTTCATTATTCACCTTTCACAAAACTTTTCTTTGTTTCTTTAAGAAGAATACTAATATCATCAAGACTACGCACTCTGTCTCTGTATAAAATTTCAGTCTTTACCCGTTCTTCATCAATAAGCTTAATCAAATTATTGATTTTTTGCATAGTAACTACAGGTTTATTACGCTCAAATTCATTTACATTCATTTTAACAACAATGTCCCTTCTTATCATCTGCGGTAAAACTATTCAAATAGTAATTATCTGAACGTATATCACGCAATCCATATAGTTCTCTGTACATAGTATAAACAATACCATCCAATTGTTTTACTATCATAGGAATACTTTTGGTCTTGTCTACTTCTTGCATTTCCAAACAATGTTTTTTGATAATACTATCAATTTTATCTTGCATTAGTTATTTTGTGTGGTTTTAATAATTTTACCGTCACAATTATAATAAGCCCTATAATAATTTGTGTGTACTACATATACACTATTTGTAGAGTTTTCAATCATACTGTAAGTAATATACCTGTTATTAATAGCATGTACTCTACTGCAAGGTGGTAGTGTCTCTAATGCTCTATTATAACTGTACCTCAACAACATTCCACTGGTACATCCAGTAGACAATAATGCAATAATTAATAGTTTCTTCATTCTGTTAACTCACGTTCTTCTACTGAATAATTATGACTGTCTTTGTACATATCACAATATTTCTGTGCGTTTTCTTTTTTTAAATATACCTTCTCAATAGCCAAATCATTGCCTCTATATGACATAATTAGATATACCTTAATCTTAGGTGGTTCTACTGTCATAGCAGTCAATAGAATTGCAGCAAGACTACCCAACACAATTTTATTAAAATGATTCATATTTGCTTAGTTTATTTTTATATCTTTGAATTGTAATATAGTCTTCATCCATATGATCATTAGCCTTTACAATTTCACGGCTAAATCTTTCTACTTCATCACACAGATAACGAATGTCTTCACACAACTTGGGATCAAGTGTAGTGTTACAATTATTGTTAGTAAACTCTTTTAGTCTAGCAACTACTTCTTTGTTAGTCTTCATTGGTTCTGTAAATTACCTTTTCAACAGTAATTCCTTTTTTATGTGACTTGGGACCATACATAGCTCCATACTGATTCTTGCTGTTAATATAAGCCATTAGATCAGTTTTAATGGCTTCTGCATCTACTTCATCAAAGTTTGGTGGTAGATTTACTGTTAAGTAATATTTTGGATTATTGGTCATACTTTCCTTTTTTATGATTTTCTAAAGAATATTGTTTGTTCAAAACGTGTATATCAAAACATGACCAAGAAGACGGACATATTGGATATTTAGCACACATTGGTGTCATACTATCATAGTATTCTACTGGTTTTTGATCTGACTCTCGTATAATTGGATGATCAACCCACTTAAGATTTCTTAGTGGAAAGAAACTGTCACAGTTATGACAATGACACATTAAATTCAACTTTTCATCACAAGTAAGTGGTTCAGTTTTTAGTTTATCTCCATAAAAATATTCAACTGACTCTGATTTGCCTATTCTAATTGAACCACAACCTGTGGGGTTATGTTTAACATAGTAGTCTTCAAATTTTTCTAATACTATATCATTTGGAATATCCTTTATAATCAATGATTCAAGTTTTTTAATATATTCTTGATCCTCTTCAGATCTTGGAATCAACATTATATGTTTTTCTTGATTCTCTATGATTTCTTGAAGAGTCAACGGTTTCTTATAGTCACTCTTGATATATGGTTGAGACAAATAAGATACAGTATGCATAGCTGTACCAATGTTATTAGCTTTTTTATTTTTTTTATTCATAATTTTTTACCAGTGGTGAATAATATTTGATATAATAAATCCACACGTAATAAAGTTTACCAGAACAATGATAAACCTCAAGAGAAAACTAGCAAGAGCATAATTTACAGGCAACACAGGCACATCAGGCTTGCATTCATCTGTATGACCTACACGGTGGTCAATAGTTCTAGCCAATGTCAAGAAAAACTTATTGGTTGTCATTATCTTTAGTGAGAATAAAAAAACCGTTAATGATTAGAATTAATCCAATAAAACACAATGCGTAATACAATGTATTATCATTCATATGATCAGAAACCGTACAATTTGTAGATCACCATCAGCATTCTTGGTTTCAAGAATTACATCAGGATGTGGTCGATCACAGCTAAGATAGACTT
>Ga0315906_10004216_pt1 | contig 18611 bp, 12 predicted proteins | sample LakEriMetagenome_4_FD_203526 | JGI IMG/M metagenome (GOLD analysis project Ga0315906, IMG submission 203526) | Freshwater fungal communities from buoy surface, Lake Erie, Ohio, United States - Buoy 2 MA122 | ecosystem: Environmental > Aquatic > Freshwater > Lake > Lake biofilm | place: USA... | reverse complement strand
GCCAGTGCGGGACGCCGCCGCCCATGTGCAGGCTCACCGCGATCGCGGGCACGCCGAGGAACGCGCTCTCGACCGCCGCGCCGACGGTGCCCGAGTAGATCACGTTGATGCCGACGTTCGCGCCCGAATTCATGCCCGAGATCACCACGTCGGGCAGCTGCCCGGCGCCGAAGCGATCGGGCCAGATGCGGCGCAGACCGAGCTTCACGCAGTCGGCCGGACGGCCTTCGACGGCGTAGCCGCGCATGTGGGCGTTGGGCGCGACCTCCTCGATGAGGAGCGGCGTGTGGAAGGTGATGCCGTGGCTCGTCGCGCTCTGGACGTCCGCCGGCGCGATGGTGACGACCTCGCCCATGTCGCGGATCGCCGCGTGCAGCGCCTCGATTCCGGGTGCGTCGATGCCGTCGTCGTTCGTGAGCAGGATGCGCATGGGCCGCGCAGGGTAGCGAACCTCCCGTACGATGCGCGGGTGGACGCGTTCAGCGCCATCCTCCTCGCGCTGTGCGTCCTCGAGGCGATCGTCGCAACCGTCTTCATCGCGCGCACGATGCGGTCGGACCGCGCCTTCCCGCGCGTGCGGGAGGGCGACCGGCTCCCGCCGGCGCCTGGGCTCCTCTCGATCGTGATCCCCGCCCACAACGAGGCCCGGGTGATCGAGGCGAGCGTCCGCGGGCTTCGCGCCCAGACCCGCCGCAACTTCGAGGCGATCTACGTCCTCGACCGCTGCACCGACCGCACGCGCGACCTGCTCGTCTCGGCGGCCGAAGGCGATCCGCGCATCCGCTTCATCGAGAACGACTCCTGCCCGCCCGACTGGGCCGGGAAGTGCAACGCCTGCCGCGTCGGCGCGGCGGCGGCGACCGGCGAGTGGCTGCTCTTCACCGACGCCGACTGCCGCTTCGCGCCCGACCTCCTCGATGCGATGCTCGCGATCGCGCACGCGCGGGGAACGGCCCTCCTCTCCGCGGTCGGGCGCCTCACCTTCCGCCGCCGCTTCGAGCGCTTCCTGCAGCCGGTGGCGTCGGTCGTCCTCTTCCGCATCTTCCCGCCCGAGAAGGCGAACCGCGACCAGCGCCGCTGGCCCTTCGCGAACGGGCAGTTCCTGCTGTTCCGCCGCGAGGCCTACGACGCGATCGGCGGGCACGAGGCGGTGAAGGACGCGCTGCTCGAGGACCTCGCCTTCGCATGGCGCCTCCATCGCGACGGCGCGCGGCTCGGCCTCGTCGACGCCTCGCGCCGGATGGAGGTGTCGATGTACGACTCGCTGCAGGCGATGCGCTCCGGCTGGACGCGGATCTACATCGAGAGCTGCGCACGCCGCCCCGATCGCCTCGTCAAGGGCGCGATCGAGCTCATGGTCATCTCGGTGCTCCTCCCCGCCGCCGCGGCCTTCGCCGCCGTGTTCGGCTCGATCGGCGCGCTCGACGGCCGCGAGGGCTCGATCGCGGTCGCAGGCGCGGGCATGGTCTCGCTCGCGCTCGGCTTCTCCGCGGTCGCGTTCCTGCATCAGCGCCAGCGTGCGCCGCTCGTCGGCGCCGTGGTCCATCCGGTCGCCGCCTTCATGGTGGCGCGCTGGCTGCTCGACGGCGCCCGCATGCTCCGCAACCGGGTGCCGATCCGCTGGGGCGGCAAGGAGTACGTGCTCGAGCCCCGCGTGGGCAAGCGCCGTGGACGGAAGCCGGCGGGCTGACGCCGCCCCCGGGCATCGGGCGGCTTGCTACGCTTCGGTTCTCGAGTCCCCGCCGCGATGTACGCACCGCTCCTCTCCAACCGCTACCTCACATCGCGGATCATCCCGTTCCTCGCCGTGGCCGCGGTGGCGCTCTGCGTCGCGCTCGTGATCATCGTCGTCAGCGTGATGACCGGGTTCCTCGACATGGTGCGCAGCTCGGGGAAGGCGATGATCGGCGACGTGGTCGTCACGCGCGAGATCACCGGCATCCCCTACTACGAGCGCTTCATCGCCGCGATCGAGTCGCTGCCCGAGGCCGACGCCGCGAGCCCGATCATCGAGACCTTCGGGCTCCTCCAGATGCCCTACGGAAACGGCGACGGCGGCAAGCGCATCGAGACGCTGCAGGTCTGGGGCATCGATCCCGAATCGCTCGACCGTGTGGCCGGCTACCGCTCGCGGCTCGTGTGGCGCGAACCCGTGGCCGACGAGGCGGCGCAGGCCGCACCCGACGATCCGCGGCTCGACCCGTTCTACCAGCGCGAGGCGCAGGGCATGGCGATGGCGACCGCGGACGGCCGCCCCGGACTCGTGCTCGGCATCGAGATCTCGCCCTTCAACCGGCGCGAGCGCGACGGCTCGTACCGCACCGTGAATCCGTCGGAACGGCAGGACGCCGGCTACTTCCTTCTCGGCGGGCAGGAGACGATCCTGACGCTCGTGCCGGTGTCGGAGGGCGGATCGCTCGGCGGGGAGAAGCGCCGCGGTTTCCCCGTGGTCAACGAGTTCCGCACCGGCGTCTACCAGATCGACCGCAACCGCGTGCTCGCCCCGCTGCCGATCGTGCAGGAGATGCTGCGGCTCGACGCCGCCAAGCGCTTCTCGCGCACCGAGGTCGACGAGGACGGACGGCCGCTTCTCGTCGGCGAGACGCCGGCGCGCGCGACCACGATCGTGGTGAAGGCGGCGCGCGGCGTGACGCCCGTCGCGCTCAAGGACGCGGTGAAGCGCTGCTACGCCGAGTTCTCGACGACGCTCACGCCCGAGGAGAACGCGGAGCTCCCCTTCGAGGTCTCGGTCGCGACCTGGGAGGAGCGCCTCGCCGACCTCCTCGGACCTGTCGAGAAGGAACGCGAGCTGATGCGCACGCTCTTCTCGATCGTCTACCTCGTCTGCGCGGCGCTCGTCCTCGCGATCTTCTGGTCGATCGTGCAGGAGAAGACCCGCGACATCGGCATCCTCCGCGCGGTCGGCGCGAGCCGCACCGGCGTGCTGTGGATCTTCCTCCGCTACGGGCTGCTGATCGGGCTCGTCGGCTCGATCCTCGGCACGCTGCTCGCGTGGGCGGTGGTGTCGCGGATCAACGACATCCACGATCTGCTCGGCATCGCCGCGCCCGGCTGGCTGCGCGTGACCGCGTGGATCGCGGTCGCGGCGTCGGTCGCGATGGTCGTCCGCGGGGTGCGCCGCGCGTCGGCGCTGCAGGTGGTGCTCTGGAGCTTCGCGACGATCGGGCTCGCGATCGCGAGCGTGGTGCTCCTCCTCCACGAGGGCTTCATGGTCTGGGATCCGAGCGTCTACTACTTCACGCGCATCCCGAGCCGCATCGATCCGTTCACGGCCGTCACGACCGCGATCGGCGGCGTGGTGTTCAGCGTGATCGGCGCATCGATCCCGGCCGCGCGCGCCGCCGACACGGACCCCGTGAAGAGCCTGAGGTACGAATGAACCCGCCGACCAGACCGGCCATCCTCAGTGCGGCGCGCGTCCGCAAGACCTACCGGCTCGGCAAGGTCGGCGTTCCGGTGCTGCACGACGCGTCGGTCGAGGTCGGCGCCGGCGAGTGGGTCGCGATCCTCGGGAGTTCCGGCAGCGGGAAGAGCACGCTGCTGCACCTCCTCGGCGGGCTCGACCGGGCCGACCCAGAGTCGGGGCCGATCCGCTTCGCGGGCGAGGATCTCCGGGCCTTCGGCGCCGCGCGCGAGAACCGCTACCGCAACCGCGACGTCGGCTTCGTGTTCCAGTTCTACCACCTGCTTCCCGAGCTGACCGTGCTCGAGAACGCGATGCTGCCGGCGCTCGTCGGCCTCGGCCGGCTTCGCTGGCTCTCCTCGCGCTCGGAACTGCGCGACCGCGCGGCGGAACTCCTCGCGACCTGCGGCCTTTCGCACCGGCTCGGGCACCGGCCGGCGGAGCTCTCGGGCGGCGAGCGCCAGCGCGTCGCGATCGCGCGCGCGCTCATCAACCGGCCGCGCGTGCTGCTCGCCGACGAACCGACCGGCAACCTCGACGCCCGCACCGGCGGCGGCATCCTCGATCTCCTCGCGGAACGCCACGCGGAGGGGCTCACGCTGGTGATGGTCACCCACGATCCCGCGGTCGCCGCGCGCGCGCAGCGGCAGATCCGCATCGTCGACGGCCGCGTCGAGTGAAATCCCTCAGTCGTTCGTCTGGAACCACTTCGCAGCGGAGGCCGTCGCCTGCGCGGGAGTCGCGCGGAACGCGCGCTTGAAGCGCGAGGCGTCGTCCTCGCCGCCCTGGCGGTCCTTCGCGAAGGTCACGAGCCGGAGTCCCGAGCGCTCGTGGAGCCAGCGCGTGAAGACATACGAAACCGCGATCGCGCGGGAGCGGTCGCTCTTCCAGGCGCCGCCGCAGTAGTCGGACGCGAGCACCGCGGGAAGCCCGCCCGCGCGGATCGCCGGCAGCGCGGCGCCGCGCAGCGATGCGTCGATGCCGGCGGCCGGCACCGCGATGTCGGCGAGGACGCGGGGAAGGCCCTCGCTGACCCACGCCGGTCCGCGGTCGGAGCGCACCGCTGAGAAGAGGAGCGCGCGCGCGAGCGCGGTCGCGGCCGCCGCGCGCAGGCGCGATCGGTCGGCATGGGGCGCGACGAGCGCGATCGGCCGCCCGTCCGGGTAGATCGTGACCGCGTCGGGATGCTGGGCGGGATCGCCGCCGAAGGCGCTCGCGACGAGCAGCCGCCAGCGGTCGCGGTCGGCGACGAGAACGACCGGAACGCGCCCCTGCAGCGCGACCGCGCAGCCGGCCGCGTCGAAGTCGGCGCTCCACCCTTCGGCGAGGCGGTCGAGGAACGCGGCGTCGTCGCGATGCACCGCGTCGCCGCTCTCGGCGAGCACCATCACCCGCGAAGCCTGGTGCACGGTCGCGCTTCCGCCTGCGCGCGCGAAGAGCGCCCGCGCGGCCTCGAGCGACTCGGCGCTCGCGGTCTCGAATGCCTCGGGCTGCAGCGCGGTCCAGAGTGTGCCTCCCGCGACGCCGGCCTCGGGATCGATCCGGGCGCACTCCTTCGCGGACGCCTCCTTCGCCGCGTCCTCGCGTGCGGTGCGCCGGCGCGCGCCTTCCGCCTTCGCGGCATCGAGCGCCACCTTGTCGACGCCCTCCCGCTTCGCCCACTCGGTGACGCTCGCCTCGATCCGCGCCTCGAGGCCGAGCGACCACAGCGCTGCGACCGCATCGCCCGCCGCAGCCGCGTCCTTCGCAGGCACCAGCGCCTTCAGGGTCGCAAAGGCCGACGCCGGCTTGAGTTCAATCCAGGGAATCCTTCCACATGACCCTTCGATCGCGTCGTCGTCCCATGCCCGGATCGCGCAAGGGATGCGCGTCCCGTCGGCCCGCTGGAGCTCGGCCGCGACCTCGCCCGGGAGTTCCCGCCGATCCGCGGCGGCCGCAGCGGCGGCGCTCAAGGCCAGAACGGCAGTCACGACGGCTCGCGCGGCGGCATTCGGCATGGCAAGTTCGGACAATAGCGGACGAAAGGCCTATCCCGGCCTATCGTCCTGCCGAAAACCCGTAGGACTGTCCGTGGGGAAACCGGTCGCGCGGAGGCACGCTGATTGCCCCGTCGGCCCCATCGGCACTGATGCACCCCCTGCATCGGGCCGAAGTAGGATGCGGCCGCCCTTCGGGGCGTCCGCGAACGAGTGGAAGGAAGCCGGCTGGCGCCGCTGGGAAAGTCCTGGCGACGCAACGAGGTGCGCGAGAGCGCACGAAGGAAGGAGTCCCCGATGTTCGAACGACTGACTGATCGCGCCCGCAAGGTGATGGCCCTGGCAAACCAGGAGGCCCAGCGCCTCAACCACGAGTACATCGGAACCGAGCACATCCTGCTCGGCCTCGTGAAGGAGGGCTCCGGCGTCGGCGCCAACGTGCTGAAGAACCTCGACATCGACCTGCGCAAGGTCCGCCTCGAGGTCGAGAAGCTCGTCAAGAGCGGCCCCGAGATGGTCACGATGGGCAAGCTCCCGCAGACCCCGCGGGCGAAGAAGGTCATCGAGTACGCCATCGAGGAGGCCCGCAACCTCAACCACAACTACGTGGGCACCGAGCACCTGCTGCTCGGCCTGCTCCGCGAGCACGACGGCGTGGCCGCGCAGGTGCTGATGAACCTCGGCCTGAAGCTCGAGGAGGTCCGCGAGGAGGTCCTCAACCTGCTCGGCGCCGGCGTCGAGAGCGAGGAAGCCCCGCCGCAGCCCGAGCCGCAGGAGCCGCCGATGGGCGGACCGCCGCAGGGCGGCTCCGAGTCGAGCCGCCGCGCGACCAAGAGCAAGACCCCCGCGCTCGACAGCTTCGGCCGCGACCTCACCGAACTCGCCAAGAGCGGCGAGCTCGACCCGGTCATCGGACGCACCAACGAGATCGAGCGCGTCGTGCAGATCCTCTGCCGCCGCACGAAGAACAACCCCGTCCTCCTCGGCGAGGCCGGCGTCGGCAAGACCGCGATCGTCGAGGGCCTCGCCCAGCGCATCATCGACCAGGAGGTCCCCGACCTGCTGTTCGAGAAGCGCCTGGTCGTGCTCGACCTCGCGGCGATGGTCGCCGGCACCAAGTACCGCGGTCAGTTCGAGGAGCGCATCAAGGCGGTCATGAACGAAGTCCGCCGCGCGAAGAACATCATCCTCTTCATCGACGAGCTCCACACCCTCGTCGGCGCAGGCGGCGCGGAAGGCGCGATCGACGCGTCGAACGTGCTCAAGCCCGCCCTCGCCCGCGGCGAGATCCAGTGCATCGGCGCCACCACCTTCGACGAGTACCGCAAGTACATCGAGAAGGACGCGGCGCTCGAGCGCCGGTTCCAGTCGATCGCGGTCGAGCCGCCGAACGCCGAGCAGACCTTCGAGATCCTCAAGGGCATCCGCGAGAAGTATGCGACCCACCACCGCGTCAAGATCACCGACGGCGCGCTGCGCGCCGCGGTCGAGCTCTCCGGCCGCTACATCCCCGGCCGCGTGCAGCCCGACAAGTCGATCGACGTCATCGACGAGGCCGGCGCCCGCCTGCGCCTGCGCTCGATGGCGAAGCCGCCGAACCTGACCGAGCTCGAGGAGAAGATCGAACGCCTCGCCATCGAGAAGGACGAGTCGGTCAAGAACGCCGACTACGAGCGCGCGGCGCAGATCCGCGACCAGATGGACAAGCACCGCCGCGAGCGCGAGCGGCTGCAGGCCGAGTGGAAGGAGCGGATGAGCGAGACCGTCGGCACCGTCGACGAGGAGATCATCGCCGAGGTCGTCTCCAAGATGACCGGCGTGCCGCTGACCCGCCTCGAGAAGGCCGAGTCGGAGCGCCTGCTCCAGCTCGAGGCCGAGCTCCACAAGACCGTCGTCAGCCAGGACGACGCGGTCAAGGCCGTCGCCCGCGCGATCCGCAAGGCGCGCTCGGGCCTCAAGGACCCGAAGCGTCCGATGGGCTGCTTCATCTTCGTCGGCCCCTCGGGCGTCGGCAAGACGCTGCTCGCGAAGGCGCTCGCCGAGTTCATGTTCGGCGACCCCGACGCGCTCCTCTACCTCGACATGTCGGAGTACATGGAGAAGCACAACGTCAGCCGGCTCGTCGGCGCTCCTCCGGGATACGTCGGATACGAAGAGGGCGGCCAGCTCACCGAGCGCATCCGCCGTCGTCCGTACGCGGTCGTGCTCCTCGACGAGGTCGAGAAGGCGCATCCCGACGTGTTCAACATGCTCCTCCAGATCATGGAGGAGGGACGCCTCACCGACAGCTTCGGCCGTCACGTCGACTTCAAGAACGTGATCCTCATCATGACCTCGAACCTCGGCGCCGACGTCATCAAGGGCGGCGCGAGCTTCGGCTTCGGCAAGCGGGCCGAGGTGCAGGACTACGACAAGATGAAGAAGGCGCTGATGGGCGAGATCGAGAAGTTCTTCCGCCCCGAGTTCATCAACCGTCTCGACGAGGTCGTGGTGTTCCGTCCGCTCGTGAAGGAAGACCTCGTCACCATCATCGAGTATGAACTCTCCAAGGTGCGCAAGCGCCTCGGCGAGAAGGGCATGAAGATGGAGCTCGACGCCGCGGCGAAGGACTTCCTCATCGACAAGGGCTACAACCCCGACTTCGGCGCCCGGCCGCTGCGCCGCGCGCTCGGCCAGTACGTCGAGGATCCGCTGGCGGAGAACCTGCTCATGGGCGAGTTCAAGGCCGGCGACGAGATCCATGTCAGCCGCGTCGAGGGTCAGGACCACCTGACCTTCAAGGCGGCGCGCGCGAAGGACGACGGCAACGGCGGCGGTGGCGACGGGGGCGGCGGCGGCCCGACCGAGCCGACCCCGGCCCCGCTCGCGGGCGCCGGGCAGGGTTGATCCCCGGGGGCAAATCCCCGGGTAAATCCTCGGGCTGATCCCCGGGCAATCCTCGGATCAGGCCTCTCCAACAACGATTCGACCGGCCCCGCTTCGGCGGGGCCGGTTTCTTTTTCGGCATGCCTTCTCAGCGGATCCCGAGGAGGAAGACGCGCTCGCCGTCCTTCGTCTGGCCGAACTCGACCTCGACGACGCGGTACTTGAACTCGCCCGCGACTTGCGGCGCGAGCTCGAGCGTGAGCGAGGTCGGCCCCGACTTGCGGATGATGACCGCGTTCGTCGAGAAGCCGAAGCTCATGCGGTTCAGAAGCGTCATGACCTCGGTGCGCCGCGCGGACGCCCATCCGACGAAGCGCTCGCGCGCGGCGTCGGGGCCGCCTTCTTCCGCCGCGCGCCGCTTGAGGCCCTCGGCGACGAGCTGGTCCCACAGTTCGCCGAAGCGTTCCTCGCGGAAGGCGCGCATCGTGTTGGCGACGACCTGCTCGGGCATGATCGCCTGCATGCGCACGGCGCCGTCCTGCAGCTCCTCCCACGAGAGGAACTGCGGCGGCGGCGGACCGCCGAGCGCGGCCGCGCCGCGCGAGCGCGCCTCCGGGTCGTAGTCGCGGCCTTCCTTCCGCGCCTTCTTGCGCGCGATGTACTCGGTGACGGGCACGTAGCGGATGACGGTCCCGTCGTCGAGCACGACCTCGTTCGGCAGTTCCTCCTCGGAGGCGAAGCCCGGACGCGGCCGGTACTCGACGCGCGGACCGCACGACGCGAGGAGGAAGGCGGCGAGGACGGCCGCGACCGCGGCCGCGACGATCGAAGTCGGGAACGCCGCGGCGGAACGCGCCATCTAGCGCGGTTCCTTCCGCGGCGGCGCGGGCGACTCGACCGGCTTCAGGCGCGCGTCCTTGCGCGCGACCTGCCAGAGGCGGTGGTGCTGCTCGGAGGCGCGCGCCTCGGGGAAGTCGCTGCGGGTGTGGGTGCCGCGCGATTCCTCGCGGGCGCGCGCGGCGGCGGTCGCGATGGCCGCGCAGACGAGCATGTTCTGGATCTCCCAGCCGGCGAGATCGTCGAAGATCTTGTCGAGCGAGTAGCGGCACCAGAAGTGGATCATGTCGAGCGCATCGGCGAGCCGGTTGCCGCTGCGGACGATGCCGACGTTGCGCCACATCGCGCTGCGGAGGCTCGAGCGCACGTCGACGAGGTCGAGCTCGCCCTTCTCGCTCGGGCGGATGTCGCTGACGACGCGCATGTCGCCGCGCGCCCCGCCGTTGCCCGCCTCGCTCGCGGCGATGCCGGCGCGCCGCCCGAAGACGAGGCCCTCGAGCAGCGAGTTCGAGGCGAGCCGGTTCGCGCCATGCAGCCCGTTGCAGGCGCTTTCGCCGCAGGAGAGGAGGCCGGGGACGCCGGTCCGGCCGTCGAGATCGGTCCAGACGCCGCCGATCGAGTAGTGCGCGGCGGGCATCACCGGAATCGGCGCGGCTCCCGGGTCGATGCCGTAGCCGGCGAGCAGTCGGAAGAGCCCCGGGAAGCGGCGCTCGAAGCCCTCGGACCCCATGTGGCGCGCGTCGAGGAAGACGTTCGGCTCCTGCGACTGGGCGAGCTGCTGCACGATCGCGCGGCTGACGACGTCGCGCGGGGCGAGGTCGCCGAGCGGATGGCGGCCCTCCATGATCCGGCGTCCGGCGCGATCGACGATCGCGGCGCCTTCGCCGCGGACGGCCTCCGAGATCAGCGAGCGCGCCGCGCCCGCGACATAGAGCGCGGTCGGGTGAAACTGCGCGAACTCGAGGTCCGCGACCTCGGCGCCCGCGCGCCAGGCCATCGCGACGCCGTCGCCGGTCGCGATGCGGGTGTTCGTCGTCTCGCGCCAGAGCTGCCCCATGCCGCCGGTCGCGACGATGGTCGCGCGCGCCCAGATCATCTGCAGGCCGTACTTCGGATGATGGGTGATCGCGCCGAGCACGCGATCCTCGCCGCGCGGCGCGGTGCCCGAGGTCAGCAGGTCGAGCGCGAAGCACTTCTCGAAGAGCCGTACGCGCGGCTGCGCGCGGCAGAGCGCGACGAGCGCGCGCGAGAGCTCGCGGCCGGTCGCGTCGCCGTCGGAATGGACGATGCGGCGGCGTCCGTGGCCGCCCTCACGGCCGAGCGCGAGGCCGCCGTCGGCATCGCGGTCGAGCCGCATGCCGTGCCCGACGAGCCACTCGATCGCAGCCGGACCTTCGTCGACGAGCGCGCGGACCGTGGCTTCCTCGCAGAGGCCGGCCCCCGCCACGATCGTGTCGCGCAGGTGATCCTCGGGCGAATCGTCCTTCGCGAGCGCCGCCGCGATGCCCCCCTGCGCCCACGCGGTGTTCGTGCGCTCGAGCTCGTCCTTCGCGAGGACGATCACATCGCCGTGCTCGGCGGCCGCGAGCGCCGCGCGCAGCCCCGCGACGCCCGAGCCGATCACGAGCGTGTCGGTGAAGATCGCCGGCAGCAGCTGCGACCGGAACGGGATCAGGTAGCGGCGGTCGGCGATCGGCGCGAGCATCGCGGCGCTCACTTCGCGGCGCCTTGGTCGCGATAGCGCCCGACGTAGAGCTGGCTTGAGCGGCCTTCGTGGCGCTGGCCGGTCCAGAGGAGCCAGGCGCCGTCCGACGAGAAGACCGGCAGCACGTCGGCGCCGTCGGCCTCGGTCACGCGGCGGCGCGCCGGAGCCTGCGTCATGTCGGCCGGCAGCACCACCTCGAAGATCTCGTAGTTGCGGTGGCCGATCTCGCTCGACGCGTAGACCAGCGTCTTCCCGTCCGGGCGGAAGAACGGACACCAGTTCACATGATCGTTCGCGGTGAGCTGCGTCTCGTTCTCGATGCCCGCGATCGAGCCGTCCGCGTCGAAGACAAGGTCGGCGATGAACACCTGCAGCAGGTTGTCGCGATTGCGGTCCGAGCGGTAGCAGATGCGCTTCCCGCACGGCGAGAAGAACGGCCCGCCGTCGTAGCCGGGCGCGGTCACGATCGCGCGGCGCGCGCCCGTCTTGAGATCCCGGATCCAGAGGTCGCCGTCGCCCGACTCGAGCGAGCAGAAGAGGAGGAACCGGCCGTCCGGCGACCAGCTTCCCTCGGCCGCGTACGCCTTCCCGTCGCCCTCGATGACGCGCAGCGACGCGGCGGTGCCGTCCGCAGTCGCGAGGTCGGTCTCGACGATGCGCGTCTCGGGCGGGAACGCCCAGCGGTAGCGCGAGGTCCCGCGCTGGTAGCCGGGCGCGTTCTGCGCGGTCGGTGCGCCGATCGTCGAGGCGAACAGCACGGTGCCCGGCTTCGTCGGATGGAACCAGCCGCAGGTGTTGGCGCTTCCCTTCGGCGAGAGGCGGCGGATGTTGGCGACGCCGGTGATGGCGCCCGCTCCGTCGCGCACGGTGTCGCAGACGAACATCGCGTAGAACTCGTCGGGATCCTGGCCGACGGCCGGCACCTCGATCGCCTGGAAGATGATCCGCGACATGTCCGGCGAGAAGTACGCCTCGCCCGCCTTCAGGAAGCGGTCGGGGAAGGTGAGCTGCCGCGCGCCGAACACCCCGGGCTCCGCCGTCGCCGCGGGCACGGTGGCTGCCGCCGCGGGCGCCGATGGCGCGCCGTCGGGCTTCGCCTGGATCGAGCAGGCCGCGAGCGCGGCCGCGACGGCGAGGGCAGACGGAAAGACGACGCTGGTACGGGTCGGCATGGGGCGGTTAGTGTAGCCCGTCCCGTGGCAGAACCCGGCTACTCGGTCCTCTTCGCGGATGCCCTTCTCGTCGTCTGCGACAAGGCGTCGGGACTGCTTTCCGTGCCGGGAATCGGCCCGGAGAAGGCGGACTGCCTCGTGGCGCGGCTGCAGGGCGAGTTCCCCGGCGCCCGCATCGTCCATCGCCTCGACCGCGACACTTCGGGCGCGATCGTGCTCGCCCGCGACGCCGACACGCACCGCACGCTCTCGATGGACTTCGAGGCTCGGCGCGTGGAGAAGTCGTACGAGGCGCTCGTCGCCGGCCATGTGGCGGACGACCGCGGCGTGATCGATCTGCCGCTGCGGAAGGAAGCGCTCGGCAGCGCGCGGCAGATCGTGCACATGACCGAAGGCAAGCCGAGCCGGACCGACTTCGAGGTGCTCAAGCGCGGCGCCGATGCGGCCGGCTTCGCGTGGTCGCGCATGCGCCTCGTGCCGCACACGGGGCGAAGCCACCAGCTGCGCGTCCACATGCTCGCGCTCGGCCACGCGATCCTTGGCGACGAGCTCTATGGCGACGAAGCGACGCGCGCGGCGCGACCGCGGCTCTGCCTGCACGCGCGGACGCTCGGGTTCACGCACCCGGCGACCGGGGCGCGGGTCGCGTTCGAGGCGCCGACGCCGTTCTGACCCCCCCAACCGAACGGTGCCTGGCACGTGCCAACCGGTGCCTGGCACCGCCTGGCACGTGCCGTGCACCGGCGGGTCGCATGCGCGCGCAGGGCAAAACACGGGACTTCCGGCACGCCGCTCCGGTGCCTGGCACGTGCCGTGCAGTGCCGGATACTGCACGGCACGTGCCAGGCACCGGTCGGGAGTGGGGGTCAGCCGCCGCAGAGGAGCGCCGCCGCCGCCACCGCGAGCCGCGCAGTGCGCCCGTCTGCGTCGTCCGCCTCCGGGTTCACCTCCACCACCTCGACCTGCACCAGACCCGGCCACGCCCCCACCGCCGCGAGGATCGGCTCGACCTCCTCCCACCCGAGCCCGCCCGGAACATGGCAGTCGACGCCCGGCGCGACCGCCGGGTCGAGGCAGTCGAGGTCGAAGCTCGCGCTCACAAGCCCGTCCGAGCCCCCCGCGATCGCGAGCGCCTCGCGCGCAACCTCGGCTGCGCCGCGCGCGCGGATCTCCTCGGGCGCATAGATCCGGCAGCCGAGCCGCGCGACGATCTCCCGTTCGCCATCGTCGACATCGCGCGTCCCGATGTAGACCGTGCGGCGCGGGTCGCGCCCGCCCCCCGCGACCACTTCGCGGAACGCCGGCACATCGAGCCCGTGTAGCGCCGCGAGCATCATCCCGTGCAGGTTCCCCGACGGCGTCGTCTCCATCGTGTTCGCGTCGGTGTGCGCGTCGATCCAGAGAAGCCCCGGCGCCGCGCGCCCCGTCCGCCGAGCCCAGCGCCCCACCGCCGCCTGCGTCGCCGCACCGAGCGCGTGGTCGCCGCCGAGGACGAGCGCCAGCGCTCCCTCGTCGAGCGACGCCTCGACCTGCGCGCGAAGTTCGAGTGAGAAGCGCGCGACCTCTGCCGCGACCGCTGGGCCGGCGTCGCGCCCCGGAAGGCGCGCCGCCTCGCGCGCGACCACGTCGCCGCGGTCACGGACGACGCGCCCACCCCGCGCGAGCGCGCGCGCGACACCCGCCGCGCGGATCGCCGCCGGACCACCGCGGCTGCCGAGACATCGGCCACCGAGTCCGATCGCCGCGCCGATCAGATCGACGCGACGGGAGTTCACCGCGGGCCCCGCCGACCGCCGCGCCTCGCGATCTCCCGCGCGGTCCCGTCGGATCGCACGACGAAGGAAATGTCGTCATCGCCGCCGATCTCGCCGTCGGGTCCGCCCGAGACGATCTGCGCCACGCCGCCTTCGTCGCGCGGCGCCCCGTCGAGGACGACGAACGCGGCACCCCAGCCGTCGCGCCGCGCGTCGTCGCCAGCCGCGGTCACGGCGCTGCCCGCGCTGCGGCCGTCGGCGACCGCCTTCGCAACCGCCGGCGCAAGCCGATCGGCCGCGGCCTTCGTCGCCGCGCGCTTCTCGGCATCCTGCGCCGCGCGCATCGGGTTCTCGCCGCGCTCGCGCGGGCGCACCTCGAACGAACCCTTCTGGATCTCCTGCGGATACGCGTTGTCCGACGGATCGCGGTCGCCGGTGCGCCGCTGCGGGTCGAGCGTCACGCGCACGACCTCGCGGTCGGTCACGAACAGCCGCGACGCCTCGCGCGCCTCGGCGAAGCGCCAGACCTCGGCGGGCAGCATCGTCTCCTCGGTTCCGCCGTCGGCGAAGTGCAGCACGATCGGAAGCGGCATCGGAATCCCGCCGTTGTTGCGGAAGCGCACGACGGTGAACGACAGCGGCCGCTCAAGCAGCGCCGCATCGCGCTCGCCGAGCTGCGCGACCAGCCGCTTGAAGCGCCGGCGATCCTCGTCGGTCACGTTCAGTTCGTCGAAGGTCGAGTAGAAGTCGAGGAGCTCGGGGAAGCGGTCGGCGCGCACCGGAAGCTCCGCGTTCAGAAGCTCGCCCGGCGTCTTCGGCCGCGCCTCGCGCTCGGCCTTGCGCTCGCCCTTCACGATCTCGGGATCGCGCGACGCGACGGTGTAGCGCGTCACGCTGTCGATGCCGACGTCGACCGGGCGCGTGGTGTAGAACCAGCCGCGCCAGAACCAGTCGAGATCGACGCCCGACGCGTCCTCCATCGTGCGGAAGAAGTCCGCCGGCTCCGGACGCCGGAACGCCCAGCGCCGCGAGTACTCGCGGAAGGCGAAGTCGAAGAGCTCGCGCCCGAGCACGGTCTCGCGCAGCACGTTCAGCGCCGTCGCGGGCTTCGCGTAGGCGTTCGGCCCGAGGCGCCGCACGCTCTCCGAGTTCGTCATGATCGGCTCCTGGTCGGGCGCCGTCATGTAGTCGACGATCCGCTCGGGCTCGCCGCGGCCGCTCGGGTACTTGCGCTCCCACTCCTGCTCGGCGAGGTACTGGACGAAGGTGTTGAGTCCCTCGTCCATCCAGGTCCACTGCCGCTCGTCGGAGTTGATGATCATCGGGAACCAGTTGTGCCCGACCTCGTGGATCACCACGCCGATCAGGCCCCACTTCGAGCCCGCGGTGTAGGTTCCGTCCTTCTCCGGGCGCGGCCCGTTGAAGCAGATCATCGGGTACTCCATGCCGCCCACCGGGCCGTTCACGCTGATCGCGACCGGGTACGGGTACGGCACCGAGAAGCGCGAGTAGACGTCGATCGTGTGCGCGACCGCGTGCGTCGAGTAGCGGCTCCACAGCGGCTCGCCCTCGCGCGGGTAGAAGCTCATCGCGAGCGCCGAGCGGTCGGTGCCCGGGATCGGCGCCTTCGCCGCGTCCCAGAGGAAGCTCGCGCTCGCCGCGAAGGCGACGTCGCGCACGTTCTTCGCGTCGAAGCGCCAGGTGCGCATTCCCTTCGGTGCGGCCGCGCGGTTGGCGGCGGCTTCCTCCGCGGTCGTGATGAAGCGCGGCGCCTCGTCGGTCGCCGCGGCGGCAAGCCGCTCGCGCTGCGCCGGCGTGAGCACTTCCTCGGCGTTCAGCAGCTCGCCCGACGCGGCGACCGTCCAGGTGTCGGGCACGGTCACGGCGAGGCGGTAGTCGCCGAACTCGAGCGCGAACTCGCCCTGCCCGAGGAACTGCTTGTGCTGCCAGCCGCGCACGTCGTTGTAGGGCGCCATGCGCGGGAAGAACTGCGCCATCACGTAGAGCGGCGCGAGGTCGGGATCCTTGATCTCGGTGTCGTTCTCGCCGAGAAGCTCGTAGCACGAGCGCGCGCGGGTGGTCGTTCCCTTCACGACGTCGAAGCGCCACGACATCCGGAACGAAAGCGACGCTCCCGGCGCGAGCGGCTCGGGCAGGTCGATCCGCAGCATCGTGTCGACCTCGGTCGCGGCGAGCGGCCGGCCGGCGTCGTCGGTGACGACGACCTCGCGATAGCCGCCCTCCCAGTCGTGCTGCTCGACGATCTGGCGCAGCGTGCGGGCGTCGACGCCCGCGTCGAGATCGGGCGCGGGCTCGGAGCGCTCGCCGAGCGAATCGCGGCGGAAGCGGTTCTGGTCGAGCTGCACCCAGAGGTAGCGCAGCTCGTCGGGAGAGCGGTTGTGGTAGGTGACGCGCTGGCGGCCGGAAAGCTCCGCGCGCAGCGGGTCGAGCGTCACCTCGATGTCGTGGTCCGCCTGCTGCTGCCAGTAGCGCGCGCCCGGCGCGCCCGAGGCGGTGCGGAAGTCGTTCGGCGTCGGCAGCACCTCGTCGAGCTGCCGGAAGGGATCGACCTCGAACAGCACCGACGGCGGCGTCCGCGGGCGATCGACCTTCGGGTCGAGCGAGAGGTCAGGCGGACCGAGCAGCAGGTGGGTCGCTGCGACGAGGGAAAGCACCAATGTCATCGGAGCCATTCCGGCACTGTACGCGAGCGAACCGATCCGACGGAATCTCGCCTCCGACGGGCGGCCAGCCTCCTCCGCCGCCGGATTCGTGCTCGTCCTTCAGAATCCGCAGCATGTCCGCCACCGAGGTCGGCGACATGCGGCCGCTGGTCTCCCTGTCGAGCCAGCGCAGCGGCCGGACAGAGGGAACCGACTCCATGCGCTGCAACATCAGGTACCGAAGTTCCGCCCCCTCTCGCAGCAACGCGGCCGCGTACAGGTCGTCGAGCGGCCCGGACGGCGGCAGCGGCGCGCCGATGCCAAGTCCGTCGTCGTCGCGATCGCCGAATATCCGCCGCAGGATCCGGGACGAGAGAAGCTCCACCGCGGCCAGCTCCCCGAGCGCGGCGCGAACGAAGATCCGCTCGTCCACGCCCGCTTCGCGCGCCGCGGTCCGAATCGGTGCGTCGTTCACGTCCTCACGGCGCATCGCCCGCCGCAGGCGTCGCGCGGAACGGCAGCGCGCACGCGCCCTCGACCATGCGCGAAGGACGCGTTCGCCGAACGCGGAGAGGAGCGGCTCCATCCGGTCGCACAGCTCCTCGTGGCGTACGACCGTCGAGCGCAGTTCGTCGATCGTCACCGGCCGCGACTCGATCTCCTCGATGTAGGCCCGAAGTCGCTCCTCGCTCAGGATCGCGGTGGAGCGGTACGCGGCCCGACGCGAGAACCGCAGGCCGCGGTTCCTTGGGCGCGACTTCTCTTGCGGCCCGACCACCTCCCAGCTGGAGCGATCGCGCAAGGGGGATGCGCCGGAGGGAACTTGATGCTGCATCGCCTGTCCGAAGGCACCTCGGCGGCGCGGCAGCGCCGAGCGGACTGTGTCGATCATGTCCTTGAGAAGGGTCTTGAGCACCGCTCGGCCTCGGAAAGTCGAACGGCACGATACCCCGCCGCCCGTCTGGAACCATGCGAATTCTCGGCTTTCCGGCCGTCCTCGGGGTTCGCGCTCAGGGCGATCGCGCCAGCGCGGCGCGGATCCGCTCGACGAGCGAGTCGAGCTCTGCCTTCGCGAGCGGCTGCGCTCCGATCGCCGCGCACTGGGCGAGATAGTCGTCGCGCAGGGCCTCCGCCGAGTCAAGATCGCGCTCGGCGATCAGCCAATGCCCCATGGTCATCCGCACCCAAGCCGGCATGACGCCGTCCGGGTCGCGCGTCCGGTGGAGGCGTCTCGCCGCCTCGAGCGCCTCAGGGATCGCCTCCTTCACCCGCCCGATCTCGACGAGCTTCGTGGCCCGATTGAACCGCATGTTGATGATCACGGGATGCGATGACCCGAGCACCGGCTCGGCGGCGGCGACCTCCGACGCGGCGAAGTCGACAAGCTCGCGTTCCATGCCGGGCTTGAATCCCATGGCGAACGCAAGCAGTCCCGCGACCCGCGCGCGGTCGACTCCGTCCTTCGACTTTCGCGCAAGCCGCTCGTAGTCCGCGCGGAGCGCCGCGATCACCTCGTCGGGCGGTCCGACATCCGCCTTTCGGCGGTAGTAGCCGAGCCGTGCCTCGAACGCCACCTGCGACTCCGCGCCAAAGACCCGCTCGATGTGGCGGAGGACCTCGAGGCCTTCGGAGTAGAAGTCGCGGTCGGGTGCCGTCGCGCTGTTCAATACCCGCAGGGTGCGATCGGGCGTGGGAACGATGAAGGCCCCAAGCCCGATCGCCACGAGGCGGCAGCTCTTCTCGTCGGTCGGAAGGCCGTTGTCGTCGGACGCCTCGCCCGTCCGGAGCACCCGCGCCGCGACCTCCATGAACTCGGCGTCCTTGCGTTCCCGCCCGAGCGTCCCCGCGAACTGGAACAGGAGTTCGCGCAGGATCTGGTCCGAATCGGGAACGTAGGTCTCGAGCAGCGCGACCCCCTCGCGCTGCACCCGCTCGGCGTCGCGGCGGAAGCCGAGACCTTCGTAGGTCCGGGCGATGGTGGTACGGATGCGACCGGCGCCGATCGGGTCGACCGCGTCGATGCGGCCGAGATCGTCCTCCGCCGTGCGAAGCACGTCGACAAGCAGCGCGCGGTCGTACCCCTTCGACGCGAGCGGCTCGATGTTGCCGAGCAGGTTCTCGAGGAAGGTCGCGGTCGACTGCGCGTGCATGAGCGCTTCGCGCGCCCGCGCACCGGCGCGCTGCGAGACCACGAGCGCGACGACGAGCGCGACGA
>Ga0315906_10004213_pt1 | contig 18622 bp, 9 predicted proteins | sample LakEriMetagenome_4_FD_203526 | JGI IMG/M metagenome (GOLD analysis project Ga0315906, IMG submission 203526) | Freshwater fungal communities from buoy surface, Lake Erie, Ohio, United States - Buoy 2 MA122 | ecosystem: Environmental > Aquatic > Freshwater > Lake > Lake biofilm | place: USA: Lake... | reverse complement strand
TCCGCAGGAAGAACCTTTGGCGCTTTCGGAGAATCCGTCTGCTTCGGCTTGGATTCATGTCCGAGGGTTTGTGCTGGCGGGCTATCGGGAATAAGGTCGATTGACATGGGGATTGCAAACTTCGGTGCGCGAAAGCCGCTTAAGCGGGTACGTTACAGTTCTGACAAACGAGTATTATCCCTTAAGGATGCCAGTGAGTCGACTTAAAAAAACCCAATAATCGAGTCTGGCGTGTGCGGTTTTTGTGGGCGGGACGCTCTACCAACGCTAAAACCCAACGATTTTCACATTTTTTTGTCGGTGATTGGATGGCGATCTGCTCACGGACCCTCGAGCGACCCGTTGCTCTCGTTCAAGTCAGGTCAAAAAGCGATTACTGAACGTGGCCTGTCTGCTTTGAAGGATAATGGCTCGGATCCCTCCGGGATCGCCAGTGCGGCTTGGGGAGAGAGACTTGGTTAGATGTTGCTCAAGCGTTCTTAGTCTTTACGTAGAACGGGCTCAGAGGCCCGTTCTACGGTACATCGTCCGTAGCATGGATCTGCGATCCGTGCGTGGTGTTTAACCGTCCACCTCTTCGATGCTTACGAGCCAATAGGCTTCGCTGATGAACTTCGACCAACTCTCGACGCGATTCATGCGGTCTGCATAAATCGGCTTCCAAGCCGGACGTACCGGTTGCTTGGCAAGCTGCATGCAAGCTTGGATCGGCGTTCGGTCGGCCTTCTTGGAATTGCAGTCGATACAAGCCAACACGCAATTGGTCCAAGTCGACTGTCCACCCTGTGCCCGCGGGACAACGTGGTCGATCGTGAGCTCTTCGCTGCCGGGCTTCTTACCGCAATACTGACAAGTCATCTTGTCACGCTTGAACACGTTTCTGCGATTGAAGGTAACCGTTTGCGTCGGCATCGCATCGAAGCGACTCAGCGCGATCACTTCTGGAATACGAATCCGCTGCCGTACCGCTTGGATGAACGGTTCGGCCCGATCCGGCACGAGTTGACTCCAGTCGCTCCAGTCATAGAGTTGGAAGTCCACCGGGTCGACAATCTTGGCCGACTCGTTCCAAAGCATCACAAGCGACCGCGCGACGGTCGCAACGTTGATCGGTTGCCAGTTGCGGTTTAATACCAACACCGGCTTGTGAATGGAAGTTGTCTGTCGAATAGTCGCGGTGGTCATCATCGCTCCTGCTTTCGCTAAGCCTGCTTTGACGATAGAGATACGAACCCACAAAGGGACTAGCAAGCTAGACCCCTAGGCCTTGGGATGGTTCGCTCCATAGGGCCATATATCGAGCTTTAAGGGTGATATTTTGGCTCTTAGGGGTTTGCTTTTAGCCACCATTTCAGTATCCCTGCCTAATTGTTCAAAAAAATCAAATGACGACTGATGACCAAAGCGTTAGACTTATGGGTTGTTTCTTGCCTGAAGGCACCTCCACCCCCGAACTGCAAAGCAGTCCATGAGCATCGACAAGACCCGAGATTTACCGGAACCTGAACCAGGACAAGAATTGGATGTCCAATCGTTCGAGACCGAGCCTGCAGGGGATAGCGGAAACCAGACGAACGAACCGAGCGATTCGACGAATGTTCTAACCAGCCCAATGAAAGGCCCATCCCAGGAGCCGCCCGAGGAATCACGATTACGGAAGACCATAGGGGCATTCGAAGTCGTCGGGCTTCTAGGCAAGGGAGGCTGCGGGGAAGTCTATCGGGCTTACGACAGAAAGCTGGAACGCGAAGTCGCCATCAAATTGGTTCTCTCGAAATTTCAGGGAGATGCACTTAAACATTTATTGTCCGAAGCGAAAACCGTAGCGTCGCTCGACAGCAATCCCCATATCGTTCCAATTTATCACTACGATGTGTTGCATGAACCGGGGGAACCTCACCCGATTCCCTACATTGTATCTAAACTGATTGATGGGTCGGATTTTAGAAAGCGACTGGTAAACAGCCGTCCGACGACAAGACAAACACTAACGATCATCAGAGATATCGCCGAGGCTTTGCATTTTGCGCACAGTAAGGGGCTGATTCACCGGGACATCAAACCAGAGAATATCCTTCTGGACAAAAAAGATCATGCGTATCTGGCAGACTTTGGAATCGCCAAAAAAGAATCGGATCATTCCGACCGAAGCACTGCAGGAACCATTAGGTATATGAGTCCCGAGCAAGCCCGTGGAGAAGGACACTTGCTAACCTTTCAAAGTGACATCTATAGCCTAGGAATGGTCTTGTACGAAGCACTTAGTTGCTATCCGCATCGAGAAAGGGGGATTGGCCCCTTGCTCAAGTGCGTTTGTAAGGGGCAAGTCGAATCGCCTCGAGTATTCAATCCTGCAGTGACCATCGAGCAGGAACGGGTTTGCATGAAGGCACTTGCTCCAAGAGCATCGGATCGTTTCGCCACTGCCAAGGAATTCGCTGACGAATTGCAATGGTTGCTCGATCATCAGTTCGGTTCAATAGTCAATCGCAACAAAGATTCCGACGTGCCCGTGGTGCCCAAGGGTCTTCGATCTTTTGATGCAAACGACTCAGACTTTTTTCTGCGATTGCTCCCGGGACCCTACGATCGCGATGGCGTTCCTGAATCCCTCCGATTTTGGAAGAATCGGATCGAAAGCAGCGAAAGCACATTTCGTGTAGGTTTGGTCTATGGTCCCTCCGGATGCGGTAAATCCTCGCAGATGAAGGCGGGATTGCTGCCACGGCTTTGGGAAAAGTCGCTCGTAGTTTACATCGAGGCAACTCCAGATGAAACCGAAAGTCGATTGGAGCAAGGCGTAAAGAATCGGATCCCCAAAGCCCACGGAGAAACTCTTTCAGAGTTGATCAGCAATGTGCGCAAGGATCGCTTGGCCGGCATCAATGGAAAATTGGTATTGGTAATCGACCAGTTTGAGCAGTGGCTTGTAGCAAGAGACCAGTACGAGACCGAGGAGTTGACCGATGCGCTGCGTCAGTGCGACGGCGAGAGCGTCCAAGCTATTTTGATGGTCCGCGATGACTTTTGGCTTGCAGTGAGCCGTTTTCTAAAGTGCTTAGACATTCCGATCGTCGAGCGGGAAAACAGCGCGCTGGTTGACTTGTTTGAAATCGACCACGCCGAGAAAGTTCTCGGGCTCTTTGGTCAAGCTTACGGTAGACTCGACCAAGACCCAACGCAATGGAGTCAAGCTAACCGAGAATTCATTCGAAACACGGTGGATGGTTTAGCGAGAAATCGCAAGATCATTTCGGTGCGATTGGCCTTATTTGCCGAAATGATGAAAGGCCGTCAATGGGTGCCCGAAAGCTTGGACGCTGTCGGCGGAACCGATGGGGTAGGAATCACGTTCCTCGAAGAAACGTTCAATTCTCCAACCGCACCGGCTGTCTATCGAGGGCATGCTGCGGCGGTTCAAGGTCTACTGGGGGCGTTATTGCCTGATCCCGGAGTAGAGATCAAGGGTATCAAGAAGAGCTACACCTCTCTTGCACAGGCAAGTGGTTATGCTGATCAACCAGGTGCATTCAGCGAGTTGGTGACGATTTTGCATCGCGATTTGAAAATCATCACCGCCGTTTCAGAGGAAAAGGCCGAGCTCCCGGGTCAAGAGCTAGGCTCATTACCCTTGGGCACCGGCGCAGGTGAGCGTAGTTATCAACTCACTCACGATTACCTAGTCAGGCCGCTGCGAGAGTGGCTTACTCGCAAACAAAAGGAAACTCGCCAAGGACGAGCGGAACTGATGTTGCAGGAGAGGGTTGCTATTTGGAGGGACAAAAAGGAAAACAAGCAGTTGCCTTCGTTGCCAGAGACTCTGAGTATTTATTACTACACTCGACCCAGTTCTTGGGATACCGACGAGCGAGCCATGATGGGCAAATCGCTTCGTGTCCACGCATCGATATGGGGAGGCGCGCTTGCTGCGATCCTAGTGACACTTGGAAGTGTTCTATTTTACACCCTTAACGAAAAATCAGGTCAGCTAGTAGACAACCTCGTTGACAGTGGACAGGGTGCCTCGATCGCGTTTAACATCCGTGATCTTCGCGGTTACCCAAAGTGGTTGGTGCATCGGCACCTGAAAAGGAAGGCCGACGAATTAAAGTCAAAGCCGAACGACGACCAAAAGAGTTTAGCCCTCAGAATCGCAATGGATTTCTTCGGTCTTTCCAATAGCTTGAACGATCCTTCTGAAAAACTCGTCGACTTGCTCAATCAAACAAAATCCTCCGACAACGATCATTCAACAGAAGAGGCAAAAGCGTCATTTAAGCTACTGCGCAACGATTCGCTGAACGTCATCTTAGCGATCCACAATCAACCCGAGCAGTTGAAAGAAGCATTCGAAAAGCTTAAGCCAAACGCCATCAATACCGATGCCCAAAGGTATATCCGTTGGCGTAAGCAGGCTCGTATAGCCATCGCCTCATTGATCCTTGGCAATAGCCAATTCGCCAAAGAACTTTGCGATACGAAACAAAGCGATCTTGGCCCCAGAAGCACTTTCATCGATGAGTTCAAAAACTGGCAGTTCGAAAGAATTGCGACTGACTTTCAGGTTGAGCAACTGATGGTTGGTTACGGTACCCAATTAACCAGCCTTGAAACGCTTATTTCCGTGCTCGGTCAGGATAAATCAGACAATTCAATCGATCTGATGAGTGCGATCTGTCTCGGACTCGGCGGAATCGATAAGGAACTCTTTCCTGCAGACCTCAGCTTTCTCAACCCCATCAGGAACAAACTCTATAAAGAGCACCGAAGCGCATTGATTCACAGCTCTTGTCAATGGCTTCTCGATACGTGGAGTATCCAACCAGCCAGTGAGCAGGCATCGAGTGAGCAGGCATCGAGCAACGCAACTCCACCCCAGGACGCTCAGTGGGATGATTCTCTCGGTATGGTCTTCTTGAGATTTGAATTCCCCGAGATGGATAAAAGAATCCACCGCGAGATGTGGATAGGAGCTACCGAAATAGGACATCAGATCTTTGAAGAGTACCTCGATGACCTCATTTCCGATAAACAACAGATTTTTCAGCGAAATCCGAGGTATCTGCCGATCGAAAAGTGCAAGCAATGGTTGCTAAAAAAACCCAACCCAATACCTATGAGCAGAAAGCCAGTACCAAAGTTGCCTTGGGGGAATGCAACCTATTACGACTCGCTACGCTTTTGCAATTGGCTCAGTCTCATGTACAAGCTGGATCCATGCTACGAGTTCATCGAGGAAAACACCGATGCGGAGGATCCAGATGGCCAATTCGAAGAGTGGAAAGAAATCCAGTTCAATGAGGATGCAAACGGTTTTAGGTTGCTTCGTAAATCGGAATGGGAAGTGATTTGCAAAGGAACAACAAATACTCGATTCCCAATGGGGAGCTTTATGGCGAAAGACGAGATCCTCGAACAGTACATCTACTGCACGGAGCGATACCGTCGAGAGGAACCTGGGAGAATTGGACAGACGCGACCAAATCAATTTGGGTTCTTTAATTTGCTCGGGAACACGGCCGAATGGATCGTGTCTGATCAACAAACTCAGGAGACACTTAGTCCTTTCAGCGGGTCGCTCATCGGCGGAAGCTTTGGAGACAGGATCGACAGCTTAGTAGCCAAATTCGATCCTGCGAATGGCCAATGGAGCCCATGGGAAATTTCGTCATCGTCGCTGTGGGGTCAAGGAATCAACAATAAGACGCGAGGGCTTCGCATCGCGGTTCCAAAAATCCCCTCGAAAAAGTAGATCCAATAGGCTAATAGAGACAAATTTGAAGGATGGTCATTGACGCTTTTGTCGGTCGCTGGGGATAATGACGCGTCTGTCAGATTACTAGATGCCCCTATGTTACTCGGAATATCGAAATGATGCAGTATCGACTTGGCTGGGTGTTGTCCTATGCTCTTGTAACAATCCTGGCTCTACTGTTCTCCAATCTCTCGCCAGTCCTTAGTCAAGATGGGTTACTCGAAGACACCGCCAGGCAAGCCAGTCGGCAATTTGCTCAAAAACTCACTACGGCAATCGATCAACTCGCCAAAGGACAGGGAGCTGAGATCGGGAAAGTAGATATCAAGGTGCAGGGCCGTCCGGCAACAGCACATCTGCAGCATGGGATTATCCAATCCTCGATTGAAAACTATCTTAATGAACAAAACCGTTTCCTGAAGGGCTCCGATGAAATTGCTGAGATTAGTTTTACGTACAGCCCATCGAATGGCAAACAACCATCTACCTTGACCATCGAATTGATTCAGTTGGTCAATACAACCACCAATGCAAAAAGAGGTATACCTCAGGAACGTTGCAAAGAAACGCAGCCCGTTATGGACGTTTCCGGAGCCCAACTCGCTATCAATTCTTTTGGAAACACCAGCGAGAATCTCGAGTCTTTCTTTGGCAACAGGAATAACCTCAAGGTTGTTGAGCAACTTACCAAGCCGCCATCGAAGAAATTGCGTGCGGAGTGGAAAGACGAATATCTTTTCGCCAAAGACCCAAGAAATGAAACCCTGGATCAGAAGTTCGGATTCCGACTTGAGTACGAATCAGGAGAGTTCATCGTTCCCGAAAACCAGGATGGTATACCCGTTCATTTTATAGACGCAAATAGGCCTTTTCTCGTTGGTATCAAAAATAACACCGCTAGCGATTTCGCGTTTGAAGTGCTCATCGATGGCTACCCATTCTTGATCAATCGAAAGCCAAAAGAACATAAGGTGCATCCTTATTTCGTATTCGGTAAGGAGCAGAAACATAGCATAGGTTGGATTGTCTTCGATCCTGACAAGGATAAAAAATACATCGAACGATTTCTTACCCTCCAAGATCGCCCGTCCTCTTCAAGCCAAGACGAAGGAACGATTGTAGCAAGAAGCAATATGGACACCTCGATGGCTGGATCTGTCACGGTGTGTATCTACAGAGTCGAAAAGCAAACGCCCAAGGGGAATGCGAAGATATGGCTTGGAAAGCCAACTGGACGCAAGTTTGATCCCATAGACGATCTCCAAGCTGTCGGGTACCCGAAGGAGCCCATCAGCCAAATCGTGCTCAAGTACGAAAAGAAAAAACAGAAGTAAAATGGGAATCAAACTTACTTGGAGATCATTTGATGTTTGGTTTCTTGTCTAAGGTCAATTTCGCCAAATGGATTCATCTTATCTTGATTCCAATTTGGATCGAATTTTCGACCACAAAGTGCGATGCTCAACCAAATGTTGGTCGACGAACGGCACTCCTAATCGCTTGTCAGGATTATCAGCCTCAGTTGGAACAGGTTGGGCAGAAGAAACTCGACTCCCCTCGCAAGGACATGGCTCTTCTTGAGAGGGAATTGAAGCACCTGAATTATCAAGTCCGACGAATCGAAGGCGATTCGACCGCTGCCTTGAGCAAAAGCCAGATTGTCGATCAGATAGAGAAGTTCATCGGCGACATTCAAATCCAGGACGACGTCCTTATTTATCTTTCGGGTCACGGCGTTCAACTCTACAGTGATCGAAACGACGGGTTGTACTTCGTGCCCGAGCAAGCAAGTCTTGAAGATGTATCAGGCCTCGAAGATCCTGGTGATGGGTTCTACATCGATAACGGTTTGATATCGATTGCATGGATTGCAGACCTTCTTGACAATCGCCAAGCCAACAATCGCGTGATGATCCTCGATTGCTGTCGAAGTAAGGCCAAGCAGGAAAACAAGATCGGAAAGAAGAAACCCAGAACCTCCCCAGCCAAGAGAGTCAATATTGTTTATGCAGCCTCTGAGGGGCAAGCTGCTTTTGAATCTGCAGATGTTGATTTAAATATCTTGGATATCGATGGCTTTGAGCGCAAACAGGTGCGCAGTAAATTCACAGCGAATTTGATCAAATACCTGCGGGGGGAATACAGCCAAGACAGCTATAAGACCGACGCGTCTGGAAACCGAATCCTCGAGCTTGATGATGCTCTGAACCAAATCGGGAACAACCTTAGTGATCAAGCCCCAATTTCGGCTGGCAACACTAAACAATTCACACTAGGTACACCGCCACCTTACACATGGGATATACAGCAATACACCGCTAATCTACAACCGCGTGAAAAAGTTTCGCTAGGAGCACTCGAACCTTTGGAGTTCCTCCTGGTCAACCCCATGGGTATAGAGAACAAAAAGCTGCAGTTTTCAGACAATAAAAAGTACGAAAGGACCTCGAACCCAGTCAATTGCGACCTGCAAATGCCATTCTATTTGTCTGTTACAGAAGCCTCTTGCCAGAATTGGATCGATTGTCTTGAGGATCCAATCGCTATTACATATCTAAACTCCATCCAAGCGCCCTCGAATCTTCGAACAGATCTCCTTAATCGATTCAAAAAACCATCGCAAGACCTTAACTTGCCGGCCCCATGCACTTGGCCCGAGGCGATTTTGCTATGCCAGTTGATGACGAAAAAGGTAGATCGAAACACGGAAGGTTTCTACAAAATCTGCCGTCTTGAATTTTCAAAAAATCCACCACGAATCACAGGAATCGAGTACGAGTTCCGACCAGATGCCTTTGGGTTTCGACTTCCTGCAGAAGCCCAGTGGCACTGGGCAGTTTTTCAAGACAAAGACCCCCTCGAAATCATCAAAGCAGCAGGAGGTAGAGTCAGGGCACTTCAAAATGGCGTAGAGATTCCAACTGTATCTGTCGGCTTAAACGATCCTAGTGAGCAATTGACTTCCGGTTTCCGCTATGCGTTAGGCAATATGGCCGAGTGGCTTGCTGACGATTGGATCCGCACCGATTCCATTAGAGTCGTAAAGCCTATTCACAGTCCAAGTAACTGTGGTCAGCAGAAGAAACTAGGTGACAAGTTACTCAAGGGCGGAGGTGTTTTGGACAACATCACCGACCAAAGACGTCAAAGCAAACCTGGCGTACTCGACAAAGATCATGGCCTGAGGGTTTTGTACCAACCATCCCCTCAGAAATCGAAACTCTGAGCTTTGGAATCAGCGCTGTTTTGGGTTGCAGTCTCCGGGCCGACGATTCCCCAGGGTGCAACTGGGGGTCCAACAAGGCTTCAAAGCAAACTTGGCCGGCAACAGCAATGCGGTGCTGTAAAAGTGTCCAATCGATCCGATCGTGGCAACCGTGCAATTAGGATACTTAGCGTATCTCTCTAAATTCGGTTGTTCGAAGTACAATGGCTTATGACAAAATGCAGGCGATTGCCAGCAGTAGCCAGTTGGATCCCAATTCTCTGCACCATAGGAAAGATCCTCTCCTTTGGTTCGCACCGCATTGAGCATCTCTGTTTGACCTTCTAAATACTTCGGCGATTTTACGTTCTTTAAACTCTCGGCCGTATATAGTTTTGAAAATAGTTCTCCGGTCTCAATGGACTCGCCAAGCGGCTTGAATTTGTAGAACTTAGCGTTTGATGACTTGTCGGTAGACTCTGTTTGTTGAGTGTCTTGAGCCGTGGGCGCAGGATCCTGCGATTTGCATACAGCCGTGAAGAAAATCGAATTCACTGCGCAAGCGATGCTCAACCAACCTATGGCGTTTCTCATTTTTGGGATCCTTGAACTAACGGTTACTTGGCAATGGGTTTTCCAATGACCGAATGCTGTGCATTGTGAGTCGCACTCGAGGACTGCATCGCAACCCGCTGAACAGCATCGGAAATCGCATCTTGGGATGTCGCCGCTTCATTGATGTACACATTGCAATACTGCAATAGCGACCCCTTCTCAAGATTGACATTCCGGATCGAAAGCACATACTCGATCTCAGCTTGGTGATACCGGATCGTTGCATCGAGCAGTCTTCGTTGGGTTTCCAAAACCACATCCAACGCAGTCTCGGATTGCTCTTCGTTGAGTTTTTTCTGCAAGGCATCAAGCTGAGTCTCGATTTGTTCGCGCCGCTGCTTCTGCAAGTCAACCAACTCATAAGCTCTCTTGGTCTCATTGACTGCATTGCTTATGCCTAAATGAACGCCTCGTTCTTGCTCTCGGAGAATGTCCACTTCTTTGGCTAGAGCCAGTTGGGAATATCTAACGGCGGAATTGCCACGGCGGAATCCGACCGGAGCAAGGTACTCGATTCCAACCTGCCACTCTGGGAAATCCCCATTGAACATGCTGCTAACGGCTGAGTCAGGGCCGGTTAACTGGCCAAAACCGGGCTTGTTTTTGCTTCCACCCATACCCCTTAGGCGGAACGTATTGACCAAATCCAATTGGGGTTTCAGGAAGTTCCTATGTCCTATGAGTTCCAACTCACGCTGTTTGATCACCCAGCGCTGTCGACGTAACTCTTCGCGGCCATTGAGTGCTTCCTGCACTAAGAACTGATAATCGTAGTCAACCTTGGCCACAGTAGGTTTATCGATAGGTCGCACCAGCTTTCCGTCGTTGATAGGCAGTCCCATGAGCAAGCGTAGCTTGCGTTCACAGACGCGAACCCCACCGTTGCCTCGAAAGGCTCCACCGGTAGTGCCGTTGTAAGTCCTTGTACCGTCGATAGGTCGCCCGTTGAGGGACTCGACAATGTCGGCTTGAAACCGGATCACCTGCTCTGTCGCCTGGGCTCGATCCGCTTTCTGTACTTCTCTTAATCCAATGCTGTTTGCGTACTCGGCGGCGATATCTCGAACCATGATTCGGGCTTCAAGATCGCGATAAGCGTAGTAGAGATCCCAGTAGGCGTTCTCAACTTCCGCCACATAGTCTCGGACGGATCGCTCAAAATCAACCAAGGCGATGTCGGTTCGAACTCTTGCCAAAAGTACGCCATTGAGTTGACCGGGGATCGCATTGGGTCCCGCGATCATATTGTATTGACTACCGGCCCCTTGGAGTAATGGTTGTCGAATCTGTGCTTCGACGTAATTTTCCCAGGAATAAGGGAGGAATGAGTTGGTGACCTGGTTATTGCGATCGTAGATCGAAATATTTCTAAGGCTAAACAGGCCACCTGTAGCCGAACGCTTGGATACACCAAACTGCGTATTGCTCAGATCCTGCTGGAGAAAACCACCCTGACCATAGAACTGATTGTTGAACTTGCGATCATTTTTATCATACATCGACGAAGCGAACGCATTCGCGTCGAAGGCACTCAGGGCCGCTTCCTCGCCAAATCTTGGATCGGTGAAAGTCAACGCAGGATCTGCATTCGCACCCGACAATCCAGGATATCGAAGAACACTTACCCCTAAATCTCTCATGATCGTCGAAGACGATAACGCTTGAGCAATGCATTCCTGGAGAGAGTACTTCAGTACATGCTCATCGGTCAACTTCCCGTCATCGATCAAAGTATCGAGATCTCGCGGGGAGTGCGCCTCGGCATAGGGGTTCAGTTTGCAATCAATAGCAGGCTCGGTGGGCCTTATTTGCGTCATATGCTGATGATAGACTGCCGGATCGCCCGAGAGCTTCAGTTTGACAGGCTTCGTTTTACTTACATGACAACCAGTCGCTGGCACAACTCCGATCGCTAAACTGGCGATCACAAGTCGAACTAGGTTTCGTTTTTGACTTGACATCCGTGACTCGGCAATCGAAGACGTTCTCATCGTTGGTATCCTTACCGTCGATTGGTCGCTCGTACTATTCGGTGTGAACCATGCACTCGGCATAATCCCACCATTTGTTATCGGATCAATGGTTAGTTTCTGTACATCTTTCGCGCAATAAATTTTTAATCATCAAACCCAATTCTGTTTGAATCTTCGCGTGGACACCACGTTCAGTCCTGAGGATCACAGAAACCCAGAAAAAACCGCCAAATTGAACGAGTTTCTGACCTGTCGTGTTTTGCCTCAAAACACAATGGGAGGATTAGCTAGATTCTAATGAATAAAGCAAATGCACCAATTCTAAGCTCTAATCTGGGTTCTTCGCGAGAGTCATCGAATATGAGCTCACTGGATTGCCGATTATTAACCCCATGAAAATCGTTTTGTCGGTTTTTCCTTCCAAGTCCCCGATGATCGCGATCACCATCGCACGCCTCCAAGGATGATTTCAAATCTATCGATCGAGCAAATCGATGCACTACTACCTAGGGTAGAGCTACTGGTCGAGCAACTGTCTCGGGCCGATTCCGACCGAATCGCTAACCAAATCCTGGTCGATGGGCTCAGTGACCTGCTTGATGCCCATCGAGTATCACTGCTGGTTTCCCATCCGGCTATCGAACCGCCATGGACACTCGAGGCTGTCAGTGCATGCCCAAGGATTGACCGAAATTCCGAAGCAGCTCTTCAGATTAGCAATCTGGCCAATCGCTTGCTTGTAGTCTCGAAGGATGAATCGAAGACCAATCTACAATCTCCCAAGGCCTTTGACGATTCGGCCAAAGCGATTGTATGGCACTTGCCCAGTAGTCCGCAGCAAACGTCGATTCCCGAGGCCTTGTTGCTCGAATGGATCGACCCCAGCCAGCATAACTTTGCACCCGCAAGGCTCAAGTATGTGGCGGGCCCAATCGCCCAAGCTTGGCGGATGAGATCCGAGCGAATGGCTCCAAAGAAGGGCCAAAGTAAAATTCTGGCTAATCTCACTAAGAGACGCTGGCTCTTTCGTTCCCTGGCATTCTGTGCATTCGGGCTGCTTGCCAGCTTGCCAATAGACTTCTATATCACTGCCGATGGTTACCTCGAGCCTAAGGGCCGCCACTCCATCTATGCCCCTTGCGATGGTTACCTGGATTTCATTTCGGTTCGCGATGGCTCCGAATTGACGCAAGGTCAAACGATTGGAAAAATGCAATCCCCCGAACTTGATCTGCGAATCGAAGATGTCTTAGGGCAAATTCGAAGCAATTCCGAGAAGAGAAACGGGTTCAAGGTTGCTTTGAATCAAATCATCGTTGGCTCAAAAACGGCCTCGGTCGAACAGAATCGAATTTCGTCTGAAATTCTCCTCGCCGATCTTCACGAAGAGAATCTCAAATCCAAACTTGCGTTCCTGCGCAAGGAAGAGTCCAAATTGCAACTTCTTTCACCGATTCAGGGTACAGTAAGCGCTAACTCTTTTCTCGAGGGATTGCAAAGTAGACCACTACGGCGTGGGGATCCTCTTTTTGATGTGTTGGATGTCAACGGCCCCTGGCATGTTGTCTTACGTATCAGCGATGCCGATTCCCTTTTGGTAAAAAATGCTGTAAGCAACGGTACCAAAACGGTTCGAGCCAGTTTCGAAAGCCTACCAAACCGCGTCTTTAAAATCGATTTGGAACGTTGCAACGATATCATCGAGAACCCCGACAACCTCACCCCTTTCGTCCGAGCCTACGCAAACTTTTCGCAATCCGACGCCGAATTGTTCTTCGTAAATGCGAAAACGAAGGTATTGATTCCGATGGGAAAAAGACCTGCTTGGTACGTCTGGCTAAGACCGATTTGGGAAACGATGCAAAAATACACTCTGCTTTGGAAGTGAGATTTCCTTACTATCATGAAACCGCAATCCCATCACAGGTTACCTTGCAACTGTTTGCTAACTGCAATCGTATGGACAATCGCTCCGTGGGGTTCCCATGCACAGGAATCCATCGAGTTGCAGTCGCCGATCCTCAAAACGATTCAAGTCGCTGCCATTGCTGCGGAGGTCCAAGGGGCCCTCAAAGAAGTCCATGTCGAGGAGGGGTCAAGAGTTTCTTCTGGCGATATTCTTGCTAGAATCCATGACACAAGTTCTCGTTTGATGCTCCGCAAGGCTGAGGTCGCAGTCTCGCAAGCCAAGCAGAAAAAAACCAGCGAAATCGACATCAGTCTCGCGGAGAAAAGCATCGCAGTAGCAGAAGCAGAACTCAATCATGCTCTCAATGCGAACAAGGAACTTGAAGGCGTATACGCAGCCAAAGAGGTGCGGCGATTAAAATTAGTCTACGAGAGGAATCTGCTTGAGCTTCAGAGAGCAAAATTCACCAGGGATCTATTGGACTTTGAAATCGAATCGACACAGCTCGAAGTGGATTCCCTTAAAGAATCTATTCGTAAACACCAGGTAACCTCACCCATCCAGGGTGTAGTCGTTTCCGTGGAACGGAAAGTTGGAGAGTGGGTTAATCCAGGTACCACGGTTGTACAAATCGTCGAAATCGGACGGCTGAGAATCGAAGGATTTCTTCCTGCTTCGTTAGCAAAGCAAGAACTCATCGGTCACCAAGCAACGGTGGTTGTCGATCTTGGAGATGGAGACTCTTTGACTCGTACGGCGAAAGTAACCTTCGTCGACTTTGAGACAAACCCGCTGAATAATCAAGTCCGCGTCTACCTGACGGTCTCAAACCAAGACGGAAGGCTTCGACCCGGGCTAACCCCAAATGTCTCGATAAGCAAGTAGCCTATGCTTCGCACCGATCTGGAGTGGATTGAGCAACGAAACGCTTCGGGGTGGATTGTTCGAGATCCACTCTCCGAGAGCTTCTATTACCTCAGCGCAGCAGAGTATATCGCTGCGAAAAGCCTCGACAAGAAAATGAATCCAGCCGATCTGGCTGTCCTCTTAAGAGATCGATTCTCCATCAGTAACCCTATGGAATGGTTACGAGTCTTGGTCATCAAATTGCACCGAGCCCATCTGGCAAAACCAAGGCTTGATTCTCAGATCAATTCGCTCGGAGAACTAAATAAACCCACTCACCACTGGTTGACAAGAACACTACTGAATCCCTTCTCGATAAAGATTCCGGCCTTTAGGCCTCGGGAAAAAATGCCCTGGGCAAAGGTCCTCTCGGGAATCTTTTTTACCAAGCCGTCTGTGATGGCCTTCCTGATGCTTTGGCTAGCTCTCTTGGTGCTGGTGGTTCAGTCCTGGATTCGAGACCCACACGCCATGATCCAGTCGATTCGAATCCTTCAAGCGGGAGGATGGTTTTGGATTCTCCTGACTTTTGGCTGCATGAAATCATTTCACGAACTGGGACATTTTCTTGCATGCCATTACTTTGGCGCAAGGTGTAAGGAAGTTGGAATCATGCTGCTGTTCTTTACGCCATGCTTGTATTGCAACGTCACCGACTCCTGGAAATTGCCCTCTAAGTGGCAACGCATCGCCATCAGCCTTGCCGGTATCTACTTCGAATTGATCATTTCAATCCTTGCTGCACTGTGCTGGCTGAATCTCAGTACGGGATTTGGCAAATCCCTTGCGGGGTTAATACTCATTGCATGCACACTCAACACCATCATCGTGAATGGTAATCCTTTGCTACGATACGATGGATACTATGTTTTAAGCGACCTTTGGGAAGTTCCAAACCTCTCATCGCAAAGCTCTACAGCTCTTTGGGACTACTGGATTTGGTTCCTGGGTGGCCGTGGAATATCTGTCGGTAACTACTACACTTCGAAAACCCATTGGCTTGCTGCCTATGGTCTACTGGCAAGTGTTTATCGATTCTCGGTGTCAGTAACCATCCTTTGGTTTGGGTGGTTTCTTCTCAATCCATTTGGACTGGGTTTTCTAGTCATCACGGCTGCTACTGCGTTAGGAATTGGCTTGGCATACCAAACAAAACAGTTGATCACCTGGATGCTGCTGGAATTCTTCACTGCAAAACCGATTCGAGCGGCTCGATTGTTGATTGCCGTAGGATTATTCCTAGGACTTATCATCGGCGGGTTCCTCCTTCCCCTGCCCGATTTATCTCTCCAGAGAGGATTTTTTGTCCACAGGCAATCTCAAACGCTCTACGCTCCAGAGAATTCTTGGATTAGGCAATTTCCTCGATCCCATGAGGAGATTCCAATCGGACATGCCGTCGTTGAACTGGATTCCCCGGAAGTGAAACTACAGCATTTGGAATTGCAACACAAAATCGATGAGCTCAAGTTTGCACTTGAATTGTTTCGCAAGATTGCCGCTAACGATAAAAACCTCGCTCAAGAAATCCTACTCAAAGAGTCTCAACTCAAGGAGCTTGAGTCTCAAGCATCGATAGTCCAGCAGCGAGACCAAGCAATGCAGATGATTGCTACCCAGCCGGGTTGTTTCATCGCTAATACATCTGGTCAAATCATGTCCCTAACTTCACCAATCCATCGGTTTCAGGACTCCAATCAAACCACCGAGGCTCGTATCGGAAAACCGATCCAACGAGGTGACATCCTCGGTTGGTATGTAACGCACGAAGATGCCTTGCTCGTAGAGGCCTATGTGCCAGAAGAATTAACTCAAAGACTGCATGTGGGCTCAATTGCAGCATGCAAGCCCGACTGCGATCCAGACGAGACATACTATGCTAAAGTCGATTCGATCAATCCCGTAGCTACCTTCGACTTACCCGAGCCTCTTCGTGGAGATTCCTGGATTCTGGGCCTTCAGGATCCCTCGGGACAATGGAAACCCATCCAACCGCTGTGCCGCGTAACCCTCAATTTAGATTGCTCACTGAGTGGGTCGATTAGGGGAAATCTAGCGACAATTCACTTTCACACGCCACCCCGCTCCATCGCATCTCGAATCCAGGAATACCTCTGGAAAAACTTTCGCTGGAACCTGAACTAATTGAGCAGACAAATGCTCGAAGGCCTGCACACCGAACACGAAAAAGACGCGATTTTAGTGGGATTGTATCGAAATTAACATCTGCGACTCGATTTTTACACAGTCTCATTCATACTGGATTAGCCAAATTAAGGCTCGTAACCCCTCAGTGCCGTTTTCCCATGTGTCCGCTCTATTTCCGATGAAATTGAATCCAACGCCCCTATATCCTGCACAGGAATCCGTTTGATCATGCGAAAAATTATCCGAAGCCTTGCTCGCCGCTGGAATCAACTCTGGAAGCAATTCGTCGCCCGAATGCAGCGCAAAGCCATGCTCTTGGACTTGCGGCAAAGCTTCATGGCGTTGGAAACTCGTCAAGTTTTGGCGGGAGCTAGTTTTAATCCGGGCCTAGGCGTTCTGAGCATGCAACTCCAGAACGGTGAGACTGCTACATTGTCTCAAAACCTTGATCAATTCGTTCTGGATCTTCCAGACGCAGAACCGGATGTAGTTGGTAATATTGCTGACTTGGTTCGCATCGAAGCAAAAGGAATCGGTCCGGGCAACAACGGTACGTTTCTATGGGGCGGTGTCACTAACAACGACTTTACCGCAGCGAACGTGATTACTCTTTCTGTCCAAGATATCCTCTCGACAGATGTCAATGTCCAGTCCCAAGGAATCATCATCCAAGGCGATTCCTCTGCGTCCAACTTCTCTATGGTCAATTCCGGATCGATCCAACTGACCAATGAAGCCACAAGCCCTTTTACTTTTGGTGAATCGCTCACTCTAATCACCACCAACGACGCATCTGGTATCCGTATCGACGGTAACTTGCAAGCAGCTAACAACACCCTGAATCCAGATGTCATTATCCGTACAGAGGGTATAGATGCAGCGATTTTTATCGATGGCAATATCTCTCTTGCGGGAGACCCAGGAGCAGGACCAAACAGTACACTTACCATCGAAACATTCGGTACCGGAGGATCGTCAGATGTTGGTATCTCGTTCGTCTCGTCGCAAATATCCACAACCGATGACGCAACCGACATTGCATTGCGATCCTTGGGTGGCAACATCGATATGGACAACGCCTCTCGAATCGATGCGATGGCAGGTTCGATCGAGTTGACTGCAAACTCGTCTGTGAAGTTTACCGGATTGAACTCAAGCAATACGGATCCGAATGCGATCCAGGTCACGTCTCAAACAAGTGAACTGATCGATGCGAACGCTCTTAGCACCGACGCAAATGCTTCGCTCGGCGGTATTTTTCTCCGCGCTGCAAACGGCATAGGCAACACTGATACACTGGAAGTCAGAGTTGGTACACTGTCGGCAATCAATTCCACCTCCGGGAAGATCTCGATTTTCAACCAATCTGTTTCCACAGACAACGATCTGATTCTAGACTTGGTCGAGAATGCAAATCGAGATATCGAAATCTTCAACGAATCGGCTGGTATTCAACAAACATCTTCCGGTCATATTATTGGCAATCAAGTCACGTTGATTGCTGATGCAGGCGTATTCGACTTGGTGAATCTGGATACCCCATTGCGATCGAGCTTCAACCGATCGATCTCGCTCACCAATTCGACCAATGCAGTATCCTCTCTAATTGGGCTTGCTACCGGAGAAATCCTGCTAACAACCCAAAATGACCTGAACGTGATCGCTTTAAGGGCTCAAGAATCTATCGCTTCACCCGGCGGTTTTGAATTCCAATCCACTGCTGGCATCAACCAAATCATCATCCAGTCGCTCAGTGCGAATATCACCCAAGGAAACTTGCCCAGCAACCAAATCGCAACGCACCGATTTTCGGCTATTGCCAACAACGGCTCTGTAACCCTGGACAACACCAACAACAACGCTCTAAGCGTATCAGGATCAGCCCAAAATAATTTCCTCTACACCGATGCCAACAGCTTCGAAGTTCAAGGGATCACTGCCAGCAACGACGTGACGATCAGTGCCCTGAATGGATCGATCACCCAAGCTACCGGCGCGGCCAACGCCATCCGCAGCAGTCGCACCAATGCCACTGCCAACAACGGCTCTGTCACCCTGGACAACACCAACAACAACGCACTAAACGTATCAGGCTCAGCCCAAAATAATTT
>Ga0315906_10004211_pt1 | contig 18629 bp, 12 predicted proteins | sample LakEriMetagenome_4_FD_203526 | JGI IMG/M metagenome (GOLD analysis project Ga0315906, IMG submission 203526) | Freshwater fungal communities from buoy surface, Lake Erie, Ohio, United States - Buoy 2 MA122 | ecosystem: Environmental > Aquatic > Freshwater > Lake > Lake biofilm | place: USA... | reverse complement strand
GGCACGCAGACCCCTTACAGCTTTGGTGACGCGGCCGACCAGCTGGACCAGTATGCCTACCATGCAGGCAACAGCCCCGACGGGCCCGGTAAGGTCGGCACCAAGATGCCCAACCCCTGGGGCCTTCACGACATGCACGGCAATGTCTGGGAATGGGTAATCGATGGCTATTCCCCCGAAGGGTACACCGCACTTGCCGGGCAGAAGCGATCGCTGCTGGAAGCGATCCAGAAACCCAGCAAGCCGTCGCCGCGCACGGTTCGCGGCGGTGGCTGGCAAGACCCGCCCGAACGACTCCGCAGCGCCGCTCGCCTGGGCTCCGATGACGAAGAATGGAAGTCGGAAGATCCGAACATCCCCAACAGCCCCTGGTGGTTCACCACCGACCCGTCACGGCAAGTCGGCTTCCGTCTGGTCCGATCGGCCCAGCCGCTGGATGCCGAGACGATGAAGCTGTTCTGGGAGATCGATCACGAGGATATCCAGCTGGATGTGCAGCTGCGACTAGAGGAAGGGCGAGGGGCGGAAGGACTGCCGGTGCCCGAGCTGGCGGAAGAGCTGCAGAAGAACCAGTAACCCTCTTCCTGCGGCGTTTATCCCCCGCGCACCCGAAGGGAGTTCCCCGTCGCTCATGGACCCAACCCGTCGCCACAAGTCGTCCGCTTTACGATCCTGGGCGCGGTTGGTGCGCATCCCCAACACCCCCACCGCCATCGCCGATGGCCTCGCCGGGATGGCGCTGGCCAGCGGTACGATCTGGTGGCATCCGGCCACGCTGCTGCTGGTACTGGCCAGTGTTGCCTTCTACTGGGCTGGTATGGCGCTCAATGATCTTTTTGACCTTCAGGAAGACCGCCAGGCGAGTCGGCCTCGCCCCCTGGTCGACGGCTCCCTGACGGTCCGCCAAGCTGCCGGGGCAGGGTGGGGGCTGTGGTGCTTGGGACTGCTGCTAGTGGTCGCCGCCTCGACCCTCGCGGCTTTCTATTCCGCTAAACCATTCCACTGGACCACCCTGGCGATTGGAAGTCTCTTGGCGCTGGCAATCCTCGCCTACAACGGGTGGCTAAAGCAGACCTCCTGGGCACCGGCAATGATGGGAGTTTGCCGAGCTTGCAACCTACTGCTGGGGGCAGCCCTGGTGCGGCAGGCGATGGCCGACGGATCGATCCCAACGGTGGCCTGGATCGCTGCGTTAGGGCACTTGGTGTTCGTCACCGGTTTTACGATCGCAGCACGCCAGGAAGAAAAAACCAGTCAGCGAGTGACGCTGGGGACCGGCTGGCTGGTGGCGGCAGCGGGGCTGGCGATCTGGAGTGCAACTCCCTGGTTCCTCGATGCCTCAGCTAAACTGGCGCTGCGCGATCGGTGGGTCTTTCCGATGCTGATCCTGTTGGTCAGCTTGCCTCTGGTGCGCCGCGCTTTGGGGAGTCTTCAGGAGCCGACTCCAAAGAAGGTTCAGGGATCGATCAAGCAGGCGATCGGCACCCTGCTGATGCTCGACGCCTCGGCCGCCTTGGCTTTCTCGGGTCCCTTCGATGGCCTGATGATCTGCTCCCTTTTCATCCCCTGGATCTTGCTTGGGCGATGGTACGCATCCACCTGATGACTAGGTGGATGCAGGCACGCTCTGGAGGCGACCGAACATGCTACCACTGGGTGCAGGGGAATCGACCGCACTGTTCTTGTTGATTCTTGGGATAGCCGGCGTTCTTGCAGCCGGCTTGGTCGGTGTCGCCGTCGGAGTGGCGATCGGGTGGTGGCTAGCGCGGCGCTACGCGGAGGTGGCAAGTAAGCCTGATGGTCTAGTAGAGGGGCCAGTGGCGGGGTCTATGGATGGGGCTGCGGAGATAGACCGCCGAGCCAGGACGGATGCGTTGACGGGTGCGGCCAGTCGTTGGGAACTGGAGTATCAGCTGAGTCGTTGGGGGGAGCGATCTAGGGAGGAACGGCAGCGATGGTCGCTGGTGATGTTGGACCTGGATCGGTTCAAGGAGGTGAACGATCGCGCGGGGCATTTGGCGGGGGACCAGTTGCTGCGAGACTTGGTAGCGTTTTTTCACGAGCAGCGGTCGTCGGGTGGGCCGGCGTGGATAGGCCGGTATGGCGGGGACGAGTGGGTGTTGTTGTGGGAGGCGAGGCCGGAACTGGTGGCGGAGCGGCTGGAAGAGTCTTTGGCGCGATGGAGTGCGGATTCACGATCGCGGATACCGGGCAGTGATGACCGGGTGCGATGGAGTGCTGGGGTGGTCTCGTTGGCCGAGGGTCAGCAGCCATCCGGTTGGCTGCAGCTAGCCGACCAGCGGATGTACCAAAAAAAGCTGTCAGGACACATTTCCTGAATCGAGCAATCTTTTCTCGCGCTCTTCCTTCTTCTCTCTCCTTCCTCCGTGTCCCCCGTGCCACCGTGAGAGCCCTCTCTCCTCCCTCCGTGTCCCCCGTGCCACCGTGAGAGCCCTCTTCTCTCTCCTCTCCCCGTGTCCCCCGTGCCTCCGTGAGAGCCCAGTGATCTGCCTTGGACCGGAAGGATCTCACAGAGGCACAGAGTCACAGAGATCTGAAACCCAACTTTTTTGTAAAAATCGCGAACCTTTCTCGGGTTGGTTGTGTCTCCGGGAGGGCGCAGAAAGGGAGAGTTCAGTCGGCTTATTGGATTGGAGGCACGCAAATGCATGAGAACGAGATTGGCACATCGATTGTCGACAGTGCAATTCATCTGCATCAGGACTTGGGACCTGGGTTGCTGGAGACGGTGTATGAGGTGACCATGGCTGCCATGTTACGGAAGCGGGGTTTTGCGGTAGCGCGACAGGTTCCGGTATCGATTGAATACGAGGGGCAGAAGTTGGATGAAGGATTTCGAGCCGATTTGATTGTGGAGGGGAAGGTGATCTTGGAGCTGAAGTCAGTGGAAAAGTTGCATCCTGCGCACAAGAAGCAGTTGCTGACCTATCTTCGGTTGACGGGGATGAAGCTGGGGTACCTGTTGAACTTCGGCGAAGAGCTAATGAAGGATGGAATTACGCGAATCATCAACGGCCGGCTTTGACCCTCCCTCCGTGTCCCCCGTGCCCCCGTGAGAGCCTCATCTTTCCAACCCCTGCGCCGCAAACCTTAGCGGCGAGGCGCTAGCCGCCGGTTCTTCTCGGCTTTTGCATCTGGTACCCGCAACCCGCAGAAGAACCCGGCCGCTAGCGCGGTCCGGCTAAGAAAGACCATCCCCAAGCCCCAATGTGTCATTCCCTCTCCGTGTCCCCCGTGCCCCCGTGAGAGCCTCATCTTTCCAACCCCATGAGCAGCGCGGGCCCTATTCACCGCCGCAAACCTTAGCGGCTAGGCGCTAGCCGCCGGTTCTTCTCTTTCCATCTGGTACCAGCACCCCGCAGAAGAACCCGGCCGCTAGCGCGGTCCGGCTAAGAAAGACCATCCCCAAGCCCCAATGTGTCATTCCCTCTCCGTGTCCCCCGTGCCCCCGTGAGAGCCTCATTTTTCCAACCCCAGCGCCGCGAGGGAGCTATTCACCGCCGCAAACCTTAGCGGCGAGGCGCTAGCCGCCGGTTCTTCTCGGCTTTCGATCTGGTACCAGCACCCCGCAGAAGAACCCGGCCGCTAGCGCGGTCCGGCTAAAAAAGACCGCCCCCAAGCCCCAATTCGTCATTCCTTCCCCGTGTCCCCAGTGCCCCCGTGAGAGCCTCATCTTTCCATCCCCAGCGGCGCGCGAGAGCTATTCACCGCCGCAAACCTTAGCGGCGAGGCGCTAGCCGCCGGTTCTTCTCGGCTTTCGTGTTGTTTTCGGCTATGCGATGAACAACGGATAAAAATTAGTGCCTGAACCCTATCGTAATCCCGAGTATTATTAGCTCAAGTGGTGGAATCGCTTGATAGCGATCTAACTACAGATCCTTACAGGATTCTGGTTTTTTTACCGTCGCCGCAATAAAGAGAACGAGTGATGTCAGCAATTCTAATTATCTCGCCAACTGGTAGTGGCAAGTCCTGGGTATGTGAAAAGGATTCTTTTTTTTCGAAAAATGGACTCGATGGCGACAAGCTAATTGATTGGGAATTCATGCGACGACCCAAAGTTAATTGGCTGACTCATGATCGAATAAATATTGATAAAATAATACAGAATATGCGCCAGAAAAACAAATGCATTCTCTGGTACGTCGGTACTTCCGCCGTCCGTGATGCTATTACCGAACAACGGATAAGTGTTAGCGAGATCGCTATTGTGCTTATTGATGAGAAAAAACATAAGCAGCAAGTTGAGGCACGCAAAAAGAAGGATCATGATTGGGATCGTGCTTGCGAACACCGGCAACTGTGTAGAAAGTTAATCGAAGATTTTTCCGTGCCCCATTTTGCATCATTTTCGGAAGCATCTGCATGGTTGGCAATTAGATTTCGTGATGACGGATGAAAACTGATTGAAGGCCTAATTGCAGAAAATCGAATGAAATGCCAAGGCAGAATTCGGTAATCTATTCAAATCTTTGATTAGCAAACTGCTTTTCAAGCTCCTCAACAGCCGTTACAACTGACGAATAGTACTTTTTTATGGTCGCAATTCCGATTCCCACATCTTGTCCGTGAGCAATCAGGTGGCGATTGCTGACCACACTGTCAACAGAATCCTTGAGTTCGTCCGTAAGCACTTTTGCAAGTTCCTCCCTGAAGTCATTGCCAAATTCGGCTACAAGATCGAGAATCTTGTTCGTCTTGGCATTTGTAAACATTTTCAGTTTAGTTCCCACGAAGTGAGCAATCTCCGGTGAAGAACGAGATGTGGCATAGTCCGCAATGAGCGTTCTCACAGATGCCTCAACAAAGCCAGACACAAGAACGCATAAGTAGCGTGACCAGTGAGCGATGAGTTCCGCATCGGAATTAAGGTCTTTCGTCTTTGCGAATAGCGCATCGAGCTTCTGCTTATGGCTGACAATCTTCTGGTTCTTCATGGCACATCTCGAAAAGCTTCAGTGGCTTTCTTCAGACGAGTGGCGACGTTCGCTTCATCTGTTGTGCCGGAAGAAATGGATTGCTTGAACGGCTGATCGCCCAGGAGAGCTTCGTACTTCGCATTGAACGCAGCATGATCTGTGACAGGCCCGGTGCCGATCCGCTGGGCCGCTCCAACCATCACTGCGTCAAAGAGAGCAGCATTGACTGCATTGGTTGTTTTGAACGCCTTGCTTCCTATTGCATCAAGAATCAGCTTGACAGTTGCTGCGAAGACGGTCGCAAACCTTTCACTGGTCGGAGCGTCGAGTTTGCGGTAACGAGAGGCAAAACGGTTCAGAAACTCCTTCATTGGCTTTGAGTAATTGTCCGATTGGCTATACAGAGCCAAGAAGCGGAGAATCAATTCACTGTCCCGCATCCGAGTGCTGACGTTCCCGAACAAAGATCGCCAATCGGCGTTTGAGTTTAGCGACTCAAGAAGTTCGACAAGCGGGCCGTGATAGATGCAACTCCGAATCTCTTGTGGCTGCAACAGAACGCCGCCCGTGTTTAGCCTCTCGAAAATATGGTACGCTGAGCTTGGGGAAGCCGTATCCTCGCCATCGACGTCAGGGCTCTCTTGCTTGACAATGATTGCGTGAATGATTGAGTCGTCAAGCCGCAGTCGATCGTCCCCACTGAGTGTTTCGTATGTCTGGCCTTGATAACGTGGCTGGACTCCTCGGAGGCGGAATGCGCGGTCAGTCGGTTGGAAGATACCGTGGTAGAAGTATTGGAGGGTACGAAGCCGTTGTTGACCATCAATTACAAGCATCTTGTTGGAATCCAATTCCTTCGACAGAAAGATTGCTGGAACCGGCAATCCCAGCAATAGCGACTCGATGAAACGAGAAGCTCGATATTCATTCCACACGAAACTGCGCTGAAAGTATGGAATGTAAATGGCGTTGCTGTTGATGCGTTTTACCAATCCGTCAACCGGATAGTCGGCACCATAGCTGGAAATGGAATACTCGACTGGATAAAACCGTTCGCCGACGGTATCAAAGGCCTCTTCGACTTCGACGGTATCGGGGGCGTTTAGTAGCTCTTCATTCAGATCGTCTGGTGCTTCGTCTTGCATGAGTATCGCTTCTTTCTTGAGTTTATTTTATTGGTGGTTAGCAAGGTCCGGGATCATGCGAGTGTTGCTGTCCATGACAGGTAGTATTTCCGACAAATGATCTCAGAACAGATCGCCCTCTTTCTTCAGGCTGCCTGCCGCAACGTTGATACCTAACAATTCACCAATCGTGGGCAGCAAGCTTTCTAAGTTGCGGCAGACGAGGAACTGCCAGATGCCAAAGTCTTTGAGGTTGTTGACTGCGGTTACCCAGCGCTGAGCAGCCTGGTGCTTGGCGTTCGTCCTCTCCTGCTCGTGAACTTCAAATCCCTTGATTTCAAGGAGCAAAAAGAGGTCGTTCGCCAGTCTTACGATAAAGTCCGGTTCGTAGCTGTGGTCGACACCCAGATACTCGTAGGGGATTACTAAGCCAAGATGGTCGTTTCTGGCATAGCATTTTACGAGATCGGTGGAATCTAGCAGCTTGGCAGCGTCGGCTTCCCATCCGGAGTGCAACACCACGGAGTTGATGTGGCTGTTGGTAGAAGGGATGGTTGCTCGGGTTGTGATGAAGTCGACGCCCGTCGTTGTTCCCATGGGGCGATAGCGATTCAAGAGTGGTAGTAGCGGCGGTTCCCCTTGGCTATCGTCCGGATGGATGGCGTCTCTCATTCGCTCCACAACGATCTTGCTGTATTTCTCCAGGCCAAGCTCTCTGCGGTCGAGGCCGTTGAAGTCCACCCTATTGTCAACAAAACGTCGCACAAAAGAAAAAACCTGCGGGAAAAGCTGGTGGCGTGACTTCAGCCGCATTACCCTGCTTTTGGCGTCGGTTTTATTCCAGTCTTGCAGGTCATCGACGATCGCTTGGGTGATCTTGAAGAGGATCGTGTTGAAGTGAGTTTGGGCGTAATATGCTTCGCGGTCCTGTTGAAGGTACTCGGACGTTGATTTTCCTGAAGATACGGCAGCGTTGTAGCCGGTGGCTTCTTTGACCGATGTTGTCGGCGGTTCAAGCTTAGGGTCGATGGTGACCGGTTCGATCTTATCGACGTCGCACCGGAGCAGGCCTTTATTGGTCTTGAAGATATAGCCATCAACAATTGGGAAACGGATCTCGAATTCTTCTCGATCTGATACCGCCCAGACACGATTCTTGGGTTTGTCCTCGGGGGCCAACTGATTCTGAGCGCGGCCCTTGTACGGAATCACCGAAAATGGAATGCCGTACACATCGACGTATTCCGGAGGCAGCAGCAATCGCCCTTCCTCATCAGGTTCGGGGTGATAATTCATCCGGCGAAGCCCGCGTCCGACCACCTGTTCGCAAAGGAGCTGGCTGCCAAAGGCTCGTACGCCCAGGATATGGGTGACATTGTTGGCGTCCCAGCCCTCGGTAAGCATGGCGACCGATACAACGCAGCGCACATGCTCGCCAGGTTCTCCTGGCTTGCCTACCGTCGCAACGACTCGCCGCAAGTCCTCTGCTGCCTTCTGTTTATTCTTGGTTGGATCATCGGACTCGGCTTCCTTGAGCATCCTCACATCGATTCGGATCGTGTATTTCCGCTGGGGTGTATTTGCAAACTCCGGTAGGATCGACGACTCGCCGTAGACGATCTGCTTCTTGTTTTTCCCTTTTCCCCTTTTTGCAACAAGATCTTCGTCATCCTCCGCTTCTTCGTTTTCAAACTCCTCCACCTCCTCAAGTGTCACCATATCCGATTCGGATTCGCCACTGATCTTTCGGTAGAAGTAGTCGGCGATCTCTGTGTTGTCGCAGACTACGATCAACACGGGGGGAACCTTCTCCTGATTGGGGTTAGCATCTCGAATCATCATGTATTTTTGATGCCACTGTCCCGCCAACTGCTTGAGTGCCCCTTCGGCTTCGCGATAGCAAGGTTCCGGTTTGGGTTTCCCGCTCCCGAATTTTTCGCTGGGTTGAAGGCTGCGATGGATATGCGACCAGAGCCGGAAATACTTGGGATCAGGTCGACCAATTTCGTCCTTCGCGTCAGATGCATCTTTTACAGGCAGACGTGGGATTTTTACAATTCCCGATTCGATGGCGTCCACCAAGCCAAAGTCGCTGACCAGCCACGGGAAGGGCTGGCCCTCGACATAGCCGCTTCCCTTGATGAAAAATGGGGTTGCAGACAGGTCGATGCAAAGGCCGATCCCTCGCTTGTTGTTGCCGAGGCAGTTATTGATCCAATCGAGCCCCTGCAGCCAGACACGGGCTTCGTTGGCCTGTTCCTCTAGCTCTTTCGCTTCGTCCTTGTCAAGATCTTGGCGTTTTTTGCCACGTTTGGCCGTATCGACTTCCTCAACTCGCTTGTCGGGTGCGGCGGGTCGCCAGCAGTGATGCCCTTCGTCATTGAGGACCATGATCGGGAGGCGGTCGTACAAGTCCCCCAAAACTCTTCGAGCCAACGTCTCCGGGGTTTCGGGTCCCTTGTTGACGACGGCGTAGCTCTTGTCGCCTTCCTTATGTTCGGATTCGGGGGAGAACTTGTGCCAGTTCTCGATCAGCACTTTTCCTTTTTGCAGGTGAGGCCGCAGATTGACCGGTACCAGATCGAAGGCGGCGTAGTAGTTGTCGGGATTGTCCGGTCGAAGAACTTGCAGTCGTTCCTTCACCGTCAGGTTGGGGCAGCAGACAAGCACGGCGTTCGGGAACTCGGTGCTGTTGGGGTTGACGCCTCGATTGCAGAAAGCCCACGAGATGAGCAGCGCCATCACCACGGTCTTGCCTGACCCCGTGGCCATCTTGCATCCCATGCGTTGCAAGGGAAGCAGCTGGGAATCCCAGGGAGGGTCGGCCAGCGTTGGATAGAACTTGGCGGTCGCGAGATCCTTGAACGGCTCTACCTTCACCCTGCGGCCATCGTCTCGGTCCAACTCGACTTCCCCATCCGATTTAGGTCGTTCACCCTTTAGGAGACGCTGAAGGTTTTCATCCGACAGGGCGAACTTCTTGAATCCGGTCTTCGAGGTTCTGCCGGGAATGCGCATTTCGGCGAGGTAGATCAGCGTTTCCACCGCTTCGCATTGGCAGAAGAACAGTTTGCGGCTGCGATTCGGGCTGGTCCACCATTTCAGCAATTCTTTTGTGACGTTGGTGGCGCCGCGGTAATTCGATTCCCGCCAACGACGCACGTCCTCTCGCAACAGATTGATCAGCGGCAGGTCGTCAAAGTTCTCCTCGGGATCGACGTCATCGAGGAGTGTTCTGGTGCCGACTTTTTCTTCCTTGAACCAATAACCAGCTTGCCTGCGCTTTGGATTCAGGATTGCCCGTCCTGTCTCCTTGTCATAAGACCAATGTCGGTCAGGTTCCGTATACGGAGAGCAGATTACCGGCTTTTCCACCGGCTGGATTGGGAGTTGCTTCTTGCCTTCGGCCATAAAAAACTCACATTACTAAGTGAACTCGAACGCTAGTCGGGGTGCCAAGTCGCCCTCTTCTTGCACGAAGCCAGCGATTCCGCCGTCGGCTGACACCTTGATTCCGATGCCAAGTCTGGCAAGAGCTTTTGCTGCTGCGCGTCTCGCACCACTTTCGCTTCCACCAGGTACCTTTACGATCGCACCCACAGCCAAGATTTCGCCGTCATGACCCAGTACAGTAGCGCCATCGATCGCGGCGATGGCCTGCCGAAACCGTCGGTGCAATTCGTGAAAAGGCCTGTTCTTAGCTTGGTCTTGAATGAGTCGCATGATTACTTGGCTCTTGGCCGAGCCGCCTCCACGCAGTCGATCATCGGCGTTGATCAAGTCCTTTACTTGATTTTTTTTATTGGACTTCACGATGGCTAAACAACCACCACAACGCGCAAATGAGACGTCCAGGCAAGTTTCGTAAACACACCTTCGCAAGTTTGGTTTCCCGATTCGTCCTATTTGATCTATGATGGGCTCATGGACGAAATGGTGCCATCGCCCGCGTCGTCTTGCAAACGCTAAACGTTTTTCTTTAAATACCAAGATTTCACCATGGCGATTTAAAACGATCGCAAGCCGTTTTCCGGTCGCGTAATCCGCCATATGCCGTGCATGATACGGCGCAAACGGCAATGTATCACCCGTATCAAATGTTCGATAGTTAAATACGCGACCTTCTGGCGAAACCGTCAGCATGGTATCGACACCGCTCGTCAAGACTTTGATGAAATCCTCTTGCCAGATCGTTTCTAATAGGACACCTTCGTCGGAAGAAACTGTGTCTAAGCCGATTGCTGCGGCTATCCGATTTCCTTCGTATGTCTGTGCCGACAGTCCTTCAAAAGAATCAAGAATCTCCAGTAGTAGCTTCTCGTTCGAATACCCGAGCGATTGAACCATAATTCGCCGAATGGAGGCTTGCAACAAATCGTCGAAAAACCGTGATCCGAAGTGAGGCAGTACCTCAGCGAGCATTTCCATTCCAATACTTGCCAATCGAACTTCCTGCTCTGAAAACTCTTGTGCTCTCTGAAGTAAAAAGCATTCTTCACGATTGCAATCAGGACGCAGCTGCAATCCGGCATTCCCAGACTTAGCAACTTTAGATTTCTGAGCCGTACTGTGATCTGTAAGTTTACTTACTTTCGAACCAGACAAGAGCGGCGCGATACTGCACTTAATGATCGTACAGAGTTCGTCGGCCGTCGGTTTCTGGGCTGTTTTGGACACGTGTAGTGATCCCTGTTTCACTTTAGCCTGATCACTTGCATGACTTCATTACCCCTCGGGTCGATGACCTTTGCGGCAACGCACATGTGCTTGCCGGCGGGAAAAGGCAACGAAACGGTTCCGGATAGCTTTTCAAATGCCTCCTCCGAAACTACCCCGCCTAATGCATTTGTTAGTTTGTCCCATGCTGACTTATCCGGGAAAAAAGCCTGAGTCACACAAAATGTTCGCCCATCATAGTCCCCGTCGATGAACCAAGCTGCAACTTTGTCAGCTCCTGTTGAACGAATGCTGTTATCAACTGGGTTGTAAACATCGACTCCTTCCATGACGATGACATACTCGTTTTGCCGATTCGGTCCCTCGAGCCGAATGCGGGGCTGGCCGAAGACGGTGAAGAGTTGGTTTCCCGGTTGCTCTTTTAACAAGCCCGCCATGCCGGGGTTCACGTCCGGTCGGATGCTGGCCATGTGGATGCGGAGCTTCGGATGCTGGGCATCTTCGATGGTTGCTTGTGCGGGACCGTCGAAACTGAACCCTGCTACCACAAGAGCGTCATAGCCCCGCCTGCTGGCCGACCGGATCAAGTCTTCCACTTGCTTGGCAGTGACGGGACCATATTGAGGGCCAAAGCCCACAGCGACAATTGCTTTGCCTTCAGGGTCATCGTCGGTTTCGCCCTTCGGCAACCAGCGACCCTCGGCGTGCAAACCTCCTGCTTGCCCCGTCAGTCGATCCAGCCGACTGAACGCCATTTCTTTGTTATTGGGGAAGCGAACGCCATCGAGTTTGAGCAGACGAGTCATCTGGTCGAGGTAGGATTCGACATTTTTCATGTCGAAGGTGTCGTCCAGTTCTTCCGGCGCTCCGTCAAACATGCCCTCCATTGCTCCCAGCGAGCGCTCAGGAGGTTGCACCGCTTCGACAGTGAATGGGCCGCTGACACGAGTTATTCCCCGCTCAATCTTGGGCTGGTCTACCAAATCCACTTGCTGAGCGTTTGCGGAAATGCAGTCGTTCACTTCGGCAATCTTGTTTTGCCAGAGTTGGCGGTACTGCGTTACAGCCTGTCGAAGCTCTCTCGGCCAATCGGTGTCGGTGTCGAAGGGGACGGTCCAATGCTCAAAACTGTCGCTTTTCTTGGGTAGTTCCCAGCGCCGTCGGTCAGCTTCCGTTACTGCCCTCGATCCATGTGCCTTTTCTTTTAGCATCAACTTGCGTAACAACTGTGAACGAACATCATTCGTCACGGATGGCAAGGCAGCATTTACCGTTGCCAGTGCCGTTTCGAGAATGCCATCATGTCGATGCAAAATTGGATCTAGGGCGGTATTGGTCGCAACGCTTGCGAGGGTCACGTTCACGGCCTTTTCGTACTCAAGGCCACCAGAAATTCCCTTACTCGAATCCTTGAGCAAATAGAAAGGAAACACCGCCGTCAGAATGCGGTGCTTTGCAAGTGTGACAGCAACTCGACTTGTATCAATCGTTATCCATCGCCTTCCCCATTCCTCTGCAACACTCGCTGTAGTGCCGCTTCCGCAGGTAGGATCAAGTACGAGGTCGCCGGGCGTCGTACTCATTAGCAGACAGCGTTTCACAATTTCGCTGTTCGTCTGCACGACATATATTGGGTCCGATGGCCCTCCAAGGCCATCCCATAGGTTGTTTAGGGATTTTGGAGTTGATTCGTCCAAATATTTTTTACGCCGCAGCGTATTCCCCAGAACAAAAACTCTTTCCGCACGAAGCGCACGTTCCAACGATTGTTTCTGAGTTCCCCACCACCTTCGGCCTGAGTCGAATGTGCGTCCTTGGAAGGGCACGTCGTATTTTGCTCCCGGTCCCGGTTTTGTGAGGCTTTCGTCTACGAAAAGACGGTCGCCGTCTTCAAGCACTATCCTTTCTTGCTTCTCTTTGGTAGTGAGACGCCGACAAAAGCCTGATGAGGATTCAATCCAACCAGCAGTGGTTGCATCTTTGTTTGCGGTGGCGTTAGGTTCCCGAATCTTGTTGAATCGCATTTGCTCAACATCACGGGCATACCAGAGAATATAATCGAGCCGTGCAGCAAGCCGATATTCCGTTTCCAAACCAGCACCGCCCTTAGTAAAGGCAATTTGGCTGACGAAGTTCTGTTCCCCGAAAACTTCATCAAGTACCGAACGAACCTTATGTGCATTGTCGTCGCCAATCTGAACAAAAACGCTTCCCTTGGGGGCAAGCAATTCACGGACGACGACGAGACGGTCCCGCAGATAACTCAAATATGAATGCAAGCCCAGTCGCCATGTGTCTCGGTATGCTTTGACCATTTCTGGTTCACGAGTCAAATCCTCGGCTTTCTCAGTCACAGACCTATCCGAAACCACCGGCTGAAAGTTGCTTCGGAACTTGATTCCGTATGGCGGGTCCATGAAGACCATTTGCACTTTGCCAGCCAAGTCTTCCCGGTGAGCAAGTGATGACATGACTTGTAGGCTGTCGCCTAGAATCAGTCGGTTGGTCCAGTCGATATCGTGCTTGTAGAACTGAACCGCCTCGTGGTACTCTTGCTCCGGGTCGCTAAAGAGGGTGCGTTCCACGTCTTTGCGTGCGGCGACTTTCAGGATCGCCTGCGCTGAGATTCGTTCGTGGATGTGCAGTGCCACGGGATCGACGGAGAATCCCTTCGACTCCGCCTCTTGCTTTCCCGCCCACTCCAACCAAGGCTGCTGGGTGCGCAGTGCCTCCGCAAGAATCTGGGCTTCGTCCTTCGTGAGTGGCCCATTCGTTGCCTTTTCTAGCAATTCCGGGAGTTGGTCCGCCTTGCCGCTGGTATCGAATCGAAGAACGGGTGGGCGGCGGGGACTGTACGCATACTCGATCTTCGGTAGCGCGGGAACCGTTCCCTCGGCGGCGATCTTGGCAGGCGGGTTGTTTTTTCGCTTGGCCCCGGAATGCCGATAGTCTTCGACGTTCAGGCTATCCACATCCGTCTTGAGCTTTTTCTTCGCCATCGTTTGCCTCGTATCGTTTTTCGTTGCTGGTGGGTTGCTGTTCCCTGTGTCCCTGCCTATCAGCCGGTCGATTAGGAGTTGTTTCTCCCGACCTGATTCATCGAGGCTGAGAGCTTGGCAGAGTCCTTTCAGTTCGTCTCTGCTAAACAGGGTCAGGAACTCATTGGGTTGGACCTTTCGACTTCCGCCCAGTGCATCGACGATATTCGCTTTGCTTTGGGCCGACAGGCCTGGGATTTCGTATTGTCTGGCAATATCCAATAGGCGGGTTCAGGTGACTGCCTCCAAAATTTTCCGCTTAGTCACCATTCTGCTACCTCATCAAAGGTCGTACTTGCTGCATTGGGCATGCTTACAGATTGCCCGCATGTCGCACGCTCGACATTTGGAAGGCTCGGGACGTGGCGGGAAGTCTCCGGCCACGATCCCCTCTATAATCGTATCGGCCCGCTTGCGAGCCGCGTTGATCGCGACGTCGTCCACAGCGACATTCTTTCGCGTGCTTTCCTTCAGGGAATGCAGGTAGGCGGCTTTTACATCCAGCCCCTCTCCCTTTCCAGCCGCTGCGTAAATCGCCAGTTGAAAAGCGAATATGTCGTCCGTCTTCGGATCGTTTGCAGTCTTGTAGTCCACGATCCCCAAATCTCCGACGACGCCGCCTTCCCGGTCGAAGATCACGTCAGCCCGGCCATTCACCGTCCCTTTCTTAAGGTGAAGTTCGAAGGGCCGTTCCGTCTCCCAGACTCGCAGCAATTCATCGCTATAATCGGCAAGATACTTGCCGACCAGCGACCTTGCGCGATCCAGTAGGTTGTGAAAGGCCGCGTTGTTTGCGAATGGTAGGTAGAACTCCTTGCTGAAGATCTTCTCTACGTTTTCCATGCTTGGCGCGGCATTCGTGGTCTTGGTGATTTCCGCGACGTGCCGCAGAATGTGGTGGATGGCGCGACCGTAACCGAGTTCTGCGACCAGTTGTGGCTGGAACCCCAGCGACGAACTGAATCGGTACTTCAGTGGGCAACCATCGTAGGAGGCCAATTGGGAGAAGGATACTGTCGGGAGATCGTCTCCCGTTTCTAGGGAGGGGATGAATGAGGGTGGAAGCGGTAACTCGTTGGCTAGCTCCGGGTCACCCCCAACAATTTCCAAAAGAAACGGCGATGGTTTGAACTTGTTCGTCTTGCGGCGGAAGCGAGAGAGATAGACAGCATCCTTGGCCCGCGTCAGCGCGACATAGAAAAGCCTGCGTTCTTCCGTCTCGCTGCCTTCATATCTCCTGCGAATGGCGGGTGGAAACACACTGTCGGGCAACAGCCAATCTTGGGATTGTCCAGCGTAGCGAGAGGGGAACCTTCCCTCCACCAAGCTTGGCAAGAAAACGACGGGCCATTCCAGCCCCTTGGATTGATGCACCGTGAGAATATCGACGGCATCCAGATCGAAGGTGTCCTCTCCCTCGAAGTCTTCATAGGCATCAAGCGCGTAGTGTTGTAGGTAGTTGTAGAGTCGCTGGTAAAAATAAATTCCGCGATCCTGGCCGCCACGAAAGATCTGTTGGCCTTGTTCTTCCACGTAGCGCGCGCGACGCGTGACGTGTTCAAAGTCCGCCAGGATCTGGGAGAAACGTGCGAGAGTTCCCATGCGGGCGGAATCGAACGGGTTGTCCAGATCGAGAGTATGCACACCTACCAACCGCAGCAGTCGGTAGTAGTCTCGAACAAGATTGACTTGTGCTGTGTTGTCCTTCACCATAGCCTGCCAGTCTTGCAGGTAGGGGCGAAGGTCGGGAATCGTGTTACCATCGTTGAAGGCGGCGGCAAACTCGTTGTCCACGTCGTCAATATCAACTGACTGCGATTCGCCGTACCGTTCGCTCTTCCACTCGTTGCCGCTGAGAAAGGCGTAGAGCTTTCCGAGGGCCGATGCTTCGGGTTGAAGGAAGAGACCGGTTCGACCAGCACAGCGGAAGGGGATATCTCGGTTTCTGAGCGCTTCGATTAGGGGCGGGGAGGCGGTTCGAACAGAACGGTACAGGATGGCTATGTCCTTGTAGCGGTACCCTTCTTGTCGCAAACGATCGATCGTGTCAGCTATGGTGACTGCTTCGGCTTCATCGGTTTCTGCGGCCCATCCATGCACTTCGGGACCGCCTGGCTGACGGTGCGGCTCCATTTTCTTTTCGAGGCGGGGAGAAATCGACAGCGCAAACGAGTTTGCCGCAGCGATAATCTTGGGGCGGCAGCGTCGATTGACCGAAAGGGTCAGGGTGGTTGCGGAGGAGTACCGTTTCCGGAAGTCGAGCATATTGGAAACGTCGGACCCGCGCCACTGGTAGATCGACTGGTCATCGTCAGCGACCACGCAGAGTTCGACGGGCGACTGAGCGAGCAGTGAGATCAGTCTTTCTTGGGCGGGATTGATATCTTGATACTCGTCGACAATCAAATATCGGAGTTTTTTCCTAACGCGGTGGGCTATTGCTGGTCGGGCCAGCACGTTCACTGCTGTCGAAATGAGCAAACCATAGGTGAGGAAGTGGTAGCGGTCGAGCGTCTGCTTGAAGGCTAGGTAGCAATCGCCAAACGGGGTGCCCTTCATCAAGTTGCAATCGATCAGTTCGTTTTCCATTACGTCGGCGTTGCGGAGAAAATCGAAGATAGGCAGCCAGTGCTTATTTCCGATTTTGCCGAGTTCCAGCCGCTTGTGTTCGCGGCTCAAGAGACCTGCTATGCGGTTTTCGTCCAAAATGTCATAGTTGCCAAATTCCGGGACGTGATCCTGCAGCATTCGAAGGCAGTAGGCGTGAATGGTACCAACAAACATCGGTCCAAGGCGGTCGAGAAAGGCAACTCCCTTCGCCTCGGCAACCCTTCTCGTAATACGTGCCTTGAGAGATTGTGCTGCGCGTTCGGTGAAAGTGAAGGCCACAATTTGGGCAGGTTCAGCTCCTTCGGTAATCAAGGCAGCAACTCTGCGTGAGATCGCTTCGGTTTTTCCGGCACCCGCACAGGCGATCACTTGCAGGTGGCCGTGGCGATGATTGATGACCTGCTGCTGCTCTTGGGAAAGTGAGAAAGCTTGGATCGCCGGTTCCATCGGGTTTAGGAAGTTCTCGTATCGGGATAAGGTAGTGTCGAATCAGTGGGCATTCCTACTTGATATTCAGCGTCTACCCAGAAGAGTTCGGTTTCTCCGGAGGGTAAAACAGACGGTCCGTAGGATTGGAAAGTCCTGCTAGGCGCGCGGTCTCGTCAGGCGTTCGCCGACGCCAGTGCTGTAGCGAACCTCTTTCGCAAGACCAATGACTGCGATGGTGACTTCCAGGCTGAGTCGGACTCTCGGAGTTGCCAATCGGAGTCTAGCACAATTGTTCGCAAATTGGAATCATGGAAGTCGCAGGGAAGACGATCGACTCCTTGGCGGCACCGACCGATTGGCTAGAGATGTCAAAAAAGAGCAGATCTCCTCTAGAGCGCGATCCACCGTTCACCAGGCCGGGGCGCGGCCTGGTGAACAGTGAACAGCAGGAAACTAGCGTAGCAGCCATCAGCAAGGTGCTAAGCCACCTTTAGTTTCCCAAATCCCATCGGTCTCCTTACCAGAGGAGGTGAATTCCTCTGGTAGGCACGACACATAGGTCCCCAGCCCCACGCTTTGACAGTGAAGGGGCCGGATTCATCTTCGTTGTTCGCACTGGCCTTTGGTCAGTCTTCGAAGATCGGGCCTCCCTCACCAATCATCGATTCGATCTGAAGCTCCTCGTCACTGAATGGAACGCACTGCGGTAGTGCCGCGTCTGGGCGAGGCTTTACCGTTGGAGTGCGATCAGAAGGGTCGTTCGGCACGGACCCCGAGCCTTCGGGCACGAGCATAGCAGTCCCCTTTGAGAAATAGAATGAACTTGGACAACAAAGACACTGGTAAACGAATTCGGAGACACGATTTGAGTCTCCTGAAAATGTCCTCTGTTCCGCCCAAGTTCCCGGTTGCGAGGGTGGCAGCTGGAAAAGATTCGAGCTGGCCCAACGTCCGTTTGTGTGGTTTTGGGGACGGAGCTTTAAGACCGATATCACGTTAACGCGTTTGCTTACGCACCGTCAACCAACAATTTTCGAAATCCCGAAAAGTTTATTTTTCCGATCAAATTGCATCCGTCCGCGACGTCTGGCCAGAGAGCAATGCGGGCATGCCGATGAGGTTGGCGAGGAGCCCTAGGCCCATGGTGATGGAGGCCATCTGCCCAAAACTGGCTGTCGGCCGAAAGTCGCTGGTTAACAACGATGAAAATCCTATCACCAGCGCCGCCGTCGCGGCAATCGAGGCAGGCCCAACCGCCATCTGACACCGCTCAATCGACTCCCGTTCGCTTGCACCCCCGTCGCGATGGCGCCTCCAGGCCATCAAGTAGTGAATCGCTGAGTCAATCGATAGACCAAGCGATACCGAAGCAATCAAGGCGGCTCCCAAATCGGTCTTCCACCCCAACCATGCATACGTCCCCACCAACACAATCGCTGGCAATGCATGCAACGCCATCGACACCAACGCCCAGCTCAACCGTCCCGTCGACCACCACAGCACCAAAATAATCCCCAGCACCGCGCTCCCAAAACATTTCCACTGGTCCTGCAGCAGGCTCTCCACCAAATGCTGCACCAGCACATAATGCCCCGTCGCCGACCCCTTCGATGACTCCGTCCCAAACGGCTTCCGCCACTCCGGCAGCTCCGTGGTCCGCTCCAACTCCCCCTCCACCGCATCGATCAGCGCGCGTCGCTGGCGAGCCGATAGTCCCTCGGGCGATCGCAGCTGGATCCTCAGCCACCCCGGCTGGTCCCCCTTCGGCTCCCGTTTGCTCCACAACGACCCAATCAGCTCCGGAAATAGCG
>Ga0315906_10004210_pt1 | contig 18632 bp, 14 predicted proteins | sample LakEriMetagenome_4_FD_203526 | JGI IMG/M metagenome (GOLD analysis project Ga0315906, IMG submission 203526) | Freshwater fungal communities from buoy surface, Lake Erie, Ohio, United States - Buoy 2 MA122 | ecosystem: Environmental > Aquatic > Freshwater > Lake > Lake biofilm | place: USA... | reverse complement strand
AACCCCCTGCTTCGGCACCTTCCGGACGGTGTTTGGAAAATTACTTCGTCGTCCGCGGAAGGTTGGGCGGTAGGGATCATGACTTTATGGGCACTTTTGGAACGTCGGGGCCTGCGTTGGTGGGCAGGTTGGGGGTTGGCCGTTGTGGCCGGTTCCGTGCTTCCAGGTTTGATCAAACGCACCTGGTTTTCGTCCTTCCCCCGTCCGTTGGAGTTGTACAAGGGCACTCTTTTGCCCATACCGGGGGTGGAGCCCGCCTACTGGTTCTCGTTTCCTTCGGGGCACACCACAGCGGCTGCGGCCTTGGCTTTCTACTGGGCCTGGACCCATCCGCGCCCAGCGGTTTCTGCCTTGGTCTTTCTGTGGGCCCTTTTGGTGGGTTTTAGCCGAATGGCGCTGCACATGCATTGGTGGATCGACGTCGTTGGAGGGTGGTGCCTGGGTGCTGCACTGGCAGCCATAGCGCTCCGCGCTTCCCAAATCGATTTTGTATCTTTGCGACGCTCAAAAAAAAGAAGTTAATACGGTTTTGAACATGAAGCTATTGGAAGGAAAAGTGGCCCTGATCACCGGAGCCGCCAAAGGAATCGGTCGCGGTATCGCGTTGGAATTTGCCAAGCACGGTGCCGACGTGGCTTTTACTTATTTGTCGTCTGTGGAACAAGGTCTTGCGTTGGAAGCCGAGCTTTCTGCTTTTGGGGTTCGTGCCAAGGGTTTTCGTTCGGACGCGTCCAAGTCGGATCAAGCGGAGCAGCTCATTGCCGACGTGGTGGAAGCATTTGGGCGCATCGATGCCGTCGTCAACAACGCGGGCATCACCAAAGACAATTTACTGATGCGGATGTCCGAAGACGATTTCAATCGGGTCATCCAAGTCAATTTGAATTCCGTGTTCAATTTGACCAAGAGTGTGCAGCGCGTGATGCTCAAACAACGCAGCGGAAGCATCATCAACATGGCTTCCGTGGTGGGTGTGAAAGGAAATGCGGGGCAATCGAATTACGCAGCTTCTAAGGCCGGCATTATTGGGTTCACCAAATCCATCGCATTGGAATTGGGTTCGCTCAACATACGCAGCAACGCCATTGCCCCCGGATTCATTGAGACCGAAATGACCGCTGTTTTGGACGAGAAAACCGTACAGGGCTGGCGCGATGGCATTCCGTTGAAGCGCGGCGGACAGCCCGAAGACGTAGCCAATGCGTGCGTGTTTTTAGCCAGTGACCTGAGCAGCTACATCACAGGACAAGTACTGAACGTCGACGGCGGCTTATTGACCTGATGGGAATACTTCTGGCGGCGGCGATCCTGATTGCTGCAGGTGGAACCTTATTTACCTACCGGGGCGGCCCCAAAAAACGTTCCGCCTACGCACTGTACCTGTTGCGCTTTGCGTGGATGTTGGGCCTTCTTTTATTGGCCGTAAACCCCACGTGCACCAGAACCGAAACACATGCAGAGAAGCCTCTGCTTTTGGTTGCGAACGACGTCAGCGGTTCCTTCAAGTCCTTTCAACAATCGGTGCCAAAATCGTTGACCGATGTTTTTGACACGGTAGTCGTCCCGTTTGGTTCGCCCAACCAAACCCAATTGGATTCGCTGGTTCAGAACGCACCGGCCAAAGCAGGAGGGAAGCGAATTGCGGCCGTTTGGTCCCAAACCGATGGGGTGTTGACCCAGGGAATTTCGTGGACCGATGCCCTCAGTGCTTTTGGAAACCCCGTCTTTTTCGCAGCCCTGCCCAAGGACTCGGTTCCTCGTTCGGGTTGGGAATTGGTTGAAATTCAATTTCCCTCGGAAGTACTGGTGGGCCAGACGTACACCGGTACGGCCGTTTGGGTGCATCGGGGATTGACCAATGCACGAACACCGTTTATCCTGCAATGGGGCGAAGAGTTAATCGAAAAGGGGGAGTTGCAGCCAGCATCGGGAAGAAAGGAATTGGTTGTCAACTTTAACTGGACTCCTAAATCAGTTGGTATTCGGCAACTTAAGTCATCCAAAGGCGGCCCTGGAAAAAGCGTACAGGTGCGAAAAGAGAAGCCAAAATTGGTTGTTTTTGGTGGACCGCTGCACCCGGACGCCGCCTATTTTGTCCATCAATTGGGTGCCCAACGAACGGTTGAGGTGTACTACCGCTCTGGATCGCCTGAAGCGAGCGATTTTGATGCTTCCATTTGGCTTTTGTCCGGCGGCAAACCGGTGGCCGGCGAGGAACAATTTAACGGGAATATTTTGACCCTACCGGCATTGGGCAGTGGTTTGCTGCCGGCAGACGCACCGCCCGTTTGGCCCGGTGAATCCTACGGAATCCCTTCCTCCCAAGGTTGGATGCAGGTTCCAAAACCCAGGTCCATCTCCGGCGCTGGAGGAAAGTTGCGTTGGGAGGTTGGGTATGTAGGCTTTGCTGCTGCATCCCGTCAGGTGGACAGCATTCAGGCGCGCATTCCGTCGGCTTGGTTGGATCGTCTTTGGACCGTAAACGGAAAACAATCCTTGCGCATTCGTTTTCCAGACTTTGTTTGGTCTGGGGCGAAATTGGATTTGGAAGCCGTATGGACCGGATGGACCCCGGCGCGTGGGGTGGCGTATCCACAGATTTCGCTTCAAATTGAGGACAAAGCCAATCAGAAGTACACCTTTCTTCCGGATGGGGAGGCCCTCAAGACCCAACTCAATGCCCTCAACCCCGGATTGTATTCCTACCGAGCTACAGGCACTTTTGGTGGGGAGAAGAGGACCGCCCAAGGACAGTTTGAGGTCCTCACGCCGGTATTGGAAAACGAACGTCCTGCAGATTTTTCCCAGGTGCGTAAGAACACTTCTCGTTCGGGTGGTGCGTGGTGCTGGTTGGACGAAACAGATTCCGTAGCCGCCGCATTGAAAAGCGACTCTCGCTTTCAACCGGTATTGATGGAACAAAAAAAATCCCGCCAATGGCGGGATTTCTGGTGGGCGTACCTAATTTTTGGTTTGTCCTTAGGACTGGAAGCCATACTCCGAAAAAGGTATTTCGGGAGGGCGTAAACCCTTCAGGAACGGAATTTTACTTCAGGTTTTTCACCAAAAACGCACGCAGATCCTCAATGGATGCGTTGCGCAATACAATTTTTCCTTTGGCATCGGTAACCACGTTCTGTGGAATGGCGCGAATGCTGAATAACTCAGCCGCCGCATTGTTCCAACCTTTAAGGTCGCTCATTTGCGGCCATGCCAATCCATCTTGTGCAATGGCCTCCACCCAGGCTTCTTTATTTTCGTCAAAACTGACGCCAACAATTTCAAAGCCTTTGGCGTGGAATTCAGTGTACAAAGCCACCAAGTCCGGGTTCTGCGCGCGGCATGGACGGCACCAAGAGGCCCAAAAATCAACCAAGATTACCTTTCCGGCAACCGAGGAAAGCGCCAAAGGAGTACCCTCAGGAGTTGCTTGCGTCAATTCGGGTATTTTGTTTCCAATGGAAACGGCTTCCAACTTGGCTACGCGCTCCGTCAACTTCACCACTTCATCAGCTGCTAAGTGGTCTTCTTCCACACTGGCCAAAACTTTTTTCAAGGACTCCAAGTCCGCCTGATAGAGGTAGCGATTGGCTACAAAGGCGCCCAGGGCACCGTTGTTTTCCGCAAAGCGAATCATGTCCTTTTCGTTCTTCTCGTACATGCCGTTGAAGCGCTGCGTCAAAGCCTCAGCGGTCGTCATGTCGCCGGTTTGCATGGCACGTCCGTACTCGCCTTCCATCTGACGGGCTTGCGCCTGAAAATCGGTTTGGCTTTTGGTGAATGCGTACAAGGAATCGGCAAAGTCAGATCCGGAGAATTCTGGAGCGAAAGGCAGAATAGCTGCATCGCCCGTAATTTCCACAGATTCCTTCCACCCAAACAACATCACTGGAGGTTGGATGCCGTCAATTTGGACAAAGAAGATTTGAGGTGCGTCCAATTCAGCTTGCAACGTAACCCTGCCGTCTTCCACCAAAGCGCTGTCTAGGGCTTTGACGTTGTCGTCCGTTACTTGAACAAATCGAGCCCAAACTTTTCCGGTATCGGTTGGATTCCAGTTGGTTAATTCCACCGAAACTTCCATTTGGGATTGGCAGCTGGTCAGGAACAAGGCACCGACCGCCGCAAGAGGGAGTAGAAAGCGTTTCATGAAACAAAGATACCGTCCTACCTTTGATTCATGAAGAAATTATTCTTGGGCGCTTTGGCCTTGCTTGGATCCGTGGTCCCGACGTGGGCCGGAGAAGGAATGTGGCTACCGTTTTTGCTGCAAGCGCGCGAATCGGAATTGAAAAAAAGCGGTTTGCGCCTCACCGCACGCGATCTGTACGACGCCAACCAAGCCAGCCTTAAAGATGGTGTGGTTCACTTCGGTGGGTTTTGCACCGGGGAGGTGGTATCCCACCAAGGCTTAATTCTGACCAACCACCACTGCGGGTACGACGCCATTCAATCGCACTCGTCGGTGGAAAACGATTACCTCACCCACGGTTTTTGGGCGAAAAATCAAAAGGAAGAAAAGCCCAATCCGGGTCTTTTTGTGGATTTCATCAAGCGCATGGAAGACGTCTCGTCGGTGGTTCTCAAGAACGTGACGTTTCAAATGAGCGAGTCGGATCGCGAGGCGGAAGTAGCAAAAGCCATTTCCACTCATTTGGCGGAACTCAAAAAAACCAATCCCAACTACTTGTACTCCATCAAGCCCATTTACTACGGTTTGCAGTACATTTTGATTGTTTCCCAACGTTATTCGGACGTCCGTTTGGTGGGAGCGCCTCCTAGCAGTATTGGAAAATTTGGGTCGGATACGGACAACTGGATGTGGCCTCGTCACACCGGCGATTTTTCTGTTTTCCGCGTTTATGCTTCGCCCAACGGAAGTCCGGCAGAATACGACGCCAAGAACGTTCCGTTGTACGTTCAGAATCCTTTGAAAGTGTCCCTGAACGGCGTTAAAGAAGGCGATTTTACGATGGTCTACGGCTTTCCGGGCCGCACGGAAGAGTACTTGCCCGCTTCTTGGGTTCAACACGCCGTTGAGGAATTGAATCCCGTCCGCATTGAGGTGCGCAAACGTTTGTTGGGAACCTGGGACAGCGCCATGCGCGTGGATCCAGCCATTAAGATCGCGTACGCCAGCAAGTATGCGTCGTCGGCCAATGCCTACAAAAAGTGGATTGGTGTGAATTTGGGAATGGAGCGCACCGACGGTTTAAAGAAGTTGGAAGAGCGTCAAAAAGCCAATGGAGCAGCACCGGATGAATTGAATGCAGCCCTAAACAATGCGGCACCCCTTTTGACCTCACGTGAGTTGTGGGTGGAAGTGGCCGGCCGGGGTTGGGAACTGGGGCAATTGGTGGCGCTGGCCAACAGCAAGGATTCACCGGAACAAATAAAACAAGCCGTCCGCGATTTTTACAAAGATTACAGCCCGGAATTGGACCGTCGGGCTTTGAAAAAAACAGCTCAGTATTGGTTTAACGAGGCATACCGGGTGAATCCGGCACTCGTTCTACCTCCCAAAAACGTTTGGGACGGTTCGGTTGACCCCCTGTACAACGGGATTCTGTCGCAAAGAGATCAATCGCTTGCGTTGCTGGAGTCCAACTTCAACCAATGGTTGGTAGAAGCGAAGCAAGATCCTGCTTATCAGGTGTATACAAGTCTTTCAGAGTGGCAAAACGGCGCATTGCTGCCCGGCGTTCGCTCGTTCTCCAAGACCACGGCTACCGCATTGCGCATGCACACCAACAGTTTCTTGCAGGGGGCCAATGCGGCGAGAATGTACCCGGATGCAAATTCCACTTTGCGTCTGGCCTCCGGAAAGGTCCTTCCGTATGCGCCGTCGGACGGTATAGAGTTTGGATACCAAACCACGCTGGACGGGTATATGGCCAAGTACATTCCAGGCGACTATGAATTTGATGTAGACCCACGTGTGCGGGCGCTGCACGCAGACCGGAACTACGGCGCCTACGCGCTTCCCAACGGCCAATTGCCCGTGTGCTTTATTGCCAGCAACCACACCTCCGGCGGCAACAGCGGATCTCCGGCTTTGGATGCGAAGGGTCGTTTGATCGGCATTAATTTTGACCGCGTCTGGGAGGGAACCATGTCCGACTATCGATTCGACGAGTCCATTTGCCGAAATGTGATGGTGGATATCCGTTTTGTGTTGTGGACCATTGAAAAAGTAGGGGAGGCCCCGCATTTGGTTGCAGAAATGACGTTGGTAAAAGGGCGTTGAGCCGTACTTTTGTGCCCGCAATCTTCAATCCCACGCCATGAGTGTTCTGGTCAACAAGAGTTCCAAAGTCATCGTTCAAGGGTTCACCGGTAAGGAAGGATCCTTTCACGCCGAGCAAATGATTGCCTACGGCACTCAAGTGGTCGGTGGGGTTACTCCCGGCAAAGGTGGACAAGTGCATTTGGACCGTCCGGTTTTCAACACCGTAAGCGAAGCCGTTTCCGCAACGGGAGCCGATGTCTCCATCTTGTTCGTACCGCCCGCCTTTGCAGCAGACTCCATCATGGAGGCCGCGGACGCTGGAATTAAAGTAATCGTAGCGATCACAGAAGGAATTCCCGTGAAGGACATGATTTCCGCCAAGAAATACGTTCAGGCACGCGGTTGCACGTTGATTGGGCCCAACTGCCCCGGAATCATCACCGCCGGAGAGGCTAAAATTGGCATCATGCCCGGTTTTGTCTTCAAGCCCGGACGAATTGGCATTGTGTCCAAATCCGGAACACTTACGTACGAAGCTGCGGACCAGATTGTTAAAGCTGGTTTGGGCGTTTCTACCGCCATTGGAATTGGCGGAGACCCCATCATTGGCACTACAACGCAAGAAGCGGTTGCCCTGCTGATGAACGACCCAGAGACCGACGGTATTGTCATGATTGGCGAGATTGGCGGCAATTTGGAGGCCTTAGCGGGCGAGTGGATCAAAGCGAACGGCACCAAGCCGGTGGTTGGGTTCATTGCTGGAGAAACAGCCCCAAAAGGACGTACCATGGGCCACGCCGGCGCTATTGTTGGCGGTGCAGACGATACCGCTCAGGCGAAAAAAGCAATTTTGCGCGCGTGTGGCGTGAGCGTAGTTGATTCTCCCGCGGAAATCGGCCAACGCATGTCCGAAATACTCAACAAATAAGGAGCATGGCCGGCAAGGCCCTGTTCAACGGCACGTGGATTGATGCCTCCGAACCCGTTTTTCGGGTGACGGATCGGTCTGTTTTGTACGGGGATGGGGTTTTTGAGACCATTCGCTCCTTCGGTACCGAGGGAATTCGGTTTTGGGAAGCACATTACTTTCGATTGATGGCCAGCATGCGGCTTCTGCGCATGCGCATACCCGACGCCTGGAGTCCGGAGTTTTTATTGAATCACTTGATTGAAGTAGCAAAGTCTAATTCAATCAAAAACAACGATGTGCGAATTCGGTTTAATGTTTGGAGAAAGGGGGAGCCCGGATACGGAACGCGCAGTTCGGAAGTAGACTGGTCCTTGACAGCGAATGCATTGGACGGCAACCAATACACCTCGCTGAGCGACTATTCTGCAGTTGTTTTCAAGGAATTCACCAAAGCCCCGGGCACATTGGCCGGTCTTAAGGGACCGCATTCGTTTTTGTACACGCAGTCGGAACGGTTTGCTTTGGAGATGGAGGCCTCGGAATCGTTGGTGCTGACACCGGACAACCGATTGCTGGAAGGCGGTAAGTCCAATTTGTTCCTGGTATTCGGTTCTGAATTGGTGACGGCTCCACTTTCGGCGGGATGTATTCGGGGGATCGTACGGGAGCAAGTCCTCAAGCAAGCGGCATCTTTGGGTCTGTCCGTACGCGAAGAAACGCTTTCACCTTTTGAGCTGCAACGCGCGAACGAAGTTTGGCTCACCAACGCCATTGTGGGCCTGCAGTGCTTATCCCACTACAAGCAGACGCGGTTTGCAAACGATCAAGCCAACCGCATGCGGAGTGTTTTGGAAGACGTTTCTCGTGAATCATCTTGGCTTTAAGTGCTCATGAAAAATTTACACGACGACCGAAAAGAGTACTGCTCCGGTGAACTTTTGGAGTCCACAGCCCCTAAAAAACCGCTGGAACTCTTTGCAGCATGGTTTGAAGAGCACCAGCAAACCACTTCGGTTGATGCAACAGCCATGACGCTGGCCACGGTCCACCTAGGACAACCTTCTGCTCGTATCGTTTTACTGAAGTCTTTTGGCCCGGAAGGACTGGAATTTTTCACCAATTACACCAGCAACAAAGGCTTAGCGATCTCCGATAATCCTTCGGTGGGACTTATGTTTTTTTGGCCCAATCAAGAACGTCAGGTACGCGTTTTGGGCCGCGCGGTGCGATTAACGGCCGCAGAGAACGACGCTTACTTCCAATCGCGGCCCTTAGAAAGTCGGGTAGGAGCGGTGATCTCCCACCAGAGTGCTCCCGTGTCCGATCGCGCAGAATTGGAAAAACGCTTTGCCCAAGAATTGGAGCGAGCGAAAATCCATGGAATTGAATGTCCTGAGCATTGGGGAGGGTACCGGGTGGTTCCCCACCAATGGGAATTTTGGCAGGGTAGACCCAGTCGATTGCACGATCGGCTGGTCTATTCGCTTGTAAACGATGGTTGGAACTTGGAACGACTGAATCCGTGATGAAAAATACCATAAAATTTGCCGTTGTTGGCTGCGGTCGCATCGGAATGCGTCATGTAGAAACCGTATTGAACCACGGCAAGGCCCAATTGGTTGCAACGGTAGATACTGCCAGCCGCAAGGCACTCAACGGTCATGATTTGTCCGACGTGCCTCACTTTTCTTCGCTGGAAGACTTTATTGCTGCGGGCATCGAAGCGGACATCGTCAACATTGCCACGCCAAACGGTTGGCACGCGGAGCAGGCCGTGGCCTTGTTGGCGGCTGGGTACCACGTGCTGATTGAAAAGCCGTTGGCGTTGTCCAAATCGGATGCAGAACACGTTTTGCACACCGCTCTCTCGTGCGGAAAACGGGTATTTGCCGTTATGCAGAACCGATATTCCCCGCCTTCCGAATGGCTGAAAGGCTTGGTGCAGTCCGGCCAGCTGGGATCCATCTACCAAGTTCATTTAAACTGTTTTTGGAATCGGGACGAACGGTACTACCACCCCGGTGGATGGCACGGAACCGCGGATATGGACGGCGGCACCCTTTTCACCCAATTCAGCCACTTTGTGGACATTCTGTACTGGGTTTTTGGCGACTTGACTCCTGTATTTGCCGAATTAGACAATTTCAACCACCAGAGTACCATTGATTTTGAAGATTCGGGTTCCGTGGTTTTCCGCTTGAACCAAGGGGGAATGGGGACGTTGAACTACTCCACAAGCGTTTGGGACGCTAACCTGGAAAGTTCACTTACTGTCATTGCCCAAAACGGAAGCGTTAAAATTGCGGGGCAGTACATGAACGAGGTGGTGCACTGCCACGTGAAGGATTATACCTTACCGGAACTGCTCCCCAGCAATCCACCCAACGATTATGGCGGATACAAAGGTTCCGCATTCAATCACCCGTTCGTCATTCAGAATTGCATCGACGTGTTGAACGGGGAGGGGGCCATCGGAACCAATGCCCTGGAAGGAATGAAAGTGGTGGACATCATTGAACAGATCTACCGAATAGCACGCTTTCAGAAGAACTAAACGCTTCTCTGAAATTTGTGCCAAAAAATAAGGGCCGCCCTTTTGGGACGGCCCTTGGCTTTTCTCGTTGCAGAGAATTACAGCTTGGCGCTCAATTCAGCACCTGGCTTAAACTTGGCAACGTTCTTAGCAGCAATGCTGATGGTTTTGCCAGTCTGTGGGTTGCGGCCTTCACGGGCAGCGCGCTTAGACACAGAGAAGGTACCGAATCCAACCAAGGAAACGCGACCACCGCTTGCCAAAGTGCTGGCAACGCTATCGGTCATAGATTCCAAAGCTTTTTTCGCTTGGGCCTTGGTGATACCTGCTTCTGCAGCAATTGCATCAATGAGTTCTGCTTTGTTCATTTTGGGTGATTTTTTGAGTTAATAGTTCGTTCACACGTTCACAAATATAGCCGTTTCCACAATCCGTGCAACCATTTGCTACTTTTTTACACAATTTCGTAAAATCCCTGTAAAGACAAGCCCCGCAAGAATTCCACAACGCTCATGGGACGCTTTCCAGGCCACTGAATTGCCTCAAGTTCCAAAGCACCCTCGGCTCCTTCAATCCACCAGCGATTGCCTTCAATTCTGTGCCGGGGGTTAGCATTAAATTTATTGTCTAAGTAATTACACTTAAGTATTTTAAATTCAATAATTTGTTCTAACTTTATTCGGGTTAAAAATCCGGGGAAAGGAGACATTCCGCGGTAGGCATTGTACCAGTTGAGCGCAGGTAATTCCAGGGGAAGGAACTGATGTTCACGGTTGATTTTTGGCGCTTTCCATTCAGAATCTACGACTTGCGGTGTGGGAGTAAGGGTATGGGACTCCAACTCATCCAATGTTTGAACGGCCAATTTACTGCCCATTTTTTGCAGCCGCCGGTACAATTCTCCCGTCGTCTCGTCCTTTCCGACCTCCGTTTTTTCCTGCAGCAGCAAGGCACCAGTGTCTATTTTGTCGTCCAAAAGGAAGGTTGTCACACCGGTTTCAGGCATCCCGTGGTAAACCGCCCAATGGATCGGGGCTGCTCCACGAAAGTCCGGAAGGAGGGAAGCATGAACATTGAAGGTTCCGAAAGGTGGGAGGGACCAAACGGATTTGGGAAGCATTCGAAAGGCAACCACCACAAAACAATCCGCATGCAAAGCGCTCAACTGCTCTATAAAGGACGCATCGCGCAGGGAGCTGGGCTGATAGACGGGTATGGAATGTTCCATGGCCCATTCCTTCACGGCGGAAACGCGCAATTGCAAACCGCGTCCGGCAGGCTTGTCCGGAGCGGTTACTGCAGCAAGTACTTCGTGCTTTCCGCAGGTGCGTATTTCTTCTGCTGTGGCAACAGCGAACTCAGGCGTTCCAAAAAAAACGATGCGCATGCAGATTCTGTGATTAATTGATTAGCAAAAGTACTCGCCGCGGTCGTTGCGCTTCCACCAACCTTCGGTGGTGCCCTGCCGCAGCAATGCCGCCAGATGCTCGTGATCAACGCCTTCCCATTCTTCAACCAAAGTTTGCGCCGTTGCTGGAGACAAACTTAGCCGACGCTTGAGTACCGAACGCGTAGAGCGCTCGCTTTTCGTTTTACATCGGTCGCACTGACCACACGGAGTCGTCTCGGTTTCTCCAAAATAATGAAGCAAGTTCTCAAACCGACAGCCGTCTGCAGCAAAGTAGCGTTCCACCGCTTCCCTTTTTTCGCGGAGTCGGGCCAACCAAGCTTCCAAATTTGCCCGTGGGAAGGAGAGGTGTCCTTCCGATTCGCGGTAGTGGTTCCAGTGAATATGAGCTCGGCCCGGGGCCGCATGAAATTCCACCAAGTTCAGATGGTGAAGTTTTCGCAACAGAGCCTCAACTTGCGCGGCCTGCATGTTCAACCACCGCCCCAAATCACGGGTGGAAATGGATTGATCTACCTGCCCAATTCCGGGATAGTGCCTGGCCAAATGGCTCAACAACGGTTCGGCCCAAGGCAGATCGTCCATGGCCTCTAAAAGCGAGCTGCCCATCTTCAACAACCGTACTTTACTGGTTCGATCCCATCCGTCGGTAAAGGAAAAGGCGCCCATTCGCTCAAAAAAAGCACCTGCCGCCAATACCTTGGCCAAGGGCCAGTTAAGGAGCTTGGCCGCGCGCTCAGCGTCAAAGGCATGAGAAAGATGACCTTGCCCCACCGCTACTTGGCCTTGGCTGGCCACCGTTCGGTAGAAGGCCAAGGCTTCCTCCCACTGTATTTCTTGCGCTTGCGCTCGTCTGCGCAACGACTGAACACTCCCAGAACTGAAGAAGGAAGCGGCTACTGCGGGCTCGCCGTCCCGGCCTCCACGACCCACTTCCTGGTAGTATGCCTCCAAGCTTTCCGGCATGTCCCAATGGACGACGGTCCGCACGTTGCCTTTGTCAATCCCCATCCCAAACGCCGTAGTGGCTACCATGGTGGGTGGATTTTCTTCCATCCATTGACGCTGCCGAATGCTGCGATCCGCTGCGGCATAGCCGGCGTGGTACGCCACCGCCGGTACTCCAAGACGAGATAGGGAGGAGGCGCCTGATTCTGCTTGTTTTCGACTCCGAACGTACACAATGTTAGCTCCGGATGACTTCTGGAGCAACAAGGCCGCATCCGCGTCCGGCCGTTCCGACGTTTGCACCTCCAGAATCAGGTTGGGTCTGAAAAAACTCTGCCGAAACACGGAAGCATCTGAAATGCCCAGTTGCAAACAAATGTCCTCCAAAACTTGGGGCGTTGCAGATGCAGTGAGTGCCAAAACAGGGACTTGCGGCAGCGCCTCCATCAACAACCGGATTTTCAAGAACGACGGTCTAAAATCATGGCCCCACTGCGAAACGCAGTGCGCCTCGTCCACCGCAATCAAGGAAACACCCGAACGCGTTAACTTCTCAACAAAGTTTCCGGATGCTAGTCGTTCTGGAGAAACATACAAAAACCGAATTAACCCCTGTTTGGCTTGCGCCAACGCGGTATTCATGCCCGCATCGGTGGTCCCTGCGGGTAGGGTTGCCGCACCTATCCCCAACGACTGCAAACGTTCCACCTGATCGTTCATCAAGCTGATCAAGGGGGAAACTACCACCGTCAGTCCCGGCAAAACCAATCCAGGTACCTGAAAACAAAGGGATTTACCTCCGCCGGTAGGCAGGAGGGCCACCGTTGAGTTGCCTGCCAAAACGGATTCAGCAATTTCGCGCTGCAGCGGCCGAAACTGGGGATAGCCCCAAACTTCTTGCAGGACGTGAATCAGTGGATCCATTCCAAATCAGCGCGATGCGCTCAGCCCTAAGGATTGTTCTACAAATAAAACACGCTCCTCCACGGGCCCAAACGGGACCTCAATGGGTTCGTAGCCAAAGTGACGGTACGTGGCCATCAAATTGGCGTGCACCTCTTCCACATGTTCAAACGTTTCCCATCGCTCTTGGTCCACGGTATAAATTTCACGCCAAGGTGGAGTGATGAAGATTCTGCCGTACGCTGATTTCTCGCAGACCGAAATCCAATCCGAATTCCAATCACTGGGATTTGGCCCGTAGTATGCCAAAGAATCCATAGGGGTTCGGTCGTAAAAAACCACCTGGGCGGTTTTGCCTCCGTCCAGGAAATGTTCCCATCGCTTCTGCACGACGGCGTCGGTGAATGCATCCAAGTTATCCCAAGGCAATACATCCGATCCAGCAGCAATGGATTCCTGGATTAATTGCCGGCTGTATTCGTGGTGTACGGCGTACTTGCGGCGCTCCAAGGCTTCAATCAAGGTGGTTTTACCCGTCCCAGCTGCTCCGGAAAGGGCTATGCGGTGAAGTGGCGGATTTGGTCGGAACTTTGTACTCATGGAGAACTATCGGGATAAGCTTCGGGAACAATTGGAGCAAAACTACACATGGCCTACCGTATACATGTTTAAATTCATCGTGCCTGCGGAAAATGGTATCATTGCACGGGTGCAGAATTTATTCAATACCGGTCAGGCGGAGGTGACCTTGCGGCCATCGTCCACCGGTAAGTTCGTGAGCATCACGGCCGTAGAAATGATGCTGAGCGTTGAATCTGTGCTGGAACGTTATGCTGAAGCGGAGGGGATACCGGGGCTGATTTCCCTTTAAACCGTGGGCTCGGAAGATTCGGCGGTGTCTACCCCGGATGCCTCATTCCCGGACGGTTCGCTGCTGACCTCCCACACCAAGGCGTCACCGCTCTCGTTGGGACCGGACATGCGTACGGTTTGCCCGGAGTGGATGGTTCCAACAACTATTCCTTCGGCAATAGGATCTTCTACGTATTTCTGAATGGCGCGCGCCAGGGGACGGGCACCAAATTTGGGGTCGTATCCTTTCTCGGCCAAGAAATCTATTGCCGCATCCTCAAGTACCAAAGGATAGTTCAAATCCTTCATTCGGTTCAATAAAGACTTTAACTCCAAGCGAATAATCTTTGCAAGGTCTTCTTTCTCCAGCGTGTTGAAAACGATGACGTCGTCTATACGGTTGAGGAATTCAGGGGCAAAAGCCTTGCGCAAGGCACCGTCAATAACGGACTTCTCCAACTCTTCTTTCTTGCCGGAGCGATTTCCCGTTCCAAAACCTACGCCGGTTCCGAAGTCGGTCAACTGACGCGAACCGATGTTGGATGTTAGAATAATCAGGGTATTCTTGAAATCTACCTTTCTTCCCAGGCTGTCCGTTAAATGACCTTCGTCCAACGCTTGAAGCAGCAGGTTAAACACATCCGGGTGCGCTTTTTCAATCTCGTCCAAAAGCACGACCGAATAAGGCTTCCTACGTACTTTTTCCGTCAATTGACCGCCTTCCTCGTAGCCAACGTATCCGGGAGGCGCACCCACCAAGCGCGTAATGGCAAATTTTTCCATGTACTCGCTCATGTCGATGCGAATCAAGTTGTCCGTTGAGTCAAACAACACCTTGGCCAATTCCTTGGCTAACTGAGTTTTACCGACTCCTGTTGGACCCAAGAAAATAAAGGACCCAATGGGTTTATTGGGGTCTTTTAAACCCGCACGGTTACGCTGAATGGCGCGAACCACCTTGCGGACGGCATTTTCTTGTCCAATAACGCGGTGCGACAAATCTTGCTCCAATTCGGCCAATTTGTCCAGTTCTGCTTGTGCTACGCGCTGGACGGGGATTCCGGTCATCATGGCAACGACGTCCGCCACTTGTTCTTCCGTGACGGGCGTTCTGTGCTTCTTGACTTCTTCGTCCCAAGCAGCTTGCGCTGCTGCCAACTCCACTTCTACGGATTTTTCAACATCGCGCAGGCGTGCAGCCTCCTCGTACCGTTGTTTTTTAACAACCTCCAATTTTTCAAGCCGAATACCGTCCAATTTATTTTCCAACTCAACCAAATTGGGAGGCACCACGATGGAGGAGAGGTGTACCCGCGAACCTGCTTCGTCCAAAGCATCAATGGCTTTGTCCGGTAAATGACGGTCCGTGATGTACCGTGCCGTCAGACGAACACATGCTTCAAGTGCTTGCGGAGTGTACGAAACGTGGTGGTGTTCTTCGTACTTGTCCTTAATGTTCTGCAGGATTTGCAGCGTTTCCTCCGCGGACGGTGGATCTACGAGCACCTTTTGAAAACGACGTTCTAAGGCACCGTCCTTTTCAATGTACTGGCGGTACTCGTCCAAGGTGGTGGCGCCAATGCACTGGATTTCACCCCGCGCCAAAGCCGGTTTGAACATGTTGCTGGCGTCCAAGGAACCCGTGGCCCCGCCGGCACCCACGATGGTGTGTAATTCGTCGATAAATAGAATGATGTCGTCGTTCTTTTCCAACTCGTTCATCAAGGCTTTCATCCGCTCTTCAAACTGTCCGCGGTACTTGGTTCCGGCCACCAACGAAGCCAGATCCAAGGAAATCAAGCGTTTGCCAAACAAAACGCGACTCACTTTTTTCTTGACGATCCGAACCGCTAATCCTTCCGCAATGGCGGACTTGCCCACACCGGGCTCGCCAATCAACAACGGGTTGTTCTTTTTTCTACGGGACAAAATTTGGCTGACGCGCTCAATTTCTTTCTCGCGTCCTACCACGGGGTCCAGCTTGCCTTCTTCTGCCAACTTTGTCAAATCCCTGCCAAAATTGTCCAAAACAGGGGTCTTGCTCTTGGTGTCGTTGGATTTGGAGCGGGTGGAGGAAGATCCTCCGCCTCCCGGAGCCACCGGCGCATCGTCGTCGTCTTCGCCAAAGGAAGATTCGTTGCGCGGACCGTCCATCTTGCTGTCGTTGCTGAACTTGCTCTGGTACAATTGCTTAAGGTTGTCGTATTCCACGCCTAATTTGCGGAACGTACTGGTCACGGGATCGTTGTCGTTGCGCAAGATGCACAACAGCAAATGAGCCGTGCGAATGGTTTGGCTGCCGTACAGCTTGGCCTCTAAAAAGGTGGTTTTTAGCGCCTTTTCAGCTTGTCGGGTGAGGGGTATGTTCTTTCGCAGGGGACTGGAGCTCTCTGGCAGTGCGGACAGGCTTTCGATTCGCTGACGCAGCCCCAAGAGATCGATGTTCATTTCTTCTAGAAGCTCAATGGCGGATCCCTCGCCTTCGCGGAGCAAACCCAAAACCAAGTGCTCCGTTCCGATGGCATCGTGGCCCAGCCGCAGGGCTTCCTCCTTGCTGTAACCGATGACGTCTTTGACGCGTGGTGAAAAATTTTCGTCCATGGATTGAAAGGTAGCCAATTTTGTGCCAGCGCCTGAAGTAGGGGTCAATTTGGCAGGTGATGTTTTCAACAGCAATTTGTGTAAAAAACACCAAAACAACCCTGCGCCACCTTAGTCCAACCCGCAACGATGCCTTAACTTTGAAAGTCTAACCTCTAGGGTATACTATGGATTCTTACGAAGGCGAAAAAATCATTAAAATCAACATCGAGGAGGAAATGAAATCCTCCTACATCGATTATTCGATGTCGGTGATTGTTTCCCGGGCGCTGCCGGATGTGCGCGACGGCCTTAAGCCGGTGCACCGTCGGGTACTGTTTGGAATGCACGAGATGGGAAACTCCTCCGGACGTCCGTACAAGAAATCGGCGCGGGTAGTGGGGGAAGTACTGGGTAAGTACCACCCGCACGGGGACTCCTCGGTGTACGACACCATGGTCCGCATGGCCCAAGATTGGTCTTTGCGCTATACGTTGGTGGACGGCCAGGGTAACTTTGGTTCCATAGACGGCGATTCGCCAGCCGCGATGCGTTACACGGAAGTTCGACTCCGGAAGATTGCGGAGGAGATTTTGTCCGACATCGATAAGGATACGGTTGATTTTCAATTGAATTTTGACGACTCCTTGGAAGAGCCCAAGGTGCTTCCCACCCGTATTCCCAACCTTCTTGTCAACGGTGCTGCGGGCATTGCGGTGGGTATGGCCACCAACATGCCGCCCCACAATTTGACGGAAGTGGTGAATGCCACGGTAGCGTATATTGAGGATCGGGATATTTCCATTGACGGTTTGATGGAGCACGTGAAAGCACCTGATTTCCCGACAGGCGGCACCATCTACGGATACGAGGGCGTGCGCGACGCGTTTCACACCGGCCGCGGCCGCGTGGTGTTGCGCGGCAAATGCCACTTTGAAGAAGTCAACGGGCGCGAGTGCATCATCGCAACGGAAATTCCGTATCAGGTCAACAAGGCCGAGATGATCAAAAAGACGGCTGACCTGATCAACGAGAAGAAGTTGGAAGGCATTGCGGACATCCGCGACGAGTCCGACCGCTGTGGAATGCGCATTGTCTATGTGCTTAAAAGAGACGCGGTTCCAAATGTTGTATTAAATAAGTTATACAAGTATACATCGCTGCAGAGCAGCTTCAGCGTCAACAACATTGCGTTGGTGCACGGGCGTCCGGAAATGCTCAATTTGAAGGACTTGATCCATCATTTTGTGGAGCACCGCCACGACGTTGTGGTTCGCCGCACGAAGTACGAGCTATCCCAAGCGGAAAAGCGCGCACACATTTTAGAAGGACTGCTGATCGCCATCGACCACCTGGATCAAGTGATTGCCCTCATTCGTGCGAGCAATACGGTAGACGAGGCCAAAGATGGTTTGATGAGTCAATTTGGCCTCTCCGAAGTTCAAGCCAAGGCCATTTTGGACCTTCGCCTGCAAAAACTGACGGGCCTGGAGCGGGACAAGATCAAGGCCGAGTACGCGGAATTGATGGAGTTGATCACGTACTTGAAGCGTATTCTGAACGAAGAATCCCTTCGTTTCCAAATCATCAAAGACGAGCTCGTAGAAGTCCGGGACAAGTACGGCGACGACCGTCGCACGGACATTGAGTACGCCGGAGGAGACGTTTCCATTGAAGACATGATTGCCGACGAGGAAGTGGTCATCACCATTTCGCGTGCGGGCTACGTAAAACGCACGCCACTTACTGAATACCGCTCGCAAGGCCGGGGAGGAGTAGGGGCCCGCGGTGCCACCACCCGGGACGAAGACTTCATCGAACAGGTCTTTGTAGCCACGAACCACAACTATTTGCTGCTCTTTACGGAACAGGGTCGTTGCTTCTGGCTTCGTGTATATGAAATTCCGGAAGGAACACGTACGAGCAAAGGAAAGGCCGTCGTCAACCTCATCAACATTCCGCAGGACGACAAGGTCCGCGCGTTTATCAACGTGCTGAACCTGAAGGATCCTGACTACATCAACAACCACTACGTGGTGTTGTGTACCCTGCGCGGAATCATCAAAAAGACCACCTTGGAGGCATACAGCCGTCCACGTGCCAACGGCATCAACTCCATCACCGTGCGCGAAGGCGATACGTTGTTGGAGGCTCGTTTGACTGGTGGTAACGACGAATTGTTGATGGCCATCCGCTCGGGCAAGGCCATTCGATTCAACGAAAGCAAGGTTCGTCCGATGGGCCGGAACGCCTCCGGGGTTCGCGCCAT
>Ga0315906_10004208_pt1 | contig 18637 bp, 17 predicted proteins | sample LakEriMetagenome_4_FD_203526 | JGI IMG/M metagenome (GOLD analysis project Ga0315906, IMG submission 203526) | Freshwater fungal communities from buoy surface, Lake Erie, Ohio, United States - Buoy 2 MA122 | ecosystem: Environmental > Aquatic > Freshwater > Lake > Lake biofilm | place: USA... | reverse complement strand
TTCTGAGTTTTCGCTGCTTATATTTTTAAAACAAATTTCAGTTATACGATTTTTTTCAGTAATAATTTCATTATATATCTGAGTTGCTTTATTAGTTGGAGTTAAATGTGAAATTCGTCTATCTTTTCCGTCTGGGTTTTTATTTATATAACCTGCTGCAATAAGTTTTTGAACTGCTTTAGTTATCGTTGTTTTATCCATTTTTAATTGATATGATAGTTCTTGTAGATTTATATCAGGAGTCTCACAAATTCTAGTCAAGAAAAGAAACTGCCCTCTTTGTAATTTATATTTTTTAAATTTTGATTCATATATAGCATGAGTTTCTCTAGCGATTGTATCAATATTTCTGAGCAGAGTGCTTATAAGTTGACTCTTCATGTTAATTTTCCACATATAGTTGAATGTGCAACCATTATTATAATGCATGTTTGTTGAAATGTCAACTAGTTTGGTTTTAATTAGGGCTCTAGGGTATGATCCAAACAAAGTTTTACTGATTCTGAAACTGAGAATTGTTTAACTATGTTAGTAATTTTCCCTTTTGCAACTTACCAGATTATAATTTTAGCATTTAAATTTAAAAATTGATTCCCACAGAAAAACCAATGTTAGGCCCAGGATTATTATATTTTCTATTTGCTATTGGCGTATCTGGATTAGTTGAAAACCCTGGGGTAAAAGTAAATTCATTGATATCCATCCCTCCATTAAATGCCGCATAAAAGTTAGGAGTAAAAAAATACATAGTGCTATTTCTAAAGCCGAGTTGAAGTAAATTAACTGATGAGTTAGATGGATTGCATGCATACCCTAAAGATGGGTTACAGTTACTTTGACCTGAAACTGACTGTGCAACTCTAAAGGTTGTTATATTTCTAATTTTGGGAAGAGGACGTAGAATTATTCCAGCAAAGGCACTTATATATGGCACTGCAAAGCTAGAATTATAGACCCCTCCATTATTTGCATAAAGATTATCTGTAGTTCCGTATATTTGTCCAAATCCACCACCAATGATAAATGGTGAACTTTCAAAATTATAAAACCCCTCAATTGAGCTATTATAATAATAAGTACTAACATAATCAAAATTAGTTGCTGCTACTTGGGTAGTTGCCTGCAAATAAAAATTATTATCACTAAATACGTTTGGAGCTTTTATAAAAATTAACACAAAAACATATAACGATTTTAATTTATCTATTTTAATCATATTTTTCATCTCTTTACTTTATTTGACATCATCCCCGCCCTAAAGAGCGAGGACTCCTTACTGCTTCATAGTCACCGTATATAGTTGGCAATATTACTATTGCCAACTCCGAAAGAGGATGCCCCACAGTCATACTGTTCACACGCGTATGTTATTACAGTTCTGCAAGTCCCGCGCCGTCAAAATATTCTTGGATACGTATTGTCATAAAAATTGGTTGTATCCCGCAGATATTTCAAGGCTTTCGGCTTACAACTCCTATATTATATTCATTAAAACTGTTGCTAATGAGGTGCTATTTATATACCCTGTAATGGTTTTTTCTGGTAGGATATTACCAATCTTATCAATAAACACTAATGAAGGAGGAGCAACTACATTGTATATTTTTTGTAATTCTGCACTATTCTTATCATTATTAGTTATATTTACCTGAATTAAATAAAATGATTGGAATAATGTTAAAATATTATTATCTTTAAAGGTGGTGCCCTCAAGCTCTTTACATGCCATACACCAAGATGCAGCAAAATCTAGCATTACAGGTTTCTTTTGTGCTTTAGCTTTTATTAACTCATTATTTAATTCAGCAACTGTTGCAACAGTTATAAAATTAGCACTCTGTGTAGATGATTGTGTAACTACTACCGTAGTTTGAAATTGGTTTTGTAGTATAACTACAGAGATAGTAATTAAAATAATATTTACAATAATAAAAAAACGCTTAACTCTTAAGGCAGTATATTTATTAGATAATAAGAAAAATACGCCACAATACAATAGTAATCCGCCAAGGAGTATAAACATCAAATTAGTAGTATTATTACGTGTAGCAATATAAATACTCATAGCAAGCATTAAAAATGCTAAAATATCTTTAATAACTAGCATCCAAATACCATTTTTAGGTAAAGCTCGGCTGCCAAATACTGCAATAACTAATAATGGTATCCCGCTACCAATACCCATCACAAATAATGACATCCCACCTAATAATACATTGCCAGTTGTTGCAATATAAATCAAAGCTCCAGCAATTGGAGCTGTTATACATGGAGATAATATTAATGTTGAAATAGCACCTGTAAGATAAGTACTAAATACTGAACCTTTAAGTTTACCTTGAGTAGATAGTTTATTTTGCAAACTTGCTGGTAATCTAATATCAAATAACCCAAAAAGTGATAAGCTAAAAATAATAAATAAAATAGCTAATATGTAATTAGTAATGTTATTTTGTAATAATAACTGTATGTTACTTCCAAATTTCGCAGCAGCTACACCAGCTAAAGCATAAGCAGATGCCATACCTAATACATAACTAACAGATAAGGTTAATGAGCGTTTTAATGTAGACTCACCACCATTAATAATGGTAAATAATATGGGAAACATTGGAAACACACAAGGAGTAAAAGCTAAAAGGATACCACTTAAGAAAAATACTAACAGAACTAGCCCAAAACTATTGGCAAAAAAACTGCTGATGCTAGTACTATTGGTTGTTTGAATAAACTGACGAATTTTATCAGTTACACTTAGTTCTTGGCTATCTGATACATATGTATTTTTAACAATATTTGTTATACTCTTAGTAATTACATCACTTGTAATTATATTGCTAACAATTGTTTTTTTTAAGTTAGTTTGATTATTATTTGGATTTAGATTGTTTAAAATTAAAGTTTTAGTTTGACTCATTGCAGGAAAGCAATAATCTAAGCCCTTACACCCCTGAAAAGTAATATCTAAAACCATATTCCCATCTGCATAATCTGTAATAGGTAATAAAATATCAGCAGTATCTTGATAGACTTTTAAATCCCCCACTATATCACCATGTTCTATAATTGCTTCAGGAAAGATAGCCTTCCCAATTTTAACTGGACTTGATCTATTAACTTTAATTTTAATTTTATCTGCATATACATCAAAACCACTGGCAATACTAAAATGAACATCTATTTTATCATTATGTACTTGAGAAAGATTAACCCTAAAAGCATCCTCAGATGACATATATGTTGCAGAAGCATAATTTATAAGGAACGTAAGAATGAATAATAGTCTAAATAACATACAATAACTCCAAATACAATATGTAGCAGTTCATAAGTGCTGGTATTTAAATACTCAACGATGCTTGGTAAAAATTATCCTTTAATACATCATCATCTAAAAATTTACCGCCTAATTCTAATGTTAGATTTTCGGTTGCGGAATCCTTTACTCCACGTAACACTATACAATTATGTATAGCATTAATTCCAACAGCTACATCTTGAGTTTCCAGTACATCTTGTAAGGTTACAAAAACTTGACGGATCATTCTTTCTTGAACTTGTGGACGTTTAGCAAAAAAATCAACTATACGATTTATTTTACTTAACCCAACAATTTTATTGCTTGGAATATAAGCAACAATTGCTTTTCCACATATAGAAACCAAATGATGCTCACAAGTGGAATTTACTGTTATTCCCGAAGAAATAAGTGGACTAGTGTAGTTAAAACTATTTTTTTGTGCTGATATCCGCGGAAAATTTTTATAATCTAAACCATAAAATAATTCATTAACCCAAAACTTCACCACTCTATCAGGCGTTTTCATGAGTGAATCATTACTTAAATTTAAACCTAGTGTTTGCAAAAAATCAGCAAATTTGGTATTTAATTCTTGTAAATACCCAGAGTCTTGCCATTTAGCAATATTGGACTCAATAATTGGATTTTCTAAATTACTTTTTATTAATAATTGTTGGATTTTTTTTCCTAATTCATAATCTTTTGAATTCATGTGTTACCTTTAAAATGTATATGCGCAATAAGAGATGCGGTCAAGACCAGCATAATCTTTTAATGTTTGAATCTCACTAAAACCTGCATCTAATAAAATCTGACGGGTTCCACAACCCTGTAAATAGCCATGCTCCAATAATAAATAACCACCGTTATTTAAATGTGAGACTCCACCTCGTGCAATTTCTTCTATATGTCTAAAACCATCTGCATTATCAGTTAATGCATACTGTGGCTCATATTGTAATTGGTCTAAATGTTCATCATCAAATGCAATATAGGGTGGATTAGATACAATAATATCAAACTTATCATTAATATTTTGATACCAGTTACTTTGAATAAACTTTATATCAGCACTAAAATTAATAGCATTTTCTTTAGCTATTTTTAAAGTTGCAGGATAATTATCCGAAGCAACTATATCTAACAATGGGTTTTCTAGTTTACAAGTGATTGCTATGCATCCACTACCAGTACCCAACTCAAGCACCTTTTTACTAGATTTTCCAGCTAACTTTAATACTTGTTCTACCAATAACTCTGTTTCTGGTCGGGGAATTAAAGTATCTGGTGTAACTTTAAACTCACGTGAAAAGAACTCCTTATAACCTAAAAGATAATGAAATGGTTCACCTTTTAATCGTCGCTTAACTAATAACTCTAAGTTTTCTAACTGGTTTTCATCTAAATTATACTGGTCATTAATAATTAATTGTGTCGAATTAAACCCTGTAACAAGTTTAATTAAGCCTTTAATATCTGAAGTATCAAGCTTTGTATTTTTTATAATATCACGTATCAAGTTATATTTTTTCACAATATTCATCAGATATTTTATATTTTAAACCGCATTCTAAGCAGTAAAGCTGCTGATTTTGTGGGTTGTTTTTATTTTTATCTGGGGTTTTCAATATAACCCCACAGGAACATACCCAACCAATCCTACGAGATGGAACCCCTACAACCAAGGCATAAGGTTTTACATCTGCATTTACTACACAACCAGCCCCAATAAGTGAGTATTCACCAATTACCACTCCACAAACAATTGTGGCATTAGCTCCAATGGTTGCACCTTTTTTAACTAAAGTTTTTTTATATTCATGCTTACGGGTAACATGGCTACGTGGATTATAAACATTGGTAAATACCATTGATGGACCACAAAATACATCATCCTCTAAAGTAACCGCATCATATACTGATACATTATTTTGGATTTTAACGTTATTACCAATTAAAACATCATTACCCACAAATACATTTTGCCCCAGTGAACAATCAGAGCCTATTTTGGCTTTACTACAAATATGGCTAAAATGCCATATTTTAGTACCACTACCTATAGTTGCCCCAGCATCTATAATTGCTGAACTGTGTGCCGTATAAGTCATAAACTATACCTATCTATATTGTAAAATAAAAAATGTAACTGAGATATATTGAAACACCACCCCTAAAATTACAAACACATGCCATACAGCATGAGAATACTTGAACTTACCAAAAGCGTACAACAATGCACCTATTGTATAAGCCCCACCACCTGCAACTAGGTAGTATAAACCAGCAGTATTAAATTTCTCTATAATTTGTGGTAGCACCCAAACTGCTGCCCATCCCATTATCACATAAATTAATGTACTTAAAAGCTTAAACTTACCAGCATAAAATGATTTAAAAACAACACCAATAGCAGTAACAGTAAGCAAAAATGCATATACATAATAAGATTTCGGCGTTTTTAATAAACTAAATATATATGGCGTATAGGAGCCTAAAATTAATATATAAATTGCAATATGATCTAATTTTTTAAATACTGAGCGTGCGGTATGATTAAGCATTGAATGATACAAAGCACTCATGAGAAACATAAATAAGATGGTTAAACCATAAAAAATAAATACTACTGAGTCTAGCCAATTACCATAACGTGATGCAACCCAAGTTAGGTTTATTATTGCATACAGACCAAAGAAGCTACCAATGATGTGTATAACTGAATTAGCTACATCTTCTCCTAAAGTGTATTGAAAAAGTTTTTGTAAGTACTCTTTTGAATACTTACTAGGTCGATCAATTACATGCATAATATTTACTCCTATGATAATTTGAATACATAAATTAATAAATAATTATTTTATCACAAATAGCAATTAGTCTTTAATTTATATCTGCTACTGCATCGCTTTTATGGCAAGTTTGAAGAGCTAAAAAGGCTTATCCGATAATTTAACCAGGTGGGGAGTATGTTACATAATTTCTATACTACTTTTGAATAGCGCGCATTGCCTACAATATTTCTTATATATTTATCAAATACAACAGCTACATTACGAATTAAAAATCTCCCTTTAGGCGTAACAGTAACAGAATCTGAAAATAAATCAATTAATCCCAAATTTTCTAACTCTTGTAATTGCAGTAATTCCAAATCAAAGTATTGACTAAAATTAATATTAAATTTATTCTCAATTTGGCTGAAATTTAGGCAAAACTTACACATAATTTGTTTAATAACAAAACGCCTTATTATATCATCATCAGTGAGAGTAACTCCACGCAAAATTGGTAATTGTCCATTATTTATATGTAAATAATAACTTTGAAGATCTTTTACATTCTGATAATAGCTATTACCAATAAACCCAATTGATGAAACTCCAAAAGATAACATATTAGTATCAGCAAATGTAGAATATCCTTGAAAATTTCGTTCTATTGTCCCATCTGCCAAAGCAATTGCCAAATCATCACTAGGTAAAGCAAAATGGTCCATACCAATAAAAACATAACCCGCATTAGTTAATTTTTCAACACTCATTTGTAAAATGTCCAACTTTTCTGCCCCACTAGGTAATTGGTCTTCTTTAATTCTAGTTTGTGGCATTAATAATGCTGGAATATGAGCATAATTAAATAAAGCAATTCTATCTGGATACATTTGAATAGTTTTATCAATAGTGCTAGAAAAAGTCTCAAGATTTTGTAATGGCAGACCATAGATTAAATCTACATTTGTTGATTTAATTCCATATTTACGTGCGGCTTCAAGAATATTATTACTCTCTTCATAAGATTGGATTCTATTTACTGCTTTTTGCACTTCTGGATTAAAATCTTGCACCCCAATAGAAATACGATTAAACCCATTTGCTTGAAGATTTTGTATATAACCTTCATCACAATGGCGTGGATCAATTTCCATAGCTATTTCTTTAGCATTATCTAAATTAAAATACTGCTTGATGATATGCATTACTTGATTAATCTCATCTTTGGACAGCCAAGATGGCGAACCACCTCCAAAATGTAATTGAACTACGTTTAATTTCTTATTATTTATTAATTTATTATACAATTTAATTTCACGATCTAAATATTCTAAATAAGTTGTTATATTTTGCCGATTATTAGTAATAATTTTATTACACCCACAAAATAAGCATAATGTATTACAAAATGGAATATGTATATATAAAGATACCGAATCGTTGTTGTAAGTTTGATTAAACACATTACATAATTGTGTGTTTTGGGTATCTAGATTAAATTCAAAATTAAATCTATCCGCAGTTGGATACGAAGTATAACGTGGAGCGTTAATCTGACATTTTTCAATTAACTCACGATCAAAAATAATTTTATTTTTTAACATGTGGGTTTCCGATATTTTGGTTTTTAACACTTGTGTTTGTAACATTTGTATCCTATTACCTATTTATTAGAAGTTTAATTTGTAGTCCTTGGCGACTAATTTTTATAATTTTAGGATGATTAGCATCATACCACTCTAGGTATTGAACCTTCCAACCTAACTGACAAAAACCATTTAGCTCTTTTTTATCAATGCTAATATTTGGAAGCACAACACCTTGAATCCAATAATGCAAATAATTTAAAGGCAAGCTAAAGCCCAAATTATTATTCATTATTACATCAATATCCCTACCATAATAGGTTTTATCTTGTGTATAAAGGGTCGCATTTTCATTATCTATAATAACTTTAGCTACTATTTGACCAAGCGGTGTAGTAAAATCTAATTCTTCATTTGAATTAGATTTTACCCATGAAAAATTACCATATTGATTATTATCTAATTTTTTAATAAAAAATCGCCCAGATATATCAAAACTGCTTTCAATAACTTTAGGTTCTACATAAGTAGTTGTGGGCTTAGTTGTATTAATATTATACCAAGATGCACAGCTACTTAGACATAAGAAGATAAGCAATATTAAATATTTCTTCATATTTTTCATCGTAATTTTATACCATTTATCAAAATTAAATAGACTAGAAGCCAACGCCACCACCTAGCATTATTACATAAGAATGATGGCGATAACGTATGCTTATTTTTGAGAATTGGCATTAGATCTAGTTGGATATCTTCACCCCATACTGTAACAACATCAATAAATTTAACATCTTATCCACTAAAAGGATTTTCATCTCGCTATTAAAATTATCTTTATCTAAAATTATAACTTTATTAGCTAAATCTGGTTTTTTTAAAGCTATAAGAACATTTTTAAGATGTTTTGCCGAATCAACGGAATGAGAGATTTGATAGCTACTATTTATGTATGCATAAGCATTGTTATAATCACCCATTTTATAGTATACAAAACCTAAAGTATCTAAGATGTTTTCATCAGTAATGTCAATAGATGCCGCTTTTTTTGCATATTTTAAAGCTTGCTTATAATTTTTAGTTTGGTCAGCATAAATATATGCTAAATCATTATACCCATAAGCTGACTTAGGATCCATTTTTATATATATATTATATAACTTTATTACCTCATTAGTCTTATGAGATAACCCTGCTGCTGCTGCATAACTATAAATAAATTTCTTGTTGTCTTTGTTAAATCTATAATTATCTTTTAATAGCAAATAAGCCGAATTATAATCAGATACCGATATATAATATTGAGCTTTAAATAATATAACATCAACACCCTGAAGGTTTTTATCTTGGGCAAGTTTATTTAACACATTATTTAATTTAATAGAATCATGTAAGGTAAAATAACCATTTGCAAGTAGAGTATTAGCTATATTTTCTAAGTAGATATTGCCTGAAATCTTAGTATAATAAGATACAGCTAAATTTGGCTGTTGTTTATAATCATAGATTAAAGCTATTAGTAAATATAAAATATTATTTATGGCTATATTATTTACATCTACTTGACTAAAATATTTAACCGCTTCATCATAGTTTTTTTGACGAGCTGCAATTATACCTAAGTTTAATAAAGTATTATTTGAATGTTGATTTTTTAGCTGATCTAATAAGTAGTTTTGGGCTATATTACTTTGTTTATTATTGATTAATGCGGCTATATAAATATTTTGCAAGTTTGGATCAAGCATTACATTTTTATCAAGCATTTGCTTAACAATATAAATTATTGTAGCATAATTACCATTATTTGAAAGTATTCCAACACTCCAGTAAAGTGGAATCTGCCATTCTTGATACTGTTTACTCGTTGTGTTTAATGCCTCTTGCAATTCATTTACATTATCTGTTGTTGCATAACACATAGCTGCAAACAAGTAAGATTCTGGGTACTCTGAGTACTCATCAATTACATATTTAGCAAAGCCATTTAAAATATTATTATTTATATCTGATAAATTATTACTGATTGTTGCACTTAAAAATAATAAAATAGTACGTGATCTATTACTATCGGCATTTGCTAATAGCATATCTAAATCATTTTTAGCTAAAGTAATATTTCCATCAGTTAAACTTACTTTTATTTGTAGAATACGTGCAATACTTGTCTGTGGAGCTTGCGAAATGAACATTTTAACTAAATTATCAAAATTTTCTGCATTAGCTCGGTCTATACCAAGACGCTCATAACATAAAATAGCTTTATAAATTACTTTGGGAATAGCATATTGATTTGCAAGGTATGTGTATATGGGTAGTGCATTGGCATAATCACCTTGATTAAAATAAACATTGGCTTGAACTAAGGTTGAGAGATCTTTTATATTAATTTTATCAGAATCTCTATCATTATCACTAAAATCATTTAATGAGTCTGTTGCCGTTATCATATTATCAATATTTGCTTGATAATTGGCTGTGGTAAATTCATTTTTATTATACTTACTTGTAGTTGCGCAAGCAAATAATGAGGAACAAAGGATGCTAATAAATATTTTTTTCAAAATGCTTCACCTTCCATATATATTTAATATCAATTTAAAGCCATACTCTATACTTGAAATCTAAATCTAAGTAGATAATTATAACAGGTTACGGGGTTTTATTTCAGTCTTTTGCTTCCATAATCCAAACACTTCGAGTATATGTTAAAATCTTAGGTGAATAAATATGGAGATTTTAAAAGTGCCAGAATTACCAGAAGTAGAAACCGTAAAAATTGGAATCAAAAAATTATGTGGAAGTACTATTAATAATGTGATTATACGTAATGACAGCTTGCGTTATAAAATAATTGCAAACTTAGGACAGATTTTACATAATAAACAACTCAAAGAAATAACAAGACGAGCTAAATACTTAATATTACATCTAAATAGTGGTTACTTAATTATACACTTAGGAATGACTGGATCAATTAGTCTAATTGATTTAAATACTGTAGCTGCCAAAATATCATATACTAAGCATGACCATCTAGACATAATATTTAATAGCCACATCTTACGATATAATGACCCGAGACGATTTGGCTGCATTATCTATACCGATGATTACATGACTCACCCTTTAATAAAAAACCTGGGGGTAGAACCATTAGATAAAATTTTTAATCCAGAATATTTATTTAAACGATTAAGAAAAAGTGCTATAAAGCCACTGATTATGAATAACCATATAGTTGTTGGAGTAGGCAATATTTATGCTTCAGAAGCTTTGTTCAAAGCTAAAATATCCCCTTTAAGGCAAAGCAACACATTATCGTTGGCAGAATGCCAATCATTAGTAAAATGTATAAAAGAAATATTAATACAAGCAATAAAACTCGGAGGAAGCACGTTGCGTGACTATAAGCAGACAGATGGTAGCTTAGGGTATTTCCAAAATTCACATAAAGTATATAATAAAGCAGATAAACCATGTGAAGTATGTAATAGTATTATTTTAGAAAAGCGCCTAGGACAACGTAATAGTTTTTACTGCCCTAATTGTCAAAAATAGAGATAGGACATACCATGTCAGAAATTTTATTAGTTTTTATAGGTGCAGGCAGCGGGGGAGTTCTCAGGTTTTTACTAGGGAATTTAATTTATTACTATACTGGTAGGCTTTTTCCATATGGAACTTTAGTTATTAACCTTACAGGGTCTTTTATTATAGGTGTAATGTATATTATAATTACCCAAAAGTTTAATAACTTATCACCTGCACTATCTGCTTTAATCCTGGTTGGTCTACTTGGTGGCTATACAACATTTTCTTCATTTTCTTTAGAAACATTAAAATTATTTCAGGAGGGTAAATTAACAAATGCTTTTATTAATATAATAGTAAGTGTAACTGCTGGCTTGATTTGCACATATCTAGGTATTAAGCTAGGAAATAAAATTATTATGTAATAATAAATTTTTCACAAAACATAAAAAGGTGTAGTATAATGATTCACTGGTAATCTGATTAGTTAATAAATTGCACCTAAAGTTAAAAATAACATAAAGTGCGGGTTTATAACTTGCAGATAATCTGAACAGTTACTCTGATTGAAATATTAAATTAAATCTTAAAGGGGTCAGTTATGCGAAAATTATTACTTAGTTTAGCTCTATCTGGAACATTCTTGTCAGCTATGGCAGCAGAAAACGCAACTTATTACGGAGTAAATGCCGGACTTAGTGATGTAGATGAACAAGATAAAGTGGGCATGGGCATTAGTGCCAATATAGGTTATCAATTCAATAAATATATGGGTCTTGAAGTAAATTATGCTTACTTCTCTGAACAAAACCTATATGGAACAGTAACACCTGCAACCCCACAAATATCTGGCTCGTCATCATTCTTTATGGGTGCAGTTAAAGGTATGCTACCTATAAATGATATGTTTGGTCTATACGCTAAGATTGGTGCTGGTGCAAGTTATGCATCCCTTAGTGGCGAAGCAGCAGCCTTTGCTAACGGAAATTCTACAGCTTGGACACCTGCAACAATGATTGGTGGTGGCGCAGAATGGAAACTTAGTGATAATTTTGGCATTGTATTGGAAGACATGGTATATGTTGCATCAAGTACTAATGGTTTAGGAAATTCTAATTTACTTAGTTTAGGTGTAAATTTCAGATTCTAAACACTACTACATTAATTCTAACTTAAAAATGGGCTCTTTAATGTACATTAAGTCACCCAGCGGAGCCCATTTTTTCGTTATAACCGCGTACACTCATAGAAATCACTACATCAATTTATATAACATTTCTAATCTTCACACACCAAAAACAACATAATTTAAATCAATATCAATACGTTAGCTCACACCAATTTGACAAAATTTAAAAAAAATGATATAATTCATACTTGAGTAACAAGAAAAGACAGATTCTCTGTTTCTTATTTTGCTAACATATTCAAACCTCACTATTAGCACTAATTTTTATACCACCCCAATATCAGGTATATTTAACTTTAAAATTGTACTATACTTACATAAATGCGTTAATCAATTAAGATTTAAATTTTCGTTGCTTTATTACTTACTTGAACAAGGTACAGCATCGTTAATTAAAAACTTCAATTCTTAAAGTGTTCTAAAGTATATACGAAATAGGCTTAATTTGTAAAATGTAAATTCACGTTTTAAAAGGACAATTAGAAATGATTCATTTATATTCTGATTCTCGATGCCCTTTTTCACATCGGGCTAGAATTGTCTTAAATTACAAAGATATGGATTTCAAGATTATCGATGTTAACATTAACTATAGACAAGATTTAATGTTACTTAATCCTTATAATGAAACCCCAGTTTTAGTTGATGATATTGACAAAAACAATAAAAGAAACGATCTAGTTTTATCAACCCCTCACCTTATATGTGAATATATTGATGAGCGTTTCCCTCACCCACAGCTAATGCCAATAGAACCTACAGAAAAAGCACGATTGCGCATGATCATGGAACATATGGACAGAGAACTCTTTAATCATGTTCGGTATTTAGATAATAATTTACAAAGCAAAGACTCAAAGATCAAAAAAGAACTTGAAAAATCTCGTAAGAAAATAATTGAGGGGTTAGACAGCATTGCTAACGTATTTGTTGTTAACAAAAAAGCCGAATACTTGTTTGGTAACACATTTAGCCTACTAGATGCTGCAATGTTGCCATTGCTGTGGAGATTAGAACATTATAAAATACCAACTAAATCAACGTGGTCTGGTCTATTAAAATATGCTGATAGGCTATTTAAAACAGAAGAATTCATGAAGTCTCTTACCCCTGCTGAACGTGGAATGAGGGGTAGCAAACCTTCTTCAACATCTGAACGTGGAACACAGCAATAATGGATAGCGTATGATAAGTCAAAAACCATACCTCATTAGAGCTATTTACGAGTGGTGTATGGATAGTGGCTTAACGCCATTTCTTGCTACCATGGTAGATAATAAGACTAACGTGCCGCATCAATATGTGCAAAATGGGCAGATTATTCTTAATTTGTCCGCTAATGCAACTAAAGATGTGTTAATTGACTGTGAATGGATTACTTTTAGTGCTACATTTGGTGGGGTACTACAAGATGTAGCAATTCCTATTAATAACGTGATTGCTATTTTTGCTCAAGAAAATGGACAAGGAATGCAATTTAATGTTGAAATAAAGCCTGAAAGCAACTCTGAACATAGTGGATTAAAGCTAGTAAAATAGATGATTGAATTAAACTTAAAGGGCTTAAACTGCCCTTTACCCGTTTTAAAAACCAAAAAATTCTTAATGAGTATAGATGCAAATACTAAAATTTGTATCTATACTACTGACCCTGCATCTCTTAGTGATCTAAAAGACTTCTGTAAAAAAACTGGGAATATTTTATTATCTCAAAGCCAAAAAGATGGTATCATAACTACCGTTATCCAACGAAAAAATATATAAATGCTAAAATGAACTCTTATCTGCATAGCATAAGCACAATTTAAGAAGCTGTTTAATATCTTTAATCGTTGCGAGAAAAGCAACCATTGAGATAGTTTTATAAAACATAGCAATAATTGATGCAGAATAGTAGTTATGCATTAATTAAAGGTTTAAGAATGACACATAATAACATCATCATTTCTGATGAAAACCATATTATTACAGAACGTAGAGAAAAACTAGCCAAACTAAAAGAATCAAACTCAGCTTATCCGAATAGCTTTGTTCCAGATGATTACGCACTTAATTTACATGATGCATATGATAGTTGCTCTCATGATGAATTATTAGCTAAGGCTTTAACAGCAAAAGTTGCAGGCAGAATGATGCTTAAACGCATTATGGGAAAAGCATCTTTTGCTACAATCCAAGATGGACAATCCCGTATACAAGTTTATATTAGCCGCGAAAAAATTGGGGAAGAAATTTATGATTCATTTAAGCATTGGGATATTGGTGATATAATTGGAGTTAGCGGCAAGTTATTTAAAACTAAAACCAATGAGCTAACTATAGATGCTTCAGAAATAGAATTAGTTAGTAAAAGCTTACGCCCATTACCAGAAAAATTTCACGGCTTAACTGACCAAGAACAATGCTATCGGCAGCGTTACCTAGATTTAATTATGAATAATGAAACTAGAGAATTATTTATTAAGCGCTCTAAAATTATTAAATCTATTCGTGATACTTTAGTAAAAGAAAACTACCTAGAAGTAGAAACCCCAATGATGCATCCTATCCCTGGTGGGGCAACAGCTAAACCATTTGTTACTCATCATAATGCACTAGACATGGCATTATTTTTACGAGTTGCTCCCGAGTTATACTTAAAGCGTTTGATTGTTGGTGGGCTTAATCGAGTTTTTGAAATTAATCGTAACTTTAGAAATGAAGGTATTTCAACAAGGCACAATCCAGAGTTTACTATGCTTGAATTTTATGAAAGCTATGCTAACTATAGCCGCATGATGGAAATTACTGAAGAGATTATCCGTAATGCTGCACTTATCGCTACTGGAACTTTAAAATTCAACTATTTAGATAAAGAAATTGATCTAGAAAAACCTTTTGATAAGCTTAATATCGTAGAATCAATTGCTAAATATAATCCAAATTATAATATGGCTGACTTAAATAATATTGAGTTCTTACGTTCTGAATTAACCACTCTAACTAAATTGAATCATAATAATAAGAGTTTAGGCATGTTACAGTTAATACTTTTTGAAGAGACTACAGAAAGTAAACTATGGCAACCAACTTATATTATTGACTACCCTACTGATATTTCTCCATTAGCACGTCAATCAGATACTAATCCAGCAATTACGGAACGATTTGAGCTATTTATTGTAGGTAGAGAACTTGCTAATGGATATTCAGAATTAAATGACCCTGAAGAGCAAGCATTGCGTTTTAAAAAGCAAGTAGAGCAAAAAGATTCTGGTGATGAAGAAGCCATGCATTATGATGCTGATTATATTCGTGCATTAGAATATGGAATGCCTCATACTGGGGGTTGTGGAATTGGAATTGATCGATTAGTTATGTTATTAGCTAATGCCCCTTCAATTAAGGATGTTATATTGTTTCCTCAATTAAAAAATAACTCATAACTACTTACCTGCGCAATTGCAATACACATAAAATACCATGCCGAAAGAATAAGAAATGCTAGAAATTAAAAAAGAAATTGATAAATTAATTGCTGATTTAACTAAGTATAATTATTCTTATCACAGCAAAGATGAATCTCTTATTTCTGATGAAGAATATGACCACTTATTTAAAAAATTAATAGATTTAGAAACTAGATTTCCACAATATAAAAATCCCCAATCGCCAACCCAAAAAGTTGGCTTTCAACCATTGAAAGAGTTTACTCAAGCAACCCATTTTATACCTATGCTTTCATTAAATAATATATTTTCTGATATGGAAGAAACTACTCAAACAGTTCGTCATCAAGAGCTAATACAATTTGACAAACGAGTAAATGATACTTTAGAAGCTACTGCATCATATGTGGCAACTCCTAAATATGACGGTGTAGCTATTAGCTTGATTTATATTAAAGGAATATTACATCAAGGAATTACACGAGGTGATGGTTTTATTGGTGAGGATGTAACTTTAAATATCAAAACCATTTCTAATATTCCTAAAGTTATACACATAACCCCACTACCCGAACTATTAGAAGTTCGGGGAGAGATATTAATTAAAACTGAAGATTTTGCTAACCTTAACATAAACCAAGATAGATTAGGGCTAAAAATCTTTGCGAACCCTAGGAATGCAGCAGCAGGTAGTATTCGTCAGTTAGATAGTAATATTACAGCTACTCGCCCATTATATTTTTTTGCTTATGCTATTACTCAAATAGTTACAGATACTAAATTTACAACATTTTATGAACAGCTCCTATATTTAAAAAAAATTGGATTTGATATTGGTGATTTACCTAAAGAATGTAAAGATTCACAAGAACTAATTAGCTTCTATGAGGATATATTAGCAAAGCGCAATAACATTCCCTTTGGCATTGATGGAGTAGTATACAAAGTTAATAATATTGCTGCTCAAGAAAAACTAGGATTTGTCTTACGAGCTCCAAGATTTGCTATTGCACATAAATTTCCGGCACAAATGCGGGAATCTCAAATTATTGATATTCAAATCCAAGTTGGTAGAACTGGCGCACTTACTCCTGTTGCACGGATAAAACCAGTAACAGTTGGTGGAGTGGTTGTATCTAATGCCACTCTACATAATCAAGATGAGATATTGCGTAAGGATATTCATATTGGAGACTTTGTTTTTGTCAGACGTGCTGGAGATGTAATCCCTGAAATTGTAAATGTGATTATTGAAAAACGTTCAACTAATGCTATAAAATTTGTTATGCCTGAAAATTGCCCTGTATGTGGCTCACATTTAGTAAAAGCCGAAGATGAAGCAATTATTCGTTGCAGTGGGGGCTTATATTGTTCTGCACAAAAAAAGCAAGCGATTACCCATTTTGCTAGTAAATTAGCCATAAATATTGATGGTTTAGGAGAACAAATAGTTGAGCAACTTGTAGAAAATAAACTAATTAATACTATTGTTGATATTTATAAACTAACTATAGAGCAATTAATTGATCTTGAAAGATTTGGTAAAAAGAAAGCCAACAATCTAATTAATGCGATCAATAATAGCAAAAGCACTACATTAAATAAACTTATTTATGCCTTAGGAATCAGAAATGTTGGAGAGGCTACAGCTAAAAGTCTAGCTAAAACTTTTGGCACCCTAGAAAATTTAATGCATGCTGGATTAGTAGAATTACAACAAATTAATGATATTGGAGAGGTTGTAGCAATCTCAATCAATGATTTTTTTAGTGAAGAGCATAATCAAGATATAATTAATCAATTACTTAATCTTGGAATAACCTACCCTATTAACACATCTACAAGTATTTTTAACCCATTAGTTACAGGAAAAACCTTTGTTTTAACTGGAACACTTACTAATTACTCTCGTGAAGAAGCTAAAACTTTAATTGAAAATCTTGGGGGTAAAGTAACTAGTAGCGTATCAAAAAAAACTGATTACGTAGTTGCAGGAGCTGATTCTGGAAGTAAATTAGATAAGGCAAATGCTCTAAATGTTAAAGTCATTAGCGAGGATGAATTTAAACAATTAATAGCATAATCCATCTATACTCATCGTTTTTGAATTCTGTACTTTGAATAGGTTACTACTCAGATGCTCATGCTGAACTAACACACGAGTGTGAAATTCAGCATGGCAAATGCGACAAACCACATACAATTTGATATGCTCTGAGTGTAACAAGAATAGTATATGCTAAACCAAACTCTAAGGTCAGACACGAAATACAAAAAATTATAAATAAGTCATTGAAGAAGTATTATATTTTGTGGTATAATACCTAGTATACTTAAATAATGCCACGTATCCCAATATATGTAAATAAAAATAAGCCCTAATAACCTCCATAAATATTTAATTTAAATATTTAATTTACATTACGGAAATAAAAAATGATAGCAATAGACGCACTTCAAACTCTTTCAAAAGCTAATCCAAGGAAACATAGCACAATAGCTAAAACACTAATTTCAATTAATGGGGATAGTAGTTCCCTGTTTAATCATGACACATCTAGAGTTAAGCAACTAAGACCCAACCCTCAAAACTATAAAACCACTGTTGTAGTTAACCCTGTAGCAACATTCTCAACAGAGACTACAATTATAGACTCAACTAATAGTCAAAACGATTTAAACGTTATGCCTCCAAAACAAATTAAGCAACTAAGCCCATTAAGTAGGCTAAAAGTTCTGTTTAAAAAACTTAAAAATTTCTTGTTTGCAACTAAAAGCACCTCTAAAATTAACACGAGCTTACCTGCTGTAGAAATATCACAACC
>Ga0315906_10004207_pt1 | contig 18640 bp, 18 predicted proteins | sample LakEriMetagenome_4_FD_203526 | JGI IMG/M metagenome (GOLD analysis project Ga0315906, IMG submission 203526) | Freshwater fungal communities from buoy surface, Lake Erie, Ohio, United States - Buoy 2 MA122 | ecosystem: Environmental > Aquatic > Freshwater > Lake > Lake biofilm | place: USA... | reverse complement strand
AACTGCATATCCCGCCACTGCACAGATGCCAGGCGTGCTCCTTGATCTAAATCAATTGCAATTGAGATTTGATCTGAATCAATATTTAACAATTACTCAATCTCCTCACTTGTTGGCGGGTTAGCACCAGCACGAGAAACGGTGATCGCAGCAGCCTTTGCAGCCCTCTTTAGCATCATTTCAAGCCGCCCACCACTCAAACTAGCCAAGCTATCTTTGACAATCGCTTCAACCAAAATAGCACCAACTGTGTCACCAGCACCAACGCTGTCAACAACCTTAACCTTTATCGCATCAACCTTTATCTTTTCACCTAACCGATAAGCCGCTAATCCTTGATCACCAAATGTGACCACAATTAGTAAAGCTCCCAGAGTCAGCCAATTATTAACAATTTGATCGATATCAAGGGATGGATAAAGCCAGCTTAGATCCTCTTGGCTTACCTTCACCGCCGATGAAATTGATACCCAGCGCTCTACTTGAGATACATACCGATTACGATCATTCATCACAGCAGCTCTGATATTTGGATCAAAAACTATTGGCGCACTCTTTGCTACAGATCGTGCCCAGGTAAATAACTCAGAGGCACCTGGCTCAATAATGGTAGCTAAGGTTCCGGTGTAAAGAAGAGATGGTTTTAACTGGGCAGGATTTGGCAGCCACTGCTGGCTAAAATCAAAGGTTGTAGTGCCCTCAATTACAAACTCATATGAGGCAGAGCCTTTTTCATTTAGTGAAACTTTTGCAAGACAGGTTGGCTTATCTGAATACTTAACGTAATCAAGCTTTATCCCCGAGGTGATTAATTCATCCTTAATCATCAATCCATAATCATCTGTTGAGATGCCATCAATAAATTGGGTATCCACCCCAACTCTTGCCAAAGCTTTGGCAGTATTTGCTGGCCCACCCCCAACTATGGGCTTAGATGTGTTTGCATTGGGAATTAAATCAATTAACACCTCACCTGCCACCCAAACTTGAGCCATTAAATTTCTTCACCCTTACGGGCTAAAAACTCAGTTAATACCTCAACTGCAAGCAGATGATCTTCAACCTGTGGTAATCCACTAATAATTAAAATGCCTTTAAACCCATCACCTGTTATCAAGGGAATCGCTCCGCCATGAATTGCATGGGTTTCATCTTGCAAATTATTCTCACTATGCCAATCAATCCCTCGCTCCTCTGCCGATACTCTTTCATACATAGTTGAGTGTTGTTTTAAGTTCACAACCGCTGCCTTACGACTTATCCACCAATGATTCTCAGGCTTTGAACCCTCTAAAGAGGCGTGGTAGATGATCCAATCACCAATTCTTACCTCAACAGCAATAGGTAATTTTCTCTCTCTGCCCAAATCTGTTGCAATCTCACCGATCTCAATCGCCTCTTTGTTACTTAGGGTTGACAGCTTTAATAGCGACTCCTCCGCCAAAAGTTGTTTGGTTGTAAAGCCGCCGGTACTCATATCTCAAACCCTATTACTAATTGTTAATTTGGGTATGAAGCAGCAATATCTTTGATGATTTGATCAAGATCTAATTGTGGTGACCAGCCAAGAACTCTTTTGATCTTAGATATATCAGGAACTCTCCTTTGCATATCCTCAAACCCTTGCGGATAAGCATCTTTATAAGAGATTCTCTCAATCTTTGATTTTGAGCCAAGGAGTGAAATCACTCGATCTGCTAATTGGTTAATTGAACTTTGTTGATTGTTACCAATATTAAAAACCTCACCCACCGCCTGATCTGAATCAATAACTAAAAGTAGCGCCCTAATTACATCTGAAACATGGCAAAAACATCTGATTTGTTCACCACTACCATAAATTGATAATGGCTCATTTTTTAAAGCTGCTTCAATAAATCTTGGAACAACCATTCCATAATGGCCCACTTGGCGAGGACCAACAGTGTTGAAAAATCTTACAATTCTTACCGGCAGATTATTCTCAAGGTGATAAAAGTAGGCAAGACTTTCATCAACCGCTTTGGCCTCACTATATGACCAACGTGATTTAAGGGGGTGGCCAATAATTCGATCATCCTCTTCATTTAAAGGCACTTTTTCATTTTTGCCATAGATCTCACTAGTTGAGGCAATTAACACCGGCTTGCGATATTTATCTGCTGCCTGCAGGATGATCTCAGATCCTTGCAGATTGGTTTTTAAACTCTCTAACGGTTTATTTACAATGTTAAAAACCCCAAGGGCAGCAGCAAGATGAATTACATAATCACAATCTGCTACTAATTTATCTACTAATTGTTGATCCAAAATACTGCCATTATGAACCGTGATTTGATCTGCGACTTTACTTAAGTTCTTACTACTACCAGTTGATAAGTTATCTAACACCACCACCTGATCAGAGCGCTTAATCAAGCCTTCAATTAGGTGTGAGCCAATAAATCCAGCACCCCCGGTAACTAGATATCTCATATTGATGACCTGGTATTAAGGATTGGTACATCTTTTAATGCTGATAACTCCAGGTAATTATGGGGGGTAGCAATTATTGCTAGGTCAAAATCTGAACTAATTGGTGTGGTTATCTCACCTTTCCAACCTTTAACTAACTCGTCATGCCAGAAAACCTCTGCACCCGCTCTTCGTAGCTGTTCAATTAATGAAATAACTGGACTCTCTCTAACATCTGCCACATTAGGTTTGTAAGATAATCCGATCACTAAAATCTTCTTACTCTTTACTTTGCCAATGATCTGCTTGGCCCGTTCGACAAAGTATGAAGGCATGGCTTGATTGATCTCATCTGCTAATTCAATAAATCTGCTACCTGCTCCTGCTGATTTCGCTGCCTCTGATAGATAGATGGGATCAACCGGAATGCAGTGACCGCCTACCCCAACACTTGGATAAAAGGGCATAAAGCCATATGGCTTGGTAGCTGCTGCCTTTACTACCTCATTTATATCAACACCAATCTTCTGGCAAAACATTGATATCTCATTGATAAATGAGATATTTACTAACCGATAAGAGTTCTCAAGTAATTTTGCAGTTTCAGCTACCTCCAATGTTGGGCAGATCACTACCTGATCAATAAACTTGGAATAAAAATCCTTTGCCATCTTTGCTGCCTGATTAGTTAAACCCGCAACTAACTTTGGGGTATTTTTGATGTTCCACTCTTTATTTAATGGATCAATTCGCTCTGGAGAGTAGGCTAGGTAAAAGTCCTCTTCAGATAACCCAGAGGATTTAATCAAAATTGGCAATAACACTTTCCTTGTAGTGCCAGGTGAGATTGTTGATTCAACAATCACCAGCATACCTGGTTTTAAGCTTTTGCCCACAGTATTTACTGCTTGCTCTAATGCAGTCAAATCTGGTTTGTGATCACTTCCTAATGGTGTTGGAACACATATACAGATCACCTTAATATCTTCTTTAAATGCAGGGTTACTTGTAACTTTGTACCCACCAGATTGAGCAACATCAATTATTTGTTTATCTGAGATATCCTCAATTGGAGAGAAGCCCTTAGCTATTTGTGACACTTTGCTGGAATTAGTATCAAAACCAATGACATCAAAGCCATTTTGAGCTGCAACTATTGCAAGTGGCAAGCCAACATAGCCTTGCCCAAAGATAATCACTTTAGCTGTCATCTTAATTCTGCGTAGTAAGTTCAGGTACAGCCTTAATAACCATTGGATCTGCAGCTGCAAAGGTGAGTACCTTATCCAGGTAATTTTGCTGCTGAACCTTGTTGCCTAAGTACTTGTAATTAAATGCCATTTGCAGATAGTTGTTCGCACCCCAAGGATCTAATTTAGAAATCTTCTCACGGGCTACTAGCGCGTTATCAACCTGGCCCAGATTTTCATAGAAGCTTGCTAAAAAAGTTAAGGCATCTAAATTATATGGATCTTCAAGATGAAGCTGTTCAAGTAAATTCAAAGCCTCCTGTTGAAATCCCATTCCATGAAGATATGTCGCAGTCATGACTTTATACTGCAGATCTTGTAATGGTGCTTTTAGAGTTTTTTGTGCTAATTGATAAAAAATATCTTTTTGGGCAGGAGCTGCTGGATTATATGCAGCCCGCTGTTGAAACATGGCAGAGTCTGCGCGATATAAAAATACAACTAAAACTAAGGTAAGTGCAGTAAAAAATGTTGAGATGACTGGCTGTAATAAACCTAGCTGATTTTTTCTCACCCGATTTTTTTGCTTGGCCTGTTGACTAATAATCTGCTCATTTATTGGTGTGACTGATAAGCCAACGACCACTCCACCTAAGACCCAGCCCCAAATACTGATTCCTATATTGTCAATTGAGATCAATGATTGAGCTTGGAATGCAAGCCATGCAATGAAAAATACTGAGCGTAATACACGTTCATCCATTTCAAATCTACGAAGCGAAATTAATCCACGCCAAAAAACAAAGGCGGTAAGTATTAAATAAATAGTGCCAACAAAAATTCCACCTGTAGCAAAATGTTGAATAAACACATTATGTGCATTCGTACTAGTCAGGCTGTAACCATATTTAAGTGGGTACCCAACTTCTCGATACTCTTTGAAAAAGGAGCCATAATTATCTAATCCAACTCCAAATAAGGGATTGTCTCTAAACATTTCAATGCCAGCCCGCCAGTAATACCCTCTAACTGATACTGAATCCTTATACAAAAATCGCTCAAGTGGACCCACTTGAAGCATACCTAAGATTGAAAGTATGAAACCAAACGCAGCAAAAATTAGCCCCACCAACCCCAATTTTTTATTGAAGTTATATATCAATACAAGAAATAAGGAAGCTACTCCAAAAGCTAAAAGTAGTAACCCTTGTCTTGCATTAGTAGGAAAAATTGTTATCGATAGAATTCCAAATGCAATGAGGGAAAGCCAGAAAGTAATTTGATCTTTTCGATAAACATAAGCCCCACCGAGGGAGATAATCGCCAATAATGCCATGGCAGAACCTGCAAAGTTTGAGTTACCTAAGGTTGAAAATAAAGCCATTCCAGATGAAGACCAATTGATAAAATCATTTCCGCTCATCTGTAAAAGCGCATAGCCACCAACTACATATGCGCTCAATAGGATGAAACGATAAAGAATAATCAAATTACTTGAATTGATAAATACCGCAACAGCCCAAAAGAATATTGCTAATGCAAGGTATGTTAGATAACCATTTTTGCGCATGTTATCCCCAAATAGTGCTATCTGGCTGTTATCAGCTGCTAAAAGAGCTAGTGTTGATGCGCCAATAAACAACAAAAGCAATATCTGGGTAAACCTTAAAACCTTACTATTCAAAGAATGTGATTGCTTGTGGAATGAGATTAGGTGGCCAAGTAACCAAGCTCCACCTAGCAGTAAGACCCAGAATTTGGGTGAATTAAAAGGATCTTGAGTTTTAGAGTTAAAATATGATGTAACTAAAAGTAAAAAAGCGCCAACCCACCAAATAACTTTTTGGTCAATTGATTTCACTTTGGTTGCAACCATACTCACTGGGTAATGCTATCTAATGATGAGGGCCCAACCCCTATTTCTAGGAATTGGGCCCTCATTTAGATCAGTTTACGATATTAGCTTATTAGGCTTTTACCTTCTTCTGAATTTTTAGTACCAAGTTTGTCAATGTGACAAGCAGGGTACGTAGTGAAGCTACTGCTGTTTGCAGTGATGCAATTGCTGCAGCATTAGCAGCGCCTGAATCTGCTATGGTCGCCGACACAGTTCTAGCAACTTGATTAGCGGTTGCAAGAGCTGTTCCACCTGTATAACTGAAGGTTAGTGTTCCACCAGTTACAGGTGCATACAAAGTATATGTCTTTGTATTTGTCGTATTTGAGTAATCAGCAATCGGACTTGTGATTGGCAAAGTTCCGCTTGCCAATGTCATGTTCGCTGTGATTCCTGCTGAAGTAAAGATGTTTGCATAGCTAACATTTCCTGTGACATTCTTTGCAGTTGAGTCAAGGATAGCTACTGTCAAAGTCATCTTTTCGCCAGGTGCATATGTTGCTTTGTCCAATGTAACTTTTACGTCACTTGGAGTTCCGCTACCTACGCGAATAGCAGCTGATGCTGTTGATTTAATTGTGGATGCAGCAAGAGTTGATGCATTGCCAAATGTAATAGTGGCTGTACCAACGGCAACACCTGTGACTGTAAATGCATATCCAGTTGTTGCGCTATAAGTTGAATAGGCAACTGTGGCAACTGTAGTGTCACTTGAGAATGCAAAGAAATCACTTGTTGATGCTGTTCCAGGCGCTAGACCAGAAACAAGATTTCCTGCATCATCTTGAGCAAGCACAGAGACCGTTGTGGTATTAGCACCTGTTGCATTGATTACGGTTGAATCCGTTGCTGCAATTGTTGGTGCAGCGAACTTCTTCAAAGTAACACCTGAGAAAGTTACAGTCTTTGTTCCAAGTGCTACACCACTGGTTGATCCAGTGAAAGTAATTGTTCCAACTCCTGAGTTTCCATCCGGGAATACTGCGATGTAGTCAGTCAATGGATTGATAATTAATGAACGACCTGCTGCAATAGCACTTCCAACAGTTGGATTTGCACCAAGTGTTCCAGCACCTGCGATAGTTGCTGTAACGGACTCTAATTTAGCAAATGCTACGTTAGAAGCGTTCCTAGCATTAATCCAGATGTTTGCAACATTTCCTGCCGCTAATCCATTAGCAGTGCTTAATCCAACAATTGTTGAATCTTGTGCAGCAAGCTTAGCGTCAGTATCTCCGCTTTGCATCCAAATTTTTGTATTGGTTGCAGAAAGAGTTGTTGATTGGGTTGGGGCAGCAGTTACGGTAATTGTCAAAGTCTGGCTTGTAGATCCTACAAGCACAGTCTTTCCAATTGCCAACGGCTTAATACGGACAACATAAGTTCCAGTTTGTGCTGGAGCTGTTGAAGTGCCCGCAGTAGGTTCGGCGGCTGTGCCAGCTAGATAAACTGCAAACTTAGCTGTTGTTGTTACAGAGCTTGAGGCTGCTGTGACAGAAACTGCTGTATTCGCAGCAACACCATATCCAGCAGAACGTCCTCCGGGTGTTGTGATTGCAGCATCAACAATTGAGTCAATAACCGCGGATGAAGTTTCAATCAATCTAAGTGCAGGAAGTGAGGTATTTCCTGTAGCAGTAGTACTGATTAATTCCGCTGTGATTGACATAGAGTCTTGGATTGCTCCAAAGAATGAAACTGTGGCAACTGCTGAAGACGCTGTATAGGTCTCAGAAGTTGTTTGTGCCGCAGTAGCTGATGACAATGTCACCGTATCTGCGTTGATTGTTGCTTGCGCAGGAACTGAGCTAAGTACTCCCAGACCCAACGATGCAACAGCAACAAGCGCTATGCGCTTGAAGTTTGTCGTTATAGACATTTGTTTCCTTTCGATAGTCGTCTCTGAGTATTTCTCAGAGGCGGCTTCGAGATGAGTCGCACGTGCTGACGCATCTCTTTCCCCCTGTGATATCCGGATCACAGGAGAAATCTGTTTATTAAGGGCCATTTATTTGACCCCGCTCGCCGAAATATTGATTGCCTGGGCAAGAATTTGACTCTTGCCAGAGTCCATAATTATACGGGTAGTAATCTCATTTGGAATCATATCGACATCTTTACCAGCCTGAGTATCGATGAAAACCTCAGTTTCCACGGTGGAATTGACCGATAAAGTCGCTACCAGCAGGTAATTTCCGTTGGCCAGCCTTTGGGATTTAAACAGGGTTTGATTCAAAGTCAATGGATACCAGTTGCCAGCGATACTAATTGAAGGCGAGGCTTTGTAGGAGGTTCCAGCGCCATCTACGGTAATTGTCTGTGATAACAAAATGTTAATTGACTCATCGCCTTGTGATTGAGCATAAGAAACTAGGTCATAACCATCTGGATTTAAAATAGTAGATGGCGAGGTGACTAGAAGTGGACCTACCTGACCAGTTAGATCTGAGACTGTAAAACCAGTTGGAATACCATCATCTGAAAGGCCAGCAAATATAGAAGTAAGTGCTCGGGCATTAATCATTGAGTTATCGATAACACTCTTATTACTACTTGCTGCAGCCTCATCTGTGGAAGGAGTCGGTAAAATTTTTGCTTCCTTATCGCCACTGTTAGCCGGTGCCTCTTGAGTAAAGTTTGAAATTACATTTGGAGTATTGAACTCACTTCCTGTAACTGAATTAAATCCTAGAAATGCAACCATCACAATTAGTAATGAGAGTGCAACCTTTGAGGATTTTTGTGCAAGCCCTGCTGCCTTCTTATATGTTGTAGAGAGAGCATCAAGTGCTGTTGCACCGCTTTTCTCATCCACTATCCACTCTGAAAGAACTCGAACAAAAGAGGCGCGAGCGCGCTGCACAACATGTCGTACATTTTTCTCACTAGTTCCAATCGCCTTTGCGATCTCCTTAGTAGAACGACCCTCAACCTCCCACATCACAAGGGCTGTGCGTTGAGTTTCTGAAAGACGAGATAGTGCTTCGCGGATAATTGATGCATCCTCCGCTGCTGCAAGTGTTGAATCCATTGGGATATGGCTTTGAGCTGCAAGCTCGGCTAATCGCTCCTGTGAGGCATCTGAATCAATTGCAACTAGGTTAGGACGGGATCCAGTAGCACGGATTACATTCAGGCATAGGTTGTTAACTGTGGTGCGTAGGTATGCCATGGCACGGTCTGCGGTATCTAACTCTGGGGCGGCCAAGATAAATTTAAGGAAGGCATCTTGGACAACCTCTGCTGCATCAACATCGCTTCGAAGAATTCGGCGGGCTTGAGCGATCAGTGATGAGCGGTTTTCGGTGTAAAGCGCGGATAAATCAGAAACAGACCACGCAGCAACGCTCGCTGGGGCCTGAGCCTTCTTACGAAGTGACACTTTGATTTCCCGCTTTCAGGTGAGCCAACGTCTTGGCCCCTCTACCTAGTAAGACACCAGATGAGGACAAATGTTGCCCTTTTGGATGAAAAACTTCTGGAAGTAGGGTCAATTTGGCCTTAAATTATAGTTGCGGCCAAATTCTCAGGTTTGGCCGACCTCACCCCAGCCTGGTCTACCAATATCAGTGCCTTTGGAAATTGCTCTGATATTGCCCTCCTTCCGAACCTTGAATGAATATCACCGGTTCCTGCCAGTAGCTCTTGCACTTGAGTTTTCGAAAAGCTGCTTGGTAGGCCAAATCAATTGGCAGCCAATCCGGCATGCCAAATTCTTCAACAAGTTTCAGTAAACCCCTAGCCAAATCCGCTGAAACTAGGTACGCGGTGGCACATCGGGTAGCCGCTGGCCGCACTCTAAACAAACCAAGTTCATTAGGTTTTTGGTCACTGCTAGTTCGTTTCAAGCCAGCTCCATCATTTAAATTTATCCAAATATTATTTGGTTTAACCTCTTTGACTATAAGGTCTAAGAGCTCAAATGCATTTTGAGTTGGTACTGCATCATCTTCTAAAACTAGAATCCATTTGGATGATGATGCTATTCCCATAGAAAGCGCAGTTAAATGCATGTCTTGTAACTCTAACCAAGCATTAGGAAGGGTTTTTCGTTCAGGTAGAGATCCGGTTGTTAAGGTGTTTGGTTGTTTAGAAATAAAACTTCGTAGGAACAATACGTATCCTTGCCAGCGCGCTTTTCTGCGTGAAAAAACAAGGGATCTAGAGTTTACACCCAAATCCATCCCTACGATCTTGCTTGATGATCCAAATACTTGTTGCACACTGGAATCTGATTTCTTGAAACTCTTAAAATCCTTCTCTGTAACCCATCTAGCCGAAATCTCAGATCCCAGAAACTCTCTAGTAAGATTAGCCTTTCGCTCAATAAGTTTTGAGTAGTGAACCACAAAAATACTTAACGCACTCATGTCCAGCATAATGTCTTAACTATACAAGATAACCATTTTTTTCATTCATCTATAATTATTTTATCCACCGCAAGGTAATTGTTACTGCTGGCAACAACTTGACTATATATATTGGGTAGGTGATGTAATTTGGCTTCTTCTTTAATTTGATAGTAGTTACCTGCTTTCTTAACTGGCACTACATGCCTTGACTTAAATCCGGTTGGTGGATTTACAAAGCCCAGACCCATAGCAGCCCTAGCGCCAATATCCCACCAAGTTAACTCTCGGCTGGTTTTTTCATTAAACGCCTTTGAATTCACAAACTCGTTAGCTAATTCCTCATCTAGTAGGTAGCAAGCACAATACGGATTATCTAATTGGACATAAACCTCACCTGCCGTTGAGTACTTTGGCAGATTTTTAAACATAGATGGTTTACCTCCAAAGTGGTCGATTGACACCCATTGATTTGAATTCATGCTCTCTTCAACTCTTACAAATGCCGGAATCAATGATGTGCCTACTAGTTTAGATTTTGCCTTTAGCCAATAGTTAAGATTTTTCTGTGTAAATTTCATATCATTTTCAATATACAAAAATAGAGTATTTTCATCAGAGTCGATTAGATCTCTTTTTAAGGCACTTTTATGCTCCCAAGTTAACATCCATGGCGATCTCTCATCATCATATACCCAAGGTGAGTTATTAAAGACATTCACCTTGTTGTACTTTGTGAAATAATGGAATTTAACTTTTGAATAACTGCCTAACTTTGCTAACTCTGACTCAACCTCTTTTGAATTACTAAAAATATTGATAACTAATTGATTTACCTTAAGATTTGCTAACTCATCTAGCACTTTAGATAAATACTTGTACCTGTTCGGATAGTCATTAGCTCGAACCTGGGTCATTGCATCCTTTTTCCAAGGTTGGTGACCCCTGGTTCGATACTTTAACAATCTAGCCCATGATCTAATATAGGAAGTATTGCAGCGACTTGTGATGAACTGTTTAACCTTAGTAAACATGTTTGACTTTGGTGGAACGAAATGAGTTATGTAAACATTCAACTTGTAAAGCGAGTTTTCTGTGCTCATTAATCAACTCATTTCTCAGGGTAGATTTACTCTCAATAACTAGTTATTACTTAATTTTAGCCCCATTTTGCTAGAGGAAGTAGCCTGGACCTTACGAAAAATAAATTATCTGGTGCTTTAGGTATATATTAAATTGAAATCGATACTTATGAACCCGCCGCGCTCACTTTGAAATTGAACTTCATGGTAACTTTACTTATTGGAATTTTGGGAGAAGAATGAAGATACTTGTAACCGGTGCCGGTGGTTTTATAGGTGGTCATCTCACCAAGCAGTTGGCAGCTCTTGGCCATGAGGTTATCGCCGTGGACATGAAGCCGACTAAAGATTGGTACCAGTTAGTCGGAAAGGTTGCAAACCATACTGCGGATTTGAGCTTACTCGAAAACGCATATTTGTATTCCAAGGGAGTGAGCCAGATCTACAATTTGGCTGCGGACATGGGCGGTATGGGATTTATCGAGAACAACAAAGCAAAGTGTATGGAGTCGGTTTTAATCAACACGCATCTTTTACAAGCAGCTAGAAGAAACGGGGTTGAAAAATTCTTTTTCGCCTCCTCAGCTTGTGTTTACGCTAGTTTTCATCAAGACACTTTGGATATATCACCACTGAAAGAATCAGATGCCTACCCTGCTGATCCTGAGGATGGCTATGGCTGGGAAAAACTATTCAGTGAAAGAATGTGTAGGCATTTTCAAGAAGATTTCGGAATTCAAACTCGAGTTGCCAGGTACCACAATGTTTATGGACCCAAAGGTACCTATGCAGGCGGCAGAGAGAAAGTACCTGCGGCCGCTTGCCGAAAAATTATAGAGGCTGTAAAGACCGGCAATTATGAAATCAATATTTGGGGAGATGGTCAACAGCTTAGATCTTTTACCTATATTACAGACTGTATTGAAGGAACAATTAAATTAATGAATTCAGATTACGCATTGCCACTTAACATTGGAAGTTCCGAAATGATATCGATAAATGAATTGTATAAAGCAACTATTGAAGTTGTTGGCTTACCTTATGAAAAGTTTAAATTTACGTACGATCTAAAGGCGCCGCAAGGAGTCAGGGGGCGAAGCTCAGAAAACTCTGAGTGTAGAAAAGTATTATCATGGGAGCCAAACATAGAATTTAAGGTTGGGATCAAGGAAACTTTTGATTGGATCGCTAAAGAGTTAAATTATTAGAAATTTCTCATTTTGAGTTTCTTCCTGTTTGAAGAGAAATTCAAACTCTTTAGGTACTACTATAACGTCGCATTCTAATAAATCGTTTACTGAGGCAACAATTCTAAATCCGGACAATTCAATATCAGTGAAGAGCGAATCATATAAATTCACTTCTAGACCTTTAGACTCAATTAATGCAGCAAGTTTTAAAGTTTGGCTTTCATCTGTGACTATTGTGTCTGGTTTGTAGGAAATACCTGCTATTCCAATTCTCTTTGCGTCAGGGTTCTTACTAATTATTTGGCTAAAGACCTGTTCTGGTTGCCTATCATTTACCTCATCCGTTGCCAACGCCAAACTTGGGTTAAGATTAAACTGTTTGGCTAAAGCAATAAGTGCTTTGTTATCTCGAGGAAAACAAGGCCCAGCAAATCCAAAGCCTGGACGTAAGTATTTTCCGCCTATTCGAGTATCCATGCCCAAAGCCTCTGATATTTGATACTTATTTGTGTCTGGTATTACAGATGTTAACTCACCAATAAAATTTGCAAAAGAAATCTTCATGGTTACAAAACAGTTAACCATTAGCTTAACAATTTCAGCTTCGGTTAAACTTAAAATCTGATTTTTTGGCTTACCATTAGTGATTTTCTTCATTACTTCTAAAAATTCCTTAGTATCTTCTGGATGATCACTACCGATCAATGTCATATCAGGGTTTCTTAAGTTGTAAACAACGCTTCCAAGTGCTATAAACTCGGGAGAATAGAGCAATGTCACGTTAAGTTTATTGCCGTGATCGGCTTCCCACCTGCGAATCATAGGATTGAAGATTTGGTTGCATGAGCCCGGCATGACAGTGCTCACAATCACTATGGTTTTTTCTCCTTCTGAGTTTTCCCAGCATCTCAACAATTCTGAAATTGCCAAAATTAAATATGAGTTGTCAAAACTTCCATCGATTTTGCTCGGTGTAGGAACAATTATAAAGAAAATATTGCAGTCACTGACTTCCTCAAATTTGTTCGTAAAACTTAAATTATTTGAGTGAGTTTCTAATAGTAATTCTAGTTCAGGCTCTGGTGATTGATATTTTCTTTCAATAATAATTCTAATTAGATTTTCATTTTTATCAATACCTTTGGTCTGAAGACCAGTACTTGCCAAAACTGCTGCTAGCGGTAGGCCGAGTTTTCCCAGGCCTACAACACAGGGTTTTGTCAGCTGAGTCATTTTCTTTCTCCTAACTTGTCCTAAATTTGAAAAATTGTGGGCCCTGTCGGGATCGAACCGACGACCCACGGATTAAAAGTCCGTTGCTCTACCGACTGAGCTAAAGGCCCCTAGATAAATAAATGCTTTTGTTAAGTGTAACGGCAATGATTAATGCTTCAAACCTGAGGCTGCTTTTTCAACTCTGTCTTTGATCGCTTTTTCTAAACCCTCACCATTTGGCACAATTATCGAAATCTGGCCAATTCCAAGGTGATCAGCATTGCGTAATGCTTGATATAGATTTCTTGCAAACTCTTTGGCATCACTTGGTGAAGCAAGTCGGGTGACTCCAGGTGGCGTAGGCACAGATGCAAGTGCTATCAAGCCATCACCTGGCCGAGCATTCTCGTCAAGTACCACCTTAGCTTTAGGTGCATAATGAGATTGAAAGCGGCCAGATACTCTCACAGAGTTATCATCTGCAGTTTGTATCAGCTTGATATTGATCAACTCTTCAACCATCCTTATAGTAATAGCACCTGGCCTTAAGATTTGTGGAATAGCTCCCGTGCAATCAATTATGGTTGATTCAATTCCAACAGATGACTGATCCCCATCTAATATTAAATCAGAACCTGTTAAATAAGCACCAAGCTCTTGATAAACAGCATCTGCAGTGGTTGGTGAGAGTGCGCCAAATCTATTTGCACTAGGTGCTGCAATACCTTTTCCACCTGCAAGCTCAAATTGCCTTAACAACTCAAGTGCAAGTGGGTGTGAGGGAACCCTTAAGCCAATATTTTCCTGGCCCCCAGTAATAAAATCTTGTGCAAGATTTGTTCTAGGCATAATTAAACTCATCGGCCCAGGCCAAAAGGCTCTGGCTAATTTAATTGCATACTCTGGAACCTGAGTTGCCCAATCTGCTAATCCATTTATCGAAGAGATGTGAACTATCAATGGGTGATCACTTGGTCTTCCTTTAACTGAGTAGATCCTGCTAACCGCCTTTTCATTGGTTGCGTCAGCACCTAATCCGTAAACAGTCTCAGTTGGAAATGCCACAAGATGGCCATCTGTTAACGCTTTTGCTGCCTTTTTGATTACATCTTGTGTGCAGTTTGAGATAATTTGCATGCCCAAATCATCCCATCTAATTAGTTTTGATTAGCAGTAGATGACCGATACCCTTCTCCCTCAGGTCCCCATCGTCTAGTGGCCTAGGACGTCGCCCTTTCACGGCGTTAACACGGGTTCAAATCCCGTTGGGGACGCGTCAGAGTTAGATCTTTTTCTAACTTTGAAGGTAAGGCCCAGTAGCGCAGTTGGTTAGCGCGCCGCCCTGTCACGGCGGAGGTCGCGGGTTCAAGTCCCGTCTGGGTCGCGGCTGAGTAGCTCAGTTGGTATGAGCGAACGACTGAAAATCGTTAGGTCGCCGGTTCGATCCCGGCCTCAGCCACCAGCATTTTTCTATTGGATTGGAATCAATGAGATTAAGTTTTAAAATGCTAAAAGACAAGTATTTTGATCCCTCAATGCTCCGTTGGGCAGCGGTGGGAATAACTACAACGGTAATTGATTACCTGATATTTATTACTCTCTACGGACCAACCAACTCAATATTTGGCGCAAATTTAGTAGCTGCAATTGTGGCTACCACCTTTAACTACCTAACCCATCACCGGTGGACATTTAAAAGTAATCAAAATCATTCAAGATCTGGCCTTAAGTACCTAATAAACCTATCTTTTTGGTGGCTGACTTCAAGCACAATTATTAAAAGCTTAGTTGTTGTGGGTGTGGATCCAAGGATAGCTAAATTAGTGCCATTAATATTTATTGTGCCAGTCAATTACTTTGTGTTAAACAAATTAGTCTTTAAGAAGAAAGATTAGGCATCTTTAGCTTTAAAAAACAGCACAAACAAGATAATCCAAATACTCACTGCAACCGCTGCAAGGTAGTACTCAGCAACGCCACCAACTTGTGAGATTAAGATCGCAACGCCGCCAAAGAGTGCTGATAGGCCCCAGAGAGAGAATGCAGCGCTCCTTCTACTGTAGCCCGCCCTAATTAAGCGATGAGATAGATGATCTTGACCGCCTTGAAAAGGTGATAGACCTCGCTTAATTCTTGAGGTGACGGCAACAGTTGTATCAAGGATGGGAAGAGCAAGCAAAAAGATTGGGATTAGGTAGGAGGCCACCTGGGTTTGTGCATTTGGCTGGAACCTAACAGTTAATGTTGCAAGTAATACGCCAAGAAATAAGGCTCCAGCATCACCCATGTAGATCTTTGCTGGACTCTTATTCCAAACTAAAAATCCAAGGGTTGCTCCTGCTGTTACGGTGGAAAGTGCGGCAATTAGGTATTGATCTCCTGAAAGGGCAAGGTATGCCAACACAATGGATGAGATTGTAACTGTTCCTGCCGCACCACCATCTAAATTGTCAAAGAAATTAATGGAATTACAGATTCCAACTACCCAGATCACGGTTATCACTGAGTCAAAAATTGTTGATCCTGTTGGATTTCCTACATTATCGGTAACAATCAAAATACTGGCGGTAAATACCCCAGCGATTGATTGAGCAATAAATCTTGGAAGTGGGGGTAAGTTCTTGATATCATCCCAGAGACCAATTAAGCCAAGTACTAATGCTGGACCAAGGACCGAGGTTGCGAGCCAAAAGGTGCTAGAGGTGAAGTTAGAGATTAAAGATGTTGAGTAGGAGATAGAGATAACCCCAATAATTATTGCCACCCCTCCTAAATAGGGGACTGGTTTTTTATGGGATTTATGTGATGAATTTGGTCGATCAACTACATCGGTTGCAATTGCAATCTTTCGCAATACTGGAGTAAGTAAGCCGACTAGTAAATATGCAATAACAAAGAGTAAGAAGTACTCTGTATTTGTTATTCCCATTTTTCTATATGAGTGTAACTATGCTGAGCCAGATTTGCGGCGATGCATCTTGGGTGCAGAGCCACCTGTCTGTCCTGAGCCAACCTTAGATCCTGATGTTGGACCAGCACTTTTGCCAGATGTATTGCCTCTTTGCTTTTTTGCGAGCGCAGCCAGCATCTTTGCTTTTGCATCCTCTGGGATACTTTTTTCATCGGTCATAATTTTTTAACATCCATTCTTTAACTCTTGGTAGTTGTCTTTTGGAGTAAAGCTTTAACCTCAGACTCTTTATACCTTCGGTGTCCTCCTAGAGTTCTGATGGAGGTCAACTTGCCTGATTTTGCCCATCTGGTAACAGTCTTTGGATCAACTCTAAACATCGCCGCTACCTCAGCTGGGGTTAATAAAAGCTCTTGATCTGAGCCCATCAAAATTGCCCTTTAGATTTAATTTGAAGTAGTAAATGTCCGATTCGCACCATATGAGGTAAGTATTGTGGTTCAGATCAGTAAATGACAAGTATTCAAACTACATAGCCTGTTCAAAGGCGGCAACCCTGCGCCAGCGGGTAACTAATCGTTCATATCCTTGACCAGCAAGTGCGCCATCACCGGCTGCTAAACCAGCAAGGGATCTAGCAACATCTTCAATTGAGGTATCGGCGCTTAAACCAGGCTGGCCATTTTCAACCAAAGAGTTTTCCAAATAAATAGCTAATCCTCCGTAATCACACTCCACAATGGAGTTGGCATCAAATACAGATAGCCATGCCAGTAAATCTGCAATCTCCTGTTCAATTGGGCCATTACCAAATGCATTGACCACTGCTTGATGGGCAAATAAGCATCTTTGTTTTGCATTTGAAATTGATGTGCGAAGTAGTATGAAGGGTCCATCATTATTGGATCCAGTTATTCGGTCTGATGGTTCAAAGAGTGAAAACCAACGGGGTGGGATACTCCAGGTTGCAGTAATTATATGAGAGACCTTATCTTCAATACTCTCTGCATTCACCGAGAGCGCTTCTTCAATTTCTTTGGGTAGAAAGAACTTACTGATCACAACCGGCAAGCTGGACTTAAAATCCTCTAACGCGGCCCAGCACCTAGTAGAGGTGGACCAAGGGGAGATAAAACGATCACCTTCAATCTCTAATATGTGAGCACCATCTGGTTTTAATGCAGGAGGGTCCTTAACAATTATTCGCCGCAATGAATTGTGCTGTTCATCCCAACTGGTGGCAGAGTTGACTGAAATTTTCTCCCATCTACCTTGGTCGGCTTTATCAAAAGCGGTTAATGGTTCATATACGCGCAGTGATGCAACATAGGGAGTAGGTCGCATTGGGTGAGTTAATTAACTACGTGGAGTGTAATTATCATCAGATGAGTTTTGAGTTGAACCCTTTTCTTCACTCTTCTCGCCATGCAACTCTTTTGCTAAGCGCTCTAAATCCATATCCTGATTTGAATACTTTAAATCTCTTGCTACCTTAGTTTGTTTTGCCTTTGAACGGCCGCGTCCCATGATTGGCCCTCCTTCAATATTTCGCCTCTGTCAGGTGAGGTAGATTAGCGCAAGCGAGGTTGATCAACCATTTGAGCTTTGCCCCCGCGAAGCAGGGTTTTTAGCCCAACCGCCTGAAGAAATAGGCTAAAACCCATTATTGGCAATCTAAATCTATGGTCACCAATTGTTACTAGTGATATCGCTGTGTTTAACACAATCGCACTTAATGCCAAACTTGCAATGAGCTGCTCAATACCTCTTTGACGCCAAATAACTAGATATCCGTAAACCATCAACATCAAGCCACCAAATATCCATACCCATGAAATCAACTTACCAAAGCTGCCAAAAACCAGGCGGTTTCCATCTGGAGTGTAGATAATTTGTTGAATCGGGTTTATCTCAAGCCATGGGTTTCTAGACATTGTGCCATTTACTAATGGACCACTCCAGGGTGACCAAAAGTAAATAGTTTTATTAAAGAATAGTTTTGGCAGTTTTTCTGGATTGCTTAAATACCAATCTATTGCACACCTTACTCTTTGAGAATCTTGCTCACCCACACTGCCAGTGGTATCACATTTAATCCCGGTGTCTCCTACTACATATCCGCCAGTTGCTTTATCACCTGCCCCAATCATCATTGTGCCGCCTAGATTGGTTGAAATGACATTTTCACCAATTGCTTTGTTATTTCTAAACACCAAAGTTGCTGGAAAAAACAGTGTTAGTAATAAAGTTAATGCAACCATATAGGAGGCTATTTTTATTGCCCTTCTACTTAATATCCAAACTAGATTTAAAATGATTCCTGAAACTATCAATCTTGGTTGTACAAATGATAAAAATCCAATAACTAAAGAA
>Ga0315906_10004206_pt1 | contig 18644 bp, 8 predicted proteins | sample LakEriMetagenome_4_FD_203526 | JGI IMG/M metagenome (GOLD analysis project Ga0315906, IMG submission 203526) | Freshwater fungal communities from buoy surface, Lake Erie, Ohio, United States - Buoy 2 MA122 | ecosystem: Environmental > Aquatic > Freshwater > Lake > Lake biofilm | place: USA: Lake... | reverse complement strand
GTCTATTGAATTCCCTTTAAACTACTTCAGCCTCTGCGAGGGGCGATGACTAAGGGCTGCATCGACGAAAGAGAAGCTGATGGCTGAAGGCAGGCAAAAGTTCATTTGTGCGCGTTGTTTCATCAGGGCTCTTACTTTTGTTCGTTGTTCTCAATTTTAACTTCGGTGCACGAACTATCTTTCTCGATTAGCAGAGGTCCATCCGCTGACCTGTTTCCGGTTATCGTCAGCTTCCTGACGCCCTTGGCCTTCACCCCTGCCTTAACAAAGACGTTGTCGATGATACGGATGTTCTCGTGGATGGGCTCCTCAGGCTGGACGACGGAAAGGTCAGGGTTGACCCAGACCCCACACTCAATGAAGGTGTTACCACGGATCAGCACATCACGAACGGGTGCGGATTCAAACCAGCTCAACGAATCAACCGCCATTCCAACACCACAAGTCCTGAGGCGATGGAACGTGTTATTCTCCACAATGGCCTTGCCAGGCGTGAGCAGGTTAAGACCACTCACGGGAGCCACGCTAAAATGATTGTTAGAAACGGTAATATTGGGATGCCACGTCCTGTTATCAATCACATCTTTGTCTTGAAAATGCGGAATGTCTCCATCAAGCGTCAGCAGCCAATCCCTGTCTGATTTTCGTTCAAGGGCCGTCACCTTGCGGCGCGGATTGCCGGGGTATTCCCTAGTCTTAGGCCCACAGATGACAGCGACCTCGTCGCCCGGAACAAATGCGGGGAAACCATACGTCTGGCGATGCATGAAACGCACCAGCAGTTGGTTGCTTTTTGTTTTCTCAACGATGTACAAGTAGGTCCCGTGACAGTTGATGGCATCATCCTGCATTCCGGAGAAACGACAGGAATCAATCAAGATATTCCCCTTGCAATTGGAGAAGTGAAGAATGTCCGCCCAGGCAGGACAGGTACGAATCGTATCACGGGGCGGAGCCACATTCACACGCTGAAAGGTGATGTTTTCAGTGAATTGGCACACAAAGCCCATGCCGGTCAGCGCATAGAAATCACAATCCTTAAAAATGATGTCCTTGCTGCGGTTATTGTGAACACCGACTGAATCCCGCTTGATGTTGCGAAAATGATATTGATGCCCCGTCTCAAGACCACTCTCTCCATCCGGATAATCCAGCCTCACCTTGCGTCCGCCGAGATCCCTCGCGGTCGCAACAGCTTGTCCCTGCGCCTCCCAGCCGCGCGGTGTCGGAAAGCGACGGCAGCGGCCTTCCTTCAGGTCAAGCTTCTGGCAGAAAGCTCCCGGCCCCCAGTCGCCCCGCCAGAGGAACTTCCCGTCTTCAACGCTATAGTCGGAACCCTCGGCGACCTGAATCACAGCATACGCAGCCCCTGCTTCAAGGACTCGGATTTCTGAGACCGTGGGTCGCTTGAGATCAAACACCAATCCTGTGAACGTAATGTCCTCCGAATGGTTATTGCAGATTTGCACCATCCTTCCATCATAGAGAATCGTTGTTTTCTTCTCACCCTCCACGCCGCCGCCCTGAAGACGGAGATGCTTGCACCCTTCCAGCAGGATGCCAACCGGCATTGGGTCATTTGAATCCATGGTGTTCGAAACGATCAGCGGGACGCGTGTCACGTTCCTGATGTTGATGGTGTGGATGCCCGGGAGAAACTGGATCACAACGGGGTTGTCCGCTGTCCCTCCGCCCATTGGCTTGAGGGATTCTTCTTGCTGGCCTGGCGCAATGACAACCTTATCTCCAGGCGCCAACTTGAGAGCGTTTAGTTTTCCGAACGTCTTCCAGGGCTTGCCGGCAGGGTTGGCGTCATCACCCTTGACCGGATCAATCACGTATGTGGTGTTGCCAGGAGACAGAGTCCGTTTCTCTTTGTCCAGATACCGGTCAGGGCTTGAATCCGCCGCCATGGCAGACCAGGCCATCAGCGAAACTGCAATAGAACTTCGGAATATCTTTTTCATGTCGGTTTGCTTGTTTTTCGTATTGTGCTTCATGGATTATTTTCCTTCCATCAGGTCTATCAAGGCGTCGTGTCAACCCACGGGCTTCAGTTTGAATTTCTTGATACTGAGACCCTTGATGCGTTGGGAATTTTGATTACGCGAACCAAGAAGGGTGCCTTTCACTCCAAGTCCGAGTGCTTCAAGCCCTCGAAGAAGCAATCCACCTGGCCGAATGGCACTTTTGTCGTCTCGTCGTATTCCACGTTGGTATAGAAGGCGATGACGTTGGTGCCCTTTTTCAAATGTGCGACCTCACCGGGGCCCAGAGGCCAAGGAGCATAGTGGGGTTTGTTCTGCCACCATCCGTAGCCCACGATCGGGTGCCCGTTGAGGTAAACCCTGAAGCCTTGCGGGTTCAGGATGCTCAGTCGGTAGGAGTCGTAGTCGAGTTTTTCCACCTCGAAGGTCGTGCGCGCGACGATAAACTCCCCTTTGCCCCAATCAGACTTATTGGCAAATGTATCATCGCCTTGTTTGTAAAGACCGGTGCCGATGGGCGCGTGCCCCTTGCTCCACTTGCTGTCGTCATACTCGGGCTTGAACCAATCTTTCATATCCTCCGTCATCTGGATGTCGCGATGGCGGGTCTTCTCACGGGTTGGGACTTGGTCTTTTTCCACGGTGGGATCGAAAGATTTGAAGCGCCAGACAAGCTCTGACTTTGGCACTTTGCCAATCGGTTTCCATCCGGCAGTGGGGTTCCGGAGTTTCGCGAGGTCGATGAGGGTGCTCACGATGCCCGGCCTATGAGCTTCCTCTGCGTAGTCCTTGGCCTTAAGCCGCTTGGCGATTTCCGGGCGGTAAACCGTATAGAGGATCTCCTCGAGCTCCTTGCGTTGATTGGAATCCAGTTTTTCCAGAACGGCGAAAAATCCGAATGATTCTCCTGCTGGATTTGCGCTTGGCGCGGCCACGATGCCGACGAGATCACCGGTTTTCAATGCGCTGAATCGCGATTGCAGGGCAGTGGCGAGTGCCACGGCAAGGTTGGGGTCATTGCGTAGGCAAATCTTCAGGGTTTCTATGACATTGTGAGCGCCCTCGGGGGCGTGGTCACCGGGCTTGATCATGCCCGTGTCCACGCCTTTCCGCAGCGCTGCCAGGATAAGTTTACCCGCTTCGCTGTCCGGTTTGTTTTGCTGCAGGACCGCGTTGAAGTGCTGCATCATCCACTCGCGGGGCATGGTGTGGTATTCACTAGTCGCCATCTCCAGGAGTGTCGGAAGGATTTTGAGGTATAGGGCATCATCTTTTTGAAGTCCTGAGAGCGCCGCGAAGGAGCAGTCACGAAGCCACCAATCGGAATGCTTGGTCCATGGCATGATGAGCGGCAGGCGTGTCTGGATTTCATTCGCCGGAGCGAACTTGAGCGCCATCAATGCACCGTTGACCACCCACAACGACTCCTTGGGATCGGTCAGCATTTTCGTGATGCTTTTCAGCATCGCAGGGGTGAACTTATCCGTGGGGATGGGGCTATTTCCGATGCCAAACCAGTAGTTCCAGTCGATCATGCCGTCCAACGCGGCGCGGCGCACGCGCGGGTCCGGGTCTTCCAGGAGTTTTTCGATTTCATCGTAGGCATCTGTCGCCCGGAGCGCCTTGCCCGCCTGGGTGCGGATCATGTCGTTCCGGTGATAGACGTTCTTGAGAAACACTTCACGCGGCAGCGTTTTGATGTCCTTCTCCGGTTGGTGATAGCCTCCACCCAGAGCATAATAAGGAATATGCGTGGGTTGCTCGGGCCCGTATTTCAAGTAGTTAGGGTTGTGTTCGAGGGAGAAGAACGCCAGATCGGCCTTGGTGCCCCAGAGGTTTTCGGGCAGGGTGTATTTTTGGGAGAACTTCGTTTTCGGCGCACCGGTGATGCGCAGCGTGCGCAAGGGCGCGGTGAAGGAGAATCCCATGCCGGGACCGGAGTGGCCGACTGCACTGCCGTAGAAGTCCAGCGTCGCGATGCCGATACTGCCGCCCGGTTCGCGGCTCAGATCGTGCCACCAGGTCAGGCGGTCCATCGACTCACGGAAAAGCGCAGGTTTTTCCTTCATCAGGTAGGAGGTGGTGATGCCGCGCCAGATGCCATCGCCGCGTCCATTATCAGCATGACCACATATCATCGACGAGTAGCTTTCGATCGTCGACAAGGCCAGATATTTGCTGGCTTTCTGATAGGCGGTGGTGTCTCCGCTGGCACCTGCAGCGATCTGCATGGCGGCGGCGACCATACCGTCCTTGCCGTTGGAGCCGAGGCCGCCTTCTCCACGCTGATCACCGTAGGGAACCGTGCCGTGGCCGGCGAAGCGATAGAAGAAGCGCAGCGAGTTCAGCAAGGTCTTCTCATCGACATTCACGCCGCATTCCTTGCCCAGCAGCAATGTGGTGAGCACCTGTGCGCCTGCCGGGTTCATCAAGCCACCCGCCACATATGCCGGCCAGACTCCGCGGCCCCAGTGGGTCCAGCCGCTGTCGAACATCTGGCGCTCCTTCGCGTCGTCGCAGTAATATTGCATGATGGGCAATACCGACTTGTCGCCGGTGCGCAGGTAGTATTCACCGCAGGCAATCCCGTTGTAGCCATTGTTCCAGGTGTGGTCGCCGATGGCTTTCACATCCTTCGGAAAGGCATCGAAGTAGGCTTTCACCCGAGGCAGGTATTTGTCATCGCCGGTGGAAAGCAGGAACAAGCAGGCGAGGGCACCCGGTATGCCGTCATCTTTGAATTTTTCCGGATTGGAATAAAATGCGGCGGCCTCATCGATGATGCGTTTTGACTTCGGGCAATTCAGCGGCCAGGTCTTGCTGTAAGCGCCGAGCACGGGAATCGTGACGGTTTCCTTGCGCTGGGTCTTGCCGTCAGCGGAGGTGACGTCAAAAACCATCTTTCCATCGGTGGCCTCGGCCTTGGTGAGGGCATTGCCCATCGCGACGAACGGATCGAGCCCTTTGAGGGAGGTGCCATTGATTCCTGTTAGAAGCTCTTGCTTGGCGAATTTTCCCTCGCACGGGGAGCCGGGCATCATTTCCTCCACTTTGAGGATCACGCCCGGATAGACCCGTGCCTTGATCCCGGTGGTGCCGATGACTCCGAAAAATCTCTCGCTGGCCGGATCCGGGCGGGTCTGGTATCTGAGATCGTCGGCGTTGTAATATCCCTTGCCGTCGCCTCCCCCGCCTGCGGCATGGAGTTGGTTGGCGAACAGGGACAAGATGAGGATGATGGATGATGATCGTTTCATAAAATTGGTTTGGAATACTTGGATGGGTTGGTTACGAGAATCTCAGTCTTAATCTCTAACAAATTCTCTTTGGTTGCTTTATTTTTTCTGCGCATCAAGGAGCGCTTGGGCTTCGAAAATCCGCCGTTCGAGGTCGGCTGCCTTCAGCGCCTTTTTGAGTTCTTCGGTTTCTCCGCCATGCACTTGCCCAGGGACTGCTGATTTTTTTCCAGTGTAGTTTTCGTACATGTCAGCGACTGTCCAGTTGTCACTGCGCTGCGTCGCAAAAGGAATATCTTTGATGTGCACCATACGGAGATTTCCCATGGGATTGCGCCCCCAAGCAAAACGGTAGTGAATGGGATTGGGCACGAGGGGATGACTCAAAACAAGAGCCTTCCAGGTGATTTGCGGCTGACCATTCTCGTCTTTACCGGTTACCAAGTATTCGGCTTTCGCAGGCTGGAATTTTCCATCTTTCCCCGCAATCGAGAACCCTACGATTGCCTCACTGTTCACGGATGCCATATCGGAGTCGAAACTCAGGATGAGGGTGTTGTCCTTTGGCTCCACTTTCGTAATCATGGGTGGCTTCCAATTCACGTTGAAGCCATACTGGGTGGCCATGGCCCAACGCGCGATGCGCTCGGCGGCAGGTATCTTCAGCTCCGGGTGCCACCACGCCCTGCGGTGGTCATAACTGCTGGCATACCCGATGTTCATGTCGCCTGCCTTGTAGAAGTCGAGAAAGGTTTTGTAATGGGCTTCGCGGACATAAATCCCGAAGTCCATCATGCATTCTAGATAATTGTCCAAAGTCTGCGGCGGAGTGTCAGTACACAGGGAGATGATGCCGAAGGGCATATTGGCATCATGGAAAGCGGCCCGCCACGAGGCGATCATCTTCGGGAAAACCTGATGGTAGAAAGTCTCCGCATCAGGTCGCGCATTGTTGTAACCCTGATGCCAAACCGCACCTTTTACCGCCAGTCCCGCAATGGGTGCAATCATGCTGGCATAACAGTTTCCGGGATAATTCTGGTTGTCGATGGGGGCACCTGCCGGTTTGGATGGAGGCGGCTCATTGGATGCTTGCCCCTGCTTCTTCAGCTCCTCCATGTTTTGCTCATGCTGTTTGATCTGATTTTCCAACTCCTTCTTTGGATCCCACGCTGCAACCTGTCTGTCCCAGTCGGATACCAACGCCCGAACAACCTCGCTATCCATCGATCTGACGACTGAGAGTGGCAACCATCCTTCGACAGGTGTTCCCCAAAAAGAGGCGTCGATCACGCCAATGGGAATTTGCGATGCCATATGAATCCGCCGTGCGAAGACGTATCCGATTCCGGAAAATTCAGGAACGGTCTGAGGCGAACAAATGTCCCACTCGCCATCCGGCTGTTTATCTTTTTGGCGGCGCGGGAAGTTCTTCTTCTCTTGGTTATCAACAAGGGAGGGAACGGTTAGAAGCCTGATCTTGGGAAAGTTCGCACTGGCGATTTCCACATCGCCTCCTTCAAGATTCATGAGGGGCTCCTGCATGTTGCTCTGACCGCCCATCACCCAGACATCACCCACGAGGATGTTGTCGAGCGTAAGGGTCGCAGCCTTTCCCTTGATCCTCATCTGCATGGGTTCTCCCGATGCTGGCATCGCTGGAAAAATGACCTTCCACGACCGGTCTGTGCCAGCCTTTGTGGTCTGGATCTTTCCAGCAAATGATACCGAAACCTCTTCGCCTGCAAGCGCCCAACCCCAGATGGTGATGGGCTTCTCGCGCTGAAGCACCATATTAGATTGAAACAGGTTGTGCACACTGAGCCCTTCGGCAATCGCAGGCGCAACTGTTAGATTGCTTGCGGGCTCCTGCTGCGCCATTGCTGACGATAATGTTAGCAACGCAGATAGCGATGCTATCAGTGAGATTGTGAACTTTTTCATAGGTGAAAACCGCTTGTTTGGTTATTGTTAGTTCTTGATGTTTCGGATGATGGTGAATGAAAATCTACGAGAGGATCTCCTTCACAATTTTCGATGGTTCTACACCCGTTAGACGCTGGTCGAGGCCGGAGTAGCGGAAGGTGAGCTTCTCGTGATCGACGCCCATCAGGTGCAGAAGTGTGGCGTGAAAATCATGCACGCTCACCCGATCGACAACCGCCTTGAAACCCACATCGTCCGTCGCGCCGTGATGCACGCCAGGTTTGATTCCCGCGCCCGCGAGCCATGCGGTGAATGCATGGGGATTGTGATCGCGACCCGGCTTCTCAGCTTTTTGTGAAATGGGCAATCGGCCGAATTCACCCGCGCACACGACGAGAGTGTCTTTCAACAACCCACGCTGCTCAAGGTCTGCGAGCAACGCCGCAAATGGCTGATCCACCTCCGCAGCAAAGCCGGTGTGGTTGCCGACGAGATCAGCGTGACCGTCCCATGATTGCTGGTTCTCCATCCCGCCGCTGTAAATCTGCACAAAGCGCACGCCGCGCTCTACGAGTCGTCGCGCGGTGAGACATTGCAGCGCCATGTGCGAACAGTGCGGCTGATCGAGTCCGTATTGCTTGCGAATGTATTCCGGTTCGCGGTTCACGTCGAAGGCATCGGGCGCGGCAGTCTGCATGCGATACGCGAGTTCGAAACTGTTGATGCGCGCGGCGAGCTCGTTTTCCACTGCGGAACCAGCCATCTGCTCTCGATTGAGAGTTGCCAAAAAGTCGAGCTGTTCGCGCTGGCGCTTATCCGTAACCTCCGCCGGACGCTTGAGATTTGCAATTGGCTCGCCCTGCGGCTTGAGCCATGTGCCTTGATACACACCCGGCAAAAACCCTGCAGTCCAGTTGGACGCATTGCCTTTGGGAAGGCCGCGGTTCTTCGGATCCGACATCACAATGAAGCTCGGCAAATCCTCGCTCTCCGAGCCAAGTCCATACGTCACCCACGAGCCGACACTTGGGTGTCCCATGCGAGTCGTCCCCGTGTTCATCATGAAGAGCGCCGGCGAGTGATTGTTCGAATCCGTGAAGCACGAGTGAATGAACGCCATCTTGTCCACCTGCTGCGCGAGTTTCGGGAAAAGGCTACTTCCCCACGTGCCCGACTGCCCATACTGCGCAAAAGTGAACGGCGACTTCATCAGCCCACCCGCCGCATCGGGGAAAAAGCCCGTCTTCGGATCGAATCCCGGCATCGCCTGTCCATCGCGCTTTTGCAGCTCCGGCTTGTAGTCCCATGTATCCACATGACTCGGTCCACCATTCATAAACAGCCAGATCACCGATTTTGCCTTCCCTGGAAAATGCCCTGCGCGCGGCGCAAGCGGATTCATCTGCGGAGCTGCAAATCCGGCGCGGGAAAGCATGGATTGTAGGGCTATCCAGCCGAATCCGGCTCCGGCACGGTGTAAAATATGGCGTCGTGTGATCATAGGTCAGTTGAGGTAGGCAAATTCATTGGTGGAAATCAGCACCTGGCAGAAATCAGCCAGCGCTTGCTCAGGGCCCGCCGCAAGTCCGCTGTTGATAAATGCCTTCGCGGCATGGATCTCGGTGGCGCTGGGTGCACGGCAAAGTGCGATGGCATAAGCACGCGAAATCAGACTTGAGAAATCATCCTTGGCTGCAGCTGCGGGATCATGCTGCAAACGCCGCGCAAATGCCATCGACCACGCGCGGATGTGCTGGCTATTCATCAGCAACAGCGCCTGCGGAGAGACTGTCGTAGTCGGTCTACTGCCCTGACTCACCAACGGCTCCGGGGCATCGAAAACTACCATCGAGTTCACGAGCTGGCTGCGCTTTACGGTGAAGTAAATACTACGACGCTTGCTGTTCTCATCCAGCGTGCCCGCGCCAAACATCGTCGTGTCGAGTTCGCCGGCAACAGCAAGAGCCGAATCGCGAATGACCTCGGCATCCAGCCTGCGCGGAAGACGGCGCATAAACAACGTATTCTCCGGGTCTGCGGCAGCTTTCTTTGCGTCGGCAACGCTGCTCTGGCGATACGCCGCGCTCGTGAGCAGAAGTCGATGAATCGACTTCGTCTTCCAGCCGCCTCGGATCAACTCACCAGACAGCCATTCGAGCAATTCCGCGTGTGTCGGCAGTGCGCCTGTTTTTCCAAAGTCATTCGAGGTGGCTACGATTCCGCGACCGAAATGCTGCTGCCAGATGCGATTTACTGTGACCCGCGCCATAAGCATTCCTCCACCCTTATCCGTATCCGTCATCCAGTTTGCAAAAGTGCGGCGCTGGCCTGTGTATTTCGCGCCCTCTGGCGGAGTCCATTTCCAACGCTCAATCCCAGACTCGCCACCGAGTACTTGCAGAAATCCCTGTGTCGCCTCGGCCTGCTTTTGATTCGGATCGCCACGCTTCAAAATGTGCGTCTTTTCCAGAAACGGTGGGCCTTGGGAATGCATCACCAACGGGTTGTAACCCTCGGCGCAAACCAGCACCGGAGTCTTACTTTTGGTCGATTTCTTGTCATACTCGGCCAGGCGGCTGTTGCGCTCGCTCCAACCGGCATCGCGCAGTTTCCACCAATCGAACAAGGTCTGGCGTTCTGCCTCGCTTAGCACCGCGTGTTCGCGCAGCTTGGAATCGAGCGAAGCGATCGCGGCCGGAGTAGCGTCGCCTTTCAACTTCGGCGGGCCATCGGTGCTCAGGCTCAATCTCGGCCGGCCGATGCAATGTGCGGTGTTCACGTGAAACTCCAGCTTCACGATCAACTTCACGCCACCTTCGACATCGAGCGGTTCCGCAAATGTGAAGGCCGCCGCCTGATCCTTGCCAATGCCGCCGGAGTCCACCGCCCAGCCCGTCTTCGCGTCTTCATCGATCGACGAGGCGACGGAAAGTTCAGCTTTGTTCTGTTCGTGGGTGGCCTCGGCGCTGGCGAGTTTTAATTCGCGTTCTGGCCCGCCCTTGAGCGGAACCGCACTGACCTTGATCCGGCTCAGCGCGAAGTTGCCATTGTCCGCGCGGCCCGGCCCTTTATGTGGGAAAGATCCATGGCTCAACGCTTCCAATTTCAAGCCTGTGATGTGCCGCGCCGTCGTGCTTGCGATCAGCGTGTGGACGTCGTCGCCGGGATTCTCACCACTGGCGAGCCATGATCCGTCGTCCTGCTTCGTGAAGGTCGCGCCGCCTTTCGAAGTGATGTCCGTCACGTCGAGCAATTGCCACGCGGAACGGGGGACGCCCGCTTCATCCGACGCCAGCCATTTGTCAAAGATCTGCTTCAAGTCGTCGGCCTCGTAAGACTTCAGCGCGGCATTTAATTTCTTCTTCCCCTCCTCGCGATCAGCTAGTTCCCGGGCCGCCTTGGCGGGATCGAGTTCCAGCTCCACATTACTGCGGACCGTATTTGTGAACGTCGTAAGCATCTGGTAATAGTCCTTCGCGGGAATTGGATCAAACTTGTGATCGTGGCACCGTGCGCAGCCCACAGTCAGACCAAGAAACGCGCTGCTGGTTGTCGCGAGCATATCATCCATCGCATCGTAGCGTGTGCGCTCCACTTCATTTGCCGTGATTTGCGTGGGGAAAACACCCGCACCAAGAAAGCCAGTCGCCATCAACGCCTCGGTGTTTCCCGGCGCGAATTCGTCACCCGCAATCTGCCACTTCGCAAACTCATCAAACGGCATGTCTGCGTTTGCTGCGCGGATGACGAAATCGCGGTAGTGAAAGGCGTGCGGGCGATCGTAGTCGTGCTCAAAGCCGCTGCTCTCGGCGAAGCGCGCAACGTCCAGCCAGTGCCGCGCCCAGCGTTCGCCGTAGCGAGGTGAAGCGAGCAGAGCGTCCACGACCTTTTCCCATGCGTCCGGCGATTGATCCGCAAGAAATGCCTCCACCTGTTCCGGTGTTGGCGGAAGTCCCGTGAGGTCTAGTGCAGCGCGGCGTATGAGAGTGCGGCGGTCTGCCTCTGGCGAAAACGTGAGCTTCTTTTCCGCTGCTTTCGCATTCAGAAACGAGTCCACAGGATGGCCTCCTGTCGGCGGCGCGGGCTTCGCAAGCGGGACGAAAGCCCACCATTTACGGTCCTCGTCCGTAACCTGCGATTTGTCTTTTACCACCTTGCCCGCGACGAGTGGAGCATCGTACGGCGCACCGAGATCAATCCACGCAGCAACCTTCGCGATCTGGTTATCGGCTAGCTTCGGCTTTCTCTCCGGCATATGTGGTTCCACTTCATGCCGAATCATTTTCAACATCATGCTCTCCGACGCGACGAACGGCTTCAGCGCTGCCCCCTCCGAGCCGCCGAGCAGCAGACCCTCGCGCGTCGCGAGGTCAAAGTCCCCCTTCACTTTATCCCCACCGTGGCACTTCAAGCAGTTCTCCTTCAAAATGCCCGCCACATCGCTGCGAAACAACTCGAGCCCTTTTGTCATGCGCTCCGCGTGGTCTGGGGGCAGGGCAAACACCGTAGCTGACGATAATGTCAGCAACGCAGACAGCGAGGCTATCAGTGAGATTGTGTAATTCTTCATAGGTGAACTCTGTTTATTCATTTCTGCAAACTCACCTCATGGGACGATGAAGTATCTGAGCGATAAGTTGTCGATGGAGCCCTGGGTTCCTTTGGCATCACGGCCCAGCCCGCAGACGATAGTGATCTCCTTACCGACGTGTTTGGCGAGGTCCGCAGGAGCATAGGTCCTGGAGAATTTCTGCCATCCGCCGGTTAGTTGCGGATCGGTCGCTGAAGTTGGTGTGACCTCCACGCCGTCTGCCAACAGCTTGAACACGATGGGAGTCACGGCGCCGGCGCCGTATCCCACAAGAACGTAGGTGGCGTTGCCTTGAATTTTTCCGATCGGAGCGGCCGAAACGATCAGTCCGCCCTCTCGGCAAGCCCAGCCCGCACCGTTGCAACTGAAGGCATTGCCGCCATCTTTCATCCCCCCGGCCGCCAGGAACCCCTGTAAGTTCCAGTTTTGCGTGCCCCATGGGCCGGTGCCGCCATATTTGATCCAGCCGTCCCGATCGTAGCCGATCCAGCCCGGGACGTCTGCAAGGATGCCCGATGTATTGTCGGAGAAGTTGAACTTTCCTCCACCGGATAGTGTGGTGGCCGGCCCTACGCCTTTCGTGTAGCCCGAGATGGTCCCAGTGATGGTGGTCTGCCCCGGTTTGTAGATTGTGTCGAAACCACCATTCGGTATGGGCACCTGCACGAAGTCTGCAGCAGGGGTCGTCACACTGAAGGGAAGTGATGCGTTGCCCTCTTGACCCAGAGCATTGCGCATTTTCACCGTGTAGCTGTAGCTCGTGCCGGGCTCCAGGCTTGTGTCCGTGTAGACGGGTTGGGTTGTCCATCCGCTGTCCGCTCCTCCCGGATTACCTGAGGTCTCATCGAAAAAGTATTCGATCGGCTCAAAGTCGCCGCGGCCCGGGGTCGCCCTCATGTCAATATCCAGAGCGCCACTGATCGACGGAGGCGAGGCAAACGTTGCTGGTTCCGGGCTGGGGACGGCTACCTTCTCATTGAGATTCGTCAGGTTCACGATGGCGCTAATTACGCCCGGCTTATGGCCCTCTTCATAGTCGTTGCTTTTAAGCCGCTTGATGATTTCCGGGCGGTAAGCCTTAAAGAGGATGTCCTTGAGCTCCTCGCGTTGTTTGGAATCCAGTTTTTCCAGAACGGCGGAAAATCCGCCAGGAGATGCCACAATGTCGACTATGTCTGAAGTTCTCAAGTCACTGAATCGCAGTTGCAGGGCAGTTGCGAGTACAGGAGCAAGGGCGGGGTCGTTCTGCAGGCAAAGTTTCAGGGTTTCTATGACGTTCCAAGCACTCACGCCGAGGTCACTGCGTTTGATCTCGTTTGTGTCCACGCCTTTACGCAGGGCGGCAACAATGAGTTTGCCTATGTCGCTCTCCGGTTTCTTTTTCTGCAGGACTCCGTTGAGGTGCTGCATCATCGTCTCGCGGGGCATGGCGTGATATTCACTGGTCGCCATTTTCAGGAGTGTGGGAAGGATTTTGACGTAGAGGGCATCATCTTTCTCAAGTCCGGAGAGCGCCCTGAAGGCCGCCTCGCGCAGCCACCAGTCGGAGTGTTTGGTCCACGGCTCGATGAGCTTGTAGTTCTGCTGGATGTCCTTGGCCGGAGCGAACTTGAGTGCCAGCAGCGCGCCGTCGACCACCCACCACGCCTCCTTGGGATCGGAGAGCATTTTCGTGATGCTTTTCACCATCGCGGGGGTGAACTTGTCCGTGGGGATCGGGTTATTTCCTATGCAAAAAAAGTAGTTGTAATCGATCATACCGTCGAGTGCGGCGCGGCGCACGCGCGGGTCGGGGTCTTCTAGGAGTTTTTCGAGTTCATCGAAGGCATCGTTCGCGCGGAGAGCCTTGCACGCTTGTGTGCGGATCATGAATTGCCGGTGATAGACGTTCTTGAGAATTACTTCCCGGGGCAGGGTTTTGAGGTCGTTCTTGGGTTGGTGATACGCGCCGCCCAAAGCCCAATAGGGAACATGGGCGGGTTCCTCCGGGCCGTATTCCAGGTATTTAGGGTTATGTTCGAGGGAGAGGAATGCGAGGTCGGCCTCGGTGCCCCATAGCTTTGTGGGCAGTGTGTAATCCTTGGAGAACTTCGTTTTCGGCGCACCGGTGATGCGCAGCGTGCGCAAGGGCGCGGTGAAGGACAGCCCCATGCCGGGACCGGAGTGGCCGACTGGGCTGTCATGCAAAAAATTCAGTGTCGCGATGCCGATGCTGCCGCCCGGTTCACGGCTCAGATCGTGCCACCAGGTGAGGCGGTCCATCGACTCACGGAAAAGGGCAGGCTTGTCCTTCATCAGATACGAGGTGGTGATGCTACGCCAGATGCCGTCGCTGCGCCCTTCGTCACCATGGCCCATCACCATCGTCGAGTAGCTGTCGATCATCTCCAAGGCCAGATAGTTACGGGCTTTTTCGTAAATGGTCACATCGCCGCTGGCACCTGCGGCGATCTGCATGGCGGCGGCGACCATGCCGTCCTTGCCATTGGAGCCGAGGCCGCCTTCACCACGGTGATTACCGTAGGGGACCGAGCCGCGGCCGGCGAAGCGGTAGACGTGGAGGAGCGCGCCGAGCAAGGTCTTGTCATCGACATTCACGCCGCATTCCTTGCCCAGCAACAGCGTGGTGAGCACTTGTACGCTTGCCGCGTGCAACACTCCACCCATATACCCGGGGTGGACACTCTTGGACCCATAATGCGACCACCCGCAGCCGTAGATCTGGTGTTCCTTCGCGTCGTCGCAGTAATATTGCAGAATGGGCAAGACCGACTTGTCCCCTGTACGCAGGTAGTATTCACCGCAAGCAATTCCGTTGTAACCATTGCTCCAGGTGCTCACGCCGATGGCTTTCACATCCTTCGGAAAGGCATCGAAATATGCTTTCACCCGGGGCAGATATTTTTCGTCGCCGGTGGAAAGCAGGAACAGGCAGCCGAGGGCGCCCGGAATGTCGCGCGAGTTGAATTTCTGCGGATCGGCATAAAAGGCGGCGGCCTCGTCGATGATGCGTTTTGACTTCGGGCAATCCAGCGGCCAGGTCTTGCTGTAGGCACCGAGCACGGGAATCGTGACGGTTTCCTTGCGCTGGGTCTTACCGTCGGCGGAGGTCACATCGAAAACCATTCTGCCATCGGCAGCCTCGGCCTTGGTGAGGGCGTTGCCCATCGCGACGAACGGATCGAGCCCTTTCAGGGCGGTGTCATTGATTCCTGTTAGAATCTCCCCCTTGGCGAATTTTCCTTCGGACGGGGAGCCGGGCATCATTGACTCGACCTTGAGGACTACGCCCGGATAGATCCGTGCCTTGAGCCCGGTGGTGCCGATGATGCCGAAAAATCGCTCTTGTTCCGGATCCGGACGGGTCTGGTATATTTTTTCTTCGGTGTAGGCGGGTTCTTGTGAGAAAAGCGGACTGGCCCAGCCCACCGCGAGAGTGGCTAACAGATGGAAGGTTTTGATCGATGTTTTCATGATAAAGGTTCTAACGGATACCGGAAATTGCCTGATCACTTTCCGAGCAACTCGGTCAGTTTAGGCTCCATTGCCTTCGCCCACTCACGGTAGCCCTCGACGTTGGGATGAAGTGCGTCGGGCATAAGATCCTTTCGCAACATGCCGTCTGTCGCGAGAAACGTTTCTTTAAGATCCAGCCAATAGACGGTTTTGTTGTCAGCGTATGTCTTCAGAATCCCGTTGACCCGGTCGTTGCGGACTCTGCCTTCATCCGTCGGCTTCCAATCACGGGGAAAGATGGCCAGGAGCAGGATTTTCGAATCGGGCAATCTGTGATGGACTTCTTTGAGTATGGCCAAAACGCCTTGGGCCGTATCCCGCCCTTCGTTCACCGGCTCGCCGCGATTATTGGTTCCGATCATGATGACCACGACTGCAGGATTACGGTCTTTCATGCCGTCCAGTCCGCCGTCCTGAATATGCCACAACATATGGGAGGTTCTATCACCACTGGAGCCGATGTTGACCGCGTTGCGGTTGCCATAATGTTCGTTCCACACCTCGTGTCCCTCGCGGCTCCACCCGAACACGATGGAATCACCGATCATGAGAATATCCACTTTCTTTTCGGTCACCCACCTCTTGCGGTCTTCGTGGTGTCTTATGAACTCTGTCCATCCGCCTTTTGCCCGTTCTTCGGCTCGCGAATCAGCCTGGGTCGCAGAAATATCCTTTGCATAATTCGGATCTTCCCACGGCATTTTTTGAGGGGCCGGCGAGGGTGCGGCCTCGATGGCGAAACAGACCGGCGAGAGGACACACAGCAGCGCTGCGGTTAGGATTGCAGTTGGTTTCATTGTCATTGATTCGTTGGTACCTACTTGCTCTGCCACACGCTGATATCCTTGAAAGCGCCCTGACGGTCGTCAGCCATGAACCCAATCCGGCCATTATAAGAAATCCGTTTAAGGTTCATCAGGTAATCATTCACATACAGCTCGAGCATGTCCTCCCTGATGAGAAGGCGAAACCTGGCCTCCGCCCCGAATTCCATGCCGCGAGCAGACGTCTGCGCCGGCTTGAATTCACCGCCGGCAGCATCGATGTTTCCGAACGCCACCTCATCTTTGGAAAAGACAAGACACTGGCCTTTTCCTTCACCCTGGTCAAAGAAGATCCGGGGACTGATCTGATCACCTGTCCCGGCTGCCGCCCTTACAATCGTCCCCTCGATGACGGTCGTCCTGGCGGGATCAGGTTTCCAATCCAGCATCTTCAGCGACGGAAAATATCCCTCGCCGGCAGGAACCAGGCTGATCTTGACGGGATTTGCCTTCAGCCCGTCATTGTTCTCCCACCACTTCAAACGGAGAATGCCTTCGCGATCGATTTCGACGTCCTTAAACGGAGCGGCGAAGACTGCGCCGCCTGTGTAAAAATGATTGACCAGCGGGCCGCCGGGCGCGCTGTGGAAGAACCGGGGGAAATAGATGTCGCAGTCTGCGCCGAAGACATTGGAGTTTTTCTTCTGCGCGAGGAATGACCCCTCGGGCTTGTCGCCGACCGCGACGCGCCCTTCACTGACGATGATGTAATACTTCTCGCCAATCTTCTGGATCCCGCCAAACTCGCCGCTGATATCCCCCTCGATTGGCGGAAGCGCGGTCCAGGTGATGCCGTCCTTGCTCTCGGCGAAACCGAACCCGCAGTGACGGTACGTCACCTTGGCGGGATCGGGATCAGCCGTGAAATACCCGTACAAGCTGCCGTCGGGACGCACGACCGTATCGATGCAATCCCAGCGCCCCTTCTCCTTGTACCAGCGCGTGTCCTGGACGAACCTGTGCTTCTCGTCAACCTTGGTCCAGTCGAGCAGATTCGTGGACGTTGCGAACATGATGTCCTGCTTGTCCCCAAACCACTCGGAGTAGTTGATCACCCAGGTGTGGTTCCGGCCAAAGTCAGGAGACTTCCAGATATGGCCGGTTCCCATCCACGTCACGCCCCCGCGGGGCTTGATCAGCACGCCTTGCTCTTTCCAGTGGACGCCGTCCTCGGAGAGCGCCAGCTCGTGACCATCCCATTTATTGAAATGTCCGGCGAGGTAATAGAGGTAATACCTGCCCTCGTGGAAATACGCCCAGGTATCCCAAATCTGACCCTTCCGGGAGGGAGTAAAGAAACCCGCGTGCACCGCGGGCGGCCGGTGTGAGACGTGTGCATAACCTTGGCCGTCGAGAACCAGCGCGCCGTCCTTGATCTTGGCCGTGCCGATGAGTCGCGCGTCCGGATAATGGCCCATCCCATCCTTGACGCTTCCGCCGTCAAAGGTCCACCATCCGAGCGGTTTGGGCACAGTGGGGACGCCGGGCTTGAGCTGCGCGAGGGCCTCGCCATCCAGAGCCGTGTCATAGATGCGCGCCTCATCGATCGCGCCTTTGAGATATCCGTGCTGCTGGCCAACCAAGCACCGCAGCCCGAGATAGAGATCGCTCTTGGCCGGATAGGTTTGCTGGTTGGCGGCTTCGTAGGCGGCGTAGCGATGCCCGTCGCGCCAGATTTCTATCTGCTTCCCGCGATACACCACGGCGAGTTGCAGCCACTGGTCCGGGGTGGCGGTTTCTGGGGCAAGCAACTGTTGTTCTGCGGGACTTTGGGTGCGGCTGAAATGATGACTGCCGGCCATCCAGCGGGCGGCGGCCCGTTCGCCAAAGGTGATGGCGTCGAATTCATCGCCATCCTGAATTGCGATCACTCCGGAGCCGGTTTGGACCGGATCGGCGAGGCGCAACCAGGCGACCAAGGTCTTATCGCGCAGCATTGTTCCATCTGCCGCAATACTGCTGGAAATCAAACATCCCAACACCGCCATGCTGACTAATAGTGTCTTGATCATTATCGATTGTTTCATAATGGCTCCCAGTTACTTGCTTCCTGCCGGAGCCGAGCCGATCCGTCGGGCGCGGATGTTTGCACCACCATTGATGGTGAATTTTTCGACCGCACCGACATTGCCCTCGACAACCCAGTAGTTGAGGTCGCCAAAACCGAGATTCTTCGGGTCGTTAATATCACTGATGAGCGCCTGCCATGCATTATTGGCATCCGTTTGTCTCGGCCCCGGTTGTTCCGTGTTCATCTGTTCGATCGAAAACCCGTGCTTGCCGGAAACTGTGACGTGATGGGTGTTGCGGTAGGTGCCCACCCGACCGAAGCGCGAGGCATGATGGTTAGTCACGAATTCCAAGCCGTTGATGTTGGAGGCCACCACGATGTTGTCGGCGTCGGTGTGCTCGTTGACCAGGATGCCGGTGTGATATCCGGTCACCATGACATTGCGCAGGATCGTGAGGGCCCCGTTGTTGCAGGCCGGGGTGCTGATGCCGGCCTTACCGTGGGTGGGCTTGGACGCCTGCACATTGTAGGTGTCGGTGTTGACAAAGACGT
>Ga0315906_10004205_pt1 | contig 18645 bp, 18 predicted proteins | sample LakEriMetagenome_4_FD_203526 | JGI IMG/M metagenome (GOLD analysis project Ga0315906, IMG submission 203526) | Freshwater fungal communities from buoy surface, Lake Erie, Ohio, United States - Buoy 2 MA122 | ecosystem: Environmental > Aquatic > Freshwater > Lake > Lake biofilm | place: USA... | reverse complement strand
CCCTGCGCAAGGGCGGCCCCGATGGGACGTTCCACGAGGAGTCAGTCGGGCTCCACACTCCTCCGGCGTTGGGGTAGACGACGATCGGAAGAGAGGAGACCACGCGCATGCGACGAATGAGGCCGCTCACATGCCCGGGCTCGGTGCAGTTGATGCCGATGGCAACGACGTTGGGGGCGGATGAGGCCACGTGAACGGCGTCCTCGATGGGCTGGCCTGCGCACGTCCGGGAGTCATCACCCGCGGAGAAGGTCATCCAGGCCGGCACGTCCGAATGCTCACCGAGGACTTCCACCAGCGCCTCGGCCTCATCCACGTCGGGGATGGTCTCGACCGCAAGAAGATCCGGACGGCCGCGCACCAGAACGTCGAGCCGCTCGGCATGGAAGTCCACGAGAGCCTGCCGCGCGACTCCGTACCTCCCGCGATACTCGGAGCCGTCGTGCAGGATCGCACCGTAGGGGCCGACACTGGCCGCCACCAAGCATGACTGACCCACTGTCGCCGCCCGCGCGGCCTCGATGCTTGCGACGAGGGCTTCATCGGCCGCTCCCGGAGACAGACCCGCCTCGGCGAATCCCCTGCGCGACACCTGGTAGCTGGCGGTGACGAGGACGCGGGCACCGGCCTCCACGTAGTCGCGATGAGCACGGGTGATCGCGGACGGATTCTGCACCAGCACGCGCCCGGTCCACAGGGGGTCGTCCATGGCGTGACCGCGGGACTCCAACTGCGTGGACAGTCCGCCATCGAGCACTACAACGGAATCCCCGACGAGGTCGCTCCACGTGCGCTGCACGGACCCACCGTCTCACGATCGCAGCGCGGAGTCCCCGAACAGGTGGTCCGTGGGGTCCTGCGAGCACACGAGAGCGCCGCTCACCAGGAGCGCTGTGTCACCAGGAGCGCTGTGTCACCAGGAGCGCTGTGTCACCGGGAGGTTCGAGGTGGCCGGGAAATCCACGGGAGACGGATCCGCACCGGAGGCCAGCAGGCGGGCTCCGAGAGCGGCGACCATGGCGCCGTTGTCCGTGCACAGGTCCGGCGGGGGCACCCGCAGGAGGATGCCAGCAGCGTCGCAACGCTCCTGAGCCATTGCTCGCAGCCGGGAGTTGGCGGCCACTCCACCGCCGATGACGACATGGCCCACGCCGTGATCCCGGCACGCGGAGACCATTCGGGCCGTCAGCACGTCAGCCACCGCCTCCTGCATGGAGGCCGCCACATCGGCCACCGGCACGCGCTCGCCGGCCGCCTCTCGAGCCGAGATCCAGCGGGCGACGGCCGTCTTCAGGCCGGAGAAGCTGAAGTCGTAGGGGTAGCGCTCACGGTCCCCAGGGCCTGTGAGACCACGCGGGAAGTCGATGGCCTGGGGATCTCCGTCGGCCGCCACACGATCGATCCAGGGTCCACCCGGGAACGGAAGGCCAAGCAGTCGCGCCACCTTGTCGAACGCCTCACCCGCAGCATCGTCCAGCGTCTGACCGAGTGCCGTGATCGATGCGACATCGTCGGTGACCAGAAGCAGTGAGGAATGCCCCCCAGACACCAATAGGCCGACCGTCGGATCAGGCAGTGGTCCGTGGTGGAGTTCGTCGACCACGACATGACCGGCGAGGTGGTTCACGCCGTAGACCGGCACGCCCAGAGCCGCACCGAGCCCCTTGGCGGTCGCAACACCGACGATCAGGGCTCCGACGAGTCCCGGACCGGCGGTAACAGCGATGGCATCGACGTTTCCGAGAGTGATGCCCGCAGTGGTGCAGGCTCGGCGCAGGGCCGGTTCGATTGCCTCCAGATGCGAGCGACTCGCGATCTCCGGAACAACACCACCGAAGCGGGCGTGCTCATCGACGCTCGAGGCGATCTCATTCGCCAGAAGCCGGTGGCCGCGCACAATGCCGATCCCGGTCTCATCACACGACGTCTCGATGCCTAGAACGATGGGCGCGCTCATGCGTCACCTCGCGGGCGCGGCCGTCGCATGATCAGCGCATCGGAGCCGTCGACGTAGTAGCGGGGTCGTCGACTGATCTGCTCGAAGCCCATCCGGGCGTACAGACGCTGCGCCGACACATTGCTGTCGCGCACCTCGAGCAGCGTGTGGGTGACCCCCTCCTTCTCCGCCCGAGAGATGAGATCGTCGAGCAGAAGACGCGCGAGGCCATGTCCCTGCCGGGTCGTCGCAACCGCCACGGTCTGCACGTCCGCATCAGGCGGCAGGACGAACAGCCCGGCGTAGGCCACCACGGCATCGCCTTCGCAGGCGACTGCATAGGACCGGGTGTCCTGGGCCAGCTCGCTCCAGAACTGCTCCACCGTCCAGGCATCGTCGGGGAACACCTCGACCTCGATGTCACGCGCCTGCGCGATATGCCACCAGCGCATCGGCTCGACGGTCGGACTCGCGCCCCCGCTCATGACGGCGCTCGGAGATGCCTGGGCACCATGGCGTCCGGACGACGCAGGTACAGCGGACGCGGAGGGAGCAGGAACGTTCCGCGCAGGGCAGCTTCCGTGGCCCCCGTATCGCCTCCATGGACGTCGAGCGGAACATCGACGTGAGCCACGGACGCACCCGCCCGCATCAGTGCCAGCACTCGGCGCGCAACCCACACGCCCGAAGCGGCACCCCGGACAATGCCCTCGTCGACATCGGCGACCGGGCGCACGCGGGGACCGGCGATGCGTTCACCCGAAGAGTCGTACTCGGCCCAGTAGAGCTCCTGACGACGGGCGTCGGACGCCACCTGCACCCCTGAGCCCGGTTGCTCAGAGAGCACCTGAGCCGCCAGCGCGTCGAGCGAGCAGAGTCCGTGCACTGGCACATCCCATGCCGCACCGATGGCGATCGCCGAGGCGATGCCCACCCGAAGACCGGTGTACGGACCCGGACCCACTCCGCACGCGATCGCCTGCACCGCCGACCGGTCCACCGCCGCGACCAGATCGGCCAGGATGGGGCCGATCACCTCAGCATGTCGACGGGCGTCCTCGTGCTCCGCGGAGAGCACCACGTCACCAGCCTCGTCGATGGCCGCAATCGACGTCAGGGAGGAGGACGTGTCGATGCCGATGATCACGACACCCACCCGCTCGGGTCGGAGATCAACTCTGTCCATCGACGGCCACGCGCGGAGACCATCAGGGTGCGCCGCTCGTCTTCTGAGGAATCGGACCGGGTGATGACGATGTCGAGCCCTTCCGGCGACAGATCCTCGGCAATACCGCGACCCCATTCCACGACCACGACACTGGCCGAAAGGTCAGCCCCGAGGTCGAGGTCGTCCAGCTCAGCGGCCGAACCCACCCGATAGGCGTCGACGTGCACGAGCGAGACGCCACCCGACGGATGCGTATGCAGCCTGCTGATGACGAAGGTCGGGCTCGTCACTCTCTCCGTGATGCCGAGGCCCAGCGCCAGGCCCTGAGTGAATGTCGTCTTGCCTGCGCCGAGATCACCCGAGAGCACGACGACTTCGCCGCCGCCGCATAGGGATCCAATGCGCGCAGCGATCAAGCGCAGATCCTCGGGGGTTTCAGCGGTCAGCAGCAATGACACTGGTCAGGCCACCGTCGAGGACTCGCCATGCGCTATGTCGCGCCGCACGCGACCGAGGAGTTCCAGCAGGGCGGAGTTCACCTCGTCCGGCTTCTCCAGGGTGACCATGTGGCCAGAATCGGCTATCACTACGTATTCCGCTCCGGGCACCCTGGCGACGATCTCCTCGCTCTGCTGGCGTGGGGTGAGTCGATCGTCGTCGCCGACGATCACCAGCAGCTCCACACGTTCGAGCACGGGCAAGGCGGCGCGCTTGTCGTGCTCCTGCAGCGCGGGCAGGAATTCAGCAACCACGTCGATGGGCGTCGCGGAGACCATGCCGGCCACGAATCTGCTTGCCTGCTCGGACGCGGTCGATCCGAATGAGTACAGGCGCGTGAGCATCAGCCCCAGATCGGTGTCCTGCCAGCGAAGGCGCTCGACGAGCGGGCCTTGGCTGGCGACGACTGCCGCCAGGGGTGGTGCGAGGCGATGAAAGAGTCGACCGAGTCCGACCGGTAGACCAAGTTCACCGCTCTCGAGGCCCCCCGCGGTCGTCGCGATCAGCGCCACACCGAAAACCCGCTCGGAGAACAGCTCCGGTCGCTGGTCGGCAAGGGCCATCGTCGTCATGCCCCCCATGGAGTGGCCGACGATCATCAGTGGACCCTCGGGGGCGACGGCGTCGATGACCTCGCCGAGGTCCGAGCCGAGCTGGTCGACGTGGTGCGTGTCGAAGTCCGCGCGCCCGGAGCGACCGTGGCTGCGCTGGTCGTAGAACACCAGACGCGCCAGCCCACGCAGAGCGGCGCGCTGATAGTGCCAGGAGTCCAGGCTCAGGGCATATCCGTGAGCGAAGACGATGGTGAGGCCGTCCACGGCCTCCGGCGCCTCGTCGATCTCCACGTGAATGACCGTGCCGTCCGACATCGGCACCGCGTGCATGTCACCGCGCAGGGTGCCGAGTTCGGAGTCGAGCGAACCGCCTGAGCCCACCGATCGCATCAGCGTGCGCTCGGCGACGGCGCCGAGGGCGGCTCCGGCGGCGAGGGCTCCCGCCGCCAAGAGGCCACGACCAGCCAGTCGCAGGGCAGGTGTCACGTCGAGACTCACGCGCGACCCTCCTTTCCCTGGCTTCGGTCGACGTACTCGCGTGGCACGCGCGGACCGATGCGCGTGACCACTTCGTACCCGATCGTGCCGATCGTCTCAGCCCAGGCATCGGCTGAGCACTCGCCCTGCCGACCCGGCCCGAAGAGCACCACCTCGCTTCCGGCTGTCGCGTCACTGCCGGCACCGAGGTCAACCACACATTGATCCATGGCGACCGTGCCGACGATGGGCACCCGTCGACCCCGGATGGCAACCTCGATCGGAGGCCCGGTGCGCGGCGCGCCAGCGGCACGCGGAAGGCCGTCGGCGTAGCCGACCGGAACGAGTCCGACCTGGGTGGCCGACCCGGCTGTCCAGCGCCATCCGTACGACACCGAGGTGCCCGCCTCCACGCTCTTGACATGAGCCAGCTGCGCCACGAGCGACATTGCCGGAGTCAGCCCAAGCTCCTCTGCCGTACCGAGCGCCGGCGAGGGCGTCAGGCCGTACAGGGCAATTCCGGTGCGCACTAGGTCATAGCGGCAGTCCGGATGAGCGAAGAGCGCACCGCTGTTCGCCAAGTGGCGCACGGCGGGACGCACTCCCGCCGAAGCTGCCAGCTCAAGAGCCTGTTCGAAGCACTCGCGCTGGACGCGCACAGAGTCCGCTTGAGGGGTGTCGCCGTCAGCGAGGTGCGACCACAGGCCGACCACATCCAGGATGCCTTCGTCCATCGCTGCGCGGCACGCCTCCAGTACGGCGGGTACCTCGTTGAAGGCGACGCCATTGCGCGTCAGGCCGGTATCGATCTTGATATGCACCCGAGCCAGAGTTGATGTTCGCTGAGCGGCGGCGACGACCTCCGCAAGAGCCCCGGATGACGACACCGAGATGTCGACGTCTGCCCGCAGGCAAGCCTCGATATCGGGATCGCCGGGGGTCCACAGCCAGGCCAGGATTCGTCCGGAGTCACCGGACGCACGCAGGGCGAGAGCCTCGGACGGAAGCGCGACTCCGAGCCACGTCACACCCGCGTCCCGGGCCACACGTGAGATCTCGACCATGCCGTGCCCGTAGGCATCAGCCTTGACGACGGTCATGACATCAGCGGACCCCGCGAGATCGCGGATCCGGGACAGGTTGCCTCGCACGGCGTCGAGGTCGATTCGGGCGACTGCACGCATCAGGGAGCCGCTCCGGATCGAACCACCTGCACCGCGCGGCGAACCTGTCCAGCAATGTCAGGCGCCGTGACCGGACCATCGTGCGCAGCGAGGCGGCCTGCCAAGCCGTGAAGCCACACAGCCACCGCCACCGCCTCCACCACCTCCACCACTTCAACCGATTCGTGTCGCAGATCGTGGACCCGCGCCCGCGCCAGCAAGGCAGCCACCAGCCCGGTGAGGATGTCACCAGAGCCAGCGACACCCAGCTCGGCTCCACCCTCGGTGTCGATGAAGGCTGGACCGGACGGGCCGACAACGATCGTGCCCGCGCCCTTGAGCACGATGATGCACGACAGGCTCCGAGCCGCGGCTCGCGCAGCCGAGAGCCGACCTTGATTCAGGAGACCAGGGCACAGACGCTCGAACTCCCCCTCATGCGGAGTGAGCACTGTGGGCAGGCCCGAGCTCCAGCGCTCGGCGATGAGATCCCGTACCCGCGCCGAGCCAGCCACCACGGTCAGGGCACCGGCATCGAGGACAACGGGCCGACGGGAGGAGAGCACGGCCAGCACGGTCGACTCGTCGTCGGCGTCGCCGATGAATCCCGAGCCGCAGGCCCATGCCGTTGCGCGCACCTGCTCGGCAGGAGCCGCACCGTCGATCACCACGTCCGGGTACTGCGCCACCACCATCGGTGCGACCCCGTCGAGACGATCGAGCAGGCGAACCATGCCCACATCAGCATGACGCGCTCCCGCCGTGGCCAGCAGCGCGGCGCCCCGGTAGGGGGCGGAACCGACCGCGAGCCCTACGACTCCCCGGCTGTACTTGTAAGCGTCCTCCTCGGGCTCGGGCAGACGCATCGCCACGTCGATATCGTTCAGGGCGAGGGCCACCGGGGCTGCGGCCGCGAAATCAAGTCCGATCTCGATGAGGCGAACGGCTCCGGCATGGAAGCAGCCCGGTGACACGAGGAGGCCGGGCTTCATCGCACCGAAGGTGACCGTGACGTCGGCCCGTATCGCTGCTCCCGGCACAGCACCGGTGTCGGCATCGACGCCGCTGGGCACGTCTACCGACACCACCAGAGCCCCCGAGTCCCGGACATCCGCCGCGAGTTGCGAAGCATCGGCTCGCAGGGGTCCGGATCCGCCGATTCCGAGGATGCCATCGATGACGAGATCAGCACGCTCCAGCAGGAGCTTCTGCTCGTCGTCCCTGATCCAAGAGGACAGGCAGCCACCCTGGGCTCGCAGGGCGGCTGCGCCCGTTGCGTGGAAGCGATCAGACAGCGTGATCGCATCGACGCGACATCCGCGCCTGGCGAGCATGCTCCCGGCCCAGAGGGCATCTCCGCCGTTGTTTCCCGAGCCCACGAGCAGCACCACCCGCGATCCGACCACGGCGCCGCGTACGTCGGAGAGCAGGTTTGCGCAGCTGACGGCGAGCGCGTGCGATGCGCGCTGCATCAGGGTGCCCTCCGGAGTAACCCGGAAGGCCGCCTCCTCTGCCTCGCGGATCTGCTCCGCGGAGTGCATCTGAATCACAGGGGATCCTCGACTCCGGCGATGACGACGGCCATCGCCATGTCACCATCATGGCTCAGCGACACCAGCCAGCGCTCGATGCCCCGCATGGCGGCCGCCTCCGCCACGGAGCCATTCACCTCGATTCGTGGTTCTCCTCGAACTCCGTTGAGCACCTCGCAGTCGTGCCATTCCAGCCCTGTTGTGTCGACGAGGATCTTGGCCACGGCCTCTTTGACGGCCCAGCGCCCCGCAAGGGACAGTGTGCGGAGCCGGTGGCCACCCGCCAGTTCGATCTCCCGCGGGGTGAATACGCGTGCCACTAGGCCGGGAGTGCGGTCGATCACCGACGCAAAACGCCGGGTGTCGACGATGTCGACGCCGATTCCGACAACTCTGGCCGGCACCTCGGGAATCAGGATCACTCCACCGTGACGGACTTCGCGAGGTTTCGCGGCTGGTCAACATCATGACCCTTGGCCGTCGCCATCTCACAGGCGAACACCTGCAGGGGAACAGTAGACACGAGCGGCTGCATGAGCGCCGGCACTGCGGGCACCCGGATCACGTGGTCGGCGAAGTCGGTGATCTTCTCGTCGCCCTCCTCCGCGATTGCGATGACGAGAGCACCGCGAGCCCGCACCTCCTGAATATTGGACACGATCTTGTCGTGCAGCACCGCACGGTCACGGGGGGACGGAACCACGACGATTACCGGGACACCGTCCTCGATCAGTGCGATCGGCCCGTGCTTCAACTCCCCCGCAGGGAACCCCTCAGCGTGCATATAGGCGAGCTCCTTGAGCTTGAGTGCGCCCTCGAGTGCGACAGGGAAGCCCACGTGACGCCCGAGGAAGAGGACGGAGGGGGCGTCCGCCAGCTGTCGAGCGAGTGCTCGCACATGCTCGGTGGTGTCAAGGACGAGGTCGACCTTGCTCGGCATGTCGTCGAGTTCGTCGAGGACTCCTCGAATCTCGTCGTCACCCATGGAACCTCTCGCCTGCGCGAGGTAGAGGCCGACGAGATAGGCGGCAATGATCTGAGTGAGGAATGCCTTGGTCGAGGCGACGGCAATCTCCGGACCGGCGTATGTGTAGAGCACGGCATCGGCCTCGCGCGGGATGGTGGAGCCCACGGTGTTGCAGATCGCCAGGGTGCGGGCTCCCTGCGCCTTCGCATGGCGCAGGGCCATGAGAGTGTCCATCGTCTCGCCCGACTGGGAGATCGCGATGACGAGTGAGTCCGGCCCGACGATCGGATCGCGATAGCGGAACTCGCTCGCCAACTCCACTTCCACAGGGATGCGCGTCCAGTGCTCGATGGCGTACTTGGCCACCATGCCGGCGTGCGCAGCAGTGCCGCAGGCTACGACGATGACCTTGGTGATGTCGCGCAGCACACTTTCGTCGAGGTCGGTCTCGTCGAGCTGGATGCGGTGCTCCTTGCTGATCCGGCCTCGAAGTGCGTCCGCCACAGCCTTGGGCTGCTCGGCGATCTCCTTGAGCATGAACAGCTCGTAGCCACCCTTCTCGGCCGCAGACGCGTCCCAGTCGACCGTGAAGGGTGTGGCTTCGACCACCTCACCGGCGAAATCGGTGACCGTGACCGAATGCGGGGTAAGGATGACGACCTGATCCTGGCCGAGCTCGAGAGCGTGTCGGGTGTGGTCGACGAATGCGGCGACGTCCGATGCGAGGAAGTTCTCCCCCTCGCCGAGTCCGACCACGAGCGGGGAGTTGCGACGGGCCGCGACCACGAGATCAGGCTGAGCGCGGTCGAGCGCGACCAGTGTGAAGGCGCCTTCGAGTCGGCGGCAGACCCGGCGCATCGCCTCAGGAAGGTCGCCGTTCGCGAGCGGAACCTCAAGGGCCAGGAGGTGCGCTGCGACCTCGGTATCGGTCTCGGACTGAAGGCGCACGCCCACGGCGGTCAGTTCGTCGCGGAGTTCGGCAAAGTTCTCGATGATCCCGTTGTGGATGACAGCGACGCTGGCATCCTCACTGACGTGCGGGTGGGCGTTGCTGTCGGTCGGACCGCCATGGGTTGCCCATCGAGTGTGGCCGATGCCCGTGGTGGAGTGGGGCAGCGGATCCGCGCCCAGGAGCTCCTCCAGGTTGGCGAGCTTTCCCGCCTTCTTGCGCACCTCGAGGTGACCGTCGCTGATGACCGCAACACCCGCGGAGTCGTAGCCGCGGTACTCGAGCCGACGGAGGCCGGCCACGACGATCTCCAGCGCCTGCTGCTGGCCCACGTACCCGACGATGCCGCACATGCGGCCGAGCCTACCGGCGGGTGCTTGCACACGGCCGGTGGGCGACCGAGCATGGCGACGGGTCCGGCGCTCGGTAGGGGGCTAGCCTCGGGGCCATGCTGACGGCGCATGTCTCCGTGCCATGTTGACGGCGCACGTTCCCGTGCCATGTTGACGGTGCATGTCTCCGTGCCGGCGGAGCTAGCCGATCAGGCTGAGGCCATCCTGCGCGACGGCCCGAGTCTGGTGACTCTCACCCGAGTGCGTGGCGCCAGCGTCGAGCCACTGGGCGATGTCATCACCGCCATGCTGGAGCGCGATGCCGTCAACGATGTCGTCGATCGCCTGGTGGCTGTGGGCGTGCCCCGTCAGGGCTGCATCCTCATCCAGGATCCGGGTACCTGGGTGTCACGGCCCGGCCTAGAAGTGCATCAGGCCTCCCCTGACAGCGACAACGTCGTGTGGTCGGAGGTGATCGAGCAGGCCTACGCGCAGTCGCGCATCACCGGGGTATTCCTTGCCTTCATGATCATGGCGACTCTGCTCGCCGCCATCGCCGTCATCACCAACTCGCCGATTCTCGTGATAGGTGCCATGGTCCTGGGGCCGGAGTTCATGGCCGTCATCTCGCTGGGCCTCGCGCTGGTGCGACGACGCCCCACCCTGCTGCGCCAGGCACTCATCACGCTCATCGTCGGCTTCACGGTGTCGATCCTGGCCACGATGGCCTTCGTCTTGCTTGCCCGACTCGTCGGACTGGTGAGCATCGACGACATCTACTCGCCCCGACCAGACGTGGCCTTCATCTTCACACCGAACTGGTGGTCGCTGATCGTGGCGGTGATCGCCGCCTCTGCAGGGGTGCTCGCCATCACCAGCGCCCGGTCCATGGCCATCGTGGGGGTTTTCATCTCCGTGACCACCATTCCGGCGTCGGGGAATGTGGCGGTCGCTGCGGTATTCGGCAACTGGCACGAGGTAGCGGGCAGCGCCGCACAGCTAGGCATCAACATCGCCGGCATGGCGGTCGCTGGCTGGCTCACCCTCGAGCTGCGCCAGTGGACGTCCGACCGGGTCAGTCGAGCGCTAGCTCGGCGCGGACGGCTGCGGCGATCGACTCCGCGACCGTCGAAGCCTGCGCCTGGGTCGACGCTTCGACCATAACGCGCACGACCGGTTCCGTTCCCGAAGGACGAAGAAGCACCCGACCCCTGTCCGCGAGCTCCACCTCCGCCGCAGCGACCGCAGCCGCCACTCCAGGAGCATCGGCGAGGCGCGACAGGTCGACATCACGGACGTTTATCAGCACCTGGGGGAATTTCGTCACGGCCGCCGAAAGATCCCCGAGGCTGCGCCCGGTCTGCGCCATGCGAGCCAGCAGGTGCAGGCCCGTCAGCATGCCATCGCCCGTCGTGGCGTGGTCGGTCATCACGATGTGCCCGCTCTGCTCCCCGCCCAGTACGAAGCCATCTGCACGCATCGCCTCGAGAACGTATCGGTCACCGACTGCCGTCTGCACGACCTCGATGCCGGCAGAGTCCATGGCGATCTTGAATCCAAGATTGGCCATGACGGTGGCGACCACGGTGCCTCCGACTAGGGCTCCGGCCTCGCTCATGGAGGCGGCAAGGATGGCAAGGATGTGGTCACCGTCGACGACCTCGCCACTGGCATCCACCGCAAGACAGCGATCAGCATCACCATCATGAGCGATACCCGCATCTGCGCCGTGCTCGCGCACGGCAGCCATCAGAGGCTTCAGATGCGTGCTGCCGCAGTCCCGATTGATGTTCCATCCGTCGGGTTCGGCATTGATCGCGATGACATTCGCGCCCGCCGCAGAATAGACCTCGCGGGCGATGCCCGAAGCGGCCCCGTTGGCGCAGTCGACGACAACGGTCAATCCGTCCAGCCGCTGGGGCACGGTCGAGAGCAGGTGGTGCTCGTACATCTGCACTGCATAGGGCGAGGCGTGAATGCGGCCGACGCTCTCCGCGATCGGGCGCTCCCACGGCTCTCCGAGCCTGTCCTCGATCGCACCCTCGATGGCATCGTCGAGCTTGTGCCCGCCTCGTGCGAAGAACTTGATGCCGTTGTCGGGCATCGGATTGTGCGAGGCGGAGAGCATGACACCAAGATCGGCATCCATGGCGGCGGTGAGGTACGCGACCGCAGGGGTGGGCACGACCCCCACGAGATGAACGTCGACGCCCGCGCTGGCCAACCCAGCGACAACCGCCGCCTCGAGGAACTCCCCGCTCGCACGTCCGTCGCGACCCACGACAGCTGACGGCCGATGCCCCGCGAACGCACCCGCATCAGCGAGCACGTGCGCGGCGGCAACGGACAAGTCAAGGGCAAGCTCAGCAGTGACCTCGCGATTCGCGAGGCCTCGCACTCCGTCGGTGCCGAAGAGGCGACCCACGAACGACCTAGCGCTTGCTGTACTGAGGTGCCTTGCGAGCCTTCTTCAGGCCGTACTTCTTGCGCTCCTTCGCCCGCGGATCGCGAGTGAGGAACCCGGCCTTCTTGAGGGTCGGCCGGTTGCCCTCCTCGTCGATGCCGTTCAGCGCACGCGCGATTCCCAGCCGCAGGGCGCCGGCTTGGCCGGAGATTCCGCCACCGTCGATGCGGGCGATGACGTCGAACCTGCCCTCGGCGCCGAGGGCGGCGAACGGCTCGTTCACCTCCTGCTGGTGCACCTTGTTGGGGAAGTACCCGTCAAGAGTGCGGCCGTTGATCGTCCACTGCCCTGTGCCCGGCACAAGGCGGACGCGAGCGACCGCCTGCTTGCGGCGGCCCGTGGCCGCGCCGGGAGCGGTGACGATCTCGCGGGTGATGGTGGGACGGGTCGGGGTCTCGGAGGTGTACTCCGAGGGAGCCTCGAACTCGTCGTCGATGGTCTCGTCGATGGTGGCCTCAGACACTGCCACTAGTCCTCTCGTTGCTTCCGCGCCGCTACTGCGCGACCTGGGTGATCTGGAACGCCTGCGGCTGTTGCGCGGCGTGGGGGTGCTCGGAGCCGGTGTAGACCTTGAGCTTCTTCAACTGCTGACGGCCGAGCTTGTTGTGCGGGAGCATGCCCTTGACTGCCTTCTCGACAGCCTTGCGGGAGTCCTTCTCCAGCAGTTCGGCGTACGAGGTGGCAGTGAGGCCACCCGGATGACCGGAGTGCCGGTATGCCATCTTCTGCTCGCGCTTGGCACCCGTGAGTGCCACCTTGTCAGAGTTGATAACGATCACGAAGTCGCCCATGTCCATGTGAGGAGCGAAGGTCGGCTTGTGCTTGCCACGCAGGAGCTGCGCGACATGGGAGGCCAGACGGCCAAGAACGACGTCAGTGGCGTCGATGACGTGCCAGACGGGGGTGTTGTCTCCCGCCTTGGGGGAATACGTGCGCATGGTGCCGCACCTGTCTCTCACTCGTAGGGACGTGGATTCTGCTCACTCACGAGGCCGGAGCCGCGAGCGGGAGAGTGCCGTACTGGAGGCCATCCCTGGCCCCAGGCTGCCGTGCACACAGCAGCGCCCAAGGCTACCGGGGGGCTCTCCCCCCGACCAAATCCGGGGTGCGCCGCCCGTTCCGTGGCCTCAGCAGCACTTGTGCGACATGGCCGCCGCGGGAAGGTCCTTGTGCTCGGACGGGTCGATGGACTCGATCGTGGCGATGAAGGCAGCAGTGTCGACCTTGCGGCCCCCCATCCACGTACCGAGGACCTTCACCTGGTCGGTGAGCTTGTCGGAATCCACGGCGTACGGGTCGGCGGAGAGCTCGACGAGGTCGGCCAGCTTGCCCACGGCCAGGGAGCCGAGGTCATGGTCGCGGCCGAGCTGCCGGGCCGCGTTGACGGTGTGCGCCTTGATGGCGTCCTCCAGGCTGACCTGCTGCTCGGGGCCGTGCAGGGCCCCTGACGGGGTCCGACGCGTGACCATGCTCTGGATGTTCAGCAGCGGGATGGGCGGGCTCACGGATCCGTCATTGTGGAAGGTCACGAGCGCTCCGGAGCGGAAGGCATCGCCCGCCCGCATCCACTGGCTGCCGATCTCCGGCGGGAACATCACTCCGTCGAGGATGTCGCCCCAGTAGATGAACTGGGCCGGCAGCATCGAGATGGTGACGCCGAGCGAGGCCGCCCTGTCGAACTGGTCGCCCCGGCAGCCGCCGACGTGCTCGACGCGCCACCGATGGTCGGTGCCGAGCAGGTTGTTCTCGACGAGCGCATGCTCGTAGGCGTCGAGGACGACGTCGAGCCCGACATCGCCGTTGACGTGGAAGGCGAACTGGTAGCCCTTCGGGGCGTAGGTGGCGAGAACCTGGTCGAGCTCGGCGCGGGTGTAGTCCATCATCCCCTCGCCGCCCGGCCCGAGTGGGATCTGCGCCTGCTGGACTCGCGGGGAGTCGAGGTAGGGGAACGAGGAGGCGATCGTGCCGTTCCACGGCGATCCGTCGGCCCAGAGCTTGATGCCCTGCTTCCAGAGCTTCGCCGGGTCCGGGGAGGTGACCGGATCGCCGCACGTCGAGTCGATCGACATGTGGTAGAGCGCAACGCGAACGGGAGTGGAGGGAACGGACGCGCAGGCCGCGTAGGCCTTCAGCATCGAGTCCTGGTACGTGTGCTCCGTCGTCATGGTGATGCCGTGGCTCGACATCAGCGTGAACCACCGGGCGAGCGACAGCAGCGGGTGCGGCACCGCGGCCTTGAGGAGCTTGCCCGCCGCCTCGAGCATGGCAGCGGTCTCATAGGCGCGGCCATTCGAGGTGCCGTCGGCGTTCCGGCCGAACCGTGCGCCCACCGGGTCCGATGGTGGCTTGCTTCCGGCCCAGCCGTTGAGCGTGATGACGGCCGTATTGAAGTAGGCCTCGTGTCCGGAGTTGTCGAGCACCATGACCGGACGTGACGGGAAGATCGCATCGAGGTCGGCGTTGGTGAGCTCCGGTGCGCCTTGAAGAAGACGGTCGAGTCCGTTGCAGAGCACCGGCTGGCCGGCTGGCAACTCGCTGTCGAGCTTCTTCCAGAGGGCCTGGACATCCGCGTAGGTGGCGTAGCCCATGTAGGGAGCGATCCAGTAGGACGGCTCCTGCGTGACCATGCCGCTCAGCGCGGGATGGTTGTGCGCGTCGATGAGACCCGGCATGAGCACGGTCGTCCCGAGGTCGGTCACCGTCACTCCCGGTGCCGCAGCCTGCACATCGGTCAGGGCACCGACAGCAGTGATCTGACCTGTTGACGTGTCAACCGCGAGGGCCTGAGCGCGTGGATTGGTCGAGTCCATCGTGATGATGGTCGAGGCCTTGAGGATCAGATCGGCTGCCATGGTGTTCCTTGTCTTCTTGTTGCGGAAGTGGTGACGTGAAACGGACGCGTGGAGCGCTAGAGGGTGAGCGCGGAGATACCGCCGCTCGATGGAAGCGCGGCGACTCGCGACGCAGTGAAGTCCGTCGTTGTCAGATCGATCGCGAACCACTGGGGGTCGGCGTAGACATTCACGAGGTACCGGTTGGCGGTCAGATTGCACACGGTGGACCACATCGTCAACTCTGGCACTGCCCCATGCGCACCCGGCTCCTCGATGTCACCGGCCACGATGTCGAACCCGTGGAGAGTCCGGATGGTGCCCAGTTCGCTGGCATCCCGATCGGCGGGCACGGCGGCGAAGCGGACGGCAGTGAGAGCCCGGATGAAGCGGCTGGGCGAGGTGCCGTCGCCGGGGAGGCCGCGGAAGCCCTGCCCCTGTGCGAAGGCGGCAAAGGTGGTTCCGCCGATGTCCACGGGGGCGGGGTTCTCGGGCGACAGGCTCAGGTAGTTCGCGACATTGGTCAGGTGCCAGTCCAGATACGGGGAGTTCGTCGCCACCTGCACCGGGTTGTCGACGATCCTCATGCCCTCCGAATGAAACTCGGCGACGACGCAGGAATCCTTGTCATGGAAGATGAAGTGAAGCGGCAGGGTGATCGGGATCTCCTGCGGCATCTTGTTGACCACGTTGATCGTCGCCAGGGCCGCCTTGGCCTCCGCCGTCGACGCACAGGTACCGAGAACGAACCCGATGACGTCGAGCGCACCGATGTCAGTCCCGTCACCCTTCGGGGTGTAGTAGGTGCAGTGGGCAGGCATGTAGAGGGCGTGCGCCGAGAGGCCCGCGTTGTTCATGCCGTCGGCGTACCACTGGGGATTGCCGAAGCCTGAAAAGCCCACCACCCCGTACTTCGCCTGCCAGGCCTTGCCATTCGGCACGACCATCGACTTGCCAGCGTGGTTCGAGGCGAGCACCCCCATCTGCCACGGGAGCTCGTCGGGGAACTCCATCGTTCGACCGACGCAGACGGTCCCGTCAGTCGCCTTCGGATACTTGAAGTTGGTGCACACAGCCCTAGTTCCCCTTGCCCGGATCGGATGATGACGAAGGCGCCTGCCCCGCGCTGCTCCCACCCGTGGTGGCTACCCCGCCCGCGGCGGACGCAGACGCCCCGACCAACAGGCTCGTCGGATCGGTCTTCGCCGGACCCTCCGCTTCCGAGTGGGCCTTCCGAAGGAGGAGGACGGCAACGATTCCCGCGAGCAGCATGAAGGCCGCGGAGATCAGCATCACCGTCAGGTAGGCCGAGCCGTAGCTGGATGCCGCATCAGTGAGTGCTTGCTTTCCTAGCTGTGTCGTCGGCTCGTCACCCGTCTTCACGTACTGCGTGATGGACGAAGTGGCTGTGCTGATCATGTCGGGCTGGACACCCGCCTCGGTCAGCTTGCTGGTCACGCCGCCCATAGTGAGCTTGTCAACGACAACGGTCGAGATGGCAAACCCGATCGAGTACCAGAACTGCCCGATCGTGGTGCGAGAGCTCGTGACCGGGCCGTACTGCGCCGGAGGAGCCTCCTTGATGATGAGGTTGCCGAACGGGATGGAGACGATGACCAGTCCCGCGCCCGCGAGGATCGAGCCCGGGAGGAAGGCCAGGAAGGACTTCTGGGAGTTCACGACCGCAAGCAGAGCGAAGCCGACCACGGACATGACAGTGCCGATCAGGAGAGCAGTGCGGTTGCTCAGCCCCTTGGCCATCTGGCGTCCGGTCAGGAGCGCTCCGATGATGCCGGCCGCGACAAGCGGCACCTGCCAGATCGCGACCTCCCTAGTTGAGACGCCGGTGACGTACTGCCACAGGTTGGTGCTCTGCAGGAAGGCGACGGACGTGCCGTAGTTGTAGATGAAGCCCGCCAGAACAGCGGCGATGAAGACCGGCGACTTGAAAAGGCTCACCGGGTAGAAGGCGCCCTTGGACTTCGCCTCGAATACGAAGAACGCCGCGAGGACAGCCGCACCGGCCAGCAGCGGCACGAGCGTTTCGGGGGACGTCAGGCTCTTGCCCAGTTGGCTGACTCCGTACAGGAAGCCGATGATGCCGACGGCCAGCAAGACCTGGCCGACGACATCGAGGCTGGCACTCTTGATCGTGGCGATTCCCGGCAGGATCCACGGGACGAGCAGGAAGCAGATCACCGAGAAGACGGTGATGACGAAGAATCCGAGGCGCCAGTTGACGCCAACGAGCGTGCCGCCCAGGAACGTGATGATCAGGGTGGTGAGGCCGATGGTCGCCCCGAAGACACCCAGAGCGGATGCGAGTTTGCCGGGCTTGGCAACGGCGTGGATGTAGCCGAACGCGGCGCCGTAGACGGCTCCCAGACCGATGCCGGTGAGGATCTGCCCCAGGAAGTAGATGGCGGAGGCGGGGGCCAACCCGGAGACCGCACTGCCAGCAGCACCCACGATCAGGGCCGCGAGAAGCACCTTGCGACGCCCAAGACGGTCGGCTAGCAGGCCCGTGGTGATGACGGAAGCCGCGATGGCGATGGTCTGGAGGCTCGCCGCGAGTGCGACCTCACCGCCTCCCATGTTGAGGTCGCGCGTGAGGCTCACCAGCGCCGTGCTGTTGATGTTGGGCGCCGATCCCTGAATGGCGCCCATGACGCCCAGGAAGGGAACCGCCATCGCGATGAGCTTGGGAGTGCTGGGCGCATGCTTAGCGGACGCAGCTGACGTCACGGATCCTCCAAGGGCTGTGTGGCAATACCCTAGCCACACGGGGGAAGGACGACCAGACGCATTCGTGCTGGGCGATGCTGCGTTTCTGCGGACGGACCGGCCCTTTCTTCGAGGATCGCGCGAAGCGCTCAGTCAGTTGCGGCGGCCGGGGCATACGCGGATGTCGCAGGAACAAGGGCCGCCAGCAACTGGCCACCGCCGACCCGGGTCCGTGACCATTCCAGCGTGCACTCGATCAGCAGGCGGGTGCCCAGGCCGGAGCGGGTCGTCTCGCCGACGGCCGATCCGTTGTCCCGCACCTCCATGCGGATCGACGATTGCTTTCAGGGAACCAGGCTCACGGTCACGTCAGTCGCTCCCCCGTGCCGAACCGAGTTGGACACAGCCTCGGTCAGCAGATCGACCACCGTGGAGCCCGCCACCGGGTCGCCGGCTCCTGGGTGCTGACCCCGGCCAGAACGGGGTGGCTGTGAGGGTCAATGAACCCGGGCATCAGAACCGTGGAGCCGAGGTCGGTCACCGCCACGCCGGGAGCGGCTGCCTGCACGTCGGCGAGCGTGCCCACCGAGGTGAACCGCCCCGTGGACGTGTCGACGGCGATCGCCTCAACGCGCGGCGCAGCCTCATCCATCGTCATGATGACGGAGGTCTTGAGGATCAGGTCGGCAGCCATGGGGTTCCCCTGTCGCAGTCGCCCGCATCGTGGGCGTCAGGGCACGGTAGCCGCGCCGGACGGGCGGTGCTCTGGTCTCGACGGGAGTCCGCCACCCATGGCCATACACCAATCAGGTGTATCGTCGTCCACATGTCTCGGACGAATATCGACATCGATGACGAACTCGTGGAGATTGTCATGGTGCGCTACCACCTGAAGACCAAGCGTGAGGCCGTCGACTATGCCCTGCGACATCTCGTTGGCCAGCCCATGACCAAGGAGGAGGCCATGGCCATGTTCGGTTCCATGCCGGACTTCGAGGTGCCCGAGGATCGCTTCACCCACTTCCTCCATGATGACGACGATCCCGCTCG
>Ga0315906_10004204_pt1 | contig 18651 bp, 24 predicted proteins | sample LakEriMetagenome_4_FD_203526 | JGI IMG/M metagenome (GOLD analysis project Ga0315906, IMG submission 203526) | Freshwater fungal communities from buoy surface, Lake Erie, Ohio, United States - Buoy 2 MA122 | ecosystem: Environmental > Aquatic > Freshwater > Lake > Lake biofilm | place: USA... | reverse complement strand
GACCTTGCCTATTATTTAGGCAGTCATCCAAAGGAAGCTGATCGCATCTCCCGCTTGAGCCCGATCTTGCAGGCCAAGGAGATCGGCAAGATTGAGGCGAAACTCGCCAGCAGTCCAATGCCGGTCAGAAAGCAATCGAGCGCCCCGGCGCCCATCACGCCTGTCACAGCGCGAACGGCCGGAACGCCCGCTTACGACACCACGGACCCTCGCTCGGTCAAAGCGATGGATGCTACTGCGTGGATCGAAGCGGAGCGCCAACGGCAGATCCGCAAGTGGCAAGCCCAACAGCAAGTTTAAGGAGCCATCATGGCAAATAGCATTCTTACGATTGACATGATCACGAGGAAGGCTCTCGAAATCCTCGAGAACAACCTTGTGATCACCCGTAACGTAAACCGTCAGTACGACAACTCGTTCGCGCAGGAAGGCGCCAAGATCGGTACGACCCTTCGTATCCGTCTGCCGGACCGCGCGCTGGTAACCGATGGCGCCGCGCTGCAAGTGCAGGACGACAATGAGCAGTTCACCACGCTCACCGTCTCCAGCCAGAAGCATATCGGCATCAACTTCACGACTGCCGAACTGACGATGCAGCTTGACGACTTCGCCGAGCGTGTGTTGAAGCCTCGGGTTAGTCAGCTGGCCTCCAGCATCGACGCCGATGTGGCGAACGCTTACCAAGGCATCTTTGCCTCGGTTGGCACGCCTGGCACCGTTCCGTCGACCAGCCTGGTGCTGCTCCAAGGTCAGCAGAAGCTGAACGAGGCCGCCGCGCCGATGAGCCCGCGCTATGCCACCGTCAACCCGGCTGCCAACGCCGGTCTGGTCGAGGGCATGAAGGGCTTGTTCAACCCGGTGTCGACCATCAGCCGTCAGTTCAAGTCGGGCCTGATGGGCGAAGGCATTCTGGGTTACGACGAGATGGCGATGTCGCAGTCGATCAAGCAGCACACGACCGGCACCCGCACCGGCGCGCACACGGTGACCACTACCGTCAGCACGCAGGGCGCGACGACCATCGCAATCACCGGCACCGGCACGCAGACCATCAAGAAGGGCGATGTGTTCACGATCTGCAGCGTGTTTGCGGTCAACCCGCAAACCCGTGAGTCGACCGGTTCGCTTCAGCAGTTCGTAGCGACCGCCGACGCGACTGCGTCGGGCGGGGCGTACACGGTCAGCGTCAGCCCGGCGATTTACACCTCCGGTCAGGCTCTGGCAACCGTGGACTCGTTCCCGCAATCGGGCGCGACGGTGACCTTCTTGGGCAGCGCCAGCACCCAGTACCCGCAGAACCTGCTCTACCACAAAGACGCGATCGCGTTTGCGACCGCTGACCTTGTGATGCCGCAGGGCGTGGACATGGCGAGCCGCCAGGTTCACAACGGGATCTCCATGCGGATCGTGCGCCAGTACGACATCAACAACGACAGGCTGCCCTGCCGTATTGACGTCCTCTACGGCTTCTCGGTCATTCGTCCGCAACTCGCTTGCCGTATGTGGGGTTAAACCCTTTCTGTAAAGGAACAAATCATGGCTCTTTCTAATGGTGCAGGCGGCTATCAGGTCGGCGCTGGCAATCGTGCAGAAACCACGATGGGCTACGCGGACACACCGCAAACCGCAACTTCCACGGCGACCCTGACCGCCGCCCAGATTTTGGGCGGTATGCTGGTAGCCAACCCTTCCACTTCTGCTGCAACCTACACGCTGCCGACCGCTGCTCTGATTGATGCGGCACTGCCCAACGCTACTGTTGGCAGTACGTTTGATCTGAACTTGGTCAACATCGGTACGTCAAGCGGCACCGTCACGTTAGCTACGGCGACTGGCATCACAGATGGCGGCAACGCCTTTGTTGTGGTAGCCATCACCTCAAGCGCAGCGTTTCGGTTCCGCAAGACCGCAGAGGGTGCGTACACGGTCTACAAGATTGCCTAAAGGAGCTACGTCATGCCGAATACTAAATCTGTTGGCGTGGCGTACTCCGATCCGGCGCTGACGTCGTTTTACCTCAACGCTCCGGTCACCAAGACCGCCAGCTTTACGCTGGGCGAAGATGAAAACTACGTCATCTGTAACGGCTCCGCTGCCAACGTCACTGTGACGTTGCCCAGCGGGGCTGCTTACATCGGACGGACCGTCTACCTCAAAAACTTGTCGGGCACTTACACGGTCATTTCCGCGTCGTCTAACGTCAAGCCGCGTACCTCAAACACTGCTGCCACGGCCATTTTGGCCGCGTCAGCGGGTGCTTGGGCAACGCTGGTTTGCGAAGATGGCACGAATTGGGTCGTTATGGCCGGCAACTGATGGACAGCGGGGGCTTCGGCCCCCGCTGCATACACATGGCAATAATTTACCTGCGGCACCCCACCCACGGCGAGAAAATCGCCACGATGGAGATGGAAGCCGAACAGGATGAAAAGAATGGCTGGGTGCGGTATGATCCGGACGAGGCCGAGGCGCCTTCGACCAACGAGCTAGCCGCGCCTGCGCGGCGGCGTCGGAAGGACACCGCTCATGCAGAGCTACTATGACATTGTCACAGACAGTGGCAACAACCCGATCAGCGGCGCGCTGGTCTACGTCTATGACTCGCTAGGCGCGCTCGCAACGATCTATTCTGACAACGGCGTAACGCCGCAGTCTAACCCTATTGTTACGGGGGCTGACGGCAAGTTCCTTTTCTACGCGGCCAACGGCATCTACAGCGCCGTCATCACCGCGCCTAGCTACGACAGCAAAACGATCACCGGCATCACGCTGAATGATCCTGCGCCCGCGCCAACCTTCACCGGCACCGGCGCCTATGTGCTGCAAACCAGCCCGACGCTGGTCACGCCTAATCTTGGCACACCGACAGCCGCCACGCTGACCAACGCGACGGGGCTGCCGATTGATGGCGGCACGACAGGGACGCTACCCGTAAACCGTGGCGGCACAGGCATTACTGCGTTTGGCGCAGGTGTCGCCACCGCGTTAGGCCAGAACGTCAGTGGTTCTGGTGGCATCGCGTTGACGACCAGCCCAACCTTCACCACGCCAAATCTCGGTACGCCAACAGCCGTCACACTGACTAATGCCACGGGTCTGTCGCTGACGACCGGCGTCACCGGAACGCTGGCAGTTGCCAACGGCGGCACAGGCATCACATCTCTTGGCACAGGTGTTGCGACTGCGTTAGGCGTCAACACAGGCACGGCTGGTGCGTTTGTCGTCAACGGTGGCGCACTAGGCACTCCGTCATCCGGCACTTTGTCGAGCTGCTCGGGTTTGCCTGTCAGCACCGGCATCAGCGGTCTTGGCACGAACGTCGCTACCGCGCTGGGGATCAATGTTGGTTCTGCTGGCGCAGTGGTGGTCAATGGCGGCGCTCTTGGGACTCCATCCTCTGGCACGTTGTCTAGTTGTTCTGGCCTCCCGATCAGCACTGGCGTGGCCGGTCTTGGCACTGGTGTGGCTGCTTTCCTAGCCACGCCATCATCGGCTAATTTGGCAACAGCGGTGACCGGCGAGACAGGAACCGGGGCGTTGGTGTTTGCGACCAGCCCGACGCTTGTCACGCCGACAATTGGCGTGGCGACTGCAACGTCGGTGAATGGGCTGGTGCTGAATCGCGGCACTGGTAGCGGCACGGCAGAGTCTGTTGCTGTTGGCGGCACTGCGCTAGATAGCGCCACAAGTGGTCAGAAAAACACCTGCCTTGGATACGCTGCCGGCACTCAGATCACAAGCGGACAGGAGTCTGTGTGCGTCGGTTGGACAAGCGGAAAAGACTTGACGACGGGCAGAGGGATTTACATTGGCTTGGAATCGCAGGCCAGTTCTGGCGGTGCAGATAAAGAGATTGTGATTGCGTTTGGTAAAACAGGACTGGGAAACGAGACTGGGTTCTTTGGTGGCGCTAGTGGCGTCTACAACGAGGGCAACACCACTGCATGGCAGACGACCTCGGACGAGCGGATCAAGCGCGACATCGTTGACGCGCAGGGTGGTCTGGCAATCATCGATGCGGTGCAGGTGCGGAACTTCCGATATAAGACCGCAGCAGATATGCCGCTTGACGACAATGGTAGGCCGATGGCCAGCGGTCTTAACCCCGACAAGTTGCGGATCGGGTTTATCGCGCAGGAACTGGAGCAAGTGCTGCCCGAATCAGTCACCGTGCAATCCAATGGGGTGCGCTCAGTCAACATCGACGCCCTGCACTATCACTTGATCATGGCTGTGCAGCAGTTGTCGGCGCGCGTTGCACAACTTGAGGCGCAAAAATGACCATCCTTACCTTATCAGGCTCCGGCGTCTCGGCAGGCGACCTGATCAACGGGGCGCTGCGCCTCATTGGTCAGTTGGCTGAAGGTGAGACGCCTTCGCCTGAGACATCGGACGACGCCTTCACGGCGATGAACCAAATGATCGACTCTTGGTCGACCGAACGTCTGTCGGTGTTCTCGACGCAAGACCAAGTCTTTACCTGGCCCGCCAACACAATCAGCCGATCGCTCGGCCCGACTGGCGACTTCGTTGGGCAGCGCCCCATCCTGCTCGATGACAGCACCTACTTCAAGGACACCAGCAGCGGCCTGTCTTATGACATCCTCTTCATCAACCAAGACCAGTACAACGGGATTGCGTTGAAGACTGCGGGGAGCACGTTCCCACAGATGATGTGGGTCAACATGACCTTCCCCAACGTCGAGATGTACCTGTACCCGCGTCCGACGAAGGATCTGGAATTTCATCTGGTGTCGGTGCAGCCGCTCACGCAGGCTGCGTCGCTCAACACCATCCTTCAGTTCCCGCCAGGCTACCTGCGGGCGTTCCGGTACTGCCTCGCGTGCGAGATCGCGCCTGAGTTTGGGGTCGAGCCGCCGCCCACCGTGCAGCGGATCGCGATGACGTCCAAGCGCAACCTGAAGCGCATCAACAATCCCGACGACATCATGGCGCTGCCGTACAGCCTGATCGCGCGCCGCCGTCAGCGCTTCAACATCTTCGCAGGCGGCTACTGATGAAGACGCCCATCCTCGGCGCTTCTTATGTCGCGGCGAGCATCAACGCCGCGAACGACCGCTGCGTCAACCTCTATCCGGAAGTAGTGCAGCAAGGCGGCAAGGAGCCTGCTTTTTTGCGGCGCACGCCAGGGCTTAAACCTGTCGTGCAACTTACAGGCGGGCCGATCCGGGGAATGTTTGTTCTTCCGCAAAACAAATCTAACCCGCAAGTGCCGCAAAACGACGGGCTGGACTTGCTGTTGGTAGTCACGTCAGACGATGCGCTAGGCACCAACACTCGTTTTTGGCTGGTGGAATCTGACTACGGTACGACGCTTCGGACGACCGTCAGCGCTAATTTGGGTGCTGGGCCAGTGTCGATCGCCTACAACGGCGTTCAAGTATTCTTTGCGTGTAGCGATCCGTCTGGCAGCAGTTTTATCTACAACGTTGACACCAACCAATTTCAACAGATCACGGACCCTGACTTTCCCGGCGCGTCTTCGGTTGGCCTTATAGACGGATATTTTGTGTTCGCCGAGCCTAACAGCCAAAAGCTATGGGTGACCGCGCTGCTGGACGGCACGTCGGTCGACCCGCTGGACTTCGCAAGCGCTGAAGGGGCGCCTGACAACATTGTGTCGGTGTTGGTTAGCAACCGTGAAGTGTGGGTGTTTGGCGAGACGTCAACTGAGGTCTGGTACAACGCGGGCGGGCCTGACTTCCCGCTTGAGCGCATCGCAGGCGCCTTTAACGAGATTGGCTGTGTGGCCAGGTACTCGACCACCAAAGTGTCTAACCGCGTCTTTTGGCTCGGCCGAAATGCGGAAGGCCAAGGAATTGTCTACCGGTCCAACGGCTACGTTGGCGAGCGCGTCAGCACGCATGCGATTGAAACGGCGATCCGCGCTTACGGCGACATATCAAATGCAATTGGCATGGCGTACCAACAGGACGGGCATCCGTTCTACGTCCTGACCTTTCCGACCGTGGCTAAGACGTGGGTCTATGACCTGAGTACGCAATTGTGGCATGAGCGTGCAGGTTGGATTGACGGCGCCTTTACGCGCTACAGGCCCAACACGATGGCGCTTTTCAACGGCAAGATCATCGCGGGCGATTTTGAGAACGGCAAACTTTACGAACTGGACCCCGACGTCTACACCGACAATCTACTGCCGCAAAGGTGGCTGCGGTCTTGGCGGGCGCTGCCCACAGGCCAAAACAACCTCAAGCGCACGGTGCAGCACAACCTACAGCTCGACTGCGAGTCAGGCGTGGGGCTGGTAACCGGGCAAGGCTCCGACCCGCAGGTCATGCTGCGTTGGTCGGACGACGCTGGCCACAACTGGTCAAGCGAGCACTGGCGGTCGATGGGCGCGATCGGCGCCACCGGCACGCGGGTCATCTGGCGGCGGCTGGGCAGCACGGTAAGGCTGCGCGACCGCGTCTACGAGGTGAGCGGCACCGACCCGGTCAAGATCGCGATCATGGGGGCTGAACTCACCGCGAGCGCCACCAATGCCTAATCCAACCCCCTTCCGCATTCCAGCGCAGCGCGTGCCGCTGCTTGAGGCCGGGACCGCTGACCTGATGTCGCGGGAGTGGTATCGGTTTTTGAACCGCAGCCCGCGCTACGGATCGTTCTACGACACCACAACGCAGACCGCTGCTGCGATTGACACACCCTACGCGGTCACGTTCAACAGCGAGATAGTATCGTTTGCCATCCAGCGTGGCACGCCAACCTCGCGCATCTTTGTGCCTGATGTAAGCGTCTACGAAATCCAATTTTCGCTGCAACTGGACAAGACCTCGGGCGGCGTAGGCAGTGTCTTTATTTGGCCGCGCATCAATGGAATTGACGTACCGTTTTCAGCCAGCCGCGCCCGCATTCAAGGCAACAACGCAGAGTTGGTTGCCGCGTGGTCCTTTATGCTGAACATGCAAGGCGGCAGCTACTTTGAACTGATGTGGGCGGTCGACACGACTTCGGTACAATTGATCGCAGAAGCGGCGACCGCCTTCTGCCCGGCCATTCCATCGGCCATTCTGACCGTTTCTGAGGTGGCCCTATGAGCTTTAATTTATCTCCCGCACCCCGGCTACAGTTCTTCGACAACGACGGCAATCCGCTCGTTGCCGGCAAACTGTACACCTACGCGGCTGGCACGACCACACCGCTTGCGACCTACACAGACTCGACCGGCGCGACGCCCAACACCAATCCGGTGATTTTGAACTCGCGCGGCGAGGCGAACATTTGGCTAGGACAAGACCCCTACAAGTTCTTGTTGAAGACCTCGACCGACTCCACGATCTGGACGGTCGATAACGTCAGTTCCAACATCTCAGCCGCGCGGATCTTGGGTGCGAATGGCACGGCCGCGCTGCCGACCTATTCGTTTGCCAACGATAGCGACAGTGGCCTGTACCGCGTGGCTGCTGGCCAGTTGGGTCTGTCCGTTGACGGTAAGCCTGTGTTGCGGTCAACCAACGCCGCCATGACCTTTGGCCAAAATTTTACGACTGACACGCTCAACATTATCCAGTTTGGCACATTTAATGGCATCTATGTTGGAACAGGCCGCGCCAACAGTTTGCCCACCAACACCGCTGTTGGTCTTGACGCGCTATATACCAACTCAGCAGGCACAAGCAACACCGCAATCGGCGAAAGCGCGCTGTACGACTCTACAGGAAGCAGCAACACCGCCGTAGGCGCTGCTGCGGGGTTTGAGGTTACAAACGGTGAGTTCAATGTGCTGGTTGGCGCTGACGCAGCCCTTGGCACGACGAGCGGCACTGCGCTTGAAACTGGCGATTACAACGTTATTATCGGCGCCGAAGCTGACGTGTCGGCTTCTTCCAGCAGCAACCAGATTGTCATCGGCAACCGCGTCACAGGGTTTGCCAACGCCTATGCGACACTAGGTGACCAGACCAACAAAGTATACATTCAACTAAATGGTGTAGCTACGACATGGACGGCTGCTTCTGACGCGCGGCTGAAGACTGACATCCAAGACTACAACGTCGGGCTTGCCTTCGTAAACGATCTGCGGCCAGTAACGTTTCGTTGGAAAGCCAAGCGCGACGTGCCGCCCGAGTTTGAACGGCTGCACGCAGACGACGCCGCGCCGTGCATGGGCGCATCTGATACGACCTACGAAGGCTTCATTGCTCAAGAGGTCAAAGCGGCGATTGACAAGCATCAATTGCCCAACGGTCAATCAATCTGGCATCAGGGCGACGACGGCACGCAGAGTCTGTCGCCTGGCGCGCTCGTCCCTGTTCTTGTGCGCGCGATTCAAGAACTGAGCAAACAAATAGATGAGCTGAAAGCGCTAAAAGCATGAACGTTCGTAACGCAGACAAGCCAGACTTGGCAGCGTTGGTTGATATGGGGGCCAAGTTCCACGCGATGTCACCAGTGCATCAAGCGATTCCGTTTGACTACGAGAGCTTTTATCGTTTTTGTGACACGTCGCTTGACAACCCTGACATTGGCTTTTGGGTAGCAGACCAAGACGGCGCATTAGTGGGCATGACCGCTGCAATTGTCTACCCAGCCTACTTCAACGCACAGCGCCATATCGCGCAGGAGTTGTTTTGGTGGGTAGATGAAGCCGCTCGCGGCGTCGGCGCCGGAAAAGCGCTGGTAGAGGCTATTGAAAACTGGGCGCAAAGCACGGGTGCAGACGCTGTCTTCATGCTTGCGTTGGCTGACAAAAACGAGGAAAAGATGCACAATCTGTACGCCCGCCGTGGCTACCGTCCGCTTGAGCGGACGTTTATAAAAGAGGTGCTGTAATGGCTATCGGAACCGCAGGGGCAATTATTGGCGGCTCGCTACTAAGCGGCGCGATGGGCGCCCGCGCGTCCCGCAAAGCAGCCGCCACGCAAGCGCAGTCTGCCCGCGAGGGCATGGAGGCGCAAGAGCGGATGTTTGAGCGCCAGCTTGAAACTCAAGCGCCGTTCCGGCAAGGCGGTTTGGCAGCGCAAAATATGCTGATGCGTGAGCTGCGGCGCCCCCGACAGTACCGCCCTTCAGCCGGACTGTCGGCTGCGGACATTAATAGCCAACAGTTTCAGCAGACGGCGGGGCTGTCACCGGGCGAGATTGCAGCGCAACAGTACGCGCCTTCCGAAGGGCTAGGGATTAACGAACTGGCCGCGCAACGGTTCAATTTTGAAGCCGACCCCGGCTATGCGTTCCGGATGTCCGAGGGGCTGAAGGCGCTTGAGCGCAGCGCCGCTGCACGCGGTGGGCTCCTGTCAGGCGGCGCCGGCAAGGCGTTCCAGCGGTTTGGCCAAGGTTTAGCCTCGCAAGAGTACGGCAACGCCTTCCAGCGGTTCCAGCAAGAGCGCGCGGCCCGTGCAGGCTTGGGCCAAATGGAGTACGGTCGGTTTGCAAACGAGCAGGCGCGCCGCGCCGGGCTTGGCCAGACCGAGTACGGCAGGTTTGCTGATGAACAGGCTCGGCGTCAGGCGCTGGGCCAGATGGAGTACGGCCAGTTTGCAGGCGAGCGCAGCGCGCGCCTCTTGCCGCTTATGCAGATGCAGCAGTCTGGCCAAGGGCTTGCGTCCAACATCGCAGGCCAGATGGCAAACCTTGGCGCGGCCCAAGCGGGCGCTGCCGGTCAGATCGGCGCTGCTGGCGCTGCTGGCCAGATCGGCGCTGCAAACGCGCTGACCGGCGCGTTTGGCACTGGGGCAAACCTTTATATGCAAAACCAGTTTATGAACCAACTGGCTGCGCGAAACCCCTACATAGGGCTGACTTATGGCGGCGATCCATACGCCTACGCAGCCAGCTACGGCCAAGGCAGCCTGTAAGGAGTCAGCATGGCAATCAACCAACTGATCGCCGCCGGCATTCAGCAGCCTCGGTTTGAGTCTCCGCTGAACATGATGGCGCAGTTCGCCCAGCTTCAGGCTGCTCAACAGGCGAACGCCTTGCGTCAGGCGCAGATGCAGAAGATGCAGCTCGACGAGGAGCGCCGGAACGCGCTGATGACGCGAGCGCAGAGCGGCGCGCCGCTGACGTTTGCCGACGTTGTGCCGTTCGGCGAGCAAGGCTTTAAGGCGCTGGAAGCGCAACAAGGCCAGTTGAAAGCGCAGCAAGAGGCCGAGGCGCGCGAGCAGGAGCAGATGCGCAAGCGCCAAGGGACGCTGGCGCAAACGCTGTTCAATCTGCGTAACGATCCGTCTGCGGATAACCTTGCGCGTGCTTGGCAGACCTTAAAGCAAGGCGGAATGGGTGAGGGGCTTGAGCCTACGATTGCTGAGATGCTGCTGATGACGCCTGAGCAGCGTCGAGCAGCGGCCAACCAGTACATCCAGACCACGCCGGGCATGGCCGAATACATCACGGGCCGAAGAAAGGAAGAAGCGGGTATTAGAGAAACGGAAGCCAAGACGCGCAAGCTCAACTTGGAAGCCGCGCAGGTGGGCAGACCTCAGCAATTTGCGCCTCCTGAAATTCTTAGACTGATAGCGGCGCGCGATGCATTACCGGAGGGTGATCCTGCTCGCGCTGAACTTCAAACGCGTATTGAGGCGCTGGGCAAACCCAGTGGAGTGACGATTGAAACGCCGGTGCCGGTGGTTGACCCGCGTACCGGCCAAGTGACGTATGCCACGCGCCAAGAAGCGCTTGGCAAGACCCCGCCACAGTTTATGGAAGGGCTGACTCCGCGTGAACGGCAAAACCGTGAAGCCAAACTTCCAGCCGCAAAAGCGGCAGTTTCTGCGTTTGACGCCAAATCAGACAAGTTGGCCGCGCAAATTGAAGAGCTGCTGGAGCATCCCGGCTTAAATCAAATCACAGGTTTGATCGGGGGCCGAATTATTGGCGTTACCGACGCAGGGCGCCGCGCTGAATCACTGTACAAGTCTATCGTCGCGCAAGGCGGCTTTAGCGAACTGCAAGCCATGCGGGACGCATCGACTACCGGCGGCGCGCTGGGCAACGTGTCTAACCAAGAAGGCCAGTATCTTCGTGACGCGTTTGCGGTGCTGCAACGGACGCAGTCAACTGAGGATTTGCAGCGAGGGTTGCGCGATGCGCTCAATACGCTTCGGTCTGCAAAAGCTCGCACGCGCGAAGCGTTTGAAGACACCTACGCATACCGCGAAGGCGCTGCGCCTACGGTTGCGCCGCCGTCCAGAGGGTCAGTAGGCGCTGAAGCGCCTACTAGCGCAGGGCGACAGGCCGCGCTACCGATGCCGGCTAGAAAAGAAGACGCTGTTGCAGGGCAGGTGTATCAGACTGCCAGAGGCCCGGCCCGATGGGACGGAAAGCAATTCATTCCTGTGAGTGAATAATGGCAACTGGTTTTTCTTTTGAAGAAGCCCAAAGACCACAGCCGTTTTCGTTTGAAGACGCCCTTCCGGCCGAGCGCCCGTACTTGGAACAGATGGGGCGCAACGTCGCAGGCGGTATGGTGTCCGGCCTTGGCGCGATTGGCTCAACGGTGCTGCGCGGGCTGGGCGAGGCTGAACGGCTAGGCGGCACCTACGCGGGCGTGCCGCCCGTGCTGTCGCAGCTTGGCATCGCTGACCGCACGCCAGAAGAAAGCGCGCGCCGCCGGGCGCTGATTGAGCGGTTTGTGACCGAGCGCATGGGCGCAGAGCCAGAGGCATTCGGGCGCACGGTGGGCCGGATTGGCACCGAGATCGCAGGTACGGCGGGCGTCGGTCCGCTGTTGGCCCCCGCCGCCGCTGCGCGCTTTCCGAATGTGGCGCGAGCGCTTGAGACAGGCGGCTTCGCAGGCGGTCAGGGCGCAGGCGCCATCATTCCTCGTGTGCTGGGCGGCACGACCGTTGGTGGCGCGTCAGCCGCGATGGTTGACCCTGCCGACCTCACGACCGGCATGGCCTTCGGCGCAGGCGCGCCGTTTGTCATGGGCTTGGCCACTAAGCTGATCGGCAAAGGCATCGGTGCTGCCGCCGACGCGACAACCGGCGGCGGCATTGCCCAGTCGCGCGCCCACAACATGCTCGTGCAGTCTATCGGCGAGCAGAACATGCCGAACGCGATGGCGGCGCTGCGCATCGCCAGACCTGAAGGCATCCCCGACGAAGCGCTGGTCGGCGTATCTCGACCGGCTTTCATCTCGCTTGTAGATCTTGCGGCAAAACGCGACCCCGACAGCACGATCAACGCGCTGCGCGATTTGCAACAAGAGGATATGTTCAACGAACTGGCTCGCATCGCGGGCGGGGGCACGCAGACGGAGGCCCGCAGAACTCGCGAAGCAACTAAGCTGAACCTTCGCGGTCTGACCGCGCCGATGCGCGAAGAAGCGATGACGGGCGCCGGATTGGCAGGGCGCTACGCGCCTGGCTTTGAAACAGACGTGTCTCGATTCCAAGGCGCAGCAACGAACAAAGTCGAGGATGTGCGGATGCTGGACCGCGCGCGGCAGGCTGCGCAAGAAGGCGCCGCGACAGAAGCCACCCAGCCGCGTGTGCTGATGGGTCAACGCCCCGACATGACGGCGCGCTATCTTCAGATGGACGAAGCGGGCGACCGTTTCATGGATCAGGCCGCTGAAGGGTCTTTGAACTTCGGTGCTACGGCGCGCCTCAAGCAGTACCAGCTTGACAGTCTTGCCGCTGAAGGGTTGCAGCCGTTAAAAACCGCTGACGTAGTAAATCAAATTCGGGCGCTTGGCGCGAAACCAGAAACAGCTGGTAACGAAGCGTTTGAAACGGCGCTGACTGGCGTGATGTCCGACATCAAAAAATGGACCGACGCTAACGGCATCATAGACCCTTACGCGCTTGAAGCCATTCGCAAGAACTCAGTCGCCAGCGTCATCCGCAAGCTTTACCCCAACGAAAGCGTTGAGTCGCAGCGTCAAGTTGCGGCAGGTATTCTGTCTGACATCAAACCAATCATTGATGACGCGATTGAAGCAGCCGGCGGCACAGGCTGGCGCAACTACCTGAAAGCGTTTGAGTCTGGCATGGCCGAGGTCAACCAACAGAAGGTTGCGGCGCAGGCGCTGGATCTGTTTCCGAAAGACAGAGCTAAGTCTGGTGAGGAATATGTTCGCCTTGTGCGCGGCGATCGGCCTGAAGACATTGAGAAGGTGTTTGGGCGCGGCAAGTACGACATCGTCAAAGAGATGGGCGCGCGCTACCCGACGTTGGACAAACTGGCAGCTGCTGTGGAGCAGCAAGGTACCATCAAGACCGCTATCCAGCGCGGGGCGGTGCCGCTGGAAACGATTCTTAAAGAAAGCCAAGGCTTGTTCAAGCTGCCTTCGTTCTTCGATCCCAAGGTAACCGCTGGCAACCGCATCTTGGACATCTTGGCCGATAAGGTCGACACCAAGACGATGGACATCGTCATGCGCGCGGTTCGCACCAACGCGGATCTAGTAAAGATACTGGAAACTGTGCCGCCATCGCAGCGCAACCGTGTCATTCGGGCGCTGTCGAACGACAAGTCTTGGATGCCGGCGACCACTGCGACAGTTACCGCAGGCGGCGCCATCAGCGCAGGCGAGGACTGACATGGCCGACCCGCTCGCTAACCTCCTCGCCGAAAGCGGCGGGCTGACCTTCAACCAGGCGTTCGCCAACGCGCGAGCGCGGGGCGAAACGACCTTCCGCTGGCGCGACCCCAAGACCAACCGCGTCCAGACCTACACGACCGCGCGCGCTGACGACCGCCCGGCCCGGCCCAGCAACAACGCGATGCTGGAGTCGACCCGCGCTCGTCGCGAGGCGACCGATCTGATGAGCCTGCCGATGATGCCCGCCGACCTGCCGGCCAAGGACCGCGAGCTCTGGCAGTACTACACCCCGCAGGCGCGCCAGGGGCGCATGGCCGAGTCGGACGCCGCTGCCGACCGCCGTCTGATCCAGCGCGCCACCGCGCAGACCGAGGCCGACGCTGCCGAGCAGCAGTCGCTCGCCGACTCCAGCGACCGCGCGAAGATATTGGGGCTTAACCGGCAGGCCGCTGACGAGCATCTGGCCGCCATGCGCGACTTTGAGATGCGAAACGCGATCGAGAGCCAGGTCAACGAGGCGTTCGAGCCGCGCCGGCTAATGATGGAGCGGCTGATCCAGCAGACGAACGAACGTGCTGCGGAGGTCGCGCTCAACAACCTACGCGCCTACGAGGGTCGCGAGCAGGCTGCCGAGGACGCATACCGCCAGCAGCAGTACCAGAACCAGTTGCGCGCGCAGGCGCTTCGGCCGGTGTATCCGGAGGCACTCCTCCCGTTTGCGCGTGGGCTGAACGCGCTGCGCGGCTTGTTTGTCAGACCAAGGGCTCCGGCGCAGCCGCGCATCGAGCCGACGCTTTGAATGGAGTCTTATCAATGGGAAGCATCAACGAAGTGGAGGCCCGACTGATGACGCACGAAGAAGTTTGCACGGTGCGCTATGAGGGCATCAACGCTCGCCTCAAGCGGCTGGAACAGATCCTGATTGGCAGCGCCGGCTTCATCATCGTGCTGCTCTTGAGCCTTGTCGTCAAACTCTAAGGAGACAACATGAACGCAACCGTCCTGACCGCCGTTGTGCGGCACGTCCTGACCGCCACTGGCGGCGGCTTCGCGGTGTCTTGGGGCATTGATGGCGAGACGTGGGAAGGGATCGTGGGGGCGCTCGCCACGCTCGCCGGGCTCGGCTGGTCGATCTGGGACAAGCGTCGATGACCCGGTTCGGGGAGTGCCTCCAGCACGTCCTCCAGCATGAGAACGGCTTCGTTCTGAACCCTCACGACCCCGGCGGCGCCACCAACCTTGGCGTGACCAAGGAGACGTGGGAGCGCTGGGTCGGGCGGCCCGTCAGCGTGGACGCCATCAAGGCGCTGACGGTCGAAGACGTGACGCCGCTTTACCGCGACAAGTACTGGGACCGCCCACGGTGCGGCGCGCTGCCCGCCGGCATCGACTATGTCGTCTTCGACACGGCGGTCAACAGCGGGCCTGGCCGCGCGATCAAGTTCCTGCAAGAGGTGGCCGGTACCACGCCTGACGGCGTGCTCGGCCCTCGGACGCTGGCGGCGGTCGAGGCGATCGTGGTGCCGGATGTCATCAACGCGTACTGCGACAAGCGGCTCGCGTTCCTGCAAGAACTCAAGACGTGGGAACACTTCGGCCGTGGCTGGGGCAGGCGCGTGCTGGAGGTCAGACGGACTGCTCTGGTGATGGCAGCGGTTTGACGTGGTAGTCGCCGCAGAAGCGGCATAGGTACACCACCCCGCCGTCCAGCGTCTGCGCGAGCTGGACAGTCTGCTCCTTGGTCGGGCAGCGCCGCTCCAACTCGCGCCAGGCTTCTTCCTCCTCCGGTGTCCAGTCGGTCACCACGGTGCCTCCTCACTGACCAAGGACGCTGAACCAGCTTTGCGGCTGCGTCGGGGCTTTGGTTCGGGGTTTAGGGGCGGCTCGACTCTCCCCGTCTTCGATTCGGTAAACCCTGTTGGCGGGAACGGCCACGGGATCGGGCTGCGGTTTGGCGCGGGACTTGCGCGGCGCAGGCGGGGCAACCTCTTTGTCGACGAGGTGCCAGAGCTTTCTTCCGTTCTCGCCAAACTTGAATTGGACACGGTTTTCCCTCTCCAGTTTTTTGATGGCGTTTTGCGCCGTTGCGGGCGTCACGCAGAAGTGTCGAGCAATCGTCTCATACGACTGCCAGCCCTTGCGCTCTGACATGAACCTGATCAAGCGTTCTTCGGTCATGGTTCCAACCTCATAAAGGATGACCTCCTGCGTCTTGAAGCGAGCCTTGCAAGCGAGGCAGTTTCGTATCCTGAAAGCATCCGCATTCTTGCGCCATCGTTTGAAAGCCAACGCCGCGCCGCAGTTGGGGCATGGCGTCATCCGTTCTTCTCCTTCAGTTTTGCTTCGATGGTCATTTCTCTCCCCTTGCTCGGATGGCGTCAGCGAGATTCAAAGCGCCGTTGCCGAAATCGTCTTCACACACCTTCGCACACGCCTCACGCTCGGCAGCAACCGCCTCCTCCAGCGTTTTGATGTACTCGTTGATGCGCTCAATCTCGGGCGCATTCAGGGCGATGATTTGATCACGCTCGGCAGCGGCGACAAGGGCTGCGAAGCGTTCAAGCCTGTTTTCTTCGTCGTCCCAGTGTTTGTGCCAATCAATGTCTGCCTCCCGCGCCATGCGGATGATGTCGTCGCGTGTCATGCGCCTTCCTCCAAGTGGTCACGGATGCTCTTGTCTTCCGTGCAGTTCACAGGGATGCAAGTCGGATGCTCCCAGCCCTTGGCGTCAGCGCCACGGCGCAGCTCGACCGCAATGTCGTCGTAGTCAGCCATGCCGAGCGCGTCGTCTGCGTTCTCCATTGCGGCCGCCTTCGCGGCCTTCTCGTCGTCTGCGACCACCACGAACTCAAAGGTCATCTTGACCGTCCAAAGCTTACTCATGGCCCGTCTCCTTGGGGTGCTGGGCGGCGATCTGCGCCTTGGTGAGCCGCGCCTCAACCACGATGGTGTCGCAGAGCGCGCGGGCTTCGCTGAACTTCTGCTCGAGGATCAGTTGCCAGACCTGATCCACCAGCTTCTTCATCTGATGATGCCCTTCGGCGTAGTCAATCATTGTCTTCTCCAAAGTCTGCTTCAGTGACTTGGTTCGCAAAGCGCCGCCACGTCGTGTAGTTGTAGCGGAAGTTCCTTCGTTGGTTAGACTCAAATCCGTTGATGGTCAGGGGCGAGTCGTTGTACATGGTGTCTTGCAACTTGCGCCGGAACTGCCCCGGATCAAAGTCAAGCCATGTCGCGTACTCGTTCAGCCCGGACACACTCTCGTCGAACATGAACCGCAGCGCCGTGAGGGCGTCCACCGTAATGTGCGACAAAACCGCCTTGTCACCTTCTCGACGCTTGGGCGGTTGCGAGCAGGCGTCGGCCACGGCAAGCTGAACCACCGTGGCCAACAGGTTTCGGCACGCTTGCGTCTGATCATGTCTGTCAAAAATTTCGATCATTTCATGTCCTTCAGTCGGGTAGGTTGCTGGGCGGCCGCCCACTTGGCCTGGTACTCGGGCTGCTCCGAGGGCGGCGTCCAGCCGTGCTTGCGCCAAGTGCGCTGGACGTCGGTTGCCGCTGCGATCATGTAGCGCGCGTCAAGCGCTTCAGCAGTTCCAGCCTCTCGCGCGAGTCGCGCAGCCTGCAAATTCTCATGTGCAGGCGTGTCGCAACGGACACGCGCCTCTTCCCCGTTACCTCTTCTTCCAGCAGCGCCCATAGCTCTTTCTCCGTCATGGTGTTAAGTTTTCGCAGGGTTTCTCGCCAGTTCAATTCGCTTCTCCAGTTGGTTGATCGTTAACAGAACGCGGTCCAAGTTCCGCTTGGCAGTGTTGAACTCCCGCTGCCGAATGCGTAGCTCGTGCCGCGCCGCCTTCAGTCGCTCCTTCAATGAGATCACCGCAACGCCTCCATCGCAAGGTCAGACACTGACCGTTTCTCAAACAAGCCCTTCCAGATCGTCTCGTCGACCGTCTTCTCGGTCAGGAGCACATAGTTCCAGACCGGCCGGCGCTGCCCGCTGCGGTGCAGGCGCCCGACCGCCTGTTCGTAGAGCTCCAGCGACCACGGCAGCGACAACCACACCATCATGTGCTGGCCTTGCAGGTTCAGCCCATGCCCGGCTGACTGCGGGTGCGCGGCCAGCAGTTCGATCTGGCCGGCGTTCCAGCGGGTCACGCTGTCCGGATGATTGAGCGTCTCGACGTGCGGGAAGCGCCGCTCGAGCGCTGCCAGTTGCTCCTTGAACTGATACCAGACGAGCGTGGGCGCGCGCTGGTTCTCATCCAGTATGCCCTCCAGCGCGTCGAGCTTGTGGTCAGACCGCCAGACGGCAGCGCCGTTGTTGTCGTACACGAACCCGGCTGCGAGTTGCTGGAGTTTCATCGTGACCGCCGCTGCGGACGGCGCGGTGATGAGGGCAGTGCCGTACTGAAGCAGCATTTCCTTTTTCATCGCAACGTAGTCGTCCATCCGCATCGTGAGCTTGCACTCGACCGTGTTAAGCGGCGGCAGGCTGTTTTTGTAGTCAGCGTTCTCAAGCACATAGGTCCACGGTTTGATGCGCTGCATCACGCGCTCGAGCGCGCCTGGCAGCGGCGTCCATTGTCCGTAGTCACGGTTCAGGCAGTGGAAATACTGTTGCAAGAACGCGCCTTTGCTGCGGCCCAGCATCTGCTGGTCAATGATCTTGCATTGGCCGAAGACATCCTCAAGTCCGTTCGCGGTGAACGAACCGGTCAGACCCCAACGGATCTGCATCCGTTCGATGACTTTGGCGAGCGCCTTGTAGCGCAGCCCGCTTGGGTTCTTGAGCCGGGTCAGTTCGTCGAACACGATCACATCGAAGTCGAGCTTCTGTGTGGCGAGCCATTGCAGGTTGTCGTAGTTGGTCACCACCACCTGCGCGGCCGACGCGAGCGCCTTGGCGCGTTGGGTCGGCGTGCCGACCGCAACCGCGAGCTTGAGAGCAGGCGCCCACTTCGCACCCTCGACCGGCCAGACGTCGGTGCAGACCCGCTTGGGCGCGAGCACCAGCGCCCGCTTGGCGTGGCCCATGTCGAACAGATCCGCGAGCGCGGTCAGCGTAGTCGCCGTCTTGCCCGCCCCGACCGGCGCCAGCACCATCGCCCGGTCGT
>Ga0315906_10004201_pt1 | contig 18660 bp, 27 predicted proteins | sample LakEriMetagenome_4_FD_203526 | JGI IMG/M metagenome (GOLD analysis project Ga0315906, IMG submission 203526) | Freshwater fungal communities from buoy surface, Lake Erie, Ohio, United States - Buoy 2 MA122 | ecosystem: Environmental > Aquatic > Freshwater > Lake > Lake biofilm | place: USA... | reverse complement strand
ATGGCACCACGTGAGGAGCGAGTAGTTACATCTACCGAGGTGAAGTACCGGTTGTCGTAGTAGGTCTCAGTGTGTTCACAGAAGAACGCATCACCGTCACAGGCATCCTGCGACCATGTTTGTGTCATACGCTGACGGTTCTGGTCATTGTACCTGTACCGTACCATGGTGACGACTTCGTTGCTGTCATAGTGGCTTGGGTATGTCTCCTCAGTACGTTCACAGAAGAACGTGCTGTTCTCATAGCAGTGTTCACACCATGTAGCACCCTGCACATCATGGGATTCATCATCATCCATACCATCACCGCAGTTATCGCAAGTGTAGCGTGATCTGCTGTAGATATATCCACGTGTTTCAGTAGCACTGTAATCGCCACTACCAACGATCTCGAAGTAGTCGCCATGGTCGTCAACATACTGACAGTCACCATCGATGTAGGGCATGACAAACCTAGAACCGCCATTCATCTCAATGCGGCGCAGCCTTGCACCACTGAAGTCATCATCACGAGTAAAACCAGCAGCTTCTAGCTTCTCGCGTAGTGTGATACGCATGGTCTCACTGGTGCCGTACAGCCTGACGAATGTCTCCTTGTCAGGCCATACCAAAGCACGTGCCAGTACCTTGTTAGGGTTGTGAGGGTCACGGATATAGGCAATAGACAACGAGTCACTGCGTGACCCTGTGTAGTACACAGCAGCAGGGTGTACTGGTGTGCCATAACTGTCGGTTGTCTTGGCCATGCAGCTCACATGTAAGCTGCTTTCTGACATGACTTCCTGACCCTCATAGGCAAAGATGAAGGCTTCCTTGGTCTGCTCAATGGTCAGGGTATAGGTATCTGCTGCAAACTTACCAGCGATAGCACTGATCTTGTCACCCGGCATCCAGTCACAGTAGCGGGCTAGATACTTGGATACTGACAGCTTGAGCTGTAGGTCTAGTTGACCCTTGGTTGGGTTCTCAGTGAAAGCTAACATACCATCACTAAGGGTAGAACCCTGTGCCAAGTGGACAAAATGTTCAGTCTTGCAGTAAAGTTCGAACCAGCTTGGCACTGGTGTATAGGTACCGTCCTCCAGACGGGTGCGTTCTCGTTCCATCCATGAGTTATCATTGGGGTCAGTGATAGCTTGGATACGAGTACGGAAACTATACATACCACGAGCTGCAACAGCATCTTGTGCTGTTTCGTATGTAAGGTTGTTGACGGGTTCATTGGTGTCAACATTGATAACTTGATAGGGCACTGTAAGGTCTCCTCATTTGTTGGCTTGTGTGCCAGTGGCTAAGCCGGGATCGACCGCCGGATTGAAACTTAGCACGGCCCGGCCCGGCGGTCAAGCCTGACCGGATAAATGCTTACACAATCTATTTTTCGGGGAAATAATCTAAGTTTACACTGTCAAGTTCTTGAAAAATAGATTATTTTTATCGTGTAATACCAATGGGTTAGCGGCAACAATCTAATAATCTATTTTGGAATTTGTAATGTTGAGGTTTTTTATGGGGGTATAGTAAGTTTACGTAAAGTTATTGGGGAGAGTGTAAAGGGTAGTAACTTAACGTATGTTATAATATAACGCCATGGGGGTCGCGTGAAAGGGCATTTGAGTTAGAGTTAGATTGTATTTTTAGATTGTGTAAAGAAGATTTATATATATATCAGTGGCTTACCCGATTGGAACTTGACATGGTTGTAAACCGATTTCCTTAACTATACAGGAACCCCTGTCAAGTTAGATTTATTTGCGATAAGTTTGGTCTAACTTAACAAGCTAAGTCATTGATATTGCTACAATCCGTACAATCTATTCGCGTATCTAACAACTATATGACGCCATTTGACAGTATTTCATGTCGCATGTGTGGCACCTATAGGCCCCCGACGTATGGCGAACGAAGTGAGCATCAAAAACAGCAAACTTAACACAAAGAAAAAGCCCTGAGCTTTCGCCCAGGGCCTTGGTGGTTCAGTCCATCAGTGTCTTGTCTTGGTCGGCTGCACCAGCCCAGCCTTGGCACCACGCATCGTAGTAAAGAGGACCGCGATTTTCTGCATTGTCGATGAGGCATTGCACCTCATCGTCAGAGAGGTAGAGGGCTGAGCGGTAATCCGCCCAGCCTTGGTTATATGCTTCGCTCATGGTGTCACCACCAGGGCCAGCCAGAACAAGCCACACATGCAGATAACCACCAGAGCCTTGCCGATGATCTCCGCGCATTTAACAAATAGGTCCATTGTCCATTCTCCGGTTTGAGGAAAGTGGCGGGGCTTGCGCCCCGCCTTAGTGTTAGAGGTAGACCGTTGCGCTAGCCTTGCCGCCTTTGCTGCCACCCTTGGTAATCTTGAGTTTGGGTGCCATGAAAGAGCGGCCTGCTTTGGTTTTTACTCGGCAGGCGACTAGCTCAACCCTATCTGCTATCTTGGCATAGGCCAGGAGCTCTTTCAGCTTCATATCCTTTGGCGGTGAGTCGGGAAGCCCAACGTCGAGCCAGAAGGTATAAGCTTTGATTGTATCATCCGCTTTCAACGTAGCGGCCAACATCTTGAGCATGTCAGACACGTTGCTGGCATTCCAGCTTCCTGCCGCTCTGGCGACCATTTGCCAGCCGCCTTCAGAGTGCTTCGCCCAAGACACATTGCCTTCATAGAGAGCCATTGTTCAGATTCCTTTGAGAAAGATCAGTGCCGAAGCACCATCGCTTCGACCCCATTATTAAGACATATCTGGCCGGGTTTGTCAAATCCCGCCTGCCGCCGGGGCTTTTTGCTTGGCGCTTTGTCGCGGCAAGCAGGCTTGGCCGGGGCCACTTGGACAGCGTTTTTCTAGCCCCCCCTCTGTGTTCTAAACCGCTCAAACCACAACCCAAAAAACCAAGATGTTAAGTTTGGCATACCCCAAAAATTACACAGCCCCAAAAACCAACGTGTTAAGTTTGGAGTAACAAGCGAAAGCCGCTTGACACCCACTCAGCCGCCCAAATATCTTACCCCTATGCACATCGCACCTCACGAACCCACCCGATGGACCGAGAGACTGGCGTTTGACATCGCCCTTCGGCTTGAGGGGAGCGGTGAAGATGTCAATGAGATACTGGATCGGCACCAGTTGAATGCTTCTGCCCTACTGGTATTCAACAAAGACCCTGTTTTTCTTCGCCAAGTGGGCAAATTCCGTGATGAAATCAGGGATAAGGGTGTCACTTTTCGCCTAAAAGCGCGTACACAGGCCGAAGAATTGCTGAAAACATCGTGGGTGTTGATCCATAGCCCCGATGTGAGTGCTGCAGTGAAGGCTGATCTCATTAAATCCACTGTGAAGTGGGCCGGGTTGGAGCCAAAGGGCGATGTCAGCGCCGAAAACGGTGCTGGTGGGGTCCGAATCACCATCAATTTGGGCGGTCAGGAGCTTGGTCAGGCTACAGTAGTGGAGTCTGAGGCCAGTGAACCTGAATTCGCGGAGTGAATCCTTCCTGAGTGCCGGTGAGGGCACCCTTGAGACCACTGATCCACAACAGGCCAAGCGGTTTGAGCAGGAACTGGCGTCCCGAGGGGTATCGTACATGACACAAATCACAAAAACCAAGCGCGACGGGCTAAGATATGTAATTAAGCTGCTGGGCAATCACCTATGACGGAGGATGACACCGATGGCTATCTATTCCACTGCGTACCGTGCAATGACCTCAAAGATCACGTTATTGATGATGAGGGTTCGTGCTGGTGTAAACCGGTGTTTGACACTGATTACGAAATATTCATCCACAATAGCGCAGATGGCCGTGAAGATTACGAAGAAGGTCGGCGCCTACCTCACTAGGCGTACCAACAGGGGATGAAATGGCGATGTCTGCTTTTACCTTAGAGTCCATGTTTGAGGCGGTCTATAAATCCGTTGTTGACGCAGTTCACACTGTTCAGGATGCGTCTTGGGAAAACACGAAGCAGCAGTACTTCGACCAAGATAGCGATGGTAATCTGGTTCCCAAGACAGCTAGAATGACATTGCCGCACATGGAGGATGGAAAGCTGGGACTTAAGGCTTTTGACATACCATTACTGACGCTAGCAAAGCATCAGACGATCACGGTTGATGAGATGACCATGGCATTTGATGTTGAGCTGCGGTCTTTAGATAAAGCTGACAAGGAACAGGGTCTTCTTGCGGCGATGCCGAGGGGGTTTATATCGCGCTACCCAACGGCTAAAGTGACTATAAAGTTCAAAGGTGGAGAACCTTGTGAGGGGTTGATGCTTTTGAACGATAAAGCGCACAGCGTCCTTCCACGATAACACCCACGAAAGGATACCAAGATGGCAGACCCGCAGCTTGTTAATATGTCAGGCCAGTTCTCTGGCCTGCCTATGAGCCAGCTAATCGGTGGGCCGCTTCAAGCGGCTTGCGATGCACAGAATATGTTGTCAGCAGCTACCGCCAACTTCATTAAGGATGTCGGTCTTCAGTCGAATGCGAATGGTGAGCTGACGGCTCGCACGGTTGACTTCAGTTTTGACCGGGCTTCGGCACCTGACCCCACGACGGGTCAGACCAAGGTTGAGACGGTGGACTTGAAGGTGCCGCTGCTTGCCATTGTCAACACACCGAACCTGAGCATCAAAGAGGCTGAGGTTAATTTTACTATGTCGGTGTCTTCGTCTGACAGTTCGGAAAGCAGCCAGGATACCTCTGGGACCCTGAGTGCTGAGGCCAAGCTGAACTACGGCATCTTTAGCATGAAGGTTAAGATGACCGGTTCTGTGGCAAGCCACTCATCAAACACTCGTAAATCGGACAATTCTGCCAAGTACGATGTGCGTGTGCTGGCCCGTGACGATGGCCCGCCGGAAGGGTTGATGAAGATGCTGGACATGCTTCAATCGGCTATTACGCCTATCCCGGCGTCTTCGGCGCCTGCTTCGTAAGTGTAGAATGTTATAATGTTTCGTCGGTGGAGGGGCGGCGCCCGCCGCGTTAAGTGATCCATGGCATTAGAGATCGACTACACACCCCCACCGACGGGACGCAAGTTCATGGCCTCGGACGCCCGTATGCGCGTCCTTATGGGACCAGTTGGTTCTGGCAAGTCCGTGACATCTTCTTTCGAGATCGTACGCCGGGCAACGATGCAGCGGCCAGACCAGAACGGGCGCAGAAGGACCAGAGCAGCCATCGTTCGTGAGACGGCAAGGCAGCTTCAGGATACCACGATCAAGACCTTCCTTGATTGGTTCCCGCCGGGTCAGTGCGGGGAGTACATGCGAACCACCAAGACCTACTTCTTCAGGGTGGGGGATGTTGAGTGCGAGATCATGTTCCGGGCACTGGACGATGCCGACGATGTGGCCAACCTCAACTCACTTGAGTTGACCTTCGCATGGTTCAATGAGTGCCGGGACATCCACCCGGATATTGTTGACGCTATGTCAAAACGTATTGGCCGGTTCCCATCCGCCAAGGACGGTGGGCCGACTTGGTTTGGGATGTGGGGCGATACCAACCCGCCAGTGATGGATTCGTGGTGGTATTATCAGATGGAAGGGCTTAGCTCGGCAGATGGGGTCTCGCCTAACGACAATGGGTGGGCGGTGTTTAAGCAGCCGAGTGGGCGCAGCCCGCAGGCTGAGAATGTGGAGAACTTGCCGGAAGGGTATTATGATACCCAGGGGCGGTCTGAGGAGTATGTCCGGGTATACATTGACGGGGAGTACGGGCTCTCCTCAGCAGGGATGCCTGTGTATAAGTACTTCAGGACGGACTACCACATGGCGCGTACGCCGCTGCGCTACATCACCAACGGGGTGCGGCCTATCGTGGTGGGGATGGACCTGGGGCTGACGCCTGCGGCTGTCATCGGGCAGCAGGACCCACGGGGCAGGGCGCTTATACTGGATGAGGCGGTCAGCTTTGACATGGGGATACAGCGGTTCGTGCGTACGGTGCTCAAACCCCTTATATTCGAGCGGTTCCCGGGGGTGCCGATCCTCGTGGTGACCGACCCAGCCGGGGTGCAGCGGGCACAGACCGACGAGCGCAGCGCAGTGGACATCATCAAGGCTGAGGGAATGCGGGTTATATCTGCCCGGACGAACAATGTCTCGGCGCGGATCAACGCAGTGGATGACTTCCTCATGCGGCAGGTGGACGGGGACCCGGCTTTCTTGGTTGATCCCAGGTGCACCCGGCTTAAGGCGGCTATGATGGGGGGCTACAGGTACAAGCCCAGGGGGGATGGCGACATCGACAAGAACAAGCACAGCCACGTGGCTGAGGCCCTTCAGTACCTGATGCTCCATATTGCCAACGCCAACGAAGGGTCAGTGGCCCACCTAAAAAGACCAGTCAAACCTATTGCGTCTGCTGGCTGGACCTGATACTATATCTTGTGTCCTTAGTCCGAGGCCACCTCGATTTGTTTATTCCTCCCCGAAACTAGCCCCCTGTAGCTGCCTCTACAGGGGGTTTTTTCTTATCCCTTGCATCGTTGAGCAAAGGTCGTTAGACTTAACTGAACCGCGCCGTAAAAGGGGTTGATTATGGCCACTGTTTCCCCGGTCCTTAACCGTACTGCTGAAGGCATTCCCTATCTTCTGTGGGAGAATGTCGCCACTGGTGACACGCTCAATCCATATGCTGTTAATGCTCGCCTAGGGCTTGATGCTGCGGTGCAGTTCGCCGGTACGTTTGGCGGTGCTACGGTGAAGTTGCAGGTGTCGAATGACAACACCACGTACTTCGATGTGAAGGACACGGGCGGTACGACGATTAGCGCGACTGCGGCTGCGATCTTCAACTTCAGCTCGGCTGCTGCCTATTTTCGCCCAGCCATCACCGGTGGTACGGGCGATGCAGTTGATATTTATCTTGTCCTTCGCGGTAATGTACAGGCTTAATCGCTAGATGCCAGGATTAACCATACTCCGTGTTGTCAGCAACAGCGAGATAGAGCGCACTGAGCGCGAGCGTATGGACGCTGAGCTACAGGCTCGGCAGAATAGCGATCTCATCACGGGTTTGTCAGCGCATCTCAAGACATGCTGGGATGCTGCGCGTATTGCCAAAGACCCGATCAATGATGTGATGCTTAAGGCTCTCCGTCAGCGCAATGGGGAGTATGAAGCAGATAAACTTCAGGCAATTCGCGTTCAGGGCGGGTCTGAGGTTTATATGATGCTGACGGAAGTTAAGTGCCGTGCAGCAGAGAGTTGGTTGCGCGATATTCTTCTGGATACCGGCTCGCCCCCCTGGGACCTGCAGCCCACGCCGATTCCTGACCTGTCCCCCGAACAGTCAGAGGAGGTTCAGACCGCCTTTGCCGAGCAGGTCATGGAGATTATCCAGTCGACTGGTCAGGCACCGAACAAAACGCAGATGCTGGAACTTCGGGAGATGGTCTCCCAAGACTACCGGTTCAAAGTCCTACAAGCGGCCCAGGCCCGGGTCGATAGGATGAAGATCAAGATTGATGACCAGTTCCTGCAGGGCGGTTGGGCGGATGCGTTCAACGAGTTTCTAACCGATCTGGTTACTTTTCCCTGCGCCTTCGTTAAGGGGCCTATTGTGCGCCGCCAGCGCCATCTGGGTTGGACCAAGGGTCCCGGGGGCGCGACTATTGTAGAAGCCTCTGAGCGGCTTGCGCCGGAGTTTGAGCGGGTAAGCCCGTTCAACATCTACCCCGAGCCGGGTATCACTCGGATCAATGACGGGTATATCTTTGAGTATCACAGGTTAAGCCGGTCGGCATTGGCTGATCTTATCGGTGTTCCCGGGTATGATGATCAGGCGATTCGCAAGGTGCTTGATGAAGGGCCGGGTCAGACTTGGGTGTCTGAGCCGACTGAGATGCAGCGTGAGGAGGAGGAGCGCAAGTACTACACCGAGATGCGCCCCACCGACATGTTCGATGCCCTTGAGTTTTGGGGTAAGGTCAGCGGCAAGATGCTCCGTGAGTGGGGTATGGATGCTTCTGAGGTGCCTGATGAGGCGAAGGAATACGATGCCAACGCATGGCTCGTAGGCAACTATGTCATCAAGGCCATCCTGAACTATGACCCGCTGGGCGAAAAGCCTTATGTGAAGACTTCGTTTATCAAGATGCCCGGCGCATTCTGGGGTCGCGGAATCCCCGAGATCATTGAAGATTTGCAGAATATCTGCAATGCCGCAGCCCGTGCTTTGGTGAACAACATGAGCATCGCCTCCGGCCCGCAGGTCGAGGTGAACCTTGAGCGTATTCCGCCAAACGAAGATATTACGCAGATTCACCCATGGAAGATTTGGCAAACGCTGAATGACCCACTTGGGTCTTCTGCCCCGGCTGTGCGGTTCAACCAGCCCAACGATAATGCAGCTACCCTGATGGGGGTTTATGAGCGGTTCAGCCGACTGGCTGACGACCACTCTGGCATCCCGGCCTACATATATGGCGATACCAATGTGCAGGGCGCTGGCCGTACGGCCTCTGGCCTGTCCATGCTGATGGGTTCCGCTGGTAAGGGCATTCGGCAAGTGGTTATGCACATCGACACGGATGTGACCAAGCCGATTGTGCAGCGGCAGTTTGTTTATAACATGCGTTATGACCCGGATGAGTCTATCAAGGGTGACGCGCAGGTTATACCGCGTGGTGCTATCAACCTTGCGGTTCGTGAGACGGTCAACCTTCGTCGTGTTGAGTTCCTCAATGCTACTGCCAACGAGTTTGATATGCAGATTATTGGGGCTGACGGGCGTGCGGCCATCCTACGCGAAGTGGCTAAGGGGCTTCAGATGCCCGCTGAGGACATCGTGCCATCCCGTGAGCGACTGGATTATCAGGCCCGTATACAGGCCCTTGCCCAGCAGGCGCAGCCGCCCGCTCCGGCTCAACAGGGTGGTGCGGCCCCAAGGACGCTTGACCAGGCCGGTAATCCGGCTGGCGGCGCTGGGGCTGCGGTAGTACGTAACCAGAACACAGGTACCGCAGGTTGATCAGACCCTCAACGGACCTTGTAAAGGTTCTAGCCTCTATATCTCGCCAGTATCCGCCCTTTATGGATTGGTTGCAGGAGTGGCGGATGCGTGAGCTTGAGCAGTTGCCAAATGTGACCCAGCCAGCCGTGGGCGTTGCCCAGGGTAGATGTCAAGTGTTGACAGAGCTGTGCAAATTATTGCAGGATTCCCCCGAATTGGTGGCAAAATCCCGTTAGGGATAGCTGACCGTTCAACCACGCACACCGAGAGGAGCGTTCTAGTGACCATTCCTGAGCAGGTTCGTCGTCAATCTGAGGCTATTGCCAAGATGTATGAAGAAGGCAACACCGATGCTGCTGCGCCCGCCACTGGGGAAGCTGCGGGTGTGTCTGAAGTACAGGATACGCAAGCCGACAGCGCCGAGAACAATGCACCTGAATCCGCGTCGAACGAGCAACGACGTTCGGATACCACGGGAGACGCTGCTGAGCTAACCTTTGAACAGCGGTATCGTACCCTTCAGGGTATGTATAACGCCGACACGGGCCGTCTTCGGGCGGATAATCAGCAGTTAAATACTAGGCTTTCGCAACTTGAGCAGTTGTTGTCTACCCTTTCTAGTCAGCCCATGCCCATGGCTGCTACCTCAGCAGCAGAGCGGTTGGTAACTGACAAGGATGTTGAGGAGTACGGTGATTCCATTGAGGTCATGCGTCGCGTGACCAAAGAGGAAGTTTCGACGGCTAACCGTCGGATTGCCGAGTTGGAGCATATGATTCGTCAGATGCAGACCAGCGTTCTACCTCGCGTTGAGCAAGTGGCTCAAAGGCAAGCTGCAACGGCTGAGCAAACCTTTTGGTCGGACCTTACGGCTGCAGTCCCTTATTGGAGGGATACCAATGCAGACCAGAAGTTCCACAACTGGTTGCTTGAGGTTGATCCGCTGACGGGGCTGACCCGCCAGACCTACCTTGAGGATGCTCAGCGTAGTCTTGATGTTCGTCGTGTGGCCAGTATCTTCTCTACTTGGCAGGTAATCAGTGGTCAGTCTGTTGCTCAACCAACTCGGGCTGCGCAGGCATCCGAACTTGATAGGCAAGTTTCCCCGGGTCGGGGTCGTTCTAGCGGTGGCGCTTCTGCTACTTCTAACAACACCAAGACCTACTCATCTCGGGACATCGCTAAGTTCTTTGATGATGTAAGGAAAGGGACTTATCGGGGTCGGGAAGCCGAACGCGACCGAATCGAGCGCGATATTTTCGCTGCACAGCGGGAAAATCGCATTGTCGCAAATGGTTGAATGGAGTTAACCCAACATGTCTTTCCCCGTCGCACCGGGTCGCCCTAACTACTCCGGGAACTTTATCCCTGAGATTTGGAGCGGCAAGCTGATCGAGAACTTCTATGATGCCACGGTTCTCGCGGCTATTTCCAACACCGACTACGAAGGCGAAATTCGTAGCCAAGGTGATACCGTTAACATCCGCACGATCCCGAACATCACGATCCGTGATTATGTGAAGGGTCAGAACCTTGTCGTGGAAAACCCCGACAAGCCGAAGCTGCAACTCTTGATCGACAAGGGTGAATACTTCGCTTGCGTTGAGGACGACATTGATCGTGTGCAGTCTGATGTGAAGCTCATGGACATGTGGTCCAAGGATGCTTCTGAGCAGATGAAGATCAAGATCGACCAGCGTGTGCTGACCGATGTGCTGCCTGACATTGCCAGCGGCAACAAGGGCGGTACTGCCGGTGCTCAGTCTTCTGCGTTCAACCTCGGCACGACGGCTTCCCCGCTGTCCGTGACCAAGGATGGCGCTGGCGGCACGGCTTCGGTGGTTGACCTGATCGTTGACATCGGCACTGTGCTTGACGAAGCGAATGCCCCGGAAGCGGGTCGCTTCTTGGTGATCCCGGCCCGCATGGCTGGCCTGATCAAGAAGTCCGAACTGAAGGATGCGTCGCTTGTCGGTGACACCACCTCGGTGATCCGCAACGGTCGCCTTGGTATGGTGGATCGCTTCACGCTGTATGTCAGCCACAACCTGAAGGTTGATACTGGCGGGAAGTACAACATCATCGCTGGCCATAAGATGGGCTTCACCTTCGCGTCTCAAATGACCGAAATGGAAACGATCCGCTCGGAAACGACCTTCGGTAACATCATCCGTGGCCTTCAGGTCTACGGGTACAAGGTCGTGAAGCCGGAAGCTCTGGCTCAGGCCGTTGTGACCTTTGCATAAGGAGCACTTGAAATGACCGCATTTACCGATTCGTTCGGTTTTAATAAGGGCTCCACGGCCTACCCGTCCACCTACACCAACCGCTTCACGGTAGTCGAAATTGATCTTGACTTTGCCAAGATCGCGGCTGCGCGTTCGGCTGCTGGTGTGGCTGCTTTGGCTTCCACCGACACCCTTGTCCTTTGCACGCTGCCGAAGGGTACGTTCGTTCTGAACGGTTCTGCGGTGCTGGTGAAGGCCGAAGGCGCTGCTGCCAACATTGACGTTGGCATCGGCGGCGGTACCATTGACTTCTGGATCGACGGTTTCGATCTGAATGGTACGGTTGGCACTGTTGGCGGTTATGCCGATACTGCGGCTTATCTTACTACGGCTGATACCAACGTGCTGCTGACCATGAACAGCAGCAATGTTGACACGGCCCGTGTGAAGATTCAGCTTGCTGTGATCGACATGGGCGCCAATCAGGGTAGTATCCCAAGCGCATAACCCGGTGGGGGCTTCGGCCCCCACTCCTTCATAGGAGATCGTTATGGGTGTTTATAAGGGTATTGCTCAGGATAATGTGACCATCAGCAGCGGTCGGGCGAAGCTCGGTTTCTTGTCTCGCGGTATTCCTGCGATCAAGACTGCCAGCTTCACTGTCGCGGATGACGAGACGCACATCGTTTGCAACGGTGCTGCTTCTATCACGGTCACGCTTCCCAGTGCCTCGACCTGGGTTGGTCGCGAAATCTTCATCAAGACCATCGCTGCTCAGACAGTTGTGTCTGCGGCGACCAATGTGAAGCCCATCGCTACCAATACCGCTGGTACGGCCATTTTGGCTGGTACTGCCGGAACCTGGGCTCTGCTGGTGTCCGACGGCACCAACTGGGTAGTTATGGCTTCCTAATAGATAGGGGCTTCGGCCCCTATCTACTTTTTCATGTAGGAGTCTTTCATGCCCACTAACCTTACCGGTAATAAGATCAAGGACACCTACAGCCAATTGCTGCATGTGGATGGCGGGCCTGCTGCATCTGAGAAGGTTGTCTACAGCGGCACTGGCGTCGCAACCGCCCTGAAGATTGGCACCGGCTCGGTGTCGGTTGAGAATATCAAGATCGACGGTAATACGATCTCATCTACTGATACGAATGGAAATATCAATCTGACGCCTAACGGAACTGGGGTAGTGCTTATCCCGACGGCTCAGTTTACCAATCTTGATGCTACCACATTCAGCACTGTCAATGCTGCGGCACATCTTGACTTGACCGGAACCACGTTTGCCGCAGACGGTACCGACACGAACATAAGTATTACCTTTACTCCGAAAGGGACCGGTCAGATCGTTGCCGCCGGTGTTGGTATCAATGGCGGTGTTCTGTCCACCATAACGACTAACCAGAACCTGACCCTATCCCCCAACGGTACTGGCGAAGTCGTCGCCACAAAGCCATTTGGCTATGGCGGCTCGGGTACGGGCGGTACGGTCACACAGGCTACAAGCCGCACTACCGGGGTTACGCTGAACAAAATCAGCGGCCAGATCACGTTGTTTGCTAGTACTGCAATAACGGGTCACGGCGCCAACGAGTTCACGCTGACAAACAGCTTCATTGACGCCACCGATGTGGTGTATATCTGTTTTGCTTCGGGTCTTACAAGTGCTTCCTACGGCGTTACTGTGACAGCGGTAGCTGCGGGTTCGTGTAAGATTTCGGTGGCTAATCTTAGCAACACAGGCTCTCCGGCTGACACACCCGTGCTTAACTTCGTTGTTATCAAAGGGGTGAACGCATAATGGCCAAGACTCCCGCATGGCAGCGCAAAGAAGGTAAGGACCCGAAGGGTGGCCTGAACGCCAAGGGTCGTGCTTCCTACAACCGCGCCAACCCCGGCAAGCCGGGCCTCAAAGCCCCGCAGCCAGAAGGTGGGCCGCGTCGTGATAGTTTCTGTGCCAGAATGAAAGGGATGAAGGCCAGGCTAACCTCAGCTAAGACGGCCAATGATCCAAACAGCCGGATCAACAAATCCCTCCGGGCTTGGAACTGTTGATATGGCCGCTTCCACCCCCAAGAACCCCGCCCTCTGGTCTCGCGTGAAGGCTGAGGCCAAGTCAAAATTCGATGTGTACCCCAGCGCATATGCCAATGCGTGGGCTGCAAAGGAGTACAAGAAGCGCGGCGGCACGTGGGGAGGCCCGGATAACCGGGTCAAGAAACGTGGCTAAGGGCGGTCTTGGTAAGTGGTTTGGTGAGAAGTGGGTTGACGTGAAGACCGGTAAGCCCTGCGGTCGCAGCGGGGCTGAGAAAGGGTCTCGCGCTTACCCGGCTTGCCGCCCAAAAGCTGCTGCTACAAAGATGTCTTCCACAGATAAAGCCACTATGGCTACTCGTAAGACCGGGCCTGCCCGGCAATCCTGGCCGGTATCCCCATCAGGTAAGCGTAAGGAGTTTAGGAAATGAGCATCCGATACCTCAAAAGTCGCAAGGACGGATGGATTTTTGAATGGGACCCGATCCTGGCCAATAACCCGTCTGTGTATGAGGTAACTGAGGAGGAGGCTTACCCAGAGCGGTTTATCCCTACTGCGGCTATCGAAGCTGTGGCCGCAAAGCGTGGCCGTAAGAAGCGTGAGCCGCTCAACCTATTTACGGATGACATTCCAGATGAGCCGGGTTATACTAACGAAGCTCTCAATGCTGAGGCTTCAAGGGGTCTGCCGACGTGACACCTGCGGAAGTTATCGTGGAGGCGCGGAAGCTCCTTCAGGATACCCAATCTCCGTACCGCTACTCTGACACGGACCTGCTTGGGTACGTGAATCAGGTGATTAAGCGCGTCGTTGTGTTCCGGCCAGACCTGTTCACCAACATTACCAGCATTCCGCTTACGGCCAACACCGTTATTCAGGACCTGCCGAGTGATGCTCACAGGTTGGTTGAGATTTACTACATCGACAACTTCAACGCTGTCAGCGAGGTTGAGCGGGAAATCCTTGAGCGGGCTTACCCCCTATGGGTTTCGGACGCATCCGGTATTCCGTTCAACTTCATCCGGCATCCGCGTAATGCCACCAAGTTTTTCCTGTATCCGCGTCCTGTTGCCAATCTGACGGCGACTGCTGAGTACGTGGTTGAGCCCAACAGCTACACAATCAACCAGACCATCCCATACCTCAAGGAAACCTACCTTGGCGCTGTGATTGACGGCGTTGTGTGGTTGGCCTCGTCCATTGATGATGAGCATGTGAATTCTAACCGGGCCAAGCTGTTCTATGATTCGTTTGTGCAGGCACTTGGTGTTGATCTGCAGCAGCGGGCTTTGATTGATAATGAAAACGCCCCGGCACCACCCATGGCAGCAGGTAGGCCACAATGACGAGCAGAGCCTTCTCTACCCTGTCAGCAAAGGTCAGCGCCAGCGTTCCAGGGTGCCCTTACCCTCTGCTGGTGCAGTACATTCGTGACGCGGCTATACGGGTTTGCGAGCGGGCCTTGGTCTGGCGCTATGAGCAGCCTGCGTTCAACCTAACCCCCGGTGTTTATCAGTATAGCTTTAACAAGCCGGACGATACGCTTGTCCACTCCGTGCTATCAGCCACGCTTAATGATAGCGCCTTAGAAGTGCTGACGCTTGATGCGGCTACCAAGCTCTATCCCAAGTGGCCGATCCTATCCACTACATCCACGGCCATAGCCGAGAACGGCACCGAACCCCGTTCCTTGGCTCAGGTGGATGTTCATCGGTATGTAGTGCTTCCGGCCCCGGATGCGAGCAAGACCTACTCAGTGCGCATGATATACGCGCTGAAGCCCAGTCGGTCAGCCCTTGAGATGGATGAGGCTGTGTTTGATGAGTATGAATTACCCATCCTGCACTATGCTCTGCAGACCCTGCTTGCCCTGCCCCAAGTTCAGTGGGCGGATAAGGCTTTGGCTACCTACCATGCCAAGCAGTTCCTATTCACCCTGACCGAAGCTCGCGCCCAGTCTAACCTAGGCGTGTTCCGGGGAACGCTCGCCATGCGATTCCCGCCCTTCGCGTAGGAGGCGCCAATGGACCCGCGTGTAACCGATACCCGGATTAGGCTGGTGCGTAATGACACCGGCCCTCAGATTCAACTGACCCTGACCAATGAGGCTACGGGTGCCGCCATTGATTTGAGTGGTGCTACTGCTACCATGCACTTCAAGTCAGTGACCACCGGCACCGTGGTGTTTAGCCGAGCCCTGTCTATCCCGGCCCTGACGGCTACACAGGGCATCGCTATTGTGGTCTGGGGTGCTACCGATCTCAACCAGACTGCGGGCGACTATGATGGGGAGGTTGAAGTTGTATTCTCCACAGGTATGCGGCAGACGGTCTATGATGTCTTGAAGTTTCGGTTACGCGAACAGTTTGCATGAGGATTGACCCTACCCGGATACGGATACGGGCAGTTGTACAGGCTGCTACTGCCAAGGCCACGGTCTCCGCTGTGGCCTTTCGTGCATCTGTGCTTGTGCCATACATTCGGATTCGGACACTTCTAGGGCAGTTCTTAAAGTTCTTTCAGCTCACTGATACGGTCGGGGTGTCTGAAGGTCAGACCTACTTTGCCGAAGACTACGTTGAGCCAGGGTATGTAGGTGCCGGGTTCTTCATCAACTTCGCCAAAGTTATCACAGATACGGTTGGTGTAGCTGAGCTGTTCGGCTTTTTTCGAGACAGAGCTGTCCCAGATTCAGCTACGACGGCTGATTCTGCTGCGCTTACCTTCAGCACTTCTAAAGCCGATTCTGCTACCGCGACTGACGCCTTGACCGACCTTGTGTTTACTAAGGCCCCGGTTGATGCGGCCAGTGCTGCTGACGCCATTACGGCCTTCTCAGCCTCAAAGGTACTGACAGACACCGCCACAAGTGTTGATAGCCCGGCGTTCTCTGCGTCCAAGGCTCTGGTCGATACTTCCTCAGCGGCTGATGCCTTTGTTGCTAGTGTTCTCAAGCCGTTGTCCGACGCAGCATCAGCCGCCGATGCTCCGACCAATAACTTTACCAAGATTGTCAGTGACTTAGCCACATTGGCAGACGCTGCAGCCTTGTCTGCGTCAAAAGTTCTGTCTGATACCCCTACCTTAGCGGATGTTGTTGCAATATCAGCGGGTAAGAGTATTATAGATATCGCCACCGCTTCTGATAGCGGTAGCCTGCGTATGCAGGACTACTGTGATTTCACCTATTTTGCGGAGGACTACGTAGGCGAGTCCCGCACGTTTACCTAGGGAGTGTATCATGAATACTATTGAGCAACTCAAGGCGGCGGGTAAACTCTCCATCGTCCTTAAAGATGAGAAAGGTGCAGTCAAGGAAACACGCGAGATCAAGAATCTTGTCGTGAACACCGGCCTTGCTCATATCACCTCTCGTTTGTTAGGCACATCATCTAACGTGATGTCTCACATGGCTCTCGGCTCGGGCACAACCGCTGCTGCTGCTGGTAACACAGCACTCGAGTCGCAGCTCGGTTCGCGTGATGCGCTGACCTCATCCACGCAGAGCGGCACCAACAACGAGAGTATTGTATATGTGGCTACCTTTTCCGCCGGTGAAGCCACCGGGGCGGTCACTGAAGCCGGTATCTTTAACGCCTCGACTTCCGGTACCATGCTTTGCCGTACGGTGTTCTCCGTGGTCAACAAGGCCGCAGGTGACACCCTTCAGGTTACATGGACGGTAACCTTCTCAGCGTAAAGAGGCACCGATGACAACCATCGTAACTCGCGCGGGTAAGGGTTCGCCACTAACGAACAATGAAGTTGATTCCAACTTCACGAACCTGAACACCGATAAGCTAGAACTCAGCGGCGGTAATCTTACCGGTGCCGTGACTGTCGTTGCTAGCACAGCGGGTGCGCTTGTTAGGATTACGCAGACCGGTGCGGGCGACGCCCTGTTGGTTGAGGATTCAGCCAACCCAGACAGCTCACCCTTCGTGGTTGACGCTACTGGTAACGTGGGTATCGGCACTACTGCGCCTGCTAATAAGTTATCGGTGGCTGCTGCATCCGGTGCGGTTAACGCCACGATCACCAATGGCACCGGTACTCAGGCTGTTGGTGTGACATCGGGTAATGCTGGGTTGCTTGGGATGACCAGCAACCACGATCTTGGTATCTACACCAACAATACCGTACGTATGACCATTCAGGCCGGTGGTAATATCGGCGTTGGTACCGCGTCTCCCGCAGTCAAGTTCGCCATCTCATCCACTGATGCGGTGCTGGTGCCTGTTGGGACTACCGGGGAGCGGCCTACGGGTGCCACTGGTTATCTGCGGTTTAATAGCACTACGACGAGTTTTGAGGGCTACAACGGCACGATCTGGGGTTCTATTGGTGGTGGTGCTACCGGTGGCGGCACTGATCAGATACTTTACCTAAACGGTCAGACGGTAACCACGAGTTATTCCATCCCTAGCGGTCAGAACGCCGGGACTTTTGGCCCGATTACGGTAAACAGTGGCGCGACCGTAACCATCCCCTCTGGTTCCACGTGGACAATAACTTAATGGATGGCCCAACATGCCTGTAAAACTTTCCTCCACAGGTGGCGGCAGCGTCACCCTGACCACGCCCAGCACGGCGAGTGATTTCACAGTCACGTTTCCGGCGAATACGGGGAATGTGGTGACTACTGGTAGTTCTGCTGTTGTGACACAGGCGATGCTTGGCACAAATGTGGCGGGTAATGGACCTGCGTTTAGTGCCTATCTATCGGCAGACCAGACGATTACTTCATCCACCTTTACTAAGGTGCAGTTAAATGCTGAACTTTTTGATACAAATAGCAATTTTGACACGGCAACAAATTATCGTTTTACGCCAACAGTAGCTGGCTATTATCAAATTAACTTTATTATGTCTGCGTTTGACAGCACCTCTCCAACACGATGCCTTTCTGTTCTTTACAAAAACGGGGGTGCTTATACATATGGAAGTGACTATTCAGCAACGGCTGGTATAGGCACTTCTGTAGGTTCAGCAGTTGTTTATATGAATGGTTCTACAGATTATCTAGAACTTTACGCATATATTACTGCAACAACTGCCGTTATTTCGACGGTTGGATCGTCTTCAGTTTATACAAATATGTCTGGCGCGCTTGTGAGGGCTGCATAATGACCCTGTATCAACGTATCATGGTAATATACCCCGATCTGTTACCGCAGGACTTCCTGATCGTCATCCGGCTCCAGAACGACAGCGATGGCCGTGGCGATTATATCGCCGCCTGGAACCACCCTACGCACCCGCGACCGACGCAGGAACAGCTTGATGCATTGGAGGCAAACTGATGCCCATCACCATTTCTGGCTCCACAGGTATCGCGGGTGTTGACGGCTCTGCCGCCACCCCAGCTGTGCAGGGTACTGACACGAATACGGGTATGTATTTTGCTGCTGACGCCATCTATTTTACGGAAGGC
>Ga0315906_10004198_pt1 | contig 18666 bp, 25 predicted proteins | sample LakEriMetagenome_4_FD_203526 | JGI IMG/M metagenome (GOLD analysis project Ga0315906, IMG submission 203526) | Freshwater fungal communities from buoy surface, Lake Erie, Ohio, United States - Buoy 2 MA122 | ecosystem: Environmental > Aquatic > Freshwater > Lake > Lake biofilm | place: USA... | reverse complement strand
GTATTTTTTACTTGTAATATAGTTCAGTCCACCCGACAACCATGAGTCAAAAATTACAGCAATATTATCATTGTCAAATTTTTCATAATCAATCATTATTCCACTACCGGGAACATTATTAATTATTTCAAATCCAGTTAAATCAGGTGCAACACCTACCGTTGGTGTAATTAAATCGTAATTATAAGATGATCTTAATCTAAAATTACCGTTTTCAATTATATTAAATTTATTTCCTAAATCATGTATTAATCTTACAGAACCATAACCGGGTAAAATGCGTAATCTTTGATTTTGGTTTGACCAAACCATCCTATTTGTAAAGGATGAATTTTTTAAATTTATAATAGATGTGTATGTTCCATTAGAAACATAGTTTCCATTGGAATCATATTCACGATAATCAAAATTATCAACACGCTCTTCTATTCTATAAATAAACCATTTGTTTTCCCATTGAATAATACTTGCTGTATAAGGCTCTAAAATCCATTGTAATACTTGGGCACAAGTTGGCTCATTTTGTGATAAATAATATCTTGAAACATCAATGTACGCTTGATCTAATGGATCATCCGAATTTGTTTGAGCCATCGAACTGGCGTACAAATTAATCCCTGATCTAATATTTAAATTAAGATTAGTTTTTCTTAATATAAATGATACAATATCAATTTGTTTATATACACCGCTAAAAGGTAAATTATTATCATCTAAAAATGGAATATCAATTAATGATGGTAAACAATCAGTAGCAACTATTGAAATTGGGTATGGAGGATTTATATAATCCTCACTATATTGATTTATTAAAACTTTACCAAGCCATTTTACATTACTATCAATAGTATGTCTTAATCTAAATTTTTCAGGATCGTTTGTTGATAATTCTAAATACTGGCCGTCTGTTTCTGAAATAATCTGAAATTCAATTTCAGATGCTAATATTGGTGTAAATTTTTCTTGTTGACCTTCACCCCTTAATCTATAAACAACTGGATTTAAGGGTGCCTCAACATCTATTATTGATCCTGAATATCCCTTTTCTAATATTTCAGTTTTGTGTGTTTTATTATCAGCACTTAAAAATTGAAATCTATATTTAATACCATAGCTTTCAGATAACCCAACTTTTACAGATTGAAATGCTCTGCAATTCTTTGAATCTCTTGCATAAACAACATATAATCCCGGATTTAAATTATTAAATGTTGTTGATGTTTGACCAAAACCATAAACAAAATCTTCATTTAATTTATATTGAATACCAGCATTTGAACTTGTTGCTGATACGGTAATTGATCCATTTAATCCAAATTGACTTGTGGCATTTGTAACATCAGCTATTGAATTAAATGCTAAATCACAAACAACTGGAACATCGCAACTAGGATGATTATATAGATAACTTATTTTATAATAAGGAAAACTACTTACTCTTGTAAATTGTAATCTATCAGGGCCATCACAAGTTAATACCTGATATAATCTTTCATTTCCTTTTGATGATGGAAATGGATATTGAATATTATCTCCTGATGTAATTAAAGTGCCATTTTTATATACTTTAATTGTCTTTGTATCTGTATCATAATAAATATAGCAGTAGTCTCCTGAAACAAAAGTATTGAAAGGAGATGTTGTTGACTTAAAATATATATTAGATAATTGGAATAATGGCATAATTAACCGCCTTTTCTAAATTTATTATCAAAATTAGTATTATCAATAACTGCTACTAAATCACGACCAGAACCAACTAATGTACCAGTAACTTCTATCCTATTCATAGATGATCTAAGACCATATTGTCCAACTCCTCGTGATATTTTTTCTAACTCAGCTTCCTGTCTTTCTTTTTTACCAATACTGCCTGACATATATCCACCAGTTAATGATAGTGCAGAACCAGCAGCAATCTGTCTTAAACCTCTTGCTACTAAAACTTTATCTGTACCTAATCCTAATGCAATATTTCCGGCACCAATTAATATAAGTTGTTTACCAAATTCTTTCATGAATCCGGAAATTGATTTTAACATTTGTCTACCAAAATTTTTATAGACACTTTCATCTGCTAAAAATTCTCCTAATGATGTTGCAAATGTTGCTATTCCTTCTGATGCAATATTTTTAAAGGATTCAGTAATTAAAAGGTTATCATTAACAATTGCATCTCTAGCAGCCAATGATGCATTTTGAATTTCTTGCATTTTATTAATTACCTTCCTAGATGGTATTAAAGCATCAAATCCTTTAAGTATATCATCTTTTGTTGGGCCAGCTAGTACTGATGCAGTTTTTTTGGGTTGAGCTAATCCTGCTGATGCTATTTCTTTAAGCAAAGTATTTGGTTGTATTATATCAGATCCTTTTGTGATCTTTTTATAGTAATCTTCCCATTTTTTAGCAGCTTCATTTAATTGTTTTTCTAATTCATCAGGATCAATAGACTCTTCATTTGCTTTTTTTAATTGTGCTATAAGAGCCTCAATTTGAGCATTAAAATCTTTTTGATAGACGGTTTTTAATTTTAATAGATTATTTTCTTCTTCACTATTTGCTCTACCAAAATTTTGTAAATTATATTGTTTAGTAAGTAAAGCATTAAAATCTTTTAATTTTTTTTCTAATTCTATTGCAGATGCTTTTCTTATTGAATCATAATCAGTTGTTTTTTTATTAAATTCTTCAAAAACTTTTTTAGCGTCTTCAGTAGCTTTTGTAGATGTTTCAACTCTTCTTTGCTCCATTACAAACATCTTAGTTACAATGTCTGCTTTTTGTTTTAAAGCACCTACATCAGCCCTACTAAAAAATAAAAACTTATCTATCCAAGAAATATCTTTGGAAGATAATATATCCATTATTCCAATTGCACCATTAAGAGCCTGATTAAATAATCCAGCTTCATTTACTGCTTCACCAATATATACTTTTAAATTAGTCCATGATGCTCCTAATCTTTCCATTTTAGTAGCAGCAGTTTCAGCAAACCCAGCCATGTTTGCTAAATCAGTATCAATAATTCTTCCTACTGCTGCTGTATATTCAGCTACTGATGCAACCTCTGTTCCAGTTCCTTTTAATTCCTCTCTTAATCTAACAAGTGAAATTCCAAGGTTATCAAGCACCATTGGTGATTTTTTACCAATACCTTGAATTATCGAACCAACCAAATAATCAACTGATTGACCTGTTTGCTGTGCTCTTAATGTAGCAAATTCTAATAACTTAGGTAATTTACCTAATTCAATACCAAAGTTTGATGCCTGAACTGCCCTTTGCATCAATTCAAATTCGCTAACGGTTTCTCCGGTAGCATCTTTTAATTGACGCATTAATAAAACGCTACCCGGCAATCTTTCAAAAGCTGCTCTTACAGCATCTGCTTGACCAGCTAATTTTGCAACTTGTACTCCAAAACTTAAAACTTCATAAGTTCCAAATGCAACACCAATAGTATTACCAATTTTATTAATTTGATTACCAAAGTTTTTTAAATCATTAGCTGCTTTGTCTAAGGTAGTTTTAAATTGTACTAGATTAGCACTAATTTGAACCGCTACACTTGGTGTTACTTTTGCTGCCATTATTTTAAATCTTTAATTTTTGAAGATGCGGAACTTCCAAAAAAATACCCATAAATAGAAACCACTACACCCTCTATAATACCCAAAAAGTGTATAAATAATTCTTTATTCTGTAATTCATTATTTGTCAACATAACAAGGCAATAGGTAAGAATGCCTAATCCAGCTACACATAAAAACCACATAAGCCAATCTATATGGCCTGTTGCTTTTAAAAATTCTTGCTCTCTGATTCTTGCAGATGATCTATCCTGAATTTCTAATTCTTTTTCTTTAAGAAGATTATTTTGCAATACTTCTAAATGCCTATTAACTTCTTTCTCAGCTTCTATCTTTGCCTGAGCCAATTCTTCTTTATTAGTAATAACATTATCAAGTACCTTACCTACGGAATTGATAATATCACTACCACCTGAAGACAATATTTTTTTTATAAAACTCATTTTATCTCATATATAAACCAACCAATTATTGCTCCGATAACCGTAAATACAATAATTAAAGTTTTAAATGATCCTTTTATTTCCGCTTTCCACAATTGAATATCATCAATCTCATGTTCAGCTTTTAAAAGCCTGCCATTAGTCTTTGTAGTTTGCTCTAAGATAGCATCTATCTTTTCGTCAATGTGACGAATACGCTCTTCCAATATGGATAGTAAATTGCTTTGCTGTTCAGGGGTCATACTAATTTCTCAGTTACATCAAATGTTACAATATCACAAAAAGCGTTTTTACCTGATACCTGGAAGAATGCCTGTGCCTGCCATAAGCCAGTTTCATCAAGATCAGTATTACTAAATGTGTAAATTAATTTTGTTGTTTCTGTTATTGTTGCTGTCCACGTTCCAGTAGCACCGGATGGTTTTTTATACTTAATAGATGTATTTGTGGCTCCTATGGTAGTCAAATTGACTCCAGTATCTAGTTTTATGGATAAGTATCCCTGTGTGTTAAATATCATGGTTCAATAATTACCGATGTATTGTTTGAATCTAACTCTATATTTCTAGCAAAAGAGTTTTGATTAATAGAACTATTAGATAAGCTAGTTTTTGATATATGACTATTTATATAGCTATTCAAATTAAGACCTCCTAATAGACTATTAAAATCCTCTGATGGTACGTTTTTAAGTAAAAAGGCCGTCTGCCCATTTAGGGTATAGTTACCCGAAATAGCAGCCAAATTAAGTACACCGACAAAACTTACTGGTAACGATGTTATATTATATTGACCAGTTTCAGCAACAATTACTAATCCTCTTAGAAAATTGCTGTCATTGCCTGTAAGTGAATAATTGCCTTGTGAAGATTGTAATACTATTCCGGCAGGGAAATTGGCATCTAGTCCAAGTAATTGATAATTACCTTGCCCTGATGATATAACATATCCTCTTTTAAAATTAACAACCTGACCAGTTAATGAATAAACTGCCTGATCAGCAGTTAATGTGATGCTAGGAGTTGCCTTTGATAAGGTAGCATCTAACCCTGTAAATAGATAACTGCCTTGCGTTATTGGCAGTATATGTGTCCTTTTTAAATTAGCATCAGAACCATTTAATTGATAGGTTCCTTGTGAAGCAATTAATAATACTACTTTTGAGAGATTTGCATCTTGACCATTTAAAGAATAAGCAGCCTGAGATGCAATTAAAACACTTTGTTTTACAACATTAGCATCAGTACCATTTAATTGGTATGTAGCTGAATCAGATGTAAGTACAAATGTCTTACTTAAATTATTATTTACACCTTGTAACGCAAACGATCCGGCATCAGCCTGTAAGGTGTAATCACGTTTTAAATTAGCGTTCTGACCATTAAAATTAAACGATCCACTATCGGCAGGTAAAACGGCTGCTGCACCAGTAAGTAGATTATTTAATAATAATGGTAATAACATATTTTATAATCCAAAAAAGCCTTGCATACCAAATGGGTCAACTGGAGTAAATCCAGTATCTATATTGAATGAAATAGTTAATGATGAACCCTGAATACCACTTGCTCCACTTGCACTCCAAGCAGTAGCAGTTAGTGAATGAGTTCCGGCATTGCCAAGCCAAGGGTCAGGGTCTCCGGCATTATCACCATATAAGAAATATGGAGCAGTATTTTCAGTTCTACCTTGCGTAGAAGAGCCACTTAAATCTAAACGAACTGAGCCAACCGTATCATCAGGTGTAGTTCTTGCTCTAATTGCAACTGCTGATAAAGTAGGAACATCTGTTCCAATTGATATAGTATCGTTATTTATTAAGTCTCTTACAAAAACATTTGTAGTAGCATTCCATAACTCAAATTTATCAACCGTCTGTTGCTGATATTCATACCAAGTAACTCGTCTCCATGTAGTGGCATCGTTACCTAATGTCAACTGAGTTTGTGATACGTTGTTAGTTGCAGCAGCAGTAGATTGTAATTGATATGCAAATGTCGATGATGCGTCAGTACCGGCAGTATTTCTGTATTGTGCAGATAAAGTACCTTTAGTCCAGTTTGTTCCAGTTAGTGTTCCCCAAGTATTATCGTCAGCAGTATTCCAGTTAGCAACCGTTACGTTATTTGGATTTGCAGGAGTTATACCAGTCACGGTAATAGTAGCTGCTGCTGCTGCTGCCGTAGTTGCAATCTGTTCAGTACCCCATACGTTAGTACTTGTATCAGGACGAAACACAAGCATAACGGCAGTTGTGTTTGTGCCTGCCGAAAAATCAAAACGTGGGTTTGCTGCCCAAGTACCGTTATATCTTGCCCAATAAGTTTCTAAAGCTACGTTAGTAGTACCTACATTTCGACCTATTGATGTCCATGTTTGCCCACCAGTTACACCAACACTAAATGTAGCAGTACCTCTTTGAGTCAAGTATACAATAACTAAATCTCCAGCCAACATTGATGTTGGTGGAGTCAAAGTTATCGTTGTAGTAGCATTTGTTGCTGCTGCACCATCCGTTGGAACACTTGTAACTCCAAAAAAAGTAGGCATTACAGATACTTCTTATATTCGTTTTCTGATATTAATTGAATAATTTCTTCGTCTGTTAATTCTGCTGAAAAAACAAACGGAGAGCGTGAGCATTGCTCAACTCTAACTCCATCAACATAACGGTTGCACTCAACCATTACTTCAACGGTAGTTTCTTTAACTACCTTTTCAACTATCTCAACATTCGTAACCATAAATTGTTAAGTCTAAAGAAATTGCAGCATCCGTTGTTATTTTAAGTCTGTGGTCAGCAGTAACCGCAGTTATGCCATAAGGCAATGATATAATTGCACCGGGTCTTGAGTTTGTACTTGGTGCAAATGAACCAGCCCAAACTAATTGGTCGGTACCGGCAGTATATGTTGTATCACCTGATGCACCAAACCATAATATTACTCTTGCTCCAGTTGTTGCATAAGATGATATAGCCAAATAGGTTATGCATATCTTTTTAGTTGATGATGGAGTCCAGATATCAGTACCAGTTTGTGTGGTAGTATAGTTTGCACCTTTCCACACTTGCATCCCTGCATCTATGTGTGCTACTAATTGTCTACCAAATACATCTGATATTCCATTTGCTCTATCACCAGTTGCTACCGCAGTTGGAAAAGCGTTTTCTGCTTGAAATCCTATTTTAACTGGATTTCCTGAATCAGCAGAGTCATGGGCAACATCACCTTCAATATTCAATCCATCTGTAACCGATACGGTTCCGTCTACGGTAATACTATTACCACCGTCCTGAATATTTACTGCACTTGCTCCGGCAGCATTGTTAATACTAACATCACCAATATCTACACCTGAGTTAGCACCTAATATCCAAGTGCCACTTTGCGTAGCAGCAACGGTTCCGTCTACCGTTAAGCTTCCACCATTATCTGTTACCGGAATTGATGCGTTTTGTACACTTACGTTCATTGTTCCTGTTCCGGCATTTGCTGTAACGGTTCCTGATACGGTAAATGTTCCAGTTCCTGCATTAGCAGTAACGGTTCCATCTACGGTAATAGAGTTACCGCCATCAGCAATATTTAAATGCCCCGTTGCATTTGTGGAAAGAATTTGAGCATTGGTTCCATCAGTTCCACCTACTTGATAAAGCTTAGTAAGAGCAGCGGAACCATCCGTTGCTACAACATCATCAAGTAATTGTAACGATGTAATTTCAGTTGCTTGGTTAGCTGATGTTGCTGCTCCAGTTGGAAGAGATACCGTTCCTGATACGTTATTTATGTTCCAAGTACCTGACTGCGTAGCTGCTACCGTTCCGGTAACCGTTGCATTTAAGTTAGCAGCAGTTGCCTGAGTAACGGTAAAATTACCAGTACCCGCATTTGCAGTAACCGTTCCAGTAACCGTCACATCGTTATTGGCACCAAGATTAACAAGCATACCATCGGTAACATTACCTCTGATTCTGTCCCAACTTGTGCCATTGTAAACCAATACTTTTGCTCCAACATCAATGTGATTTTCAGTATTAGCTTCTCCGTCAGCGTGTGCAGCATCCAATGGCACATCAGATGTTCCATCAGATAAAATAACACGATAAGCAGTAGATGATGGCTGATTTGCAGTAACCGTACCATCTACCGTAAGACTACCTGAGTTATCTGTAACCGCAACGGTTCCAGTAATGCCGACAGAACCTTCAATTGGCAGAGGATTTGTACTTGCGACATCTCCATCACTTGTGCCATCTGCTCCAATAGTTATCTTTACCCGTTGGTACTTTACACCAGCAATATCATCGGTGGCAATAACATCACCACCAGTACCCGTATTTAGCGTTGTGTTATCTGCCATGTGTTATTAAGCTAAAGTTGCAAATCCAGTTGTAAAGTCAATGGTGAAAGTTTCTCCGTTCTGTAAGGTTACGTTTGCACCATAATCATACCATCCAATTAATGGATCAGCTGGAGATGTTGGATCGTCATTATATAATACAACATATCTAAATGTTGCTACCGTGCCGGATGCAGTAAGAACTAAATCATTTGCAGTAAATGATACGGTTCCTGATGTTTGTTCTGCTGTAATTCCGGTAATTACACGACTTGAAAGGTTAGTATAGCTAATCTGAGTTAAATCAGCCAATACGCTATTAGTTGCTACTGGTGCTGATGCTGTTAATGCAACCGTTACGGTGCAAGTGCTGTCACTTGTAAAATTGTGTACACCTTTTGCAAGGTCTTCCACAAATTGATTGAATTTATTAAAAGATGCCATTATTTATTAATGTTTAAAGTCTTCGGGAATAATTTTTCTACTTCTTCAGGACTCATTGGTTTTTGTTGTTCCTCTTCTTTGTCAAAACTTAGTTTTATCAAATCTGTTTCTTTAAATGGTGTTGTCTTAGTTTTAGAGTCCCTCATATAGTTTATCATTAAAACCCATATTTTTCTAATCCTTAACCATTCTAATTCATCATTAAATTTCTTTTCTTTTTCTTGTTGATCATATCTATTTAAGTGCAATGTCAACTCATACCATGAAAGTTCAAAAAACTGATCTACACTTAATTTCAAATGAACAAAGGCAAAGTCAAGATATTGTTCTATTGTCCATTCGACTGATCCCCCTCCTTCTGATTCAGAGGGGTTTGATCGTTTGGGACTAGCATACTTTCAGCGGTTTGTTTATCCATAGATTCAAATCCATAAGTATCAATCCATGCTGCTACTTCATCCTTACTATATTCAGTTTCCTTATATAATCTAGAATAAGCAACAGATGCAGACCAATACCATGTTATTTGTGCATCTATATCATTGCCATCAAGCAGTACAGCCATATCGCTTAGCTTACACTTCATTTCTTTACAAAATAAAGCTGCTTGCATGGTTCCAAATTTAAAACCACGTTCTGCTCCTAAAACATTAATCTTAACTATGCCTTTGTATTGATCCATTATGATTCGTATTTAGCCCAAGTTCCAGTTATTTCAAATGTTCCACTAAATGTTGTTGCAGCATTCAGAGGGCCAGTAAATGAAAGTGTATTCAAATAAGCTTGAGCATAAATTGTTAGCGTTGTTTGATCACCGATACCAATTGAAACTTCTGTCTTATTTTTATGAATATCAACCAAATCCTGCAATCCATAAGTTGAAGAAGGATTAAAAAGTCCTTCAAACTCTACCGTTGCACTATTACCTGATGGAAGAACGGCACGCTGCCCTGAATTATCCTTGCATGTTATGTCTATCGTAGTGTTCGTGCTACTGAAGGTCGCATTGGTTAAACAACCAATCAATTGACCTCCAACATATACTCCTATATTATTTCCGTTTAAAACTGCCATTTTAATTATTGTTTAATTGTTCTAAATTTATTTTCTCTTTTTGTGGAGGATATTCTCCATCGTATTTAACACCATATTTCAATCTTATAAGTTCATTAGCTAGTTGAGAATCAGATTGAATAACGGTTCCAACCGGGTAACTTCTACCGAATGTATTAACCCATTTTTTTATAAGTCTAACTCTATAAGCCATGAACTGAAAAGGTTGATGATTTAGCGTACAAATTATGATCTTTATCAAATGAATCATATTCATTATCAAAAGTTGCCCACCCAAAAGATTCACCATTAATTGTACCAGAGGATTGACTTTCTAATGCAGTTATTACAGCTTCATTTATAGATGTCACTTTATCATAGCTAGTTGCATAACTAACTACTTCAATAGACCATATATAACCGCAATTCTTTGCACTTGTAGTTTTAGATACAATACGGCAAACGCAATATGGGGCCGTTTCTGTTTCAAAGACCACAACCGGATAGACTTTATATTTGGTTGCAGCTTTGTTTTGCCCAATCTCAGATTGCAATCCGGCATTGTTTTCTAAAATATAAGTTATTGCTTTTAACATATTATTTTATCCAAGTTCCTCCTTCTTTTTTTATGGTGCGTTTCATGTACGACATTAATTTTTTCTGAACGGTTTCCACAATGTTTTTTCCAACTTGTTCAGCCGTTTTATCAAATGCTGGTTTTATAAATGGATAAGCCCTAACAAATCCAATTTGTCTTTTACCAGTTTTTTTAGAAGAAACAAGTCTATGTCCATATTCAACTAAATGTCCATGATTACCATAATAAACACCCTTCTTTCTTCTTGGCCCTACATGAACCATACCTATTTCAGTAGACTTTCTTTGAGATAGCCTTAAACCACCAATTGATTGTTCTAATCTTCCAGTATTTTCAACTTTATCACGATTAGCAACAATATTTTTTGCAGATTCAATTAAAGGTCTTGCTGCATCTAAATGTGCAGCACCCATAATTCTATGGTTTATTTGTTTTGGCAGACCTCTTAAAATATCATCTACCTCTTTAATTCCAGTAACTGATATTCTACCGCTCATGTGAAATAGATTTCGTCAAGTAAATTACTTGTTATTTTAAGCCACCTATTTCTTCCTTCATTGGTCTGAAGAATATTTAAGATTTCATAAACTTGTGTATTCCAAACAATCCTCATAGTTCTATTAATATCATTACGATACCTAATAGTCCATTCAGTATTTTGAAAGTAAGTTAGTCTATCATTTATAACCGTTGTATTTCCTGATACATCATATTTTTTTGCATTAACTTGAGAGTATTCAGGTATTAATTCCCAATCAGTTATTTTATCTTCATTACTTTCTCCATCAACAATAACCGGACGAATAAAATAAATTTCGTGATCAAGATGACCAATAAGATTTTTATGTCCCAACATAAGCTAATGATATTATCTTATTTTTTTCAGAATCACTTAATTTGGCAAACAATAAATTGATGTCATATTCTTCACCAATAAAATAATTAAATTTCCATAGGTTTTCCTGACTTTTAATATCAATTAAACCCGGAACATCCATAGGAGGTATTTTATTAAACTTATATCCTTTTGTTCCAATCCTCATTGTGCTATTATTATCTAATCCACGCTGAAGATTATCATCCCAAATATTCCAGCCCATATCTTCAAGCATCTTTCTGCTCATACACCTACCAGCACCATAAGTGCTTTTATTAAATGTATGTCTACGGCATGAAAGATTTTCGCTTTCTATATAAGCAGCATCTGAAATTCCAAAAAAATCAAATTTGTTAAAATACGGAAAGTAACAATCTAATAAATCATTGGTGATCAGGTCATCAGAACCTATCTCAATCAAATAGTCAAATTTAAAATTACTAGCCTCTTTAAGCCCCTTATTTTTCTTTTTGCCTAATGGGTAATTATCTGCCATAAACCACTTTACATTGTATTTATTGCAAAGAGGTATCATTTCAGGTTCTGATATTACAGCTAATGCCTCTATGTTATAAAGTGGGTGCTTACGCATCCGATCAATACCCATAAAGCATAGTTCTGTAATTTCAGGTCTACGCCAAACGGCTAAATAAACAAGAAGATTAATCGGGGTATCCAGCATTCCAACTAACCTTTATGGTATCCAGTAATGCTTGACTATTCCAAGAAATAGTATTCCAATTCATCATATTAATGCTACCAGCTACTTCATCCTGTCTGTTTTCAAACATAGATGCTACTTGCAGTAACATAGCTTGTTTGATTTGTTCAGGTAAAGGCTCATTCACATTAGCATCGTAACCAGCAGTATATTCAATATTGACTGCTTGAGGATATTTCCTTACATCAGTAGGCCATGTATCAACTTCGCCATCAAGCCCCAAAGCAAAAAGACGGCACATTCCACTATGGGAATCAACCGCAAAATCTGTGCCCTCAACCAATGTCGTAGTTGTTCCATCATCATTTAGATAAGTAAATGAATTGATAGTTTGAACTGGCCCATAAGGAACCTTAATAGGTTCACCATTTAATGGGAAAGTATCCAATTTGATTCTTCTTTCTTGGGTAATAAACGACAGACCAGCGTATTTCTCACACATAATCCTTGATGATTTAATCAACGATGTAATGTATGCGTCTTTAGCTGTCCCCTGATACTCAATATGTATTTTGGCCTCATTAAGACTAATGGGCTCTTTGTCCGGCTGATCTATTACCCTTGAATAAGTAATCATTTTTTAAGCTGAATCAAATCTGATTTGAATTTTTTCAATTCTTCTGCTGTAACTTCAAGTGCCACACCCTTATGGGCAATGACATCTTTTTTTAATAGAAAGGTTCTTTTAGGAATTGCTTTTGGCATATAGGGTTAATTAAGAGGGCTAGATTTCTCCAGCCCTCTATTGTTTAGGAATTAGGTAAGAGCAGGCAGATCAGTAGCATCCCAATCTTTGCAGATAGAGAACTCTTTAGGCTGCTCAATCTCAACATCCATGAATGCGTTTACAACAAAACGCTTAGTTCCGGCAAGAGCCTGAGTATAAGGATCGAACAGAATGTCCAAACCACCCCAAGTTCCAAGAACTGCACCCTGCCAGTAGTCAGAGTAGATAATTCCGCAAAGGTCAGTCTGACCACCTTCGCTGAAATCAGATGGAACAACTTCAGATGTGAATAAAGGACGGCCAATTAAACGACCACCAAAATCATAAATGAAATTACCTTCTACACCGTTAGTTTGTTTAGGAGTATTTGCAAGAGCAAACTCACCTGATGCGTTAGTAACGAAACCAGCAGCACCAAGACGGCTATTTGCAGCCTTAACATCACGGATCATGCTGATAAGAGCAGCATAAGTCATGTTATTTTGTGAGCCTGAACCAAGTGAAAGAACGTTTACACCTGAATAGTTAAGAATACCAACAGGCTCATTAGAACCACCACCAACAAGAACTGCATCATCAACGGTCAACTCATAACGTCTAGTGATGATATTACGCAGATGTTGCTCAAGAACAAAAGATGACTGAAGCATCATTTGTGAGGTAACATCTACATACATACCAGTACGCTTTGGTTGAATTTTGATGTTATCGTATGCTGGCACAGACTCATCTACGTTAGATGTTTCAGTTTCCCAAGAGAAACCAACATCAGTAGTGTGGCGAGGCCATTGTACATCACCACGAAGACCAGTCATTACGGTGATACCAAGTTGTGATACAACTGGATTAGGATTCAATACAGGGATAAGCCCCATCAAATCAGTTGCAACTACATCAGCACCTTCTGTTCCAACATTGATAGCAGCCTTCTGCTTACCAATTTTGATAAACTTAGATGGGATAGCAATGTTACCTGATACGCTAACACCACTTTCTTTTGCTTCACGAACTGCTTCCTGATACATCTCAGCTTCCATACCTTCGTTGTGGAAGCGATCTTTTTTCTCAGCAATACCCTGAATTTGTTTTGCCAAAGAGTAAGATTTTGCAATCTTATTCAATTCACGAACTTCAGAAGCATTGTCCTGAACTGCTCCAACAGCGGAAACAGAAGCTGCTTGACGCTTAACGATTTCAGCAGCACGCTTTTCAGCACGCTCTAAAACTTCAATATCAGAATCAAGTCCAGTAATTTGTTTGTCAAGACCTTCGAGAGTTTTTACCTCTTCGGCTGACAGGCTTTTTTCCTTAGCCTTATTTGCGATTGCAGCGTATGCATCTTCCAATGCCACACGCTCCTCACGCTTTGCTTTCAGATTATCCATTTTTGTTTTTAATTTGGTTTAAACGATTTAAATATAATTGAGCATTAGGGTCTGGTTGATTCAGGTCTTTCTCAATCTTTTCTACATCAACGGCAATGTCTTTGCCCTCAATCAGATCAAGAATTTCCTGTACTTTCATTGCCTTTAATTCCGTAAATGGAACATCAGGCAGCATCATTGAAACGGCACGAATCGCATCATTAGCACGATCAATAGAAAGCTTAATAGCCTCCTGATTCATTGGAATGTTTACTACTGACCACTCAAGTAATTCCTGACCATCGTAGTAATAAACACCCTTCTCCGTTTTTCCATTGCCGGTAGGCAGTATACCCACACTAGCAGCATTGAGTGAACCAAAGACAAGTTTTTTTAAAATCTTGTCAGCAATTGGGTTGATTTCAGCAGGCTCAAATTCAGCCTCTGCTACAATAACTTTTTTGCCGTTGAATGAATCAACACTTACTTCACTTTTTCCAATCACCATATCCGGATTAGGATCGGTGAAATACGAACCATGTACTGCGTGCTGATAGCCAACAATAGGGTTCATTTTATAGTTATCAAATGACCAATTTTCCATATTGATCACTTCTTTTCCACGATCTTTTGCCCCAGTAGAGATGATGAATTTCATCTTACGGCTTTCAAGAACCGTATTTGGGTCAAAGGATTTGGAAAGGATAGATGCTTGAATATCCTTTTTAATCATTTTGTAAAGTGGTATTTAGCGTTAGTTTTTCTTGTAAACTTCTTGTAGGCTTTTTCGATTTCATCTTCACTTTCTTCGCCTACCTCTTCTTCCATTGGTTCTTCTTGGTAATTCTCTTTAGGGGTTACCTTAGATTCATAGAACTCACGCAACTGATCAACAGGAACGTTTGCTCCTTGAACGGTGTATATTTCACCACCATCATAAGGATTCATATCCTCACGTTCCCTGATCTCATTTCCGTTCATTCCACCAATATTTCTCATTGCTGTATAGAAAGCTGCCCTTGATTGGGTATCACCACGCAATAAACCATTCATGTTAAATTTAACATAGGTATTACGCTTTTCACGCTCACTAAACAGCTTCATATTACACTCTTGCTCAATCACACGAACTAATGGTAGAATGGTGTGTTTAGCAAAAATCAAATCAGATTGTTCCGCATTTGTGAATGTAGCACGTTCAAAGTCTTGAGCGAAGACAGGAGGTATACGGTAGATGCCGTAAATCTTCCTGTCTGTAAGTTTTTCTTGCTCAATGAATTGTGCATCACCAGGTGACAACATAATAGGCTCAAAAGACCAACGGCCTGACAGAATTGGGGTTCTGCCAGCCATTAGGTCTTCCTTCCACACCTTCTGATTTTCTGCACGTTGTTCTGCTGTCATGTTACCCTCATAGGATAGAATACCTGGAGGTTTCTGTCCAAGGGCCATTGACGAATATTTTTCTGCTTTAATAGCTTTCCCCATCACGTTGGCATTCTGCCGGATCGGGGAAATTCCATTTAATCCATCGGTAGAAAACCAACGGAAATGCAATACATCACGGCTTGGATAAATCATGCCATTGATGTTATAGTAGGCATTGCCATCAACTACATTGATTGATTCGCATTGCCACGGCTGTAAAATGTCAAGACTTCTGACCTCGCCACGACCATTCCTATTTATTCCAATATACGAATTACCCCAAGAGTCAGCATGAATCATTGCCGTTAGGAACATATTGGCAGATGACATATAGCTATTGGGCTGGTGGGCCAGCGGATAATATACAGGATGCTCAGATAGATTTATTTTGCTATCACCATCTTCTCTGTATACGTTTATCGGCAAAGAGGCAATGGTCTGGCTTCTGACATTTATGCAAGTATAGACGGTGGCAAGGCCGTGGGCACGCTGTTCACTAACTGGTTCATCAGCAAAATTATCACTATATCCAATTAGTCTAGCCCACGCTTCAGTCCCTTTCAAGTCGAATTTGCCTGAAATTGACTTTTGGGATGTATTCCAAACGTATTTTTCCCAAATATTTTGAAAAAAAGGCTTACTCAAATTTGCAAATTTATCACAAAAGTATTAGTAACTTTGTAGTAATAAATTAACCAAGTTACAAATGGGCAAGGATTTGCTGACATGGTTTGAGGAAAAATTCCAAGACCAATTAAAAGCATCTGATACTAGAGTAGATGCATTCTACAAGACTATTGATAAGATAGGCTTTGAGCCTTACAATTCCTACAATAGTTTTAATGCTGCACGATCACGGAAATACCGGAAAAGAAAGCCTAAAAAATAATTACCAAGTATCTAAAGTCTGATCATCTGATTCATTGGCTGATACAGATTTAAATTGAGCCAATGCCTGGATACTTGCCGTAATACCAGCATTAATACCGCCTAATTTCTGCACCCTAATATCACCTTCTTTGTTTCTTCCTAACTGAGTATTCATATTTTGCCAAGCCAATACAGGATTATTGAAATGTTCAATCTGTCTTGACATCAACATTTCCTCCCAAGCCCGTGTAGGGGTGCTTTGAGACCTATATCCCTGGCTTATAGGGTTACATTTAATTCCGGCCTTGATAAGTGATTGTACAATATCGTGATTCAATAAAGTCAAATTAAAGGCTATTGAATGCACATTATACAACTCTAGCATTTTCATTATTTGGTTATAGGCAAAGTCATTTTCAACTACGTTTCCTTCACAAATCGCAATCAAGCCATCATTAGCCCATGATTCAAAGTCTACACGGATATTACTGCTACGGATTGCATCATTTGGCATCCAAAATAGCGGTAGAACTGCGTGTATTTCACCCTTAAAATGAGGGAAAAACAACACAAATGCATTCATAGATAGGCCTGAAACTATATCTAATCCACCATAACATTCCATACCTTGTAGGTCTTTTACATTGAATCCGTGGTAATTTTCTTTCCAAACTTCATTTGCAATCCATACTTCAGGGGTTTCACACCACTCATTAAAATTTAAAGTTCTAACATCCACCATCTTACTACCACCCTCATTTTTGGCAGCGTTTAACCTTGATCGCAAAAATTCAGGAAATACACTTACACCTATATTTGGATTGCATTTGGGCCATTTAGTTTCATCAGATATATCATCACCTTTATCCATTTCAAATATGAATGGTAAGTAATTATCATCGGTAGAAACACCCTCTAATATCTCTATTCCTGATCGTCTTAATTGCTGAAAACAAGGGCCATTTTTCTTGAATCCAGCAGTAGTAATACAGAAGATTAATGGCTCTTGTCGTGCAGCCTGACCTGATTCCAGGGCATTTAAAAGGCCATCTGTATCAGCCATTGCATACTCATCAATAACTCCCAAGCTTGGGTTAAAACCGTGTTTACCTCCGGCAGCAGCAGAGGTTGAAGAGGTGGCCTCTTTTGATAAAGGTTTAATGAAACCGTCCCTACTTTTATGAACGATATTCACAATATTCTCCTTGTATTTGAAGAGGTTCACCTCTCCATCCTCAATAAACTCATATAATGCTGGACTTTGCTCAATTAACTTGCCTGATATATTCACGCAAATTTTAGCCTGATCTTCATTATTGGCTCCTACAAATATTTTAGGTGTGGCAATCCTTGCATCTGCAAATAGATGATAGTTATTTAGAACTCCGGCAATTGTTGTTTTACCGTTTTTTTTGGCTACCTGGACATATACTTTTCTTACCCTTCTTAATTTGGTTTCTGTGTAATACCAACCAAATATTTGCTGAAAAATAAATGCCATCCAAGGCTCAATAGACACAGGCAATCCCCTCCATTTGTCTTCCCACAAACAGCAGTATTTCTCCGCAAAATTCACAATCTTATTAGCCTCTACTTCATCAAAATAAATGTCCTTACGATCTAAATCGGCAAGGAATCTTTTAGCTGCTAACTTGATTAAATGGCCCGTTGCATTTTGATTATTTGGATCAAGAACCCATCGGGCATAGGCTTCTGCCCTGCTCATTAAATATCAAATGTTTTCGGCTTTTTGGCTACACCTAATTTAGTACCAAACATCTTAGCCCTGTCAGCCGGATTCATTCCAAATTTAGCTGAATGTTTTAATATATTTTGATACGCATTTTTCATTACCGTAAACTCAGGTCTAATCTGACTATACCCATTGTTCGATCCAGTCTGAAATGAGTACCCTTCACGTTGGCAAAATTCCAAATTGCTAAAGTATAGATCATACTCATTTGCCAGCATTGCTATCTCAATTTCATCAATTTCCAATGTTCCAATTTGGGAAGCATGAGCCTTAATTAACTCAAAATATTGTCTTCCATTTTCTGAAAGCCAATTTGGAAAATCTATTTTTTGCGACATAAACGCTTGCTAAAGTTTTTAGATTGATTTAATCTCTGCAAAAGTATCGAATTTGAGCAAATTTCCAACTTTTGAACCCCCCTCATAGGCTGAATTGAGAAGAAAAAGTGGTCGGG